>Ga0315556_1000138_pt1 | contig 40495 bp, 44 predicted proteins | sample SalMarSW160310MG_FD_202112 | JGI IMG/M metagenome (GOLD analysis project Ga0315556, IMG submission 202112) | Salt marsh sediment microbial communities from the Plum Island Ecosystem LTER, Massachusetts, United States - Salt Marsh Sediment SW1603-10 ...
ATGCGCCGCTCTTCCGTCGTCCTGCCGTTGACGTCGCGCACGCGAAAGATGACCGTTCGATCCTGCTTGATCACCACCTCGATTGGCGAAACGGGGGCGGTCGCAGTCTTCGACACCGACGGCAGCTCGACCACGCCAGGCGTCACCAAGGGTGCGGTCACCATGAAGATGATCAGCAGGACCAGCATCACGTCTATGTACGGGACGACGTTGATATCGTGCATCGGCGCGCGCTTACGATGCAGGGCGGGCATGCGCTATCTCGTGGCCTGGCGGTGAAGGATGTTCGAGAACTCCTCCATGAAGCTCTCGAACCGGATCGCCAGCCGGTCGATGTCGTGCGAGTAGCGGTTGTAGGCGACCACGGCAGGGATCGCGGCGAAAAGCCCGATCGCGGTCGCAATCAGCGCCTCCGCAATGCCGGGCGCGACTTGCGCGAGGGTCGCCTGCTGCACGTTGGCGAGGTTCCGGAAGGCGTGCATGATCCCCCACACCGTGCCGAACAGGCCGACGTAGGGGCTGACAGAGCCGGTCGAAGCCAGAAACGCGAGCCGGCGCTCGAGGCGATCCATTTCGCGCTGGAAGGTGGCGTGCATCGCGCGGCGCGCCCCGTTTACCATGGCCGAGGCTTCGACGGCGCGCTGCCCCCTGATCTTGGTGAATTCGCGGAATCCCGACTCGAAGATCCGTTCCAGGCTGCCGATCGAGTGCCGGTCGGTAACCGCGCCCTGGTAGAGCGCATTCAGGTCATTGCCGCTCCAGAATTCGCGCTCGAACGTCTCGGTCTGAGCGCGCGCGCGGCGGAGGATGAACCACTTCTGGAAGATGTACATCCAGGACATGAACGACACGGCGAGCAGCAGCGCCAGCACCACCTTGACCACGAAACTTGCGTGGACGACCAGCGTCCAGAAATCCAGATCCTGCGTGATGTTCATGTACGTTCCAGCGCCTTTTTCAGTTCTTCGGGCATGCGCGCCGGCCTCATCCGGACACGGTCGACTACGGCAAGGGTCACCTCGGCTTCGACCAGCAGCGCCCGCCCGCGTTCAACGCGCTGCCGGAAAACGACGCTCGCGCGGCCCATTTTAACCACTTCGGCGCTCACCGAAACGAGATCGTTCAACCCGGCCGGCTGGTGAAAGCGCGCGGAAAGCTCGTGCACCATGAACATCACGCGCCGTTCGTCGCTCAGACGCGACAGGTCGATCCCGGCCTGGTTCAGAAGCTCGGTGCGGGCGCGCTCCATGAAGGCCAGGTACTGCGCGTGGAACACGACGCCTCCCGCGTCGGTGTCCTGGTAGTAGACGCGCACCTCGATGGCGAACGGCCCTCCCTTCACAGCAAGCCGTTGATGCCGGTGGGCGCGACGATGCCGAAGTGGCGGTAGGCGAGCAGAGTCGCGACCCGCCCGCGCGAGGTGCGCTGCAGGTATCCCTGCTGGATCAGGTAGGGCTCCAACACGTCCTCGATCGTGTCGCGTTCCTCGCCGATCGCCGCGGCGAGGTTTTCCACCCCGACCGGGCCGCCGGAGAACTTTTCGATCACCGCGAGCAGCAGCCTGCGATCCATCAGGTCGAGGCCCAGCACGTCGACGTCGAGCATGCCGAGCGCGGCGTCCGCGACCGCCTTGGACACCATGCCGTCGGCCTTGACCTGGGCGTAGTCGCGCACGCGGCGCAACAGCCGGTTCACGATGCGCGGCGTGCCGCGCGAGCGGCGCGCGATCTCGAGCGCGCCTTCATCCGCCAGCTTTACTTCCAGCAGGCGGGCCGAACGATGCACGATGGTCGAGAGTTCGGCCTCGTTGTAGAACTCGAGCCGCGCCACGATGCCGAAGCGGTCGCGCAGCGGGTTGGTCAGCATCCCGGCGCGCGTCGTTGCGCCCACCAGCGTGAACGGCGGCAGGTCGAGCTTGATCGAGCGCGCTGCCGGTCCCTCGCCGATCATGATGTCGATCTGGTAATCCTCGAGCGCGGGATACAGGATCTCCTCGACGACCGGCGAGAGACGGTGGATTTCGTCGATGAATAGGACGTCGCGCGGCTCGAGGTTGGTGAGGATCGCCGCCAGATCGCCCGGGCGCTCGAGCACCGGGCCCGAAGTCTGGCGCAGGTTGACGCCCATCTCGCGCGCAATGATGTGCGCCAGAGTGGTCTTGCCCAGTCCCGGCGGGCCGAACAGCAGCACGTGATCGAGCGCCTCACTGCGCGCCTTGGCCGCTTGGATGAAGATCTCGAACTGGCCGCGCACTTTTTGCTGGCCGACGTAGTCCGCCAGCGACGCCGGGCGCAACGAGCGCTCGATCTGCTCCTCCTGCGCCGAGGCGGGCTTGGCCGAGATCAGGCGGTCGGTTTCTACGCTCACGTCAGGATTTTGCCAGAGCCTTCAATGCCGCGCGGATGCCGTCGGCGACCGCCACCCCGGAGGGCAGACCCTTGACGGCGGCGAGCGCCTCCTTCTCGCTGTAGCCGAGCGCAATCAGTGCGTTCAGGATGTCGGCGCCGGCCCCGGCCGGCGTTCCCGCCGCCCCCGGCAGCGGTTCGGCGAGCTTGCCCTTTAGCTCGAGCAACAGCCGCTCGGCGGTCTTCTTGCCGATCCCGGGTACCTTGGTCAACCTTGCGCTGTCCTGCACCGCCACCGCCTGCGCCAGGTCGGCGACTGAGAGCCCGGACAGCAGCGCGAGCGCGGTGCGCGCCCCCACGCCCGAGATCCTGATCAGGCGGCGAAAGGCGGCGCGCTCCTCCACACTGCCGAAGCCGTAGAGCACGTGCGCGTCCTCGCGCACCGCGAGATGCGTATGCAGCGTCACCGTTTCGCCGGTCGCAGGAAGGTTGAAGAAGGTGCTCATCGGCACGTCGACCTCGTAGCCCACGCCGGCCACGTCCACCACCACTTGTGGCGGGTGCTTGGCGACGAGCCGCCCGACGAGCCTGCCGATCATACGATTCGGCCTGCTTTCCTGCGTGTGCCGCGCAGGCCGAGCGCTCCGAGCCTGCCGCCATGGGCGTGACAGATCGCGCACGCGAGCGCGTCCGCCGCGTCCGGGCTGGGATCGCCGGGCAGATCGAGCAGCCGCCTGACCATGTGCTGCACCTGCTCTTTGCTGGCGTGGCCGTTGCCGACCACGGCTTGTTTGACCTGCAGCGCAGTGTACTCGGCCACCGCCAGCCCCGCGAGCACCGCGGCGCAGATCGCCGTGCCGCGCGCCTGGCCGAGCGCGAGCGTTGACTGCGGGTTGACGTTGACGAACACCTTTTCGACCGCGGCCACCTGCGGCGCACTGTCGGCGATCACCTGTGCCAGGCCCTCCAGGATCACCCCGAGGCGTTGCGCCAGTTCGCCCGGCGGAGTCTTCACGCAGCCGCTGGTAACGTAGGCCAGCTTCGCGCCGTGCTGGTCGATGACGCCGAATCCCGTGACCTGGAGCCCGGGGTCGATGCCGAGAATGCGCACGCTCCCGCTCAGGCGTCTTCCAACACGGCAGTCGAATAGACGTTCTGCACGTCGTCCAGTCCCTCGAGCGCTTCGAGCAGCCTCCGCATGCGGGCCGCTTCGTCACCCGCGAGCACTGTATCGTTCGTCGCCTTCATGGTGATCTCGGCCAGCTCGGGCTTGAGCCCCGCCTTGTCGAGCCCCGCCTTCACGGCCGCGAACTCGCCCGGCGCGCACAGCACCTCGACCGAGCCATCGTCATTGGTCAGCACGTCGTCCGCGCCCGCATCGAGCGCGGCCTCCATCAGCTTGTCCTCGCTCGTGCCGGGCGCGAACACGAACTGCCCGCAATGGCGGAACATGTACGCCACCGAACCGTCCGAGCCGAGGTTGCCACCGTTCTTGGTGAACGCATGCCGCACGTCGGCGACCGTGCGCGTGCGATTGTCGGTCATGCAGTCCACCATGATGGCCGCGCCGCCGGGCCCGTAGCCCTCGTACCGAATCTCTTCGTAGGCCGCGCCCTCGAGCTCACCGGTGCCGCGCTGGATCGCGCGCTTAATGTTGTCGCCCGGCATGTTGTTCTCGCGCGCCGTGTCCACCGCGAGCCGCAGACGCGGGTTGCTCCCCGGATCGCCGCCGCCCAGACGCGCCGCCACGGTGATCTCCTTGATCAGGCGGGTGAAGATCTTGCCCCGCTTGGCGTCCTGGCGCCCCTTGCGGTGCTGGATGTTCGCCCATTTGCTGTGACCTGCCATGCGTTAGTATTCGCGGCGGATAAAAAGTGATTCATTCTACCGCCATGCCCACGCCCTCGCGCGCCGCAGGCTACCGCGCCTGGGGCATCGCCTTTTCGTTCGCGGGCGTGATCGCGTTCTCGTTCCGGCCGATCCTGATCAAGCTCGCCTACGCGGCGTTTCCCGTCGCACCGGTGACGCTGCTGTTCCTGCGCATGGCGATCGCGCTGCCGTTTTTCGCCGCCATTGCGTGGTGGCTGCGCGCGCGCAAGCCCAGCCTCACTCGCGCCGACTGGGCCGCCGTCGCCGGCCTGGGCTTCATCGGCTATTACATGGCGAGCTTTCTCGACTTCCTCGGACTGCAGTGGGTCGGCGCGGGGCTGGGGCGGCTGGTCCTCTTTCTCTACCCCACCCTGGTGCTGCTGCTGTCGCTGATGTTCCTGAAACGACGCCCGAGCAAGCGCCAGCTGGCGGCGCTGGCTTTGAGCTACGTCGGCATTGCGCTGGTGGTGTCGAACCGATTCGGCGCGCACGCCGAAGGCGGGCTGTTCCTGCTCGGCGTGAGCCTGGTGTTCGGCTCGAGCCTTTGCTACGCGATCTACCTGGTCGCGGGAAGCCAGATGGTCCAGCGGGTCGGCTCGATGCGCTTCACCGCCTACAGCATGATCGTCGCCACGCTGCCGGCGGTGGCGCAATTCTTCCTGCTCGAGCCAATGTCGGCGCTCGATTTGCCACCCGAGGTCTGGTGGTACGCGATCGTGATGGCCGTCTTCAGTACCGTGCTTCCGGTGTTCCTTGTCGCCGAGGCGCTCAAGCGCATCGGCGCCAACCACTTCGCCCTGATCGGCGCCGTCGGACCGGTTACCACCGCGGTCGCGGGCGCGGTCGGGCTGGAAGAGCAGCTCAACTGGCTGCAGGCGGCCGGCGGCGTGCTGGTGATCTTCGGGGTACTGCTGGTTTCGATAAAGAGACGCTAGCCCTGGGCTGCGTCAGCGCCAATCGCGCCGCAGGGTGACGGAAAGCTCGTAGCGGTCGTAGTCGTTGATCGCCGTGGTCGCGTCGTTGCGCGTATAGGCAAGTTGCGGGCGCAACGACCAGGCGTCGTTCAACCGCCAGTTGGCCCCGAGCGCGACGTCGTACTGCCAGTCGCGGCGCGTCAACGCGAAGATCGGGTTTTCCTGGGAATAGTCCGAGCGCTGCAGGCCAAGCGTGGCATACCAGTCGGTGTCGCTGCGCAGCGCACGCTGCACGCCGACCCGCGCTCCGAACAGCCGCCTGTTGCCGTCGATCCTCTGATCGGTAGCGTCGTCCTCGCCCGCGAAGACGTTGCCGAACGCGAAGCTGCGCGTAGCCTCGTCGAGCGTGCGTACGCCACCCACGCCGAAGATAAGCATATTGGAGCTTTGCGAGCGGGTGCCCGCCTGCGGATAACGGATGCGCAGGTCCTGGCCGTACACCGTAAACTGCGTGCGGCGATTGATCTGGCGGCGCCATTCCGCGTTCAGGCTCTGCAGGCGCCGGTAGCTGCGATCGTTAAGTTCGTCGTGGTTCATGCCGGCGGTGAAGCGCACCACGTCGCGCTCGTCCGCGTGCTGCACCCCGGCGTGCAGCCCGGAAATTAGATGGTCGAAGGTATCGGACGACAAGTAGGTACGCTGCCGCACGTCGGCCCCGGCCACCAGGGACAGTGTTTCCTTGATCGGTACCGAGACGTCGATGCCGCCGCCAACCGTGCGGAAATCGTCGTCCTGCTGCGTGGCGCTCGGCACGAGCGTGAAATTGGCGCCGAAGAGGGGTAGGAACAGCGTACCCTGCGACACCCCGGCGTTGACGTTGCTGTCGTGCCCGATGGATGCCTCGACATAGCCGGTCACCCGCGGGGCGCCCGCGCGACGCCTCCGAACCTGTATTGCGGCGAGATAGCGCTCAATCGTGTCGCGCGCCGCAGGCGGCGGGTCGTGCGCCAGAACGTCCTCCAACTCGACCTTGGCGCGGTCGTAGTCGCCGAGCGCGAAGTAGGCGCGGCCCATGTCCAGCCGCGCTGCGGCGTGGTTGGGATTGACCGCAAGCACGCGTTCGAGCGCAAGCGTGGCGCGGGCCGGATGCCCTGCCTCTATCGCGGCCACCCCCAGCAGGTAATCGTAGTCCGGCTGACCGGCGAGCCGAAACTCGTACGGCTCAAGCATCGCCCAGGCCTCGGCGCCCTTGCCCTGCAGAATCAGGCTTCTGGCGCGCGCGAGATCGGGTTTAGATTGCGCAGACGCCGCCATCGGCACAGCGACAATTGCCTGTGCCAGGAGCGCAAACAGCATCGCTCTGAAGAATCGAAGCATGCCCCCCTTAGCGGGGCGCACACCGGCGCCCGGAGGCGATGATATTCGATTGCTCCAATACGCGCAGGGGTAGAAAAGAAAAAGGCGGGCTGAAGCCCGCCTTCACTACCAGGGGCGCCGGGCCGTTCGCCTGGCCTCGCGCCCTTTGCCGCCTAAGCGCCGGCTCACTTCTGGACCGCGAACGACCCAGTGATCATGGCGGTGGCCTCATTCAGTGCAAACGAGGAGATCAACCCCTGACCGGTCGGCCCCACCGCGGCGCCATTGGCTTGGCCGCTCGCCGCGCCACCCGTCGGCCCGGTACCGCCCAGGGTAATTCCGGATGCCTTGAACGTCGCGAGCGGAACGGGGTTCGCACAGCTGGAGCAACTGGCCGCCCACGTGCGCGAGAGACCGTCGGTCACGCCGATCTGATACTGGGTCAGAGCGCCGCTGGCGAGCACAATGTTGGCGCTCGTCACCGATCCGCCCGGTGCGCCCCTCTCGGCGATCATGGGCGTGCTCGCAACCATCGTGGAGTACGTGCCGGAGAGCGTGCTCATCACCGCGGCAGGCGCCTCCAGCGCGCCCATGACCTGCATGTAATCCGGCTTGCGGCCCGCACCGCTGGAGTACTGATCCTTGATGGATTGCCCGTTTACTGCACTGCCGGTTCCGTAGATACCCCAATTGACGACCGTACCGTCGGCAAGGCTGGCACTGCCACTACCAGTTGGACCAGTCGGCAACATCGGTGCGGGGCCTCGGACGTAAATGAGCTTCGAAGCAGGATCAGTAGCCGCCAGCGCTCCGGACGTACCAGCAAGGAACTGCACGGTCGGAACGAGATTTCCGCTGAACGCACCGCTGTGCACAGAGGGGCTGCCTGCAATCATGCTGACGTCACCGTAGACACCCGCCTCGGCGAAATTCGTGGTGGGGGTGATGGTGGTAGCGAGATCATTCATAGTGAGCTGCGTCGTGACCACCAGCGGATCGTCCAAGTACGAAAGCGCCTGGCTGTAGTACCAGGGTTCCGCGACGACCCGCGGTAAGTTCGAGCCTGGTCCGGCGACACGGCCCGGCTGATCGCCGCCGCTCGCATCCGCGTCCTGCCCCATCGGCGGGGTGCTGCGCATGAACCCGGGGACGCCCTCCAGCAGCACAGGCACGGCGCCCGGTCGGCTGCTGGCGAAACCCACCTGGTTCGGCGATACGTCGACGCGGCCCCACGGCGTGGCGATGTATGTCCCGCCGGTGTTCACCGCGTCATAGGTACCGGGAGCGCCGGCGGCCGCCTGCGACGCAAGCAGGTACCCCGGCTCATGGTCGGTGCCGCGAATACCAATGTTCGCGGTATCGGTAATGATCTTGTAGTTTTCCTTTTTGGTGTGGCCGATCAGGCCGGTGATGGAACGGAACGTGCCGCTAATCAGGTGCAGCACGCCGTGCCCCTCGCCCTCGGTCTTGCCGTCGAGGCGGTAGACCTCGATCTGGAGGCGCGAATTTGGGCGAACCGCGACCATTGCCTCGTCGACCATGCGCAGCTGAAGGCTGGCGCTCGGGCCGGTGATGACCGTTTCGCCCTCGTACACCGGATCCCCCTTCTTGAGCGTGCGTTCGACGCCGTTGGCGCCGAGTGCGCGGGAATCGCCGTGCACAAACTGAACCTGGCCTGCGTCTATGCTCGCGTAAGCTGCGCTCGCGAACGCCAGCAGCAGCGCCCCGACGCACGTTGCGTTGATCGCTCTCATGACTTGCCCCCTAAGACCTGCCCACGAGAATCGAGGTTAGGGCTCGGGGGCGACAGGATCGAGGACTTATATCACCCTGAATTGCAAGATTGTTTAAGGTGCGTACGGTCCCCAGACACCTCACTCTGTTTCTGTGCTAATTCCGCCGGGCCGCGGGCCCCGGGGAAAAGACGAGCCACCCACTTGGTAACCTTCGGGTTCCTTTCGACAAATAGGAGTTCGGCATGGATCTGGGAATCAAGGGCAAGACCGCTCTGGTGTGCGCGGCATCCAAGGGGCTGGGCAAGGGCTGCGCGATGTCGCTCGCGCGCGAGGGCGTGAACGTGGTGATCACGGCGCGCGGCAAAGACGCGCTCGAAGCGACCGCCGAGGACATTCGCAAGGCCACCGCCGCCAAGGTTATTGCGGTCGCAGGCGATATCACCACGCCCGAGGGGCGCGCGCAGGCGCTCGAAGCGTGCCCGCAGCCGGACATTCTGGTCAACAATGCCGGCGGACCGCCGCCGGGCGACTTCCGCAACTGGTCGCGGGACGACTGGATCAAAGCGCTCGACGGCAACATGCTGACGCCGATTGAGCTGATCAAGTCAGTGATCGACGGCATGATCGAGCGCAGGTTCGGGCGCATCGTCAACATCACTTCGGGCGCGGTGAAGATGCCGATTCCCGAGCTCGGCATGTCGAACGGCGCGCGTACCGGCCTGACCGGCTTCGTCGCCGGGCTGTCGCGCTCGGTCGCCAAGCACAACGTCACCATCAACAACCTGCTTCCGGGGCCGTTCGACACCGACCGCCTGCGCTCGAACATGGCGTTCAACGCCAAGAAGGCCGGCAAGACGCCGGAAGAGCTCGCCAAGTCGCGCATGGAGGCGAATCCCGCCAATCGTTTCGGCACCGTGGAAGAATTCGGCGACGCCTGCGCCTTCCTTTGCAGCGCGCATGCGGGCTACATCGTCGGGCAGAACCTGCTGCTCGACGGCGGCGCTTTCCCGGGAACATTCTAGAGCGGTAAAATTCACGGTTCACCGTACCGGAGGACATATGAACGCTCCGTCTGGCGCCGGACTGCCGGCCCTCAACCTCAAGGACCCGAAGCTTTTCCGCGAACAGTGCTACATCGACGGCGCCTGGGTCGCCGCCGACTCGAAGAAGACCTTCCCGGTCGATAACCCGGCCACCGGCGAAACCATCGGGGCCGTGCCCGACATGGGGGTGGCCGAGACCCGGCGCGCGATCGAGGCGGCCGACAAGGCCTGGCCGGCATGGCGCGCCAAGACCGCTAAGGAGCGCTCCGCGATCCTGCGCAAGTGGTTCGACCTGATGATGGCGAACCAGGACGATCTCGCGCTGATTCTCACCACCGAGCAGGGCAAGCCGCTCGCCGAAGCCAAGGGCGAGATCGCCTACGGCGCTTCGTTCGTCGAATGGTTCGCCGAAGAGGGCAAGCGCGTCTATGGCGACGTGATCCCGCAGCACCAGGCCGACAAGAGGATTCTGGTGCTGAAGCAGCCGATCGGCGTCGCGGCCATGATCACGCCCTGGAACTTCCCCAACGCGATGATCACCCGCAAGGCCGCGCCGGCGCTCGCAGCCGGCTGCACGGTGGTGATCAAGCCCGCCGAGCAGACGCCGTTCTCGGCGCTCGCGATGGCCGAGCTGGCCGAGCGCGCCGGCATGCCGAAGGGGGTTTTCAATCTGGTCACGGGCGATGCGCCGACCATCGGCAAGGAGATGTGCGCCAATCCGACCGTGCGCAAGCTCTCGTTTACCGGTTCGACCGAGGTGGGGCGGATCCTGATGCGCCAGTCGGCCGACACGATCAAGAAGCTCTCGCTCGAGCTCGGCGGCAATGCGCCGTTCATCGTGTTCGACGATGCCGATCTCGACGCGGCGGTCGAGGGTGCGATAGCGAGCAAGTACCGCAACGCGGGCCAGACTTGCGTCTGCGCCAACCGGATCTACGTGCAGGACAAGGTCTACGACGCCTTCGCCGCGAAGCTGGCCGATAAGGTCAAGAACTTTACGGTCGGCGCCGGCACCGAATCGGGCGTCGTGATTGGCCCCCTGATCGATCAGCAGGGGATGAACAAGGTCGAAGAGCACGTCGCCGACGCGACCGCCAAAGGCGCCAAGGTGATGCTCGGCGGCAAACCGCACAGCCGCGGCGGTTTGTTCTTCGAGCCCACCATCCTCACCGGCGTGACGCAGGCGATGCGCGTGTCGAACGAGGAGACCTTCGGCCCGGTGGCGCCGCTTTACCGCTTCAAGACCGAGGACGAGGCGATCGCGATGGCGAACGCGACCGAATTCGGGCTGTCGGGGTATTTCTACAGCCGGGACATCGGCCGCATCTTCCGCGTCGCCGAGCAGATGGAGACCGGCATGGTGTGCGTCAACAGCGGAATCCTATCCACCGAGGTGGCGCCATTCGGTGGCGTCAAACAGTCCGGCCTCGGTCGCGAGGGCTCCAAGTACGGCATCGAGGAGTACCTCGAGGTCAAGTACCTGATGCTCGGGGGAATCTGAGAAACGAGTCCGCCTGCGCGCCCAAGCGCGCGTACGCGGCTCGATACTCGCGCGCGAGGCGATCGACGACTTCGGCCGTCGTGGGCGCGTCGTCTATGCCGCCCACTCCCTGGCCTGCGCTCCAGATGTCGCGCCAGACCTTTTTCTCGACGTTGCCGCCCGAGCCGAAGTTCATCGTTTTCTTGTCCGAGAGCGGCAAGTTGTCCGGATCGAGTCCTGCCGCGGCCACGCTCGGCCGCAGGTAGTTGCCGTGCACGCCGGTAAACAGCGGCGTATAGACAATATCGGCGGCGGCGGTGTCGATCAGCATCTTCTTGTACTCCGGCTTGGCATTCGCCTCGCGCGTGGCGATGAAGCGCGTGCCGAGATAGGCCAGATCCGCGCCCGCGGCTTGGGCGGCGAGCACCGCGTCACCGCTGGCGATCGCGCCCGCAAGCAGGATCGTGCCATCGAAGAAGCGCCTCACTTCCTGCACCAGCGCGAACGGGCTCAGCATGCCGGCGTGTCCTCCGGCGCCGGCGCAGACCAGAATCAGGCCGTCGACTCCCGCCTGCATCGCCCGGCGCGCGTGGCGCACGCTGATCACGTCATGGAACACCAGCCCGCCCCAGCCATGCACCCGCGGCACGATTTCGTCCGGAGCACGCAGCGAGGTAATCACGATCGGAACGCGGAACCGCTCACATACTTCCATGTCGTGCCCGAGCCGGTCGTTGGACGCGTGCACGATCTGGTTGACCGCGTAGGGCGCGGCCTCGGCACGAGCCGCGAGCTCGGAGGTAATCCGCTCAAGCCAGACCTCGAGCTGCTCCTTGGGACGGGCGTTCAGTGCCGGGAATGAGCCGACGATCCCCGCCTTGCATTGCTCGATGACCAACTCCGGGTTCGAGACGATAAACAGCGGCGAGCCGACGACCGGCAGGCGCAGGCGGCCCTGCAGCAACGCGGGAAGAGGCATGGAAATTCTCCAGAAGACGCGACAACTCTAGCTGCGCCAAGAGTATCGCACGCGTTGCGCACAGCTTCCGACTGTTAGAATGCCTGTCTTGCGTCGCCGCCCGCCGCCATGTCCCGCCTGATCCGTAACATCGCCATCATCGCCCACGTCGACCACGGCAAGACCACGCTGGTCGACAAGCTGCTGCACCAGGCTGGCGCGTTCGCGGCGCACGAGCGGATCACTGAGCGCGTGATGGATTCGAACGACATCGAACGCGAGCGCGGGATTACGATCTTCGCCAAGAATTGCGCAGTCGACTACGCGGGCGTACACATCAACATCGTCGACACGCCCGGGCACGCCGACTTCGGCGGCGAGGTCGAGCGCGTGCTGGGCATGGTCGACGGCGTGCTGCTGCTGGTCGACGCGGTGGAAGGCCCGATGCCGCAGACGCGCTTCGTGACCAAGAAAGCGCTTGCGCTGGGTCTGAAGCCGATCGTGGTAGTAAACAAGGTTGACCGGGACGGCGCGCGCTCGGACTGGGTCGTAAACCATACCTTCGAGCTGTTCGACAAACTCGGCGCGAGCGAGCAGCAACTGGATTTCCCGGTCGTTTACGCTTCCGCGCTGCAGGGCTGGGCGTCGCTCGACTCCGCACAACGCGGCCAGAACATGCGGCCGCTGTTCGACGCGATCCTGGAGAGGGTTCCGGCGCCGATGGACGTGGATGCGGACGGCCCGCTGCAGCTTCAGATCTCGGCGCTCGACTATTCGAGCTACGTCGGACGCATCGGCATCGGGCGCATCCGGCGTGGACGCTTCAAACCTGCGAGCGAAGTCATGGTGATGCTGCCCGGGCAGGCCCCGCTTCGCGCCAAGGTCGCGCAGGTGTTCGGCTTCAGCGGTCTGGAGCGCATACCGCTGAGCGCGGCGAGCGCCGGCGACATCGTGCAATTCACCGGCGTCGCCGAACTCGCTATTGGCTGCACTTTGTGCGACCCCGATCATCCGGACGCGCTGCCCGCGCCGCGGGTCGACGAACCCACGATCACCATGAACTTCCAGGTGAACTCCTCGCCGTTCGCCGGCACTGAGGGCAAATTTATCACCAGCCGCCAGATCCGAGAGCGGTTGATGCGCGAGCTATTTACCAACGTCGCTCTGCGGGTCGAGGACACGAGCGACGCGGACGTGTTCCTGGTTTCGGGCCGCGGCGAGCTGCACCTGACGATCCTGGTCGAGAATATGCGGCGCGAAGGCTACGAAGTGGCGGTAAGCCGGCCGCGAGTGATCACCCGCACGGTGGACGGGGTTCTGCAGGAGCCCTACGAACTGCTTACGCTCGACGTCGAGGAAACGCATCAGGGCCAGGTGATGGAGGCGCTGGCGGGACGACGCGGCGAGATGGTGGACATGGTGCCGGACGGGCGCGGCCGTGCCCGGCTGGATTACCGCGTCCCGGCGCGCGGGCTGATCGGCTTCCAAGGCGAGTTCATGAACCTTACCCGCGGCAACGGAATCCTCAGCCACGTGTTCGACGATTACGGTCCGTGGAAGGGCGACATGCCGGGGCGGCGCAATGGCGCCATGGTGTCGCAGGAAGACGGCGTGGCGGTCGGCTATGCGCTGTTCAACCTGCAGGAACGGGGCAGGCTGTTCGTCAGCCCGGGCGACAAGGTCTACGAAGGCATGGTGGTGGGCATCCACAGCCGCGACAGCGACCTGGTCGTAAACCCGATCAAGAACAAGAAGCTGACCAACGTGCGCGCCTCCGGCAAGGACGAAAACGTGCTCCTGACCCCACCGGTGAGGCTGACGCTGGAATTCGCGATCGAATTCATCGAGGACGACGAGCTGGTCGAGGTGACGCCAAAAACGATCCGTATTCGCAAGCGGCACCTGACCGAGAACGAACGCAGGCGCGCCGTGCGCGCCGCCGCCGTCGCGTAACCCACCGTCCGTGGCGCGCTCCCTGCCGCAATCGCTGGCATTTGCGGCCGCCGCACTTGGTGTATGGGGAAGTGCGCTGGCGCAGAACTGTCTCGTGCCTGGGAAATGGTTCGCCGCCGAAGCCGGCGCGCACCAGGTCAAGGCCAACGACGTGCTCGCGCAAATGGCGCAGCGGCAGGTCGTCCTGCTGGGCGAGACGCATGATGATGCGGATCATCACGCCTGGCAGCTCGCGACGCTCGGTGCGCTGCAGCTTCTGCGGCCGCGGATGGTAATCGGGTTCGAAGCATTTCCGCGTCGCGTACAGCCGGTATTGGACAAGTGGATCGCCGGCGACCTGTCGGAGCGCCAGCTGCTCGAGCAGACGGACTGGGAGAAGGTGTGGGGCTGGCCAGCGGACCTGTATCTGCCCCTTTTTCGCTTCGCCCGCATCAACCGCATCCCGATTCGAGCGTTGAACGTCGACCAGGCGCTGATAAAGGCGATCTCGGCCAAAGGGTGGCAGGCGGTGCCCGAGTCGCAGAAGGAAGGCGTCACTCGACCCGCTGCGCCCTCACCGACCTATCTAGACGATTTGTTCAACGTCTACAAGCTTCATCCCGAGAGCGACGGCCCGGACAAGGGCCGCCAAAGCCTCAGTTTCCTGCATTTCGTCGACTCGCAGACGACTTGGGATCGCGCCATGGCGCAGGGACTGGCGGAAGCGGCGCGCGCATCCGGCGACGCGGGTCAGCCGCTCGTGGTCGGCATCATGGGCAGCGGACACATACGCCACGGCCGCGGCGTTGCCCATCAGTTGCGCGACCTCGGCATCGAGAGCATCGGCATGCTGCTGCCCGTGGCCGCGAGCCGCGACTGTGCAGGGCTGACCGGAATCGCCAATGCAGTGTTTGCCGTTCCGAGTCTGCCGGCATCCGCGTCGCCTCCGCCGCGGCTTGGCGTGCGCATCGAGCAGACGAAGGACGGCGTCGGCATTGTCGAGGTGGTCAAGGGCAGCCTCGCCGAGACGACCGGCTTGCGCGCGGGCGACCGGATCGTCTCGATCGCCGGCACGGGCATCGCGCGCATGAGTGAAGTGATCCGCGCGGTCCGCGCGCAACCGCCGGGGACATGGCTGCCGATGCGCATCCGTCGTGACGGTCTGGAGATCGACCTGGTGGTGAAATTCCCCCTCGAGCGATGACCCGCCGCTGGCATGCGGCCGTGCTGCTCGCAGGAGCGCTGGCGCCCGCATTTGCCTTGGCTGGCACCGCGCGGCTCGCCTTGGACGTACGGCTCGACCCGGCGTCGCGGTCGCTGCAGGTGGTCGCCGAGCTGAAAACCTTCGGCGAATTCCGATTCGAGCTCAATCGCGCGCTCGCGATCCGATCGGCGAGCGTCGATGGCGCGCCGGCCGCTGTCGAGCGCGCGGGCAGCGACGGCGAGCTCAACCTGTGGCGCGTGTCGACAGGAAATGGCGCGACGTTGCGGATCGAGTACGCGGGCACCCTGCCGGCCCTCGACCGGTCGCTCGACTATCGGGAAGTGCTGCGGGACACGCGCGCCATGGTCTCGCCGGCGGGCAGTTATCTGCCCGCGACAAGCGGCTGGTATCCGGTCTCGGACGTGCCGCTCACTTACAGCGTCCGGCTGTCGCTGCCGCACGATCAGCGCGGACTGGTGCCCGGGCGTCTGGTCGAAGAGAAAGTCGCGGGGGACCGCTACCGCGCGCGCTTCGAGTTCGACCACCCGGCCGACGGCATCGAGCTGATGGCAGGACCGTACCTGGTGCGCGAGAGATTGGTAGCGCGGCGCGGCGCCCCTGCGCTGCGCCTGCGAACCTACTTCTACCCCGATCTGGAGCCGCTCGCCGCCGGCTACCTGGACGATAGCCGGCGCTACATCGAGCGCTACAGCAAGACGATCGGACGCTACCCGTTCGCATCGTTTTCGGTCGTCGCCAGTCCGCTGCCGACCGGATTCGGCATGCCGACCCTCACCTACATCGGCGCGGGGGTGCTAAAGCTGCCGTTCATTCGCGCCACCTCGCTCGGGCACGAAGTGCTGCACAACTGGTGGGGAAACGGCGTTTACGTCGACTACGCGACCGGCAACTGGAGCGAGGGCTTGACCACCTTCATGGCGGACTATGCCTACAAGGAAGAATCCTCTCCCGAGGCCGCGCGGGAAACCCGGCTTGCATGGCTGCGCGATTATGCTGCCGTGCCTTCCGGTGAACAGCAATCGCTGGCGCAGTTCCGCTCAAGGGCGCACGGCGCAGCCGCCGCAGTCGGCTATGGCAAGTCGGCAATGGTGTTCTTCATGCTGCGCGATCTTATCGGCCACGAGGCCTTCGAGGCTGGCGTGCGCAATTTCTGGCGAGCCAAGCGCTTCCAAGTCGCCTCGTGGGGCGACCTGCGGGCCGCCTTCGAGCGCGCCTCGGGACGAGATCTCGGGTGGTTCTTCGAGCAATGGGTCGAGCGCGCCGGCGCTCCGCGCCTGCGCGTTGAATCGGCGCAGGCGCAGCGCACGGGCGGCGCAGTGACGCTTGTGCTCGCGTTTGCGCAGTCGGCGCCGCCGTACCGCTTGCGCGTGCCGGTCGAGGTCGTTAGCGGCGCGCACACCCAGACGCGCTGGGTCGACCTCGAGCGCGAACGCCAGACCGCGCTGCTGCGCCTGAAGAGCGTCCCCGACGGGGTGCGCCTCGATCCCGGGCTGCGCGTGTGGCGGACACTCGACCCGGCGCAGCTGCCGCCGATTCTTCGGCGCTGGATCCTGGCGCGCACACCGCGCCTTGCGCTCGCCTCGAGCGGTGTCGCGATGGCGCGCGCGGCGCAGGCCCTGGCTCAGGCCTTGTTCGAGAATCCGGCGCATACGCTGGGCTTGGCCGAGATCGCCGCCCAAGGCGACCCCGTGCTTCTCGTCGGACTGCATGCCGACGTCGACGCAGCGCTCGCGCGCCTCGGCCTGCCGCCCCGGCCGAAGGCGCTCGCCGGTCGCGGCAGCTCCCAGGTATGGACGGTGCAGCGCGCGGAAAATGCAACTCCGGTCGCGGTCGTGTCGGTGCGTGACGCCGCGGCGCTGCTCGCGCTGCAGCGGCCCCTGCCGCACTACGGCGCGCAGAGTTTCCTCGTATTCGAAGGCGCGCACGCGGTCACGCGCGGGGTCTGGCCGACGCCGGGGCGACTGATCCCGGTCGCGCTGACGCGCTAGACAAGTTTCAGGCGCATCGGGCGCATGGAGGAGAATTCGAACCCCAGGCTGTGGTAAAGCGCGTGGGCGCGCTCGTTGCCTGGATCGGTAAGCAGCGTGATGCGCAGCACACCGTCCGCGCGCGCCTGCGCCGCTGCATGCGCGAGCAGGCCTCTGCCGATACCCTGCCCGCGCCGGTCCGGCCGCACCACGAGATCCTCCAGCCACGCCGCCTTGCCGCCTTCGGCCGTGCTCACGGTATAGAGCAGGCTGACCATCGCGACCGGATCGGCGCCCTCGCGCGCGACATAGACCCGACCGATCGATGCGTCCGAGACGATCGCGCGCAGCGCGCGGCGCTGCTTTTCCGGGTCGGGGGCAAAATCTGCCTCCTGCGCGAGCAGCAGCCCGAGCAGGTTGGCCAAGCGTGCGACGTCTTCGTCCCTGGCGACGTCAATCGCGACCGAAGCTTTGCGTTTCGAGGCCATGCGCAATAGTGCCGCATATTTCGGGCCGAGTCGCCGCAACACGACAGCTTGAGTCGCCCATTTCCAGCAAAGTGAGAAATAGGCCGTATGCGTTCGCGACATGCTTCGGTAGCTTGGTCGCATGCATTCGCCCCACACTGGATCAACTGCCCGGATGCCGCTGACGCTCGGCGCGGTGGTCCTTGCGGGGTTGCTCGCGGGCCTCGGCGCGGTGACCGGCTGGAGCGCTTTCCCGCTGCACGAGTCGCCACCCGCCGCCACGGCAAGAGCGGCCGACGGCTGCCGCTACTGCGGGGTCGTCGAGCAGGTGCGCGAAATCAAGAGCCGGGCGAGCAGATACGGGGTCAGCACGGTCTCCGGCGGGCGAGACGAAATGATCGTCATGCTTCTCAGCGCGCTGAGCGGCACTTCCGACGCCTCCGGCCAAACGAAAATCTACGAAGTAAGCGTTCGGATGGATAACGGTTCGATTCGCGCCGTGAGAGGTGGCCGCGTGCCGGACTGGAAGCTTGGAGACCGGGTCAAGCTCGTTAAAGGCCGCGTCGAGCCGCTGTCGTAATCTACCATCACGGCTACAGCACGGTATACCGCGCAACGACCGCCGCGGCGAAGTAGAGCAGCCGCGACTCAGACGTTGAAACGAAAGTGCATCACGTCGCCGTCCTTGACGACGTATTCCTTGCCCTCTATGCGCAGCTTGCCGGCCTCCTTGGCGCCCTGCTCGCCCTTGCAGGCGACAAAGTCCGGGTATGCTGCCACCTCGGCGCGAATGAAGCCGCGCTCGAAGTCAGTATGGATCACACCGGCCGCCTGCGGAGCGGTAGCGCCGACTGGAACCGTCCAGGCACGCACTTCCTTCGGCCCGACCGTGAAGTAGGTCTGCAGGCTCATCAAGCCGTATCCCGCGCGGATGACCCGATTCAGTCCGGGCTCTTCCATACCCATATCGGCGAGGAAGACCTTCTTGTCGTCCTCCGGCATGTCCGCGATCTGGGCCTCCAGGGCGGCGCAGATGGCCACCACCGGCGCACCCTCCTTGGCGGCGTGCGCCTCGACCGCCTCGAGCAGCGGGTTGTCGCGAAAACCGTTCTCGTTGACGTTCGCGACGTACATGGTCGGCTTCATCGTCAGCAGGAACAACGGCCGCACCAGCACCAGCTCTTCCTTCGAGAGATCAGCCGTGCGGGCGGGGCGACCCGCATTCAGCGCGCTCTGCACTTTCTCCAGTACCGCAACCAGGCGCTGCGCCTCCTTATCGCTCCCCGCTTTGGCCAGCTTCGCACTGCGCGCAAGCTGCTTTTCCACGGTCTGAAGGTCTGCCAGGGCGAGCTCGGTATCGATCGTCTCTATGTCGGAAACAGGGTCGACCCTTCCGGCGACATGCACCACGTTCGGGTCCTCGAAACAGCGCACGACGTGCGCGATGGCATCGGTTTCGCGGATGTTGGCGAGAAACTGGTTGCCGAGGCCCTCTCCCTTCGACGCGCCGGCGACCAGGCCCGCAATATCGACGAACTCGACCACGGCGGGAATCACTTTCTGCGGCTTCGCGATCTCGACCAGCGCCCCGATCCGGCGATCGGGCACCTCGACGATGCCGACGTTCGGTTCGATGGTGCAGAAAGGGTAGTTCTCGGCTGCGATCCCGGCCTTGGTCAGCGCGTTGAACAGGGTTGACTTGCCGACGTTCGGTAGCCCTACGATGCCGCATTTGAGGCTCAAGCTTTTTCCTTTGTGTGCAACTTCAGCATCGCGCCCTGCAGGTCGCCCGTCAGACACAGGGGAAGCACGTCTAGCGACTTTTCGATCGCGCGCTCGATCGCCTCGCGATCCTCGGGCGCTGGTCTTGCCAGCACGTAGTTCGCCACCTGGCTCTTGTCCCCGGGATGGCCGATGCCAATCCGCAGACGCCAGAAATCGAGCGCCCCGATCCGCGCCGCAATGTCCTTGAGCCCGTTGTGGCCGGCAACCCCGCCGCCCTGCTTCATCTTGGCGGCGCCCGGGAGAAAATCCAGTTCGTCGTGCGCAACCAGGATCTCGGCTGCGGATATTTTGAAGAATCCCGCGAGCAGGGCGACCGACTTGCCGCTTACGTTCATGAAGGTCTGCGGCAGCAGCAGCCACGCCCCGCTCGGCTCGTGGCGACCGACATAGGCGTGGTACCTGGGCTCGCTCCTCAGCGAGATTCCCTCGCGCGCGGCGAAGCGCTCGACGAGCCAGAACCCCGCGTTGTGGCGCGTGCGCTCGTACTGCTTGCCCGGATTTCCCAAGCCGACGATTAGGCGGATGCCCGACATGCTTACCTAGAAATAAAAGGCGGCAAGGACCGACGGGTCCCTGCCGCCCCTTTTCGTCGCCCGCCCTATTTCTTCTCTTTCTTTTCGCCGCTCTTCTCCGCCGCGGCGCCTTCGGGAGCCTTCTCCGGAACCGCCTGCGCGGAGGTCGGCACCTCGGACGCGGCCGGTGCGGCCACCTCCGCCGGCGCCTCTTCTTCCTCGGCGATCAGCGTCGGCAGCAGCACCGTCGCCACGACCGGGTTTTCGCCCTTGTGCAGAATGGCCTCGACACCCTTCGGCAGCTGGATGTCCTTGGCATGTATCGAGTCGCCGACCGACAGCCCGCCCATGTCGACCTCGACGAATTCCGGCAGGTCGTCCGGCAGACAAGCAATGCTCAGCTCATTCATCACGTGGCTTGCCACCCCGCCCTGCTGCTTGACGCCCGGCGACGTCTCGGCGTTTATGAAGTGCAGCGGCACCTTCATGTTGATCTTTCTTTCCTTGGAGACTCGCTGGAAGTCCACGTGCTGGACCTCCGCCCTGTAGGGGTGCATGTTGAATGTGCGCAGCAGCACCTGTTCCGCACCTCCTTCCAGCTTCAGCGTGAGGATCGATGCGTGGAAGGCCTCGGTATGCAGGTTCTTGAGCAGGTCCTTATGATCGAGCTCGATGTTGACCGGCTGCCTTTCTCCGCCGTAAACGATGCCAGGAACCTTGCCCGCGCGACGCAGACGGCGGCTCGCACCCGTGCCCTGCGCCTCGCGTTTGCTGGCGTTGATTTCGATTTTCATTTGTTGCTCCTTCGCATTTTCCGCCAGGTCCGCGACCAGACACAGGCAGGGTTGATAAGCCTACTCGATAAAAAGCGAACTCACCGATTCCTCGGTGAATATGCGCAATATGGTTTCCGCCAGCAGCGTCGCGACCGACAGCTGCCGGATTTTTGGGCACGCGCGCCCTTCTTCGCTGAGGGGAATCGTATCGGTCACCACCAGCTCGTCCATGTCCGAGCTGGCGATGCGCTCGATCGCACCGCCGGAAAGAACTGCGTGCGTGCAATAGGCGACCACTTTGGTTGCGCCCTCCTGCTTCAACACCTGCGCTGCCTTGCACAGCGTTCCCGCAGTGTCGACCATGTCGTCCATGATCACGCAGGTGCGCCCGTCGACCTCACCGATCACGTTCATCACCTCGGACACGTTTGCGCGTGGACGGCGCTTGTCGATGATCGCGAGGTCGGACTCGAGTCGCTTGGCGAGCGCCCGGGCTCGCACCACCCCGCCTACGTCCGGCGACACGACGATCAGGTTCTCGTAGCGCTGCTTCCAGACATCCCCGAGCAGGAGCGGCGCCGCATAGATGTTGTCGACCGGAATGTCGAAAAAGCCCTGGATCTGGTCCGCGTGCAGATCCATCGTCAGCACGCGCGCGACGCCCACCGACGTGAGCATGTTTGCGACCACCTTGGCGCTGATCGCAACGCGCGCCGAGCGCGGGCGGCGGTCCTGGCGCGCATAGCCGAAGTACGGGATCGCCGCAGTGACGCGCGCCGCCGACGAGCGTTTGAGCGCGTCGACCATCACCAGCAATTCCATCAGATTGTCGTTGGTCGGAGCGCAGGTCGACTGCAACACGAACACATCCTTGCCCCGCACGTTCTCGAGCAGCTCGACCAGCACCTCGCCGTCCGAGAACTTGTCCACTATCGCGCGGCCGAGCGAAATATTGAGATGGCGCGTCACTTCCTGCGCAAGGCGCGGGTTGGCGTTGCCGGTGAATACCATCAGTCGCTCGAGCGACGTGCCGACCATGTTGGCTGGTCCAGTGATAGTGAGTGGCTGGGGAGCCAGGATTCGAACCTGGGAATGCCGGAATCAAAATCCGGTGCCTTAACCAGCTTGGCGACTCCCCAACATGTACTGCTCTCCGCGAGAACGGCCCCGCGAACCCTCAGTCTGCCCAGTCGTAAAGCGGATGACGCTGGAGACCCGTCGTGACGAAGCCCCGCATCGCTTCCGGCATCTGCGACTGCAGGGCTTGCGCCTCGTCTCGTTCGGAGAATTCGGCGAACACGCAGGCCCCTGATCCCGTCATGCGGGCCACCGCTGCGTGCTGTTTGAGCCACGCCAGATGGACCGCAACGTCGGGGTAGCGGGCCGTGACGACCGGCTCCAGGTCGTTCTTTCCTTGCCCCGACAAAAAGGGCGGTATTTTGAGTTGTTTCGTATCGCGTGTCAACGCGGCATCCGAGAAGATTTCTCTCGTAGAAACCGCAACTTGAGGCACCAAAACGAGGTACCAGGCGGGCTCCAGCACGAGCGCGGTCAGGCGCTCGCCGACGCCTTCACCGAGGGCGCATTGGCCGAACACGAAAAGCGGCACATCGGCGCCTAGCGAGAGCGCGAGCGAGCTCAGTTCGGCGCGCGGCAGGTTGAGGTCCCAGATGCGATTGAGGACCAGCAGCACCGTGGCCGCATCGGAGGACCCGCCGCCCAACCCGCCCCCCATCGGCAGAGTCTTTTCGACCGCGATGTCGGCACCGAGCAGGCGCGCGGTTGGGCCCATGCGCGCCAGCGCATGGGCCTTGAGCAGCAGGGCCGCGCGCAGCGCCAGGTCGTCGGCCTCCGGCACTGCGGGATGAGGCTCGACGCGGCGCAGCGCACCGTCCGAACGCGCGCGGACGCCGACCCGGTCTGCGCGCTCGATCAGGCGAAACACCGTCTGCAACAGATGATAGCCGTCGTCGCGTCGGCCGAGCACGTGTAGCATGAGATTGAGCTTCCCCGGTGCCGGATACCACTCAAGCTCGGTCATGGCCGTACTTGCCACTCACCTATCGCGAGGCGCAGCTCGAGACCAGGATAGACCAAGCGCAGGCGCGCCGGCAGGCCGTTGCCGTCCTCGTAAGCTTGGTAATAGATGCGCCAACCGTCCTGATCGAGCTCGCTCAGCCGACCACGCGGGTCCCTGATCGCGCGCGCGGGTCCGGGCGCCGGCTTGCCGCGCACCCAGTCGGACAGTCCTGCGAGCGGCACGCGGAACCCGAGCACCTGCTCGGTGAGCGATTCTGCATCGTGCGCGCGATACACGCGCCGGTCGGAAGCGGTGACGGTCACCATGTCCCTCTCGCGCTCGATCCGCGCCACGCCTTGTCCGAGGGGCGTAGTGATCAGCATCTCATCGCCTGCCGCGCGGTGGCGCCACGCAATATTGCCGCTGGAGCCCTGCCCGTCGTAACGTACTGCGATCCGGCCCGAGAGCTGGAACTCAAGCCCCGTCGTCGGCTGCAGGAACGGAAGCTCGGCGCACGCCGGGAGGATCACCAGCGCGGCAGCGGCGAGAACGCGCAAACTGTTTGTTGCGCTCACCCCGATCCTCTAGGGGTTGAAACGCCGAACCGTCTTTCGCAGGGTCTCGTTCTCGGGGTGGTTCTTCAGCGCCTCGTTCCAGATTCGGCGCGCCTCGTCGCGTTTGCCCTCGACCCAGAGTACCTCCCCCAGATGCGCGCCGATTTCGGCGTCATGCTGATCACCGTAGGCGCGGCGCAGGTAAGTCTCTGCCCCGGCAAGGTCTCCCTGCCGGTAAAGAACCCAGCCCATGCTATCGATGATAAAGCCGTCGTCCGGCCGCAGCTGAAGCGCCTTCTCGATCAGTTTGCGCGCCTCGGGCAAGCGCAGATTGCGGTCGGCGAACGAGTATCCCAGGGCGTTGTATGCGTGCGCATGGTCGGGCTGGAGCTTGATGACCTTGCGCAAGCTCCGCTCGAGAACGTCATAGCGGCCGAGCTTTTCGGCCGTGAGCGCCTGATCATAGAGCAGCTCCGGCTGGTCCGGACTCTTCGCCAGTGCGCGGCCGAGCAGCGCAAACGCCCCGGCGGCGTCATCCGCGTCGCGCAGCAACTGCGCCTCGGCGATGACCAGCTGCACCGCGTCCTGTTTGCTGCTGACCTTTACCCCATGCAGGTAGGCGCGCGCAGCATCGAGCTTGCCTTCCCGAACCATCGCCTGCGCCACGCGCAGGCGCGACGGCAGGTAATGATCGCCGCTTTGGATCTGCTCGTACCAGGCGATCGCTTGCGGCCAGCGCTTCTGCGCCTCTTCGATCTGACCCAGGATGTAGCGCGCACCGTCCGGATCCCGGTAGTCCAGCGCGAGCAGGCGCTTCATGCTCGCTTCTGCCGTCGTGTAGTCCTTGAGCTGGAAAGCAAGCAGACCCACGGCGTAGATGACTTCGGTGCTGTCGGGATTCGTGGCCAGCAGCCTCTCGAACTGTTTCCTCGCCTCGGCGTAGCGCTTCTCGCTCACCAACAGGCGGGCGTAGCTCATGCGCACGTCGTTCTGCTCGGGATACTTCTCGAGGTAGCGCTCGAGACGCTTGGCGGCCTCCGCCGGCGACTTCGTCTGCAGGATCTGCGCCTCGAACCCGGCGGCGACCGCCCAGTCCGGGCGCAGCTCAGCAGCGCGGCGGATCTCCCGAAGTGCGAGCTGTTCGTCGGCGGCGGCCATGGCCGCCTGCGCAATCGCGAAATGTGCGTTCGGCAGATCAGGGTACCCGGCGGCGAGCTTGCGCACGAGCCGCAGGTTGGCGGCCTTGTCCGGGTTCGCGGCGAGCAGACGATTGACCTGCATGAAAACGTTCTCGGGCTTGGTCTCGCCGGAGGACAGCAGTTGCTTGAGATAAGGCTCGGCCTCGTCGACGCGCCGCACGGCTGCCAGATACACGGTCACCATCTGCAGCGCGGGCGCCGAGTCTGGCTCGGCTTCGTGCCAGAGCTTCGCCGCCTCGAGCGCGAGCTCCGGCATGCGCGCGAAGTTTGCGATTTCTACCGCGCGCCGCGCGATACGCGGGTCGCGCGTGCGCTTGGCGAGGTCAACGTAGGTCTTGGCCGCCAACTCGGGGTCGCCACGCTGAACGGCGATTTCGCCGACCAGCAGTTCGTATAGGATCGGCTCGGTCAGCTCTTCGTTTGGCAGCCGCTCCGGTGCCTTTGCGGCGATCGCCTGCGCGCACGCCAGCGCGCCCGCGAACAGCAGCGCGGCCGGCAGGACAAACTTCCGCAAAATCGGGGGCATTGCGACCATTTTCCTTCCTAAGGTTTCGGCAGAGGCGGGAGCACGCCGACGGCCGCAACCCGATTCGGACGCATATTAGGTATATTTGATGCCCCGCACAAGACGCACTACCGGCGTCGCGCGCGACACTTTCCATTGACCGAGATCGAGGCCGCAAGTTCAAGTGCCCGAGCTACCGGAAGTTGAAGTGACGCTGCGCGGCATCGCGCCTCAGCTGACTGGCCGCACCCTCACCGGCGTCGCCGTGCGCGAGCCGCGGCTACGCTGGCGGGTCCAGGACTCGATCGAGCACCTTGCGGGGCGCGAGATCCGTTCGCTGCGGCGACGCGGCAAGTACCTGCTGTTCGACTGCGGCGATGGCCATCTCATCGTGCATCTGGGCATGTCGGGCAGCCTGCGCCTGATGGAGCGCAATACTCCGCCGCTCAAGCACGACCACCTCGACCTGCAGTTCGGCGAGCTGATTCTTCGGCTGCGCGATCCGCGCCGCTTCGGCGCCGTGTTGTGGACTGACGCTCCGCCCGACACGCACCCCCTGCTGCGCCATTTGGGAGTCGAGCCGCTGACGCGCGCATTCGACGCCAAGCGCCTGCACGCACTGACGCGCGGCCTGCGCGCGGCCGTAAAACAAACCATCATGGACGGGCGGCGCATCGTCGGCGTAGGAAACATCTACGCCAGCGAAAGCCTTTTCCTGGCGGGAATCCACCCCTTCGCCCGCGCGGGGAGCCTCTCGCCCGAGCGCTGCCTGCGCCTCGCGGCCGCGATAAAGAAGACGCTGCGCGCCGCGATCCGCGCCGGAGGGTCGAGCTTGCGCGACTTCGTCGGCAGCGACGGCAGCCCAGGCTACTTCCAGCAGCGCTACTGGGTCTACGACAGGGCGGGCGAACCCTGCCTGCGCTGCGGCGCGCCCGTCAAGCGCAGGGTGCAAGGTCAACGCGCGACGTTCTACTGCCCGTCTTGCCAGCGCTAGCGCGCCGTCAGCCGCCGAGCGACTTCACCTTTGCGCTCAGCTTGCGGCGCACCAGGGGGTGAACGAACTTTGACACGTCGCCGCCCAAAGTGGCGATCTCGCGCACCAGCGTGGCCGAAATGAACATGTGCTGCTCGGAAGGGGTGAGGAAGATGGTCTCGACATCCGGGTAGAGGTTGCGGTTCATGCCGGCGAGCTGGAACTCGTACTCGAAGTCCGCCACCGCACGCAGCCCCCGCATGATCACGCGCGCCTTGTGCTCGCGTATGAAGTCGATCAGCAGCCCGGCGAAACCCACCACCTTCACGTTCTTCAGGTCGCGCAGCACCTCGCTCGCCATGTCCACCCGCTCGCTGCGGGTGAAGAACGGGCGCTTCGCCTGGCTGTCGGCGACGCCAATAATGACGCTCTTGAACAGCGACGCGGCGCGTCGCACGATGTCCTCGTGTCCGCGCGTGAGCGGGTCAAACGTTCCCGGATAGACGGCTCGTATCATCTGCGCTCCATTGCAGTAGCTGGTAGCTTACCTGCCCGGCACGCTTGCGCCGCAACTCGCGCCAGGGCTCCGCCACGGGCAGGGGCGAGGCGGCTTCGAGGTAAACCCGTGCGTCCGGCGCAAGGCACGGAGGCAGCGCCCCGAGGACGGCCGACAGCGCATTCTGCCTGAAGGGTGGATCGAGGAAAACCACGTCGAAGCGCTCGCTTGCCGCGGCGAGGTAGGCGAAAGCGTCGCTCGAAACGATCTCCACCCGCTCGGCGCCGAGCGCGGCGCGGCTCGCGCGCAGCGTCGCGATCGTCGCTTGGTCGCTCTCGACCATCACGACTCGCTGCGCGCCGCGCGAAGCGGCCTCAAAGCCAAGCGCGCCGCTGCCCGCGAACAGGTCTAGGCACGAAAGACCGGCGAGATCCTGGCCGAGCCAATTGAACAGCGTCTCGCGCACGCGATCCGGGGTCGGGCGCAGGCCCGGTCGCGATGGCACGCCTATCATGCGGCTGCGCCAAACGCCGCCGCCGATCCGAACGCGTCCGGCCGGCTGCGGTCTGTCGCCCGCGTGCTTCATCTGAGCGCGGATCCCCGTTTGATAGAATCGGGCGCCAATCTTAGCGGCTTTTGCGCCGCCATCCGCGTGTTTGGACTGGGCAACAGATCCTCGAAGGAAACCGCATCCTGGAGCTCCCGCCTCAAGGCCGGGTTGGCGCGCACGCGCGACGCCCTCGGCGGGGGGCTCGGCGCGCTGCTCGGTCGGCGCAAGATCGACGAATCCCTGTTCGAAGAACTCGAAACCGCGCTTCTTGCGGCCGACTGTGGCGTAGAGGCATCCCGGGCGCTCATCGAGCGCCTGCGCGCAAAGGTGCGCAAGGATCACATCGCCGACGGTGCGGGCCTCAAGAGCGCGCTCGAGGTCGCCCTGCTCGAGATCGTCGCGCCGCTCGAGCAAGTGCTGGACCTGTCGCGCGCCGGGCCATGCGTGATCATGATTGCGGGCGTGAACGGCTCCGGCAAGACGACTTCGATCGGCAAGCTGGCGAAGTGGCTGCAATCCCAGGGCAAGAGCGTGCTGCTCGCCGCCGGAGACACGTTCCGCGCCGCGGCCCGCGAGCAGCTCGAAGCCTGGGGCGAGCGCAACGGCGTGAGCGTGATCTCGCAGCAGAACGGCGACCCGGGAGCGGTGGTTTTCGACGCGGTAGGCGCGGCGCGTGCGCGCGGTATCGACGTCGTGCTCGCGGACACCGCGGGCCGGCTTCCGACCCAATTGCACCTGATGGAAGAGATCCGCAAGGTGAAGCGCGTGCTCGCCAAGGCGCTTCCCGGGGCGCCGCACGAGATCCTGCTGGTGCTCGACGCCAATACCGGGCAGAACGCGCTCGCGCAGGTGCGGGCGTTCGACGAGGCGCTGGGCCTCACCGGACTTATTCTGACCAAACTCGACGGCACCGCCAGAGGCGGCGTAATCGCCGCAATCGCCCTGGTGCGCTCGAAGCAGCCAGGAAAGAGCGCAATTCCGCTTTATTTCGTCGGCGTCGGAGAGGGCGTCGACGATTTGCGCCCGTTCGTCGCGCGCGATTTCGTCGAGGCCCTGGTTGATTAGCTTCTCCGCCGTATCCAAGCGCTATCCGGGCGGCCAGAACGTGTTGCAGGGCGTCTCGCTCACCATAGACGCTGGCGAGCTGGTGTTCATCACCGGGCATTCCGGGGCCGGCAAGTCGACGCTGCTCAAACTGATCCCGGCGATCGAGCGCCCGAGCACGGGATCGGTCATCGTCAACGGCCAGAACGTAGGCGCTCTCAGGCCTGCGGCGATCCCATTCCTGCGGCGGAACCTGGGGCTGGTGTTCCAGGACCAGAAGCTGCTCTATGACCGCAGCGTGGTCGAGAACCTCATGCTTCCGCTTTCGTTCTCGAGCCTCGCACCCAGGGAAGCAGCGCGGCGCGCTCGCGCGGCGCTGGATAAGGTGGGCCTGCTCGGACGCGAGAAAGCGAACCCGGTGCAGCTCTCCGGCGGCGAGCAGCAGCGACTGGCGATCGCCCGCGCGGTAGTGAACCGGCCTGCGATCCTCATCGCGGACGAGCCCACTGCAAACCTGGACGCCGAAGCCGCTCAGCGCGTGCTGGAGATATTCGTCGCCTTCAATCAGGTCGGCGTCACCGTGCTGCTGGCGACGCACGACCTCGGGCTTGTGACGCGCTACGGGCGGCGCGTGTTGCGACTCGCCGCGGGGCACGTGGTGGAGGACTCGGCACCGTGAGGTCCTGGCTACGGCAGCATCGCCGAGCCCTGATCGCCGCGCTCGGAAAACTCGCGGCGCAGAAGGCGAGCGGCGCGGTCAGCGCGCTCGTGATCGGGGTCGCGTTGTCTCTGCCCGCCGGCGGTTATTCCCTGCTGGACGGACTGAGTTCGCTCGCCGCCGGCGTTGCGCTCGAACCCCAGATATCGGTCTACCTCAAGCCGGGCTCGACCAAGGGCGACGCGGACGCGCTTGCCGCGCGCCTCAAATCCGACGCGCGCATCGGCCAGGTGCGGTTCGTTCCGCGCGAGGAAGCATTGAAGGAGCTGAAGGCGACCGAAGGGCTGGCCGACGTCGTCGACGCGCTGGATCACAATCCCCTGCCGGATGCGTTCGTCGTGCGGGCACGGGACTCCAGTCCGGAGACTCTGGCCGAGCTCGCGCAGGAGTTGCGCCATGCGCCGTCGGTCGGGCACGTGCAGGCCGACGCGGTCTGGGCCCGGCGGCTGGCATCGATCGCGCGCCTCGGGCGCCTGGCAGTGCTGCTGCTTGGGGCCTTGCTCGCGTTCGGGCTGGTCGCGGTGACCTTCAACACCATCCGGCTCCAGATCCTTACCCAGCGCGACGAGATCGAGGTCTCGAAACTGATCGGCGCGACCGACGCCTTCATCCGGCGGCCGTTCCTGTATCTCGGGCTGCTGCAGGGGCTGGCAGGCGGAGCACTGGCGCTGGGCATCGTCTGGGGCGGGCTGCATCTGCTCAACGGCGAGGTCCGAACGCTCGCCCAAACCTACGGCTCGAGTTTTCGCTTTGACTTCCTCGCGCAAGGCGACGCACTGGCCGTCATGCTCTTCGCCGGCGCCCTGGGGTGGCTGGGCGCATCTCTGTCAGTGAGCAGATACTTACGTGAAATTCAGCCAAAATAAGGAGATTGAAGCTGCCAAGGAAGGGAACTCCGGGACTATTTAGCACTCCAACATACCGAGTGCTAAAATTGCAGCAAACAGGAGGTATGCCGATGCAAGCGACGATGACCATGCCGGTTCCGGTCTCCGTGCCGGCCCCCTTGGCGACGGGGAGCCTGGACGGCTACATCCAGACCGTCAACCGTTTCCCGATCCTGAGCGCCGAGGAAGAGCAGTCGCTCGCGCGGCGCTTCCGCGAAAGCGACGATCTCGAGGCTGCGAGGGGCTTGGTGCTGTCGCACCTGCGGCTAGTAGTCGCGATCGCGCGCGGCTACCTCGGGTACGGGTTGCCGCACGCCGACCTGATCCAAGAAGGCAACATCGGCCTGATGAAGGCGGTCAAACGCTTCGACCCTTCGCGCGGAGTGCGCTTGGTGTCGTTCGCGATCCACTGGATCAAGGCCGAGATTCACGAATACGTGCTGCGCAACTGGAGGCTGGTGAAGGTCGCCACCACCAAGGCACAGCGCAAGCTGTTCTTCAACCTGCGCTCGATGAAGCGCGGGCTGGCGCCGATGTCGAGTGACGACATCAAGCGCGTCGCGACGGAGCTGCGCGTCAAGCCCGAGGAAGTGACGGAAATGGAGTCGCGCCTCGCCGGCCAGGACATCGCGTTCGAAGCGGACGAGGCGGACGACGACGGCTACGCACCGGCACAATACCTCGCGTCCGACGCCAGCCGCGAGCCCTCGCAGCTGCTCGAGACGGAGGAAAACGAACGCACATCCGCCGCCGGGCTGGCAAAAGCGCTCGGCGCGCTTGACGCGCGCAGCCGGCGAATCATCGAGACGCGCTGGCTGCGTGAGAAGGATTCGGCCACGCTGCACGACCTGGCGGACGAGTTCCATGTATCGGCCGAACGCATCCGCCAGATCGAAGCAAAGGCGCTCGAAAGGATGCGTAAGGTGATGGAACAGCAGGGCACCCCGCTGTCGCTGCCGGCGACGGCTGCCTGAGAGCCCTACTTCTCGCTCAGAAGCGTTCGAATGTCGTACACCAGGTCGGGGCCGGCCTTGCCGTAGCCGACGAACAGCCTGAGCCGTCCCTTGGGGTCGATCACGTAGGTGCCGGCGCTGTGGTCCATGCTGTACTCGCCGGGCGAGGATCCCTCACGCTTCTCGTAGAACACCTTGAATTCCTTCGCTGCGCGCCGCGTCGCCGTGGCGTCGCCGTAAAGTCCCAGAAAACGCGGATCGAACGCGGTCACGTACTTGGCAAGAACGGCGGGCGTGTCGCGCTCCGGATCGACCGTCACGAACAGTACTTGCACTCGGTCGGCGTCGGGGCCGAGCGACTTCATCACCTGCGCAAGCTCGGCGAGCGTGGTCGGACAGACGTCCGGGCAATGCGTATAGCCGAAAAACAGCACCACCACCTTGCCGCGGAAATCCGCCAGCGTACGGGGCTTGCCGTTTTGGTCGGTGAGGGAGAGCTTCTCGCCGTAGCCGGCGCCGGTAATGTCCGTATTCCTGAACTTCGGTCCGCTACCGCCGCAGCCCGCGAGCAGGCCGGCCAGCACAAGTGCGGCGAGGCTAGTGCGCCAGATAGTGGTCAACGAGCAGCGCACCGAACAGCGCGGCAAGGTAGATGATCGAGTAGCGGAACATCGCGCGCGCGACGCGGTCGCTGTACGCCGCGTAGACACGGATCGCATAGGCGAGAAACACGGCGCCGAGTACGCAGGCTGCCGCCAGATAGAGCACTCCGCTCATGCGAATCGCGTACGGCAGCAGGCTCACCGCGAACAGGATGATCGTGTAGAGCAGAACCTGCAGCCGCGTGTACGCCTTGCCGTGCGTCACTGGCAGCATCGGCAGGCCCGCCTTTGCGTAGTCGGCCGTGCGGTACAGCGCGAGGGCCCAGAAGTGCGGCGGGGTCCAGGCGAAAATAATGAGAAACAGCAGCATTGCCTCGGTGTGCACTTCGCCCGTGACCGCGGCCCAGCCCAGCACCGGCGGCATGGCACCCGAGGCGCCGCCGATCACTATGTTCTGCGGCGTCGCCGGCTTCAGGATCACCGTGTACACGACCGCGTAGCCGACGAACGTCGCGAGCGTCAGCCACATGGTGAGCGGATTGACGAAGTTCGCCAGCAGCCACAGCCCGAGGCCGCCCACGGCCCCGGCGAAAATCAGTGTCTGCAACCCGCTGAGTTCTCCGCGCGGCAGCGGGCGCCAGCGCGTGCGCTGCATCACCGCGTCTATGCGCTGCTCGACCAGACAGTTGACCGCCGCCGCCGCGCCCGCGACGAGCCCGATGCCTAGCGTCCCGGCGAGCAGGATCTGCGCCGGCACTGCGCCAGGGGTCGCGAGCAGCATGCCGATCACCGCGGTAAAGACGATGAGCGAGACCACGCGCGGCTTGGTCAGCGCGTAAAAGGACCGCGCGCGCTGCGCGAAGGTCTTTGCCAAGCCGGAGGGGAGAACCTGGGTGTTCATGCTTTCTGCAGCGGTGGACGCAAGCCGTGGAAAGCAAAGAAGTTTAACACGACCAGCGAGCCGAGGAGGAGCGCGGCGCCGGCATTGTGCGCATCCGCGACCGCGAGCGGCAGGCCGCCCAGCACGTTGGCTACGCCAAGCGAAAATTGGATCCCGAGCACGGCGGCAAGCAGCCAACCGAACGGCCGCAGCGCGCGCACCTTCAGCCCGCGGTACGCCGTCCAACCCACCACCAGCACCACCAGCAGCGCGAACGTGCGATGGGTCCAGTGGATCGCCGTCAGCGCGGGGAAAGGCAACATCTCCCCATCTCCGGTATGGCCCAGCTCTCGCACCAGATGAAAGGCGTGCGAGAAGTCCATCGGGGGCACAACCTGGCCCAGGCACAGCGGCCAGTCGGGACAGGCGAGCGCAGCATAGTTTGCGCTTACCCACCCTCCGAGCAGGATCTGCGTCGCGACAACGCACAACGCGAGCACGGCGGGGGCGCGCAAGCTGCGCGCTTCCGGCGCGGAAGGGAAGCGCCACTGGCGCAACGCAAGCCACAGCAGGAGGGCGAAAGTGGTCATTCCGCCGGCCAGGTGCGCGGTCACGATGGCCGGCCTGAGCAGCAGGGTCACTGTCCACATCCCGAGCGCGGCCTGCAGCGCAACCACGAAAACGATCGCGGTGGCGAGCCAGGGCGTTTGAGCCAGCGCGCGCCGCCGCAGCCAGCCCAGCAGCGCGATCGCCAGGATGAGCAGCCCGAGCGTGCCCGCCAGGTAGCGGTGGCCCATTTCCTTCCACGCCTTGCCGAGCGACACCGGTCCATGCTCGCCGCCTTGCCGGGCGACGGCGCGCGCGATCGCGGTCTTCGCCAGCGCCGGCGCCGGTTTGCCGTAGCAGCCGGGCCAGTCCGGACAGCCGAGCCCGGCGTCGGACAGGCGCACGAAAGCGCCCACCACCACCACCACGAATGCGAGCAGCGTCGCGGCTACCACCAGCGTGCGGTAGGTTTTCATCCGATCTGAGAGATCTTTAGCAAGCGCTGCAAGTCCTTCAGCATTTTCGAAGGGTTCGGATCGCGCGGGAATCGCATCATCAGGTTGCCGTGCGGATCGATGAGGTAAATGTGGTCCTGCACGCGCCCGCCAGGCGGGAAAGCCGCGGCGACAGTGCCGTCGGCCGCTCGCACGACGTAGGTGCCGTCGATCGCGCTCATCAGGGTGCGCCGTGGCGTGCCGCCGTCGGTCAGGATCCAGACCCGCTCGACGCGGTCTCTGTCCTTGCCCTGCGCCACGCGCAGCTGGCGCATGAAATAGAGTTTGCGCTCGCAGTAGGCGTCGCAAGCTGCGGCGTCGAACTGGAGCATCACCCACTTGCCGTGCAGGCTCGCGAGCGAAAACGGCTTGCCGTCCAGCGCCGCCAGGCCGCCGTCGGGCAGCTGCCGCGGCGGCTGCAGCAACGCGCCGTAGTTGCCGGTACGACCTGGGGTCCAATGCAACCAGTACGCGACCCAGGCGAGCGCGAACGGCAGGGCGAAGAAAAGCCCGATCAACGCCAGCTTCAGCCGCGCGCGCTTGACGCCCTCAGCTGCCACGGCGGCGTCCCTCGCGATAAGAGTGAACCACGAACAGCACCAGCGCGAGCAGCGCGAACAAGTACCACTGCAGCGCGTAGCTCTCATTGCGCGCGGCGCCGCTGTCCGGCCGCGGCCAGTCCCGCGCCAGGCCGTCCGGCGCGGCCGAACGCTGCTCGATCACCAGCGGCAGCAGGGCGAGCCCGCTCGCCTGGCTGAAATCCGCGAGCCGCAGGTTCTGCCATACCCTTCCCGTCGGGGTGCGACGGGATGGCTCGAACGCGCGCGGCAAATGTGCCAACGCGAGACCTTCGATGCGCTGCTGGCCGCCAGGCGTGGGCACCTGCGGCAGAATCTCCCGCCGCGGGCCGGCCGGCGTCCAGCCGCGATCGACCAGCACATGCAGCTTTCCGCCGGCAAGCCGCAATGGGGTCACCACTTCGTAGCCGACGCGGCCCTGGTGGATCTTGTTGTCCAGAAACACGGTGTGCGCCGGCACAAACTCGCCCTGCGCGACCACGCGCCGGAGAACGAAATTTGCCGCCTCGACCTGGTGCGCGGGCAGCTTGAGCGGCGCTCCGGCGAGTGCCGCGTCGACCTGTGCCGCGAGCGCGCGCTTTTCCTGCGCCCGGTGCGTCTGCCAGTTGCCGAGCGCGATGAACGCCGCGCAGCCGGCCGCCGCGAGTGCGGCGCCCCACCAGGTCGGACGGAAAGCGGTTAGGCTGATCATGCTTTATACGCGTAGAAGCGGGGGCAGGTATCCATTAAACTTCCCCCTCCATGCGTTACTTCGTCATCGCCGTGCTCGTCCTGATCGTCGCCAGTCTCGGCTCGGCGCTGTTTTTCGTGTTCCATGACCAGAGCGGCTCTAACCGCGCCATCAAGGCTCTCGCGATACGCGTGGGCCTGTCGATTCTGCTGTTCCTGTTTTTGATGGCGGGATTCTATTTCGGTTTCATCCCCGGCCGCCTGACCTGAAGGGCGGGCCGAAAAAAAGACGCCGCACCGTGTGCGGCGTGTCGAGCTTCTCCTCCGGGGGCGCTTCGCAGGCGCCTTCTCCTCCTGGTTGTCCGATTCGCGATCGCCTATAGCCAATAAACGAAGATGAACAGTCCCAGCCAGACCACGTCAACGAAGTGCCAATACCAGGCCACCGCCTCGAACGCGAAGTGATGGTCGGGCTTGAAGTGCCCCTTCAGGCAGCGCACCAGGATCACGGTCAGCATGATCGCGCCAAGGGTCACGTGGAAGCCGTGGAATCCCGTCAGCATGAAGAACGTCGACCCGTATACCCCGGTGGTCAGCTTGAGGTTAAGCGAATGGTAGGCATGGCCGTATTCGGTCGCCTGGAACGCGAGGAACATCACCCCGAGCGCCACGGTGAAGAACAGGAACAGGCTCAGCAGCCCGCGCTTGTTCTCCTTCAATGCCCAGTGTGCAATCGTCACCGTGACCCCCGACGACAGCAGGAGCAGCGTATTGATCGCGGGTAGGCCCCAAGCCTCCATCGGCGAGAACTTCTCGGTGAACGCGGGCCCGGCCGACGGCCAGTGGGCGGTGAAATTGGGCCAAAGCAGTGCCTGGCTCTGCAGGCTCGCGAGGTCCGGCACCGACAGCACCCGGGTGTAGAACAGCGCACCGAAGAAGCCGGCGAAGAACATCACTTCCGAGAAGATGAACCAGCTCATTCCCCAGCGGAACGAAACGTCCTCCCACTTGCCGTACTTGCCGGACTCGGATTCGCCGATTACGGCGCCGAACCAGCGGAACAGCATGTACATCAGGATCATGAAGCCGATCGCGATCGAGATCCATCCGCCGTGATGCGAATTGAAGACGAACACCGCGCCGACCATCATGAGGAACAGCGCCGTTGAGCCCATGATCGGCCAGGGCATCGGCTGCGGCACAAAGTAGTGCTGCCGCGGGTTGGTGGTTGCGCTCTGCGCCATGTTGCGATCTCCCTGCTTTCTATTTTCCGATTGTTGTCAGCTCACCACGATTCGCACGATCACGACCAGCGTAAGGACGAACAGCGCCGCGAACACGATGCCCGCGACGATCAGGTAGACCGGGCTCACGGGCTGCGTCTGGCGCTCGTGGTCGGCCTTGCGGCGCACGCCCATCGCACCGAACAGCACGGTCTTCACCAGGTCCAGCAAGCTGGGGCGCATCGCGTCCTTCATCGGCCGTAAAGCCAGTACTTGACGATGATGCCGAGAAAAAACATCAGGGCGATCGTGGCGAGTATCAGGCCGGTCCTGGCGTTGCGGCTCATCGGCTCCCTACTTGAGCACCGGCGGCGTCTCGAAGGTGTGGTACGGGGCCGGGGTCGGCAAGTGCGTCCACTCGAGCGAGTCGGCTCCCTCCCAGGGCTTCTCGGGGGCCTTCTCTCCGCTGCGTATGGTCTTGATGACGATGTACAGGAACAGCAGCTGCGTCAGGCCGAAGCCGAAGGCGCCGATCGAGGAGATCTTGTTCCAGGTCTCGAACTGCAGCGGATAGTCCGGAATGCGGCGCGGCATACCCGCCAGGCCCAGGAAGTGCTGCACGAAGAAGATCATGTTGAAGAAGATCATCGACAGCCAGAAGTGCCACTTGCCCAGGGTCTCGTCGTACATCCGGCCGGTCCATTTCGGAAGCCAGAAGTAGATCCCGGCGAACGCGGAAAACAGCGCTCCCGCCACCATGACATAGTGGAAGTGCGCCACCACGTAATAGGTGTCCTGCAGCTGGATGTCGACCGGCACCAGCGCCAGCACCAGCCCCGAGAACCCGCCCATGGTGAACAGGAACAGGAAACCGATCGCGAACAGCATTGGCGTCTCGAAGGTAAGCGACCCCTTCCACATGGTCGCGACCCAGTTGAAGACCTTGACCCCGGTGGGGATCGCGATCAGCGTGGTCGCATACATGAAGAACAGCTGGCCGGTCACCGGCATGCCGGTGGTGTACATGTGGTGCGCCCAGACCATGAACGACAGGATCGCGATCGCCGAGGTGGCGTAGACCATCGACGCGTAGCCGAACAGCGGCTTGCGCGAGAACGCCGGAATCACCTGCGAGATCACGCCGAAGGCAGGCAGCGCGATGATGTACACCTCGGGATGGCCGAAGAACCAGAAAATGTGCTGGTAAAGCACCGGGTCTCCGCCGCCCGCGGCGTTGAAGAAGGACGTGCCGAAATGGCGGTCGGTAAGCGTCATCGTCACCGCACCGGCGAGCACCGGCATCGATGCCACCAGGAGGTAGGCGGTGATCAGCCAGGTCCAGCAGAACATCGGCATCTTCATCAACGTCATGCCGGGAGCGCGCATGTTGAGGATCGTGGTGATGATGTTGATCGACCCCATGATCGAGCTCATGCCGAGCAGGTGGATTGCGAAGATCGTGAAGTCCATCCCCATGCCCTGCTGCACCGTGAGCGGCGCGTACATCGTCCAGCCCACGCCGGGCGCGCCGCCCGGCATGAAGAACGACATGACCAGCAGCGAGGCCGCGAACGGCAGGATCCAGAACGACCAGTTGTTCATGCGCGCAAACGCCATGTCGGGCGCGCCGATCTGCATCGGAATCAGCCAGTTCGCGAAGCCCACGAACGCGGGCATGATCGCGCCGAACACCATGATCAGGCCGTGCATGGTGGTCATCTGGTTGAAAAACTCCGGATTCACGATCTGCAGCCCAGGCTCGAACAGCTCGGCGCGGATCACCATCGCCATGGCGCCGCCGGTGAGGAACATGATGAAGCTGAACCACAGATACAGCGTGCCGATGTCTTTGTGGTTGGTGGTCGTGATCCAGCGCATGACGCCGCCATAGCCACCATGATGGTCGTGGTGCCCGTGATCGTGCGCCTTGCCGTGCGTATCGAGAACTGCGCTCATCGATGTTCTCCTGATTCTTGAATTCTGTTCGTCACTTCGAAGCCACGTTGCCTTTGGTCTGTTCGGCGACCCAGGCCGCATATTGCGGCTCGGTCACCACCTTGACCACGATAGGCATGAAACCGTGGTTCTTGCCGCACAGCTCGGCGCACTGGCCGCGGTAGGTTCCCGTCTTGTCGGCCTTGAACCAGGTATCGCGCAATATCCCCGGGATCGCGTCCTGCTTGACGCCGAAGGCGGGCAGCCACCACGAATGGATCACGTCGGCCGCGGTAGTGACAATGCGCACCTTCTTGCCGACCGGCACGACCAGCGGATGGTCGACTTCCAGCAGGTAGTTCGCGTCCTTGGGCGCCTTGCCGTCGATCTGCTCCTGCGGCGTCGCCAGCGTGGAAAGGAAGCTGATGCCGGCGCCTTCGCCCTTGAGGTAGTCGTAGCCCCACTTCCACTGGAAGCCGGTGGCCTTGATCGTCAGGTCGGCGTTCGAGGTGTCCTTCTGCGCAATCACCACCTTGGTCACCGGCACCACGATCGCAATCAGGATGATTGCCGGGATGACGGTCCAAAGGATTTCGACGGTCACGTTCTCGTGGAACTGAGCGGCCTTGTGCCCCTTCGACTTGCGGTGGGCGTAGATCGACCAGAACATGAAGCTGAATACGCCGACGAAGATGACGGTCACCAGCAGCATCACGTATTCGTGCACGCTGTGGATGTCGGACGCGATCACCGTAACCGGTGGCTGCAGGTTCCACTCGGCGGCCATCGCCGTACCGGAAAGCGCCGCGCCGGCCAGGGCTGCCGCCCACCGTGCGCCTTTTTTCGAGTTCGCGACGGAGCGCGTTCCCGGGGGTGCCGACTTGCTTGCCATTGTTGCCCTTTCCTGATTCAGATCCGCAATTTCTTCGTCAACTCGGCCGCGAACTCCTCGCGCGCCCCGGCGTCGAGGTGGCGGCCGACTTCAACATCCCTTCCTGACATGCGCAACAGCACACGCGCGCCGTAGCCTTCGTCCTTCTCGAGCCGCAACTTGGCGACCCGCGGGTCGATCACGTAGCGGGCCACGCGGTCCGCGTCCGCAATCTCGACTGTCAGCCGACCCGTCGAAACCTCGATCCGCTCGAAGTCCGTTGCGTGCCGCGCATGGACCACGAACGCCGCGCCGAGCGCGAGCACTTCAAGGCCGGCGAACGGCAGTATCAGCCAGGCGCCCGCGAGCGCAAATCCCGTAGCGATGCCGAGCGAGGCGAGCGCAAGCAGCCCAAACACCCGCAACATCCCTCCCGGGGAAATCGAACAATTGCGCTTGAGCAGCAGGCTCGATCCACTCGCCTGCTCCTCGAACACCAGCCCACGCCGCGGGAATTCGGTACTCGTCATGCTTCGAACGCACTCGCATCGAATCAGGGGTGGCCGAAGCCGCGGTAAATTACCACAGTCGCGCTGCCATAACAACACGAAAACTCGAGATAAATCCTCATCTTCTGCCGCGGCGGCGGGTCAACTTTTTTTATGGCGCGAAAGTTCGAGCCGTACCACTACCGTGTCAGCGGCGGGCGCGCGCGGTGTGCCTTTCCAGGCGTGCCCGTAGACCACCTCGAACGTCGCCGGGAGCCGATCCGCGCGTACCTGCGCCCGCAGCGACTCGTGCAGCCGGGCGAGAAAGCGCCGGCCGGCGAGCCCACGCGGCCGGTCAGCGCGAACCCCCGTCTGACCGCTGGCGCGCAGCTCGGCCAGGAAGGCTTCCGTGTCAGGATAAGTAACCGTGATGACCTCCATGTCGATCACCGGCGCCGAGAATCCCGCGGCGACCAGGCGATCGCCCAGGTCGTGCATGTCCATGAAGCGGTGCACGCGGCGTTCGCCCGCCGCCGCGCGCAACTCCCTGAGCGTGTCGGGCCCCAGGGTGCTGAGCATGACCAGGCCTTCGTTCGCCAGCACGCGCTGAAATTCGCGCAGCGCGCCCAAGGGCTCGTCCAGCCAGTGCAGCGCCATGTTCGACCACACCAGTCCAACCGAACCCGAGGCCAGCGGCAGGCGCTCGAAATCGGCGCACACCGGCAGCGGACGCCGCCCGGCGAACAGGCGCGACAGGAATCCTCCTCCCCGCTGCGCGCGCCGCAGCATCGCGAGCGAGAAGTCGAGTGCGATCAGGCTCGTGTCGCGATAGCGTTGGGCCAGGCGCTGCGCCTCGCGCGCGGTGCCGGCTCCCGCATCGAGAATGCGCCGCGGCGCGACGCGCACGTAGTCAAGCCGCTCGAGCATGCGCGCGCCGACTTCGGCCTCGAGCCGCGCCGCATCGTCGTAGGTGCCCGCCGCGCGCTCGAAGCGGCGACGCGCCACGCGCCGCTCCAGTCTTGCGTCCGCGTCAGTCACGCGCAGCGGCCGCGCGCTGCGTGACTGGGTCGAGCCCGCGCTCGAGCGCCGCCCCGACGGCGAGCACATGCCTGTCCGCGAGCGCAGCGCCGCATATCGACAGCCCGACCGGCGCCGTACCCGGCGCGTGACACGGCAGGGTCAGCGCGCAGCCGTCGAGGAAATTGACGACTCCAACGTTGCGCAGGATGCGCATATTCCAGCGGAAATAGTCCTCGTCGCTGCGATCCACCTCGGCAATGGTCGGAGCCACGCAGGGCGTGGTCGGCATGAGAAAGGCGTCGAACGGAGCCAGCAGCGCCTCAACCTCGCGCATGTAGGTCGTGCGCAGCAGGCCCAGCTCGACGTAGTCGGCCGCGCCGATGCCTTTTCCGAGCAGAATTCGCTGCGCCACGCGTGGATCGTATTCCGATAGACGGCCTTCCCAGCGCCGGTGGATCGCGTAGGCCTCGGCGCCGGCGAAGCCGCCGCTGCGGAAGTAATCGGCCTGGCGATCGAAGGCGGCGACCGGACGCTCCACCAGAACCGCGCCCGCGGCCGACAGCCTGCTCAGCGCGGCTTCGAACGCGCTGCCGACCACCTGGTCGAGATCATCGAGCAGGCTCGAGCGCGGCACGAGCAGGCGCAGGCCCTTGAGCGGCAGTTCGTCAAGCGGCGCGGGCGGTTCGCCCGCGAGCACCGCGTCGTAGGCGGCGCAACACGCCACGCTGTTGGCGAGCGGGCCGATCGAATCGAGCGTGTAGGAAAGCGGAAAGGCGCCCTCGCGCGGGACGCGTCGCGCGGTCGGCTTGAAACCGGTCACGCCGCACAGCGCGGCGGGCTGGCGCACCGATCCGCGCGTATCGCTGCCGAGGGCCATTGCGCACATGCCTTCGGCTTGCGCCACCGCAGCGCCCGACGAGGACCC
>Ga0315556_1000140_pt1 | contig 40410 bp, 36 predicted proteins | sample SalMarSW160310MG_FD_202112 | JGI IMG/M metagenome (GOLD analysis project Ga0315556, IMG submission 202112) | Salt marsh sediment microbial communities from the Plum Island Ecosystem LTER, Massachusetts, United States - Salt Marsh Sediment SW1603-10 ...
AGGCAATAATCAGTCGCTTCTAATATAACCGCATCGTGTATTTGGTGTACATCTCTACCGCCGCAGGACATCCAAGTCATTGAAAATATGAGTCGCAATAACGGCCAAGCAAGCCGGAGCGCCGCGCTACTGAGTCCGGCCAGGATCAGATATCCGACCGCGGCCGGGCGATACTGCGAGTCGATGCGTAACGCGTGCCCAGCAGCACATCCCACAGGGGGGTGGTCACCCCATAGTTACAGTCCGGATGATAGTGATGGATGTGGTGATAGGCGGCCCATCTGCGCATCAGACTATGGCGAAAGCGCATATGGTGGATCATGAAATGACTGAAACCGTAAGCGACATAGCCAAAAGCGATGCCGCCGGTCAGCAACAATACGGCACTCACTGGCATCAACAACAAGAATAGCCCGATGAAACCGAGCAAGGTCAGCGCGGGCAAAAAGAAAGGCACCGAATCGTAACCAAGCGGATTGCCATGATGAGCGGTGTGTCCATGCGCGAAGATCTGCGGCGATCCGTGAAACAGCCAACGGTGAGCGCAATACTCGATGAAGGTGAAAGCCAACAGCCCCAGGAGAATGAGTAGGACCACGACAAGAGACGGGTTATGGCGGCGGAGCCCCTCGCCCAGGAGGGTGGCACCCAGCGCCGTATCGAGGACGAATTCCAGCCAATAATTGGCGCGGGTACGGGATAGCCTGACCATAGCGTCAAGTACCCCATCGGAAAAACGCCTGATCGCATAGCCCTGCATAATGTCTTTTTCTGAACGAATCGACCGGGTAATAGGGTTTGGTATTTACAGCTTGGATTATGCTAAGCACCCGCAACAATGGTGCTCAGCGGCGAGTATTGGTCATGTCCCTTCGACAACGTCCGGGCCACAAGTTCAGCGCAAGACTCCGCCACAATGGCATGGATAGCGTTGACATGCCTTAGGGGATAGGCAGGGCGGCCGACTTGACCGGCGATCTCAGCACGAAGGAGGAATGAACGCCGCTGACACCTTCAATCCGGGTGATCTTGTTGAGCAGAAATTGCTGATAGGCATCCATGTCCTCGACGATCACCTTCAATAGATAGTCGGCGGCTTGGCCGGTAATGAGATGACATTCCAGCACTTCCGGCAGGGAGGTGACGATCTTGTCGAACGCGGTAAACCGCTCCGGGATATGCTTGTCCATGCTGATCTGGATAAACGCCGTCAGGTTCAAGCCGAGCTTGCGGGCATCGAGCAAGGCCACATAGCCTTCGATGTAGCCCTCGTCCTCCAGGCGACGGATACGGCGCAGGCAAGGTGAGGGCGAAAGATTCACCGCCTCGGCCACCTCTTGATTGGACATACGGCCGTGCCTCTGCAACTGGTGCAGGATGTCCCTGTCGAATCTGTCCAGCGCCATTTCGACACCCTTATCAGGATATTTGGAATAATATATCAATAATAGAAAGTACATAGCAATATTATTGCCATATCCAGGCCGTATAGAGCAATAAAAGCAATATATCGCCCCTGATTCCGCCTTATAGTGTTATGCATTCGGAATACAAGGGGCCCGGGCCATAAGCTCCAGAGCCGGCGGGACAGGCGATCCCTTCCCAAACGCCGGCCTCACCTGACATTCCGGATACGCAATATCGAAACGCCAGGCAAGACGACAGGGAGCACCCGAATGATCAGCCATCCTGAAAGCAAATACCGCAGCTTCGCGCCCATCGGTCTGCACGACCGGCAATGGCCCAATCGCGTGATTCAAAAACCGCCGATCTGGATGAGCACCGATCTGCGGGACGGCAATCAGGCCTTGATCGACCCCATGTCCATCGCCACCAAGCTGCGCCTGTTCCGCGAATTGGTCGCCATCGGTTTCAAGGAGATCGAGGTGGCCTTCCCCGCCGCATCCGAAACCGATTTCCGCTTCGTGAGGCGTTTGATAGAAGAAGACCTGATTCCGGAGGATGTGACCATAGAGGTCTTGACCCAAGCACGTGAGGATCTGATCGAACGCACCATCCAATCCCTGCGCGGCGCGCGGCGCGCCATCGTCCATCTGTATAACCCGACCGCACCCGGCTTTCGCCGCATGGTGTACAACACCGACCGCGCCGGGGTGAAGGCCATCGCCGAAAACGGCACCCGCTGGGTGAAGGAGCACACCGCCGCCTTTCCCGATACCCAGTGGATCTTTCAATATTCACCCGAAACCTTTTCCTCCACCGAACTCGAATTCGCCAAGGAGGTCTGCGAAGCGGTGGCCGACATCTGGCAACCGACCCCCGAGCACAAAATGATCGTCAATCTGCCGGCCACCGTGGAGATGTCCACCCCCAATACCTATGCGGATCAGATCGAATGGATGCACCGCCAGATGGCGCGGCGCGACAGCATCGTCCTCAGCGTTCATCCCCATAACGACCGCGGCACGGCGGTGGCGGCGGCCGAACTGGCGGTGATGGCAGGCGCGGACCGGGTCGAGGGCTGTCTGTTCGGCAACGGCGAACGCACCGGCAACGTCGACCTCGTCACCCTGGCATTGAACCTCTACTCCCAGGGCATCCATCCCGGACTGGATTTCACGCGCATCGATGAGATCCGCCATATCGCCGAGGAATGCACCCAAATCCCCGTGCACCCCCGCCACCCATACGCCGGGGAACTGGTGTTCACCGCTTTTTCCGGCTCGCATCAGGATGCCATCAAAAAGGGCTTCGCCCACCAGCGGCCGGATGGCTTCTGGGAGGTCCCCTATCTGCCCCTAGATCCCGCCGACCTCGCTCGCAATTACGACGCCGTGGTGCGGGTCAACAGCCAATCGGGCAAGGGCGGCATCAGCTTTTTGTTGCAGCGGGAATACGGACTGGAATTACCGCGACGCCTGCAGATCGAATTCAGCCGCGTGGTACAAGGCTACACCGACGCCAGCGGCCGCGAAGCCAGGAGTGCAGACATCTATAAGCTGTTCGAGGATGAATACCTGCACGCCGATAGTCCCTATGCCTTCAAGGCCTGCCATTTTAAGGAACTGAACCTGGCCGCGGACAATAACGGTGGGAATAAGATCGAAGTCCGCCTGGAACTCCAACGGGATGGTGAACGACTGGTGTTGACCGGCAGCGGTAACGGACCGGTGGAGGCAGCCGCCCATGCCCTGGGCGAGGAAGTGGTCGTGATCGACTACCACGAACATGCCGTCAGCGCCGGCTCCGGCGCGGAAGCGGCTGCCTATGTGGAAGCGCGCTGCGGGACGGCGCCGCCGGTATTCGGCGTGGGCGTGGATAAGAACATCACTACCGCCGCCATCAGGGCCCTGATCGGCAGCGTCAACCGTTCCGATTTGCATGCTACCGCCGCACATGACCCGGATAAAAACGTCGCCTGAGGTCCGGCGCCGACCCATGCGGGGTGAGACTGGCCAGCAAGCGAACCGGGCCGGACGGCTGCGTAAGCTAGGGGACTTGCATTTTGCAAGGCGGTCGTTTTCAATAAGGCTATCGATTCTTACATGATGAATGACCATGCCAGCTTGTGACGACCGCGTAGTTGATGTAATCGCCGCCCCCGCAGCCGCGCTCGTTATTGCGATTGGTGTAGCGGTAGTACGCGTAGTAGTAGGCGTACCTAACGCACCGTCGCGGGCCGGAACTGAGTAAGACAAGGCAATAAGCAGATCCCAACAACCCCCGCCGGTGCGAACCGAGCGGGGGTTTCTCGTTATGGGACCTCCGCCCGCCAAGACCGGCGCTACACAGGAGAGTCCCGTGAACCCGCAACATACTGCAAGCGAAGCCCTCAGCGGGGCGCAATTGGTGGTGCGCCTGCTGGAACGACAAGGTGTGCATACCGTCGCCGGCCTGCCCGGCGGCGCCATCCTGCCCATCTATGACGCCTTGGCGCTATCACGGTCCATCCGCCATGTACTGGCCCGTCACGAACAGGGCGCCGGCTTTATCGCCCAGGGCATGGCGCGCGTCAGCGGTGTACCGGCGGTCTGCCTGGCGTCTTCCGGGCCGGGCGCCACCAACCTGTTGACGGCTATCGCCGACGCCAAGCTCGATTCGATTCCCCTGGTGGCGATCACCGGCCAGGTGCCGAAGGCGATGATCGGCACCGACGCCTTTCAGGAAGTCGACACCTACGGCCTTACCATCCCCATCACCAAGCATAACTTTCTGATCAGCGACGCCGCCGAGTTGCTGGAGGTGATCCCGCGCGCTTTCCGTATCGCGGCCTCCGGCCGCCCCGGACCGGTGCTGGTCGATATACCCAAGGACGTCCAAAGCCAGGTGATCGAAATCGCAAGCTGGCCGGAACCGGGACGCGCCCTTGCGGCGCCGCCACCCGCTGCCGAAGTGATCGCGCGTGCCGCACAACTGATCGATGCTGCCGAGCGCCCCATCCTCTATCTCGGCGGGGGCGTGGTGCATTCCGCCGCCGCCGACCTGGCGCTGATCCTGGCCGAGAAGGCCGGCTTGCCGACGGTCATGAGCTTGATGGCGCTGGGCACGCTGCCGACGGATCATCCCTTGTCACTGGGCATGCTCGGCATGCACGGTGCACGCTGTACCAACCTGGCACTGGAGAGCTGCGATCTGTTGCTGGCGGTCGGCGCCCGCTTCGACGATCGCGCCACCGGCAAGGCGGCGGCCTTCTGCCCCGGCGCCCGGATCATCCATATCGACATCGATCCTTCCGAACTCGGCAAGATCAAGATGGCGCACCTCGGCATCGGCGGCGATGTCAAAACGACGCTGGAACTGCTGCTGCCGCTGATCAAGACCCAGGCACGCCTCGCCTGGCTGGCGCAGGTGACGGACCTCATGGCGGCATATCCGCTGTGCACGCCGGGCATCGATGATCCGCGCAGCCATTACGGCCTGATCCGTGCCGTGGCCGATTGTCTCGACGACGAGGCGATCATCGCCACCGATGTGGGGCAGCATCAGATGTGGGTCGCACAAACCTATCCCCTGCGCCGACCGCGGCAATGGTTGACCTCCGGCGGACTGGGCACAATGGGCTTTGGCCTGCCGGCGGCGATAGGTGCGGCCCTGGCCGAACCGCAGCGCACGGTGGTGTGTTTCAGCGGCGACGGTAGCATCCTGATGAACATGCAGGAACTGCTGACGGCTGCGGAAGTGAACGCCAATATCAAGATCATCGTCATGGATAATGCCTCACTCGGCCTGGTGTTCCAGCAACAGACCCTGTTTTACGACGAACGCATATACGCCTCCAGGTTCGAGGCCGTGCCGGATTTCGTCAAACTCGCCCGGGCCTGCGGGATACACGCCGTCGATATCGACCAGGAAGCTCAACCGCGTGCGGCGCTGGCGGCGGCCTTGTCCATGCACGGCCCCGCCTTGATCCACGCCGCTATCGACGTGCGCCAACAAGTCTTGCCCATGGTGCCGCCGGGCGCCGCCAACAGAGAAATGATCGGAGACTGAACCATGAATAGTATCGCCAAGACCACACAGACCGCAGGCTCCCGCGCCGTGCTCGAAATCGACGTCAACAACCACACCGGCGTCATGTCGCATGTCGCCGGCCTGTTCTCGCGCCGCGCCTGCAATATCGAAGCGATCTTGTGCATGCCGTTGGACGGGGGCGCCACCAGCCGCATCTGGCTGCTGCTCAACGCCGAGGAGCGTCTGGAGCAGATGATCAAGCAAGTGGCAAAGCTCGAAGATGTATATGAAGTACGCCGCCATGGTGCGGATCATGGAGTGTTTAAAGACCTGGAGGCGTACTTCCGCTGAGCAGGAGATACAGCAGTTGCAGTCATATCAACACGCCGATTTCCCTGAAAGCAGGGTCGAACCCTGCGTTTCAATGATTTCTAGCGAATCCAGACGGTCTTGGCATTGACGAATTCCCGTAGGCCGTGATGTGACAACTCGCGACCGTAACCCGAGGCCTTGATGCCGCCGAAGGGCAGACGCGGGTCACTCTTCACCAAGCCGTTGACGAAACAGGCGCCGCACTGAACCTGGCGCGCCAGGCGTTCGCCGCGGGCGCTATCCTGGGTCCATACACTGCCACCCAGCCCGAAGCGGCTGGCGTTGGCCACCGCCAGGGCCTCGTCCTCATCACGCACACGAATCACCCCAGCCACCGGACCGAACAGTTCCTGCTCGTACGCGGGCATGCCGGGCATGACATGATCGAGGATGGATGCGGCGTAATAATATCCGGGCCCGGGCAAGGGCGCGCAACCGCTTACCGCCACCGCGCCGCGGGCGATGCTGTCGCTCACTTGGCGATGCAATTCATCGCGCAGGTCGCCGCGGGCCATGGGGGCGAGGGTGGTGGTTTCGTCACTGGGATCGCCGGGCCTCAAGGCCTCCACCTCACGCTTGAACTGCGCGAGGAAGCTGTCGGCGATATCATCGACCACGATAAAACGCTTGGCGGCAATGCAACTTTGCCCGGCATTCTGAAAGCGGGAGTTCAGTGCGGTGCGCACCGTCAAGGCCAGGTCCGCGTCGCCCAGGATGATGAAGGGATCGGAACCGCCCAATTCCAATACACTCTTCTTGAGGTGGGCGCCGGCAGTGGCCGCCACCTGGCGTCCGGCGGATTCACTGCCGGTGAGGGTCACGGCATGGACACGGGCATCGGCGATGACCTGCTCGGTCTGAGCGGCCCGGATCATCAGGGTATGGAATACCCCGCGGGGAAACCCGGCGTCGCCAAACACCTTTTCGATGGCCAAGGCGCACTGCGGAACATTGGAGGCGTGCTTAAGCAAGGCGGTGTTGCCGGCGGCCAGGGCCGGGGCGGCGAAGCGAAACACCTGCCACAACGGGAAATTCCACGGCATGATGGCGAGTACAGCACCCAATGGCTGGTAGGCCACCAGGCTCTTACCGGCATCTGAGGGGATGAGTTCATCGGCGACGAAGGCCGGGGCGTGCTCGGCGTAGTAGTCGCAGGCCAGGGCGCACTTATCCACCTCGGCGCGCGCCTCGGCGCGGAGCTTACCCATCTCCACGGTGATCAAACCGGCCAGCTCTTCTATATTATGTCGCAACACCTCGGCGGCGCGGCGCAGCAAGTGGCAGCGCTCAGCCAGCGGGGTGGCCGCCCACGGCGGGGTGGCCAGGGCCGTCTCCGCCAGGGCGCGCTCTATGTGTGCGCTATCCCAGGCGTCGCATGCCCATACCTGTTCGGCGCTGGCGGGATTGACGGAGGTGAAGGCCATGGCCTAAGTATACGCCGTGGGCGGGCATGAAACACCTTGACCTTGGCCAGGTCAGCCGCGACAATCCAGCCGCGCTGGAGAGAAACGGAGTGAAGAATTTGCTAAGCATGAAGAAGCATACGATTTGCGTCCTGGGCGGTACCGGCTTCGTCGGCCGTCACTTGGTAAATCTATTGGCGGCATCCGGTCATCGGGTACGCGTAGCTTCCCGCCATCGGGAACGGCATCGCGCATTGCTGGTATTGCCCACGGTGGAGGTCGTCGATGCCAATATCCACGATACCCAAGTGCTGGGCGAACTCATCGCCGGCTGTGATACCGTGATCAACCTGGTGGCCATCCTCAACGAAGCCGGTCCGAACAATTTTCGCGCCGTGCATGTCGCCCTGCCCCACCAAATCGCGCTGGCCTGCCGGGAACAGGGTGTAAAACGCCTGCTGCACATGAGCGCGCTCAACGCCGACGCCAAGCACGGCGCCAGCCACTATCTGCAATCCAAGGGCGAGGGCGAAGATGTGGTGCACGCCGCAGCCGATGAAAATTTACGGGTCACCACTTTCCGACCGTCGGTAATCTTCGGCCCCGGCGACCATCTCTTCAATCAGTTCGCCATGCTGTTGAAAAGGGCGCCGGGCATATTGCCGCTACCCTGCCCCAACGCCCGCTTCGCCCCGGTGTATGTGGGTGACGTGATCCATGCCTTCAACAAGGCCCTGGACGATAAAGCCACGAAGGGGCAACGCTACGATTTGTGCGGCCCGCGTGTCTATACCATGCGAGAACTGATGAGCTACACCGCCCGGGTGATGGGGGTGAAACGTGAGCTGTGGGGTCTGTCGAACGGCCTGTCACGCCTGCAGGCCATGCTGATGCAGCTGCTGCCCGGTAAACCCTTCACCATGGACAATTATCGCTCGCTGCAGGTCGATGCGGTATGCAAGGATGAATTCCCAAGCTTGTTCAAGCTCAAGCCGACGGCGGTGGAGACCGTGGTACCCTATTACCTGGGTCGACGCGATCAGCACGCTATGTTCGATGCCATCCGCGTGCAGGCGCGCCACGATTATTAGCGCCCGCGGCAACGGCGGGCGTATCTTGCGGAGAATGCCTTGCAGATCTACCAGGTAGGCGGTTCGGTGCGGGATAAATTTCTGGGCCTGCCGGTCGCTGATCGGGACTGGGTGGTGGTGGGCGCGACGGCGCAAGAGATGGAAGCCAAGGGATATCGCCTGGTAGGCAAGGATTTTCCGGTGTTTCTCCACCCCCAGTCCCACGAGGAGTACGCCCTGGCGCGCACCGAACGCAAGGTGGCCCCCGGATATAAGGGCTTTAGCGTACACGCCAGCCCCGATGTGAGCCTGGAAGACGATCTGCGCCGCCGCGATCTCACCATCAACGCCATGGCCCTAACGGCGGACGGCGAACTCATCGATCCTTTCGGCGGCCGCATCGATCTCCAGCAGCGCCGCTTGCGCCATGTTTCGCCGGCCTTCAGCGAAGATCCTGTGCGCATCCTGCGCGTGGCGCGCTTCGCCGCGCGCTTTGCCCCACTGGGTTTCGAGGTGGCGGAGGAAACTCTGGTCTTGATGCGCGCCATGGTCGAGGCGGGAGAAGTCGACGCCCTGGTGCCGGAACGGGTGTGGGCGGAACTGCTACGGGCATTGAGCGAGGCCACGCCGTCACGCTTCTTTGAAGTACTGCGGGCCTGCGGGGCCTTGCGGGTGTTGCTGCCGGAAGTGGAGCAATTGTTCGGCGTACCCCAGCCGCAGCAGCATCACCCCGAAATCGACACCGGCGTGCATGTCATGCAGGTGCTGGACCGGGCGGCGCAACTGTCCACGGATGCGGCGGTACGTTTCGCCGCCCTCCTCCACGACCTGGGAAAAGGCACCACACCGCGCGAGGAATGGCCGCGCCATGTTGGTCACGAAGAGCGTGGTCTGGGCCTGGTCGAGGACGTGTGCCGACGCCTGCGCGTGCCCAACGATTTTCGTGACCTGGCAATGCTGACGGCTAAGCATCACGGCCTATGCCACCGCGCCGAGGAACTGCGTCCCGCCACCTTATTGGATACCTTGCAGGCTTTGGATGCCTTCCGTCGCCCGCAGCGCTTCGAACAGTTTCTGCTGGCCTGCGAGGCCGACTCCACCGGACGCCCGGGCTATGAACGACAACCGTATCCTCAGGCGGACTTATTTCGCCGCATGCTCGAACTCGCCGCATCCGTCGATGCCGCGGCGCTCGCCGCCCGGGGCATGAAGGGCGAAGCTGTGGCAACGGAACTGCGCCGCCGCCGCATTGCCCTTATCCGCACCGCGCGCGCTGAGGCAGGCGCCGTCTTCGAGGATTCCGATTCATAGCGTGCAGTTCATCTCTCCAGCCACTCCCGTCAGCGCGTAAAACCTATCATGAAATATATCCTGGAAATGCTGTGCTTTCCTCCCGGGCTCAACATCGGCATCGCCCTGTTGAGCCTGGTAGTGTGGCTGCGCTGGCACCGTGCCGCCATAGTCTTGCTGCTCGGGGATGGGGCACTGCTGTATCTGCTCAGCCTGCCCTTAACCGCGACGGCGCTGATGGCGCTCCTGCAACCCTACCCGGCTTTGCAGCCGAAAGATTTGAACCGTGCACAGGCACAGGCCATTGTAGTGCTCGGCGCCGGCCGCTATCGTGATGCGCCCGAATACGGTGGTGATACCGTCTCTCAATTCGAACTGGTGCGCCTGCGCTATGCCGTGCATCTATACCGGCTGAGCCACTTGCCGCTGGTGCTGGTGGGTGGGAGGAACGCCGCGGAGCAGGGCAGAATGGCGGAATCGCTGCTGATGAAACAGGCGACCATGGAGGATTTCGGCGTGCCGGTGATGTTGACCGAGGAACACAGCCGTACCACCGCGGAAAATGCGGCAAACGTCGCCCCCCTATTACGGGAACACGGTATTCATCGCATCTTGCTGGTCACCCATGCCTGGCATATGCCGCGGGCGATGTGGGCCTTTAAGCACAGCGGCATCCAGGCTATTCCCGCCCCGACCGGCTTTATCACCGCGGATGACATCGAGTATCCATGGCTGCCCAATGCCCGCGCCTTGTATGAGGCGCGCCTGGCTTTGCATGAAATCGTCGGCATCCTGTGGTACCGGATCACCGTGCATTGAGTCGCACAGCCGTGACTTTACCTGAACGATCGACATGGGATTGTCATGTCCATCAATGTGATGTGCGCATTGACCCGCCCTGCCCAAACCATTCCCCAACGAGGGAACGGCTAATCCATGACTGATAATTGGCGCCCCATGAGCTTTTACCTAGGAACAATAACAAGCTGCGCCCAACGCGGCGCTGCTGAAGTTATGTACCCGGCAAGTTTGCAAGCCATTATATTTTCAAAATAATTATCTTGCACGACGAGCCGCGCCTTTAATATTGACTTCCCAAGGCTCTCGTGCGAGTCTCAAAGCATGATCGCTTTGTATTCAAATCCGTAGCGCGGACATGGCGATCATCCCGTTGTACATGTCTATCCACCTCGATAACAAACGGGAGGTTCTTTATGTTCGGTGTGCGTCATGTCATTGAGAGAGAATTCCCAGAATTTCAAACAGAAATTAATCGCCTCAAAAATAACGATCCCGACTTCACACGCTTACTCGTCGAGTACGATGAAACCGACAAGAAGATCTATGGATTGGAACAACAAAGTCTACCGATTTCCGATGATCATTTTGGCGACTTGAAGCGACATCGTTTAGTGCTCAAGGATCAACTTTACTCCATACTCAAGCAATACGCTTACTCATAGTAACCGCCTCCATCGTAGAAGGGTCGTCGCTAGCGCGACGGCCCCTCATTTTTTGCATAACCGGCTGGGAAGCGAATAAGGGCAGCGCCGTCATTTCCATGCGACTAGGATGAAAGCACCGCCTCCAACTCGGCGAAGGTGCTGGCGATTTCGCCGGGAATGACGTTCATCCCCAGTTGACGCCCGATTTGCGTTGCGGAAAAAATTCCCCGCACCCGGTGCGCATCGCTATCGCCGTTTCTCTCCGCTACCAACGCATGCTGGCGGCCAAAGCTCTTCAAGCTTGCTACGATATCTCCGACCCGCGCGCGAAACACATCGCGCAAATTCAGGACATCCAGTCCCGCGTGGGGTGTCATAATGTCGCGTACCAGGATATCACTGAACGTGCCGCCCATACGCTGCTGATGCTTCATGGGTTTCTCGCCGAGAATATCCGTCGCCGTGATCAGACCGACGATTCTCCGGTCGCCGTCCACCACCAACAACAAGCGCACAGCGGCGTCGATCATCCGTTGATTGGCCGTTTCGATAGCGGCCCCCGGACCGATGGTTACCGCCATTACACGCTCCAGATCCGTCATCACGGCCATGGCCGGTGACTCCATCGTAACCTTCTGTGTTGGAGAGGCGGGCCGGCAATACCTTGCCTGCGACGCCAAAGGGGCACGTGGAAGTGGTAGATAGGGTTGGGTCATAACATCACCCTCCAATCCTGAAATACAAATTGCCTACAGGTCGAAAGTACACTCAATAACAAAGCCGTATACGATGGCAGTTAATTAGATATCAGCGGCTGGTATCTAGTTCCCTACACAATGCTCAAGACCGGAAGTTACGAACCTTATGATGAAATCAATTATGGCTGCGCCCCCTGCCGCTCACGCGAGTACAATAGGCCATAAGCATCGATCCAGAGGGACAAATCATGTCATTGGCAACGAAACAATGCATTCCATGCAAGGGCGGAATTGCGCCGCTGGACCGCGCCGCAGCCGAACCCTACCTCAGGGACACTCCCGGATGGGAGCTCTCGGCGGATGCAACCCGTATTCAGCGTAATTTTAAGTTCAAGAACTTTGTAAACGCGCTGGCTTTCGTCAATCGCGTCGGCGAATTGGCGGAAACGCAAGGGCATCATCCCGATATCGGCTTTGGCTGGGGATACTGCGCTGTAACCCTGTACACTCACAAGATCAAAGGCCTGCATGAAAACGATTTCATCATGGCGGCAAAGATCAATGAGCTGTATAGCGCCGAGTGAAGCGGCATTGATTCGGCCCTCGACTTGAGGGAAAATCTGAACGCAGCGCGTGATCTTTAGTGTTGGATCCGCGCGTAGATCTCGTAGAGGGTCAGCAGGATCTCGATGACGATCAGGATTACGATATACCATTCCACCCGCAGACTGCGCTTGTGCTGCATCAGATCCAGAAGGGTCTCGGCCGTGCGGGAAATCAGATCGAGCTTGCGTTCCAGGGCGACATGGCGTTCACGCAATTCGTATTCATCCTCGAGACGCACATAAAGACGTTCCAGTTCCGGTTGCTCCCATAGGATCTCGGGTTTTTCATCAATCTCGACGCGGCCGACGGTGGTGTGCTGAATAAGCAAGGTCCCGCCGATGTGGCGCAGCAATTCCACATCCTTATATGCGGTACGCCCTCTCTGCTGCAGGCTGTCCGCCAAGGGTTCGATGCGATCGAAGACATCGCCCACGCGCTTTTCATAATGATCCAGCACCATACTCTTTGCCAGGATATCCGCCACCACCTGCAAACGCTCCGGGCAGGTGTCCTTAATGGAAATGACGTTGTTTTCCACCCGCTCTTCCTTGCTCGCGTCGACATTGATATCGACGATCTCCGTCACCGGAGCATCGAAGGGATCGCGGATCAGGTGCTTGATGTGATTTAAAAACGAAGCCTGCGCAGCGGGAGCGAGGTTGAACAGCACCACCGCACCATAGCGGAACAACACCGCGTAACCCTCGTCGCCGGCACTGATGATCAGGGGCAGCACCGGAAGCAAGCGGCTGGACTCCAGCCCCTTCAAATCCAGCCTGCGGCCGACGAACAAGGCACAGACCCTCACCAGCGTCGTGTTGGGTATCAATTCGTTATGCATAAGTTGGGCGGCTCAGTGCTGGCCAGCGCGCAGTCTAGCGCAATGCTCCGCCGCTGGCCAAGAACCCATCACCAATTCGGCGCCACCACGCCGCACCGGATAAATAATATTGTTTTAAAAGGACTTTATAGGCAGGCTATCCACACCCTAATTACGGAGCGGCATCCGGAGATTGTGGTAAGCTTCGCATAGAATATCCCATGTTACTTTTTTCTATCACTGCCGGACCCGGCCCCGCAACAGGACGCGGCACGGCAAATGTACTAGGGCGCTTTACCATGGCTTATAACAACGCCTCCATACTGGTCGTAGACGACGAAGAACAGAACCGGGATATATTGTCGCGACGCCTCGTCAAAGAAGGCTATACCGTTACCGTGTCTGATGGCGGTAAAGAAGCATTGGATATGCTGCGCCTGGAACGCTACGACCTGGTACTGCTGGATATCATGATGCCCGGGATCGACGGCTATGAGGTATTGAAGCGCATCCGCTCCGAGCCCGTCCTCCACAATACGCCCGTCATCATGGTAACGGCGCTTAGCGATACATCCAGTATCAAGCGCTGCCTGGCCTTGGGTGCCACCGACTATGTTGGAAAACCCTTCGAACTTACCTTTCTCAAATCCCGCATCCGGCAAGCCATGCAAGCCTTGAGCAATCTGCGCCGTGCCAATGCCGCAGCGGACACAGCTACCGCCGCCGTTCTGGTGGTTGAAGATGATGAAGTGAATCGCGATTTACTGGTCCGCCGCCTGACGAAAGCCGGATACACCACCCATGCCGCCGGCAGCGGCGCGGAGGCGCTGAGCTTAATCAATGAGCACCACTATGATCTGATCCTATTGGATATCATGATGGCACAAATGGACGGCTACCAGGTCCTGCAGAAAATCCGTTTGCGGGAAGCGTACAAAAATATACCTATCATCATGATCTCCGCCCTGGGAGATGCCTCCAGTATCGCGCGCTGCATGGAACTGGGCGCCGACGACTACATCATGAAGCCTTATAATGCGACCATCCTCAATGAGCGGGTATTTAAGCTGCTGGGCAATAACATTCCCTCAGAGCGGCGGGACATGGACAGTTAAACCCGTGGCTCAGCGCCGAGCCGCATCTTTGGCGCAACGAAACCCCACATCGATAAATTGCGAACCGGGCTGCATATAGAGCCGGTAGGCCGTGCGGTAAAACTGCGAAAGGGCGTAATGGCCCAGACCGCCCCAGCCGCCGCCGCGCACCACCTTGTATTTTTCACCGAAGGTCTTGTCGGTGTAGCTGTTGCCGGAATAGGGCTTGTACCAATCCTTGACCCACTCCATGACATTACCCGACATGTCCATCACCCCGTAGGGTGACGCCCCTTGCGGATATGAGCCCACCGGCGCCACGCCGAATTCCCAGTCATCCACCTCGCCGGCATTGAGCCGGTGGTTGTCCCAGTCATTGCCCCACGGATATTCACGGCCATCGCTGCCGCGCGCCGCCTTTTCCCACTCCGCCTCGGTAGGCAGGCGTTTCCCGACCCAAGTGCAATAATCGTGGGCATTGAACCAATTCACTTCAGCCACCGGCAAGGGGTCCAATTTGGCCTGGCGGGCAGCGATGGCTTTCATCAAGGCGTCACGCGGCATGGTGCGGGTATCCATGTCGAGATGAAATGTATCGCTGGCCAAGCGGCGCAGGGTCGGCAGATCGGCGACGGCCAATACCTCCGGCGCCAGCAAATAACCGTTGTCTTTCCAGGAAGTCGGGAACCAGTAGTTGGTCTTGCGCACGAACTCACGATATTGCGCATTGGTGACTTCGTATTTGTCGATCCTGTAGGCGGGAAGATCGACCTTGTGCCGGGGATGCTCATCCACGTAAAAGGGTTTCGATGAGCCGTATTCTTCGCCCAGTTTGGCGGTATCCACCTTGTCGCTGCCCATGATAAATACACCGGCGGGGATTAACACCATCTCGCCCACCGCTTGCGTCGAAGGTGCGGTCGCCGCAGCGTCGCCATACACCGTCCCCGCCCATGCCAGCAGGAAACACCCTACCCATACCCGTTTTTTATTCACCATGCCCACTACCTATTATTAAAACCGACTACCCGCCACACGGTATCGCAGTCGTTTCGTATCCGCTACCATCAAGTTCACAGCCATGATTGCCCGAGCCGAGAACCCTTCATGATAAAAATCCTCGCCATTCAGACCTGCGGCCAGGGTCTCCATGAATTCACCTCCGAGGTGGCGGCCGTAGTCAAAAGTGCCGCCCTCGATCAAGGTCTGTGTACGCTGTTTATGCGTCATACTTCGGCGAGCCTGCTCATCCAGGAAAACGCCGACCCTTCGGCCCGTCATGATCTGGAGACCTGGCTGAACCGGCTGGTGCGCGAGGATGACCCTCATTATACCCACACCCTGGAGGGCCGCGATGACATGCCCTCCCACATCAAGGCGGCGCTCACCGCCACCTCTCTCGGCGTCCCAATCCTGGAGGGGCGTCTGAGCCTGGGCACCTGGCAAGGCATCTATCTGTGGGAGCATCGCCACCACGGCGATACCCGGCAGGTGGTGGTCCATATCGGCCCCTGAGGCCGCTTGATACCGGCGCTATCCAGAAGCCAGTTTATGCGCCGCCCGCGTGGTCTCGGGCAGGCGATAGCGGGTGGTACAGCGCAACACATAATCCACGGCGGTCTCCAGGGCAATGCGGTGTCCGACGGAGATGTACAAGGGCCGTACGCCATGACGGGTACGCAACACCGTCCCGATCACCTCGCCTTTATCGTATAAGGGCTGCCGTGAACCCTTGCTTTCCGCCAGCGGCGCATGGGTTCCGATCAAGCGGCTCTTCGCCACACCGATGGCGGGCAAATCAGTCAACACGCCCAAGTGACAGGCGATGCCGAAGCGCCGCGGATGGGCCTGCCCTTGTCCGTCGCACAACAACAGGTCCGGCAGCCGCGGCAAGCGCTGCAAGGCATCCAACACTGCCGGCACTTCGCGAAAAGACAGCAGGCCGGGAATATAGGGAAACTCCGTAGGCCGGTGGGCGATGGCATATTCCTGCAGCTCTAATCCCGGCAGACTCAGCACCGCCACCGCCGCGCGGGTCACGGCACCGCGCTTTTCAAATCCCACATCCACCCCCGCCACGGTGTCGATGCGGGTAAAGCGATCGTCGGCGATGACTTCATGGCACAATCGCTGCTGCAGGGCGATCGCCTCGGCGGCGGTCACGTCCCACGGATGACGATGCCGAATCCGCATGCCGCGTCGGCCTAGGGCCTGTTAACACTATCCATGCCCCGGCGACGGAGGCCATTTTGGCACGAGACAAGGCGCCGCGAACGCCGTGTACTTGCGGTACATAAGCGAGCTGCAACGACGTATCGTGCCAAAATGGCCCCGTCCCTTCGGGTTGCGCCCCAAAAGCAGCCATGCCGCGTTGCTCGTCGTTCATTTGGAATCACCAAACTTCTCTCCTCGCGCCTTGCCTGGCTGCTTTTGGGACAGCAACGCCGGGGCATGGATAGTGTTAACAGGCCCTAAGGCATCATCTTCTGGACTTTGCGCACGTCTGCCATTTCCTGCTTGGAATAAACGCCCTCCAGCCCCTGGGGGGCATTGACGTTGGTGTGCGGCATAAACAACAACTCCACCAGGTCTTTGGCGTTTTGATCGTTGATGTCCCAACCACCGGCGGCCAGCTGATGCAGGGTGGATGAATAGCTGTAGCCACTGGCGGCAAACACCTTGACCACGAAATCCTTGCGCTTGTCGGGCGGCAGGCGCATGGGACTGACCGGTACCTGTTGTGCAAGCTTGGTGTATTCATCCGCCAGACGATGCAAGGCCGCCTTATCCCCGATGGGTACCGGCTTGCCGGGCTGGTCCTCGGTGGAACAGGCCGCCAAGATCAATCCCGCCAGCAACAGGCCTATCCTCAACATGATGCTCCCCCTATTCGCGCTCGCCCGCATGCTGCAAGGCCTGCACTATTTTATCGTGACTCTCCTTCATGGCCAGCATCAGCGGCGTCATACCATCCTCGGTGCGCAGGGTGTAATCCGCGCCGTGACTCAACAATAAAGCCACCACCTGGTCGTGGCCGCGGGCGACGGCCCAATGCAAGGCGGTCCAACCCTCTTCCTTTTCCCTGTCATTGACCGCCGCGCCGTGCTCCAGCAACACCCGCGCCGCGTCCACATGGCCCTTCATGGCCGCGCGCATCAAGGGCGTCCACCCGGACTGATCGCGGGCATTCACATCCGCGCCGTGGGCCAGCAGCAATTTCACCAGTTCGACATTCCCGGCCCGCGCCGCGTGACTCAGGGCGGTCCAGCCGTAATTGTTACTGGCGTTGACGTCGGCCCCCTTGGCGATCAGCGCCGAGACCGCCGCCGCATCGCCCGCCACCACCTTATCCATCAAGGGGGTATTCTTATCGCAGGCCGCCACCAGGGCGCAGGTCGCCGCCAGGATCATCCAAGCTATTCGCCGCATCTGTCACCACTCTCTCTTCAGGATCAATATGTTATTTTAACACCATCCGCCGCGTAAGCCTGTACCGTGTAAATTACAGTATGATATGTAGTCAAATCTGTTAAGTGTTACCGGAGAAGGTTTTTTCCATGCCCATGTACAAATGCCCGCGCTGCCGCACCCCGAGCATACCCATCAAGGATAAATATCGCGCGGGTATCTGGGGAATCATCTATTGCGAGCACTGCAAGGCTAAGCTCTGCGCCTATCCAATATTGCTGGGCTTATTATACGTAGTCTACTGCTGGGACATCGCTTGGTTCGCCGGTCTGTACTACTTCACCCACGATTACCTGGATTTCGTGTACATGGTGCTCGGTTGGCTGCTGCTCGACGCCCTCAACATCACCCTCATGCCTTTGGCGGTGATGAAGGGCAGTCCGCGCTACTGACCCTCGCCACCGATCGACGTCCTCCCATGCCCCATATCTTAGGCATCGGCATCGCCACCCTGGATGTCATCAACAGCGTGGACGGCTATCCGGCCGAGGACACCGAGATCCGCGCCCTCCACCAGCAGCTGCGCCGCGGCGGCAACTGCACCAACACCCTGGTGGTGCTCAGCCAGCTCGGCCATCGCTGCGCATGGGGCGGCGTGCTGGCGGCCGAACCGGACAGCAGCCATATCCGCGCCGACCTGGAACGGCACCAGATCGACCTCGCCGCGGTGCGCACCCTGGACCACGGAAAAGTCCCGACCTCGTACATCACCCTCAACCGGCGCAACGGCTCGCGTACTATCGTCCACTATCGCGACCTGCCCGAATTCGGCTATGAGGATTTCACGCCTATCGATACGCGCGGCTATGACTGGCTGCACTTCGAGGGCCGCAATATCGCCGCGACCCGGCGCATACTGGAGAAAGCCAGGGAGCTGGCGCCCGCTATACCGCGCTCGGTGGAAATCGAAAAACCGCGCGCCGACATTGAAAAATTGTTCCCATACGCCGATGTGCTGCTGTTCTCGCGCCACTTCGCCACTAGCCGCGGTTACGATGATCCGCAACGCTTTCTGGACGACATCGCCCGCCAGACACCTGCCGTCACGCGCACCCTGGCATGGGGCGAGGCCGGCGCCTATGGCTTGGACCGCGACGGCCGCCTATTTCACAGCCCCGCCTACCCGCCGCCGCAGCTGGTCGATACCCTCGGTGCCGGCGACACCTTCAATGCCGGCATCATCGACGCCCTGCTGCAGGGTATGACCCTCGCTGAAGCACTGCAGCGGGCCTGCCAACTCGCGGGCCGCAAATGCGGACAGCCGGGCCTCAATTTCGCTCAGTCGTAGCGAACGGCAACGCGTGCCTACGCGCTCAGGTCTTGAGCCGGTAGCCGGTCTTGAAGATCCACCACACCACCAGCAGACACAGTGTCAGGAACACCAGCGTCATGGCCAGGCTGACGCCGGCGCTGATATCGGAGACATCGTAAAAGCTCCAGCGAAAACCACTGATCAGATAGACCACCGGATTGAATAAAGTGATCTTCTGCCACAGCGGCGGCAACATGCTGATGGAGTAGAAGCTGCCTCCGAGAAAAGTCAGCGGCGTGACGATCATCAAGGGGACGATCTGCAGCTTTTCAAAACCGTCCGCCCAGATACCGATGATGAAACCGAACAGGCTGAAGGTCACGGCGGTAAGCACCAGAAAGCCGAGCATCCACAGCGGATGCGCGATATGGTAATCGACGAAAAAGCGCGCCGTGATCAGGATCAGCACCCCCAGGATGATCGACTTGGAGGCCGCGGCACCCACGTAACCGACCACGATCTCGACGGTGGAGACCGGCGCCGACAGCACTTCATAGATCGTCCCGGTAAACTTCGGGAAATAGATGCCAAAGGAGGCATTGGAAATGCTCTCGTTCAGCAGCGACAGCATGATCAAGCCGGGGATGATGAAGGCCCCGTAGCTGACCCCGTCGATCGCGCCTACCCGCGCGCCGATCGCCGCCCCGAACACCACGAAGTACAGCGATGTGGACAGCACCGGCGAGGCGATGCTCTGCATCAAGGTCCGCCAGGTGCGGGCCATTTCGAAAAGATAGATGGCGCGGATGGCATACAGATTCATGGCTTCTCCCTCACCAGACTGACGAAGATTTCCTCCAGCGAGCTCTCGCTGGAATGCAGATCCTTGAAATCGATGCCGTGTTCGGCCAGGCGCCGCAGCAGGGCCGCAATACCTGTCTGCTCCTGTTGCACATCAAACGTAAAGATCAGCTCATTGCCGTCGGCGGACAACTCCAGGGGCTGTTCGGCGAGTTCGCGGGGAATGCCGGCCAGGGGACTCTGCAGGCTGAGCTTCAACTGTTTCTTGCCCAGCTTTTTCATCAACGCGTCCTTGTCCTCCACCAGGATGAGCCGGCCCTTGCTGATCACCCCGATGCGGTCGGCCATCTCCTCGGCCTCCTCGATGTAATGGGTGGTGAGGATGATGGTCACGCCGCTTTCCCGCAGTCCCCGCACCAACTCCCACATGTCGCGACGCAATTCGACATCGACGCCGGCGCTGGGCTCGTCGAGAAACAGGATCCGCGGCTCGTGGGACAAGGCCTTGGCGATCATCAAGCGGCGCTTCATACCACCGGACAGGGTGATGATCTTGGCGTCCTTCTTTTCCCACAGGGAAAGATCGCGCAGCACCTTCTCGATCAAGGCCGGATTGCGCGGCTTACCGAACAGCCCCCGGCTGAAATTTACCGTGGCCCACACCGTCTCGAAGGCGTCGGTAGTCAGTTCCTGGGGTACCAGTCCGATCTTGGCGCGCGCCGCCCGATAGTCCGCAAGAATGTCATGGCCATCGGCCACCACCTCACCCTGACTGGGATTGACTATCCCGCAGATGATACTGATGAGCGTCGTCTTGCCGGCGCCGTTCGGCCCCAACAAGGCGAATATCTCGCCGCGGCGAATCTCGAGATTGATATTCCGCAGCGCCTGGAAACCCGAAGCATAGGTCTTGGTGAGATTCTTGATGGAGATGATGGCCGGCACATGCCCCCCTTGTTATTCAGACAAAACTGCCGCGAATGCCTGCCGGATTATAAAGCATTAGTGGCTCAAGGGACGGGCGAGATTTATTCCCGCCATTGCGTGCTGATGTGAATTCGGGGACGGCGGCGACGCCGATTAGCGAGCTTTCACAACAGATCTTTTTGAGTCGACGCCGCCCGAGGCTCTAAACCACAATTTTCTGAATCAGCTTCTTTATCAAGGTGGACTCGAACGGCTTATCGACGATGGCGGATACCCCGATCTGGTCCACGGCCGCAAGACGACCCATATCCGTCTCGGACGTCACCATCAGGACCGGTGTATCCGCATATTTATCCTTGCTGCGGATAAAGCCGATCAATTCTTTGCCGTCCATCTCCGGCATGTTGTAGTCGGTCAATATGAGATCGTAATTGTTTTGTTCGAGCAAAGGCATGGCCGCTTTGCCGTTTTCGGCCTGGGTAATATTGACTATCCCCAAGTTGCGCAATGTCTTGAGGATATGCTGACGGGAAAAGCGGCTGTCGTCGACCACCAGGACGGCAAGTTCTCCGGGATTGTATCTTTCCAGTTCGAGTTGTTCCGGCTCTATATAATCCAGCGTAGTGGCCAGGGCCTTTTTCAGCTGTTCGAATTCAAACGGTTTAGGCAGGATGGCGACGGCCCCGGCCTGGCGCACCGGATCCAGATAGCGAATATTCGTTTCACTGGATATGAGAATGAAGGCGATGTCGCGCAGGTCTTCTTGAGCACGCATGGTTTCGATCAACTCGACCCCGGTCATGTCGGGTAAATGCATGGCGCTGATGACCAGATCGGGCTTGCGGTTCGCCATGGCCTGCAGCGCACTTCGGCCGCTTTCCACGCAATCCAGGCGCTGGATGGCGGACACGGTCAGATACTCGCGGATGATGTGGCTCTGGGTTGAAGAAGGTTCCACCAAAACAACGACCAGTTGCTCGAGATTGGCTGCTTTCATGAGGCTCCCTGATGTCTGTCCATATTATATTGGCATGTGTTTTAGATCCCGGCCGTTAGCCCTATGACAGCAATGCGGCACATATCTATATCGAATCATTCAGGATTTTAATTAACCGGCCTCGCTCCTTGCCCGTCCGCTACCGCTTGCCGGGAGATGTTTTGGAGCCACCGTCTACTACGGCCCGGATTTCTCCAAACGATCGGCCTGGCGCAAGGCCGGAAACAGCTTGGCCCAGATAGCAGTCACGGCGATGGAGCCGATACCGCCCAGCAGCGCCGAGCCGACCGGGCCCAGCAAGCGTGCCGCCACCCCGCTCTCGAATTCGCCCAGTTCGTTAGAGGCGCTGATGAACATCCCCGACACGGCGGAGACGCGACCGCGCATCAGGTCCGGCGTTACCACCTGCACCAGACTTTGGCGAATGAATACCGAGATAACATCCGCCGCGCCCAGCACGACCAAGGCGGCCATGGAAAGCATGAGGTCCCGGGAAACGGCGAAGACGATGGTCGCGAGACCGAAGACCACCACTGCCCACAGCATCCATGTACCCGCGTAACGATGAATAGGCCTGAAGCTGAGCAGCAAGGCCATCAAGCCCCCGCCTATGGCCGGTCCGGAACGCAACAGGCCAAAACCATGAGGCCCGACGCTGAGAATATCGTGCGCATAAACGGGCAACAGCGCCGTTACCCCGCCGAGCAACACGGCGACCAGATCCAGGGAGATGGCGCCGAACACGACCTTGTTCGACCAGATATAGGCCAGACCCTCGCGGATCATGGCCATTCGCGAAGCACCATTATGCACCGGCCGGGTATTGCCGCGTATAGACACGAAGGCGATGACCGCCAACAGATACATGCCAGCCGCAACGGCGTAGGAAAGCGACGAGGAAATGGCGCACAGTATCCCGCCCAGCCACGGCCCCAGAATCATGCCGCCCTGAGTACCGAGAGAGCTCCAGGCAATGGCCCGCGGCAGAAGCTCGATGGAAACCAGCATCGGCCCCAGTGCGCTGGCCGTGGGGATGATGAAGGCGCGCGCCACGCCGAACAGGGCCGCGACGGCGAAAACCACCCCTAAAGGAGGATGTGCCGACCAGGCGATGGCGGACAGACCGGTAGCACATGACAACTGCAGCAAGGTTGATGCGAGGAGAATCTTACGCCGGTCGTAACGGTCCGCCGCCGCCCCCGCCAGCAGACTCAAGGCGAACAACGGCAAAAACTGAACCAGTCCGACCATTCCCACCAGGAATGAGCTTTGCTCGACGCTGTGGGTCAGGCGCGCAATGGTATAGACCTGCCAACCCAGGGTAACGCTCAGGGTGAAGGTGCCGAGCGTGGAGAGAAAACGACCCAACCAGAACCTGGCAAAATAACCGTAGCGAAAAACCTGAAGGGAAGAATTCTGAGAAGCTTGCAAATGATGTATATCCGGGCTGAGAGGATTCGTTATTTTAAGCCGCGACAAGGTGCACAAGAGAGCACGTCGGCAGGCGCTGGATTGCAGCCGCGCTTCCCCCCATCCTGACATCAATGTAAAATGGAATCATACATCTATCCCTGAATACCATGATCGAGATCTACGACCGCCGCGGCTTCACCCTGCTCCTGTCCATGGCCGGCGACACGCTGCAAGGCGCACAGCTGGCGGGCGCTGAACTCAACGATGCCAATCTGGTTCAAGTGGATTTGCGCCAGGCCGATCTGAGCGGCGCCAGTCTGCGCGATGCGGATCTGCGCCTGGCCAAGCTGTGCCAGGCCAAGCTCGGCGGCGCCGATCTGAATGGCGCTAATTTTTCCAAGGCGAACCTGGAGGGTGCCGACCTGCGCGGCGCTAAGTTACTCGGCGCCAATCTGTCGGAAACTGAGCTGCGTGGCGCCACCATCGAGCGCAAGGCCTTGCTCACCGCCGACAGCCGCGAGGCGCGACTGGAAGAGGCGATCATCGTTTAAGCCTTTAGCTTCAAGTGAACCAAGTCAAGCTTGGCGCCATGCGCGGGCGTGAACACTTGCTGCGCACCCTGCGACTTGAGCCGTGCGGCAAAGGGATCCATGGCCTTGGGTTCGCCATGCACCAGGACTACCGGGGGCCGCGCGCCGAAACCTCCGTACCACTCGGCGAGGCCGTTACAGTCGGCATGGGCGGAGAAGCCGCCTATGGTACGGATCTTGGCCGCCACCCGGATAGCCTCGCCCCACAGGTGAATGGTATCGACCCCCTCCACCAGCGCGCGCCCCAAGGTCCCCTGGGCCTGAAAGCCCACGATCAATACCTGACACTTGCTGCGCCAGATATTGTGCTTGAAATGGTGTTTGATGCGCCCACCCTCGCACATGCCGCTGCCGGCGATAATAATAGCGCCGGACTCGACGCGGTTGATGCGCATGGATTGCTGGGCGGTGCGGGTGAAGCGCAGATTGGGCAATTCGAAGATATCGCCATTGTGACGGCGCTCGCTACGGGCCTCGCGATCGAACAGTTGGTAATGACGGCCGTAGACCTCGGTGGCCTCTATGGCCATGGGACTGTCGAGAAAGATCGCCCAGCGATCCAGGTTCCAGCGCTCGTAATTGCGCTTGAACGCGTACAACAGTTCCTGGGTACGCCCCACGGCAAAGGCCGGTATCAGGATATTGCCCCGTCTCTGTTGCATGACGGTGAATACCTCGTCCAACTCGGCCCAGGTATCATCCCAGGAGCGGTGAGCGCGATCGCCGTAGGTGCTTTCCATCACCACCAGGTCCGCCTCGCTCACCACCGCGGGATCACGCAGGATAGGCGCTCCTTTGTGACCGAGGTCACCGCTGAAGACGATCTTGCGCCGCACGCCGCCTTCTTCCAGCCACACTTCGACGATGGCCGAGCCCAGGATGTGGCCGGCGTCCCGCAGGCATAGCGTGACACCGGCCATGATCTCGACGCTTTCACCGTATTCCACGGTCTTGAAGCGGCGCATCGCCGCCTGGGCATCGGTCATCGTATAGAGAGGCTCCAACAGCGGCAGGTGTTTTCGCTGGCGCTTGCGGTTCTCCCACTCCACGTCCTTTTCATTGAGGTAACCGGCATCCTTGAGCATGATGCGCGCCAGATCCCGGCTGGCGGAATGGGTGTAGATGGGGCCGCGATAGCCGGCCTTCACCAGCAGGGGTATACGCCCGGAATGATCCAGATGCGCATGGGTGAGGATTACCGCATCGAGCTGCTGCACATCGAAGGGAAAAGGCGCGCGATTACGCTCCTCATCCGCCGGCTCGCCCTGCACCAGACCGCATTCCACCAACAGCCGGCGCCCGTTGACCTCGATGAGGAAACAGGAACCTGTCACCTCGCGGGTCGCTCCCCAGAATTCGATCTTCATGCCCAGGCTACTCGTTGTCGTTGTCGTTCACTGAGAATTCACATCATCATGCGCCCGCCGCCGGCCATGACAACCACCATCAATCCGAGGATCAGATTGATCCCGACCATGCGCCGGATTTGCGCGAGCTGTTTGCCGCCCGTTTCCCAGTCCTGCTCGCTCACCGCTCGCTTCAGACGGCGAAACGGCGCGAAAAATACATGACCGAAGATCGCCATCATGATCAAGCCCATGGCCTGCATGAGGTGCACATAGATAGGGGTGTTGGCCATGGTGCCGAATACACCGAACAGCAGGGGGTAGCCGGTCAATAACAGGCTGATCACGGCAAACCACACCCAAGGGAAAAATCCGGTGAACACCCGCACCCACAAAGTAAGCCGCAGCGGCGCTTCCAGTGTTGCCGCCGCCATGGGACGCAATACCATATAGGCGAAGAACATGCCGCCCACCCACACCGTCGCCGCCAACAGATGCAACATCAAGGCGATTGCCATCAGCTTATCCTTTCTTGATTAGCAAACTATGCATCAGAGATTAACGCATTTCGCTGCAGGTCTAAAACGCAAAGCATATTTAATCACGCGTCGAGCGCAGCCCATTGCTGTTGCAGGCGCTTCACCGACACCGGCACCGCGGTTTTCAGCTCCTGAGCGAATAATGATACACGCAGTTCCTCCAGCAGCCAGCGATAGTCCTCCAGGGCGGGAGCGGTGCTGCCGAGCTTGCGCTGTTTCTCGGCGCGCTGCAAATAGGCCTGCCACAACGGCACAAGCTGCGCCATCAAGGGACCGTCCCGTCCGGCATGCTGTTCAAGCTTGGTGAGACGCAGGTCCGCGGCCTTGAGGTAACGCGGCAGATGGCGCAATTGCCTGTAAGGGGTGGCGGTGACAAAGCCGGGATAGACGAGATGCCGCAGCTGCTCTTGAATGTCACTCAGGGATTTCAGCAATGCCGGCTTGACTGCGCCCTTGAGGCGTTTGAGCAATGAGTGATAAACCGCCAGGGTCTCGGCCACCCAGGTACAAAGTTCATTGGCGACGGGGATCAGCCGGGCCAGGCCCGACTCCTTGATTTCCTCGAATTGCGCGCGGCTGCGCGGCGAGGGACGTTCACCGAGAAAGGCCTGTTCGGTAATGGCGGTAAGCAGGTCGGACTTGAGTGCGGCGCAATCACCGACACTCGTATAATGCAGACACATGCTTTGGATATCTGGCAGATTCTTTTCCAGATACTTGATCCGCTCCCGCGCCTGCAACATATATAAGCGCCGCACACCGCCGCGCAGGGCGGCCTCGGCCTTGGCGGGCGAATCCAGGAGGCGCAGGGCTACGCCGCCGTTTTCCTCCACCAGGGCGGGATAACCGATGAGATTCATGCCGTGGCGCTCGAATTCCACCTGTTCCGGCAGTTCGCCGAAATCCCATTCCGTCACCTGCTCGCGCTCGAAATCGCTGCTGGGCAACTGGGCGAAAGTCGCGGCGGCCTGGTCCCCTTGCTCGCGCTGTAGGCGCGCCACATCCCGGCCCATGGCGACGACCGTCTCACCGTCGCCGCCCACCACCTTGATGTTCATGCGCAGATGCACGGGCAAGGTGTCTTCCTGCCAGGCCTCGGCGGGGATGGTGATACCGGTCATGCGCAGTAACTGCCGGGCCAAGGCCACGCACAACCCACCCTCCCCCGGCACCATCACCTGCAGACAGGCATCGGCGAAGTTGGGCGCGGGCACGAAATTGCGCCGCAAGGTCTTGGGCAGGGTCTTCAACAAGGCGATGATCTTGTCGCGCAATAGACCCGGCACCAGCCATTGCAGCTGTTCAGGCGGCAGTTGATTGAGCAGGGCGAGGGGCACGGTCACCGTCACACCGTCCAGCGGGTGGCCGGGCTCGAAATGATAACTCAAGGGCAGGCGCATACCGGCAATGCTGAGATGATCGGGAAACTGCTCGGCGGTAACTTCCGTGGCGCGGCGCTGCATGAGGTATTCCTTAGTGAGCAGCAGTCGCTGCAGATCCTCGCGTTCCGCCTCCTTGCGCCAGCGCTCGAAGCGACGCCCGTCGCAGATATCGGCGGGGATGCGCTCGTCGTAGAATTCATACAGGGTCTGTTCGTCTACCAGGATGTCACGGCGCCGCGCCTTGTGCTCCAAGTCTTCCACATCATGGATCGCCGCCTGATTATGGGTGAAGAACGGCGCACGGGTGTCATACTCGCCGCCCACCAGGGCGCTGCGAATGAAGATCTCGCGGCTGAGATTGGGATCGATGCGCCCGTAGTGGATCTTGCGCCGCGGGATGACGGGCAGACCGTAGAGACTCACCCGTTCGTAGCCCATGACCGCCTGTTGCGACTTCTCCCAGTGGGGATCGAAGTAATGGTGTTTCACCAGATGGGTGGCGAGCTGCTCCACCCATTCGGGTTCGATCTTGGCCACGGTGCGCGCATAGAGGCGGGTAGTCTCAACCAGTTCCGCCGCCATCAGCCACTTGGGCGCCTTCTTGAACAAAGCGGAGCCGGGGAAGATATGGAACCGGGTGCCGCGCGCTCCGAAATAATCCCGCTCCTCGCTCTTGCAGCCGATGTTGCCCAGCAAGCCGGCCAACAGGGCGCGGTGGATGGGCGCGTACTCGGCGGGCTGTTGGTTGGGACGAAAACCCATGGGCTTCACCAGGCTCAGCAATTGCGAATGAACATCGCGCCAATCCTGAATGCGCACATAGGAGAGAAAATTTTCCCGGCAGTACTTGCGCAGCTTGTTGTTGCTCAAATGGCGGGCCTGCTGGTGATAGTGTTCCCACAGTTTGAGATAGGCGAGGAAGTCGGAATGCTCATCGACGAAACGCCCGTGTTTCTGGTCCGCGGCCTGCTGCGCCTCCAGCGGCCGCTCGCGGGGATCCTGCACCGCCAGGGCCGAGGCGATGATCAGGATCTCGGCCAGGCATTGTTCCTGGCGCGCGGCGAGGATCATGCGCCCGATGCGCGGATCCACCGGCAGCTTGATCAGGTCGCGCCCCACGGGCGTCAATCGCCGCGCCTTTACACCCCCAGCAGGGGATGGGCTGTCATCTACTGCCCCCAGTTCCACCAGGGTTTGATAACCGTCTTTGATTAGCCGCGGATCGGGAGGGTCGATGAAGGGAAATTGCTCCACATCACCCAGGTCCAGCACCTCCATCTGCAGGATCACCGCCGCCAGGTTGCTGCGCTGGATCTCGGGGGCGGTGAAGGGCGGGCGGTTACGATAATCCTCCTCCGCGTAGAGGCGCACGCACACCCCGGCGCTCACCCGCCCGCAGCGCCCGGCACGCTGATTGGCGGAGGCCTGGGAGATAGGTTCGATGGGCAGGCGCTGCACCTTGGCGCGATGGCTGTAGCGGCTGATGCGCGCCAGGCCGGTATCGATGACGAAGCGGATGCCGGGCACGGTAAGCGAGGTCTCCGCCACATTGGTGGCGAGCACGATGCGGCGCCCGGTGTGAGACTGAAACACCTTGTTCTGTTCGGCGGCGGACAGTCGCGCATACAAGGGGAGGATCTCGGTGTGGGGCGGATGATGTTTGCGCAAGGCCTCGGCAGTGGTGCGGATCTCCCGTTCGCCGCTGAGGAAGATGAGGATATCGCCGCGGTCGATGCGGCCCAACTCATCCACCGCATCGAGTATCGCCTGTTGCATGTCGCGATCGCGGCCGTCTTCGTCCTCGGCCAGCAAGGGGCGGTAGCGCATCTCCACCGGATACATGCGCCCCGATACCTCGATGACCGGCGCGGCGTCGAAATGTTGGGCGAAACGCTGCGGATCGATGGTGGCCGAGGTGATAATCAGTTTGAGATCGGGACGCTTGGGCAACAATTGCTTGAGATAGCCCAGCAGAAAATCGATATTGAGGCTGCGCTCGTGGGCCTCGTCTATGATCAGGGTGTCGTAGTGATCGAGGTAGCGGTCGTGCTGGGTTTCGGCGAGCAGGATACCGTCGGTCATCACCTTGATGTAGGCGTCGGGGCTGGTGTGATCGCTGAAACGCACCTTGTAGCCCACAATCGCGCCGAGAGGCGTTGCGAGTTCCTCGGCGACCCGAGCCGCCACGGTGCGCGCCGCGATGCGCCGCGGCTGGGTGTGGCCTATCATCCCCGCGACGCCGCGCCCCAGACTCAAACAGATCTTGGGTAGTTGGGTGGTCTTGCCCGAACCGGTCTCGCCGCACACGATCACTACCTGGTGGCTGGCGATGGCCGCGGCCAGTTCCTCGCGGCGCGCCGATACCGGCAGCTCTTCGGGGAAACCGGGAACGGGGAGTGCCTCCCGACGCTGCGCACAGCGCGCCTTGGAGGCGGCGATCGCCGCACTCAAGGCCCGTCTTGCCTCTGCGTCAACCGAACGCGCGCGTTGCAACTTGTGCAGGCGACGGCGCAGACCGTGTTGATCACGCCGCAGACACAAGGCTATGTCCGCCGTCAGGGATTTGAAGGTGTCTTGGCGATCCACGGCAAGCGTTTCGTCATTCGTCCGGGCTAAAACCGGTTATTTTACGCGGCTAACACCGCTTGCGCATGCGGTAAGCGACATTCATCGTGTTTACATGCGCTTGGTGCCGCAGGTAGGAGGCCCTGCATGCGATCTTCGGCCACTCGCCCCATGCTTCATGTTATAAAGAGCGCGTCGGCACAGCTATTCCGCAATCGTCGGCCCTTCGCATCAAGCTCCTCGGCAGTCAGCCGGAAAGGAAATAGCCATGGGATTGCTGGTCAATGGTCAATGGCAGGACGCCTGGTATCCCACCGAAAAGACCGGTGGACGCTTCGTCCGCCCAGAGAGCAGTTTCCGCAACTGGGTGACCGCGGACGGCTCCTCCGGCTACGGAGCGGAGGCGGGACGCTATCATCTGTATGTATCGCTGGCCTGCCCCTGGGCGCACCGCACCATGATCTTTCGCAAGCTGAAGGGGCTGGAAGACAGTATTTCCCTGTCGATCGTCGATCCTTACATGGGCCCGCAAGGTTGGGCCTTCAGCGATGCACCCGGCTGCATCCCCGACACGGTCAACGGCTGCACTTATCTGCACCAGCTCTACACCCAGGTCCAGGTCGATTACACCGGTCGGGTCACGGTGCCGGTCTTGTTCGACAAACACAGCCATACTATCGTCAATAACGAATCATCCGAGATAATCCGCATGCTGAATGACGTCTTCGGCGGCAGCGGACCGGATTTCTTTCCCGAGGAACTGGAAGACGAAATGAATGCCGTCAATGCCGAGGTCTACGATGGTATCAATAACGGCGTCTATAAAGTGGGCTTCGCCACCCGCCAGACCGCCTATGAAGACGCCTTCGATGCCTTGTTCGCCGCCCTGGATAAACTGGAGGCGCGGCTGTCGCTGCAACGCTATCTGCTGGGCGGGCGCCTCACCGCCGCCGATTGGCGGCTGTTCACCACCCTGCTGCGTTTCGACGCCGTGTATTACGGGCACTTCAAATGCAATCTGCGGCGACTGGTGGACTATCCGAATCTATGGGATTACCTGCGCGAGCTCTATCAGGTAGCGGGCATAGCGGAGACGGTGAACCTGGATCACATCAAGATCCATTACTACCGCAGCCACACTACTATCAATCCTACCGGTATCGTGCCCAAGGGACCCTTGCTGGATTTCATGCTGCCCCATACCCGGCAACGCTTATCATGACGATCACCGGCCGGCGAGTGCCAGTTTGAGGGGTTCCAGATGGTCCGCATAATTCCGCCACCACCCTACCGCTGAGCTTTGCTTGAGTTGATTTAGCTGGCGAAGACCTGTGCTGGCGGAAAGCTGTTTGCCCTTGTATAGCGCCGTGCAGCGTTTGTCCCACTTAAGACCGCAAAACTCCACCATGGTCCGAGTGAGTTTTTTCGGATCGCGCACCAGGCCTTCGTAACGCACTTCGAGGATCGGTATGTCGAGCACCTCGCCCCAATGGATCATCAGTCCTTGGTATTGACGATAATATGCCCCCAAATCGGCCAAGGCGTGTGCATAAGGATGATCGTCGCCGCTCTCTTGGAAATAGCATGCCAGGCAGGTATCCAAAGGATCGCGCACGCAATGAATCACCCGCGCCATGGGAAACAGCATGGCGATGATCCCCAGATGCAGGAAATTCTGCGACAAGGCATCGATGACCCGCTTACTCCCGGGTAGACGCTGCTCCAGGAGGCCGAGATAAGGCTGGGCCCAGCCATCGCATTGTTCACGGCTCAACTGGGTGACGTCGTTGCGTGGCGTGGTACGCGCCAAGGCCTCTTGAAATTCCACCGCCAAGCGGCCCATATCCGAGGGCTCACTCAGCGTCGCCATCTCAGGATGCATGGCGAGGACCCGCTTCGCCAGAACGCCCCCGGCGTGCGGCATGCCGACGATGAAGACCGGTCGTTCCGAACAATTGCCGGCCCGCGGCGCGCGCAGCATGGCCTCGCTGTTGAAGGTCTGCATCGTTTCTCTGATCCGGGCCTGCCATTCCCGGGCATCGAACTGCGCCGGAACGAGTCGCTGGCCGGCCTCAACGTGACTAAAGGCCTGGGCGAACTCACCGCGCCTGTCATGGAGTTCTCCCAGGCGGAGATGGATTTGGGCGCGGCGTTCCGCCGCCAGATCGTCCCTGACCAACAAGCTTTCCAGAAGTGTAAAGGCGTCATCGAAACGACCTTGGTCCTGACGCACCCCGGCCAGATCGTAATAGGCCTCCGTCAGACCGGGATCGCGCTCGAGGACCTGCTCCAGGGCGGCGACCGCCTCGTCGAGATCGCCGAGTCGCTGCAAGACCCTGCCCAATGACAGATAGGCGCTGCCCCGTGACGGATTGAGTTGAATGGCCTGTTGATAGTGGCTAAGCGCGGTGCGCAGATCGCCACGCAATTGACCGAGACGTCCCAAGGCCTCATGGGCCTCGACCGAGTCCGCCTTCAATGTCAGCGCATGGCGAAAGCATTCTTCGGCCTCGGCGAATTTGGCCTGTAACTCCAAGGCATGGCCGAGATTGAGATATGCCTGAGTCAGATCCGGCCGCAGGCTCACCGCCTTGCGCAAGGCGGTCTCCGCCTCAACGACGCGGCCTAGACGACCGTAAAGGGTGCCCACCATGAACCAGGACTCGGCATCCTGGGGCGCGAGTTCACCGAGTTTCTCAAAAAGGCCCAGGGCCTCGCCAAGACGATTGGCCTGGACGCAGGCAAACGCATGGCGTTTCTTCGCCCGGATGAGGACCTGGTCTTTGCTCATGAAATGATCGCCGCCGTCTTCCCTAACCTGTGCAAATAGCTTGCACAACAAGGGTTTTCGGCTTGTCGGCGGATTCACTGAAGCCGGCTCGGCGGCGATTCCATCCTGATACGCTTCCACCTTCATGGCGCAGTGCCGCAATTACGCTATCTCGGCCAGGGAAGAGTGTCCGGGATCAGCTGTCAGCAAGGGCCTTTTTGAGTGGTTCGAGATGGTCCGCGTAATGCTGCCAACGGCCCAGCGAACTGGAGTAGATGGGTTGGCGCACCTGCTGAAAACTTGCTGTCGCGACCGAACGCTCGCTTTTGTAGAATTCCAGGCAGCGCGGGTCCCATTTAAATCCGCAAAATTCCACCATGGCCCGGCCCAGCTTCTCCGGCTCGCGCACCAGGTCTTCGTAGCGCAGCTCGAAGATGGGGATATCCAAGATCGCGCGCCAATGGTCCATCAGGCGCTGGTATTGACGGTAATACGCGCCCAGTTTGGCCAAATCGTAGGCATAGGGATGATCACCGGTGAACATTTGAAAATAGCATGACAGACAGGCGTCCAAAGGATCGCGCACGCAATGGATTACCCGTGCCCCGGGAAATAGTAGGGCGATCCATCCCAGATGCAAAAAATTCTGCGGCATTTTGTCTGTCACCCGCAGGGCATTCGGGAATCTGCCGCCCAGCAGATCGAGATAACGCTGCGCCAAACTATCGTATTGCCCGCGGCTCAACCGGGTGAGATCATTGGCGGAAGATGTATGCTCAAGCAACTCCTGTAACTGGTCGGCCAATAAGCTGATGTCTGCCAGCTCGCCCGCCGCCGCCACCTCGGGATACATGGAGAGGATCTGCTCCACCAAAGTGGTCCCTGAGCGCGGCATACCGACGATGAAGATCGGTCTCTCCGAACGGTTGTCCGCCCGTAGCGCATGCATCATGGCATCGTGACTGAACATATCAATCAAGTTCGTAATCCGCTCTTGCCATGCCTGGGCATCGAACGTCGCCGGCATGAGCTGGTTCCCGGCCCGAAAGTGAGCAAAGGCCTGGGCATACTTGCCGTGCTTGTCATAGAGCCGTCCCAAATTGAAATGAATTTGGGTGCGGTGCTTCTCCGGCAGGCCGTCCTTGACCAACAAGCTTTCCAGGCGCGCAATCGCCCCGTCATAATCCTTGGTGAAATGAGTCAGGCTCGCATAGACCAGGGCCACTTCCGGACAGTCTTGATAACGATCCAACACCGGCCTCAGACTCTCCAAGGCGGCTGGATAATCGCATAGATTCTCCAGGATATAGGCCTCCACGGCCGTGGCTTCTACGTAATCCGGTTTGAGCTGTAAAGCCCTGCGGATGTCGTGCAGAGCGTCTTCGTATAGACCTTGGCCGATGCGCACTCCGGCGAGGTCATAGTGTGCACCGACATTATCTGGATCAAGGCGCAAAGCTTGGCCGATGCTATCGGCCGCCGCGTCATAGGCGCACATGTGAATGCAGGCCTTGGCCCGGGAAAGGTGCGCCGCGAGCAGCGACGGATTCAACTGGATGGCCTTTTCATAATGGGCGATAGCGGCATGCAGATCACCACGTTGCTGGCTGAGTCGCCCCAGAGAAACATGGGCATCGGCCAAATCCGCTTTCAATGCCACTGCGCGCCGAAAGCATTCCTCGGCATCGCTGAGCCTGCCCTGCAGTTCCAGGGTTTGACCGAGATTGAGATAGGCCGCGGCGGAGTTGGGCTGCAAGCCCACCGTCTTGCGCAAGGCGGCCTCCGCCTCGGCGACGCGGCCCATACGCCCATAAAGCGTACCCGCCATAAACCAGGACTCGGCGTCCGTCGGATCGATCTCGCAAATCTTCTGATACAGTTGGAGGGCCTCACCGATACGATCGGCCTGCGCGTAAGCTAAGGCCTGGCGCTTTTTGGCTCGGGTAAGGGCGTTTTTCTTACTCATGTTCCGATTCTCTACCGCTGTTAAAATCCCCGCAGTAAATACACGTACTTCAGAAATCTTCGGCTGCACTGTTAATAAATTACGCCATCCACTTAGGGAAACGCTTACGGCTTCGTTTCCTCCTCCTTGGCACGCCGCCACAGTTGTTCCATCTCGGCCAGGGAAGACCGCTCGGGATCGCGACCCTGTTCCGCCAGCCAGTCCTCGATGCGACGAAAGCGCCGTTCGAAACGGCCATTGGCCTCGCGCAAGGCGCTTTCGGGATCGATGCCGGCAAATCGGGCCAGATTACTGCTCGCCAGCAGCAGGTCACCGATCTCATGGGACAGCCGGTCGCGACCGGCCCCGGCCGCCACCTCGACGCGCACCTCTTCCAATTCCTCCGCCACCTTGTCCAGGACCTCGGAGAGTTCGCGCCAATCGAAGCCTACTCGCGCGGCACGGCGCTGTAATTTCACCGCTCGACTCAGGGCCGGCAGGGCCACGCTCACCCCGTCCAGAACACTGGGCGTGCCTGCCGCAGATTTAGCCGCCCGTTCGGCGGCCTTATGCCGTTCCCATTCCTCGCTCTGTTGTACCGCATTGCCGACCCGGGCGTCACCGAACACATGAGGATGGCGCCGCGTCAGTTTGGCGACGATGGCCTCTACCACGGCGCTGAAATCGAAATGGTCCGCCTCCTTGGCCATCTGAGCGTAGAACACCACCTGAAATAACAGATCGCCCAACTCATCGCACAATTCATCCATATCACCGCGGTCGATGGCATCGGCCACCTCATAGGCCTCTTCAATGGTGAAGGGTACGATGGTGGCGAAGGTCTGCTCGCGATCCCAGGGACAACCCCGATCCGGATCGCGCAGTGTGGTCATGATCTCGAGCAGTCGTTCGATACCCGTCATATTCGGCCCCCTTATTGCATGCAAGTTATCATATTTTTTTACGCGGCTACGGCTATAATCGTGGCGGCACCGCGCGCGAAGGGAGATCGCCTTTGGAAACCTTGCTCACCAGCCTCACGGATATCACCGGCCAGATTTCCGGGCTGTTGTGGAAAAACACCATTACCCTGCTGATCCTGCTCGGCACCGGCATCTACCTCACGATACGCATGGGACTGGTGCAGATCCGCGGTTTTTATCATGCCACACAACTGGTGGGCGGCCGTTACAGCAGCCATAAAGACGTGGGCGAGGTCTCGCATTTTCAGGCCCTGTCCACCGCCTTGTCCGCCACTGTCGGCACCGGCAACATTGCCGGCGTGGCCACCGCCATCTCCCTGGGCGGCCCCGGCGCCTTGTTCTGGATGTGGGTGACCGCCTTCATCGGCATGGCCACCAAGTTTACCGAATGCACCCTGTCCCTCAAATTCCGCGAAGTGGCCCCCGACGGGCAGGTGGCGGGCGGCCCCATGTATACCTTGCTGCACGGCCTGAAGATGCCCAAGCTCGCCACCGCCTTTGCCAGCTTCGCCCTGATCGCCTCCTTCGGCATCGGCAACATGGTCCAGGCCAACTCGGTGGTGGATGGCATGGGTTTCATTTTCCCAGCGGTGAAAGAAGACGGCTGGCTGCTGGGTTTGATCATGGCCGTGTTGGTGGGCATGGTGATCCTTGGCGGGGTAAAGCGCATCGCCAAGGTCGCCAGCACCCTGGTGCCATTCATGGCCATCTTCTATATCGTGGGTTCGCTGCTGGTATTGGCCAACCATCTCACCGATATCCCCACCGCCTTCTTGACCATCGTCAACAACGCCCTCAATCCCTGGGCGGTGGGCGGCGGCGCCGTGGGCGAGGCGATCCGCTGGGGCGTGGCGCGCGGCCTGTTTTCCAATGAGGCGGGCTTGGGTTCGTCTCCCATGGCCCATGCCGCGGCGCGCACCAATGAACCGGTGCGGGAAGGCCTGGTGGCCATGATGGAACCCTTCATCGACACCCTGGTGATCTGCACCATGACCGGCCTGGTGATCATCGCTACCGGGGCCTACGCCCATCACCCCGATAGCGCCGTGGGGGCCGCCCTCACCGCCTTCGCCTTCAGCGAGACCCTGGGTGCCGGTGGGGCCTGGGTAGTGGGCATCGGCCTGACCCTGTTCGCCTTTTCCACTATCATCTCCTGGTCCTATTACGGCGACCGCGCCGCCAAATTCCTGTTCGGCGAGCAGGCGGTACTGCCCTATCGGGTGATCTATACCTTGATGGTGGTATTCGGCGCGGCGGTGCCCTTGCCGCTGGTGTGGAACGTGGCGGATATCACCAATCTGTTCATGGCCCTGCCCAATCTGCTGAGTTTGATATTACTGGCCGGACTGGTACGCAGCCTCAAGGCGGAGTATTTCTCGCGCTCCCATCAGCGGACGCGCTGACAGCGGTCAGCGGTCAGCGGTCAGCGGTCAGCGGTCAGCGGTCAGCGGTCAGCGGTCAGCGGTCAAGGAAACTCCCACCCAGGTGTCATTTCGAGCACATCTCAATGCATAATCCGCGGCCAATACTTGTCGAAGTTGAAGCTAGGGCTGTGGGGTTGGGTATGGCACTGGGCGCACATCTCCACCGGCCGCCAACCGGCATTGGCCACCGGCTTGGTGCCGCCGGACTTCACATGCTCCCGCGCCGCGCCGTGGCAGGATTCGCATTGCACATTGGTCAATGATCCCGTTACCTCCATATCGATGAAGCCGCCGGGCTTATCGAAGCCTACGGTGTGGCACTGCAGACAATCAGGGTCGAATGACTTGTTCACATCCTCCAGGTCGCCGAATGCTTCGGCATGACGTGACTTGCGCCAGATCGCGTAAGCGTCCTGATGGCAGTACTGGCAGGGTTCGTCACTGGCATAAGGCGTCTCGCCGCTGGCCTGCGCCTTACGCAAGGCCACCATTTGCGCATAATTTGCCTTGATATGCGCCGTGTATGCGGCGTACCAGTCGTGTAGACGGGGATCATCGGCCACGCTTTTCGGCAATGGAATGACTTGATGATGCCAGGTCGTGATCCGGGTGTGAGCGTCGAGCTCAAGTTCCACCTGCCCGAGGCGCATGCCGCGGGAGCCGGGTTGCAGCACTAAGGTTTTCCCTACCATCTGCGGCTTGCCGTAGTTTTCATAGTTGGCGTGGATCAACAGCACATCGATATCCTGCATGGGCAGGATGAGCCGCGCGTCCTTCAGCGCCAGGGTGGTGGTGACCACGGTCAGGCTGCCCTGCTGTTTGGCCTTGGCGATGCGCTTCGCCAGACCGCTCGCGTCCTCGCTCACCTGACCATGATCACCCTTCATGGCCAATTGCGGCGCCGTCCTGGGGTCCACCCAGGTAAAAAATGTTGTCGTCAACGTACCATGGCGGACGCGCCGCTCAGCGGCGAAGTGCTTATCCAGCCAGTTACTGGCCACCCACGGCAAGGGTGATGTCTGAAGAAATTCGGCACCGTATTGCAGATCATCCCACTGCAAACCGACGGCGTCATAATCCATGACGGCGAAACCCTTGAGAATATATTCATTGGTCAGGCGCCCGTTGGCGGCGAACCCGCTCAGCAGCCCGCCCGCCGAGACCAGGAATAAATCGGGATGCTGCTTGCGTAAATTCTGAATCATGGTGGCGCGGCGACGGATGCCGCCAAGGTCGCCTTCCGCGGTGCAACCGCAGGGCTCCAATTCTCCATCGAGATTGCCCGAATAGATCAAGGTCGCCGCCTGCGCGGCGACGGCCTGCCCCGACATGGCGAACTGCGCGGTGCAAGCAACGACCAGGCAGAGCACCCATAGCCACCCTGTTCTCAAAATATGTACCCCCATTTAACTCACTCCGCGAGGGAAAAATGATATATCCGAATTTTGCAACGAATGTATGACATACACCCCGGAATCGGCGCCGCTCACCCTCAGGGATGTGACGAATCTAATTGAGCGCAGAGCCGTGGACTTGAGGCGACACGGCTGCAGGTGGTTCTTCGCGTCGGCAATTCCCCAGTCTCAGGGCCGGTCTGCCCAGGAGCAAATACGAATGATGCAAAAAAACGGGGAAAGAGTCTATGCCGAGGTGTGCAGCTCGAAGATGGAAAAATCGGCTTGGGCGATGATCGCCTCGCCCAGGGCGGCGCTGTGGCGGTGACCGGCGAACATCACCGCCAGGCGGTCACCGGTAATGAAACTGTACTTATTGTCGCACAAAAGCTGCAATTTACCATCCTTGGCGCGAATCATCAGGGCCGGCAGGGATCGTTGTTCCATGCCGTCCTCTTCCACCACCACTACCGGGAGAATCTCGCCTCTGATACGGGCGATCGCCACCTCCACTTCGTCATCCCCGATGCGCTGGAGACGCACCACATAGCCCAAGCGACTGGCGGCAAACTCGGCCTCTTTGCTGTTGTAGGCCACCAGACGACCGACATAGATAGGCAGGCCGTACTCGCCTTCCTGCACATGCAACTGTATGCCGCCAGCCCCTTCGTCGGCCACCACCCAGCGCGGCTCACTCATTCCCTCGTCGTTTTCGGCGACGATATTGGCGTACTCCGCCAGACTATCCCAAAAGCGTCGCTCCTCCTTCAGCGCCACTTGATCGCCATCCTGGCGGTGGATATCCACAAACAAGCGATGCACCGTATCGAAGCCTCCATAGAGCCGGGCATGCCGGGCCCCAAAGACGCGCTGCCGTGGCTCATGACGCTGACGGGGCTGCACACGGTGGAGCAACAAATCCAGAAAGATGATCCTCTCCCGTTCCGGGATTTCCTGTAAGGGCGCACTGGTGGTCGATACGTCCGGGGTAGACATAAGCATCAAGCGGTCCTCGGTTGCCCGTCGCAGAATGGGATTGAGATCGATGAGCAAAGATGCCTCCCCTTGACCCGAATTGCGGCTAAATTGCGGCGGAACCGCCTGATCGGAATAAACGATGCAATGCCCGGCGGGAACATCATCAATGATCTCATCATCCTTGATGAAAGGTTCTTCGATGACGTCCAAATAACGAATGACCCGATAGGCCAGATGGACCGGCCAACTGATTACATCCAGCAAACCGGTCAGCTGGATGGCGAGATACAATTGCTCGAGATTTGCCGTCTTGTGAAACAGTTCCAAGCTGGAAACGCTATCCTCCACCGTCCACTGAACCTTGAGCGGATATTTCGCCTTCATGTCCCAATCATTGCGCAAGGCGAAGAACAGATGATTTATATCCCGCCAGACATACTTGGGCAGTTTTTGATAACGAAAGGCCAGCAACAGCTGCTCGAGACGAGCGCACTCGAAGATACGCAATGCCACCATCAAGGTCCGTTCCTGCGAGGCGTGATCCTGATCGGGATCGGCCCAATCCCGGCGGAAGAGCAATTTGTAGTCGATCGCCAGGTGTTCGACGGCGCGTACGGCGTGGGTAATGGCCTCCCGCTGCTCGCGGGTCTCCGGAATCCCACCACCCTGCTGGAAAAAGTGGGCAAACAAACTGCTGACCGCAGCCACCACTTCATTCAATACTATATTGCTGATGCGGGTCCGCTGTTCATAACTCATAGGCAGCGGATTGATCTTATCGAGATAACGGTTGGCGGCCTGCAGCAACAGCAAAGGGCCCAGCCGTTGTTGCAACACCTGATTCCACATGGCTTCGATGTTTTGACCGAGATCCATCTCCGCCTGCAGGGTCAGCGGGATATGCAGGGCAACGTCATAACGATCCGTGGTCTTGCGACTAGCGAACAGTGACTTGAATAACCCGGACTTTGTAGAACCTGTCATTGAGTTTGATCTTCGGCCACGTGTAATTTAGTAATAATAGAATAGCAGTACGGCCCCAAGTTACCCTTTCGGCTCTTTCGGGCTTTTTCTTTAATGACGATAGATAAAAAGCAAAGGCGGACAAAAACATAGCGTTCGCCGCACCAGCAACAAAGCCCACCCCACCAGGACCATCATTGCGCAGTATCGCTCTGCATGCCGGGACAAGATCTCCGCAAGCCCGCCAATCACAAAAGCGGGTAAAATCCAGGATATCGGCACTCTACTCACAGACAAACGACCGCCAGCCTGATTCCCGGGATCACCTTCATCCTCTGGTTTTGCGCACCGCGCCCCATGGACCTACGCTTCACGCCAAGTTAAGCTCGACACACCATCACCAATCGACTGGTTTATTTAGATGAAACATGAGCTTCGCTCTCTTGCTCTCTTGGCTTCGTTC
>Ga0315556_1000142_pt1 | contig 40129 bp, 36 predicted proteins | sample SalMarSW160310MG_FD_202112 | JGI IMG/M metagenome (GOLD analysis project Ga0315556, IMG submission 202112) | Salt marsh sediment microbial communities from the Plum Island Ecosystem LTER, Massachusetts, United States - Salt Marsh Sediment SW1603-10 ...
TAGCTTTGCCAACCGCTGGACACTAATCTGCCGCTCAAGGAGACGACGGGATGGCACGCTGAAGTGGTCTCGACTTTCCGGACAGGCTGGTGGCTTTTCTAAGGTGTATCCGGTTTAGATTTCATGCCGCCATTTGCTCTTGTCGACTGGCCCAGTATGCCTCCCTCGGCGTTTGGTGCTCAAGGGCGGAGTGGGGGCAGCTGAAGGATGCTTTTTCTGTTGAAGGTGGAACGTATTTGCCGCGCGTGCTGATTGATCTTCTCCCAAAAAGATGGTGACCCCGGCAGGATTTGAACCTGCGACCCCAGGATTAGGAATCCTGTGCTCTATCCAGCTGAGCTACGGGGCCATGCCGTTGTGGCGGTTGGCCTCGGTCCTCTTAACCCCTCCGGAGACCTTTGATCAAGTCGCGCTGCACGACCGGCAGACTGGACAAGCCGGCGCCGACATTACGGCGGGCATTGCCGCAGAGCGCATGCGCCTTGCGCAACAGGATCGAGCGTCCCACAAAACAAAGGGCCCGCCAGAAGCGAGCCCTTCGATGTCATGAATAATAATCGCAAGCGGCTCAGGCGGCCACTTCCTCGGCTTCTTCGGCTTCCGGCTTCTCGGCGCGGTGCGCGGACTTCTCCAGCACCTGCTCGACTTCGCTGACCGCGGCCTCATCGCTCAGTTTCTTCACGACCGCAACCTCGCGGGCCATGCGGTCGAGGGCGGCCTCGTAAAGCTGGCGCTCGGAGTAGGACTGCTCGGGCTGCCGTTCGGAGCGGTAGAGATCGCGCACCACCTCGGCCACGGCGATGAGATCGCCGGAATTGATCTTGGCCTCGTATTCCTGGGCGCGGCGCGACCACATGGTGCGCTTTACCCGGGCGCGGCCTTTCAGAACCTTCAGGGCCTGCTCGATAAGCGGCTTTTCAGCCAGCTTGCGCATGCCGACGGCATCGCACTTGCCGGTCGGCACCCGCAGGCGCATGCGCTCCTTGTCGAAGTCGATGACGTACAATTCCAGCTTCGCTCCGGCGATCTCCTGTTCTTCGATGTCGACGATCTTGCCGACGCCGTGAGCGGGATACACCACGTACTCGTTGGCCTTGTATTTCAGCTTCTTGACAGGGGACTTCTTGGCTACCGACATGCGTATTCCACCTCGCAGGACAATTTTAGCGCATCACACTGTCAGGAAACCGCACGAAACCAAACCTGCGCCGGCCGGGCGCAAGCCCCAGTCTCGTTGCTCCGGAGGCCGCATCAAGGCGGCTTCGCATCCAGAACCCTCGCTTGCCGATTTCGTTCAAAGCGATGGTTGAAGACCTTTCAGATCTCACCCATTGGGTCTTGAGGCGAAAAAAAGTCCGAGCTTGCGAAAGCCCGGCCGGATTTCCTGAAAGTCAATACGACATCACCACTTATATAACACAAGTTATGGCGATTTCAAAGGGGCAAGCCACCACATTGGGCTTCCCCAGCGGCCTCAGGTCGCATCTACGAACAAAATTGGTTAATCGCCTTCGCCCGGCTCAGGTGAAAAGTATTTGTCAAATTTGTCGGTTTCACCGTCGAATTCCGCGGCATCGGCCGGTGGGTCCTTCTTGGAGGTGATGTTCGGCCAGGTGCTGGCAAATTTGGCGTTGACCTCGAGCCATTGCTCGAGATCGGGCTCGGTGTCGGGCTTGATGGCATCGACCGGGCACTCGGGTTCGCACACACCGCAGTCGATACATTCGTCGGGATGAATGACGAGCATGTTCTCACCCTCGTAGAAGCAGTCCACCGGACACACCTCCACGCAATCCATGTATTTGCACTTGATGCAGTTCTCGTTGACGACGTAGGTCATGACCTTGCCAGTTTCAGGTTACCTGTTGAGTTGCGCAGCGGGCCCGCCGCGTCGGAGCGATTTGATCGACAGGCCTATAGCAAGCCGCAGCCGCGGATGCATCCTTTTTTCCTCCCGAGCAAAATGCCGCAGGGCAGATGCGCTATTCGGCCCGGATTTCCGGGGAGGCCGCGTCAGCCTCGCGCATATCCTCATAGAGCATCCTCGCCGCCACCGCCGGTCCGCGCCGCATGGCAAAGCCGGCTACCTTCATCACCCTCACCCGCGATCCGATAATGATGGTGAGAATATCGTCGATTTTCAGTTCATGGCTGACGCGCGTGATGCGCGCGCGGTTGACCCGCACCTGACCGGCGGCAATCAAGGCCTGGGCGCCGGTGCGCGAACGGGTGATGCGTGCACACCACAGCCATTTGTCGAGGCGGTGGGAGGGGCTGCGGGCTTCACCCATGGGCATGGCGATCCGCTATCAGTCACCGCGGCGACCGCGGGCGGCCAGTTCGGAGCGCAACTGGCTGAGGACGGCAAAGGGCGAATCCTTGTCAATGCGCGGCTCGCGCTGATGGGCCGGGGGGCGTTCGGGGCCTTTTTGTGTCGGGCGGCGCTGATCCTTGCCCTTGCCTTTGCCCTTGCCACGTGGCGGGCGGGACTGTTCGCCGGCGGTGCCTTGCCTGGTGCCGTGGCGCGGTTTGTCGTTGTGCGGCTCGCGCGGTTCGCTGCGGCGCTTGAAGGGGCCGGTGTCGCGCGGCCACCAGACCTCGAGGAAACGCGGCTCGGGCGGTTCGGAGCTGGCCGCATCGGGCTCGTTCGGGGAGGCCGCGGGTTCAGGCGGTGTGGCCGCGGCTTCGACTGCCTCGGGTTCGGCTGCCGGTGCTGCCGGGGCCGTTGCGGCGGGGGATTCAGGCAGTGCGGTCGCGGCTTCGGACCCGGCATCGGGCGGTGACGGCGGGGCTTCGCTGCCGGCACCGGCTGCTACCGGCTCAATTGCGGCGGGTGTGGCGGTGGCAGGCGGCAGCTTGCGCCGTTGCATCTTGAAACCCAGTTCCTTGAGGATTTGGGCAAAATCGTCACCGGAACAGCCGACCAGCGACATCATGTCCGGGATCACCGAAAACCCGCCGCCCTCGACCGAGCCTTCAGGACGCACCGCCTCGGGAGTGGCGGGCTTCCAGAAGGTGCGCTCGCGGATCATGTCGGCAAGCCGCTCCAGCATGTCGATGCGCACCGCCCGGCGGCCGCACGGGCGATAACCGGCGGTAAGGTAGAACGCGGGAGGGACCTCGGGATCGATGGCCACTGAAGTCAGGCCCTGTCCGGGCAGCAGGGGCAGGGGATCGAGCGCTGTCGGGCTGCCGTCACCTGAGCGTGCCAGCGACCACAAGAGGACGCGCAGTTCGCTGGGCGCAGGCTTCAGCAGGGCTGGTATGAACAGGTGAAACGAGCCGAAACGCACCCCGTGGCGACGCAGTTTGGCGCGCTCTTCCTGGGCGAGATCCTTGACTTCTGCGGCAATGCCCGCCCGGTCGATCACGCCCATGGATTCAACGAGGCGAAAGGCAATGCCGCGGGTGATGCCCTCCACGTCTTCTGCCTCCGACAAGGCAACGAGCGGTTCGAGCAAGCCGGCTACATGGCGCTGGGCGAATTTTTCCAGTCGGGCCTGAACGGCCTCGCGATCGGGCCCGGAAAGCTGGGCATCGGCCTTGAGTTGCACGCGCGGCTTCAGCGGGCTGGGTCCGGCAACCAACCGCCCGATGGCCGCCGACTTCCAGACGATATCGCCCTCGCGGGTGAGCGAAAGGTCGGGGTCGGGGCCTGCGGCGATCGACTGGGCGCGATCGAGAAGTTCCTGGCTTACCACCTTGAGGGCGGCGGCCTTCAAGGTCTTGGCCTCTTCGCTATCGGCGACGGTCGAGACGAACGTCAGGCCGGTGATGCGGCCGACGCATTCACCCTCAACGATGATGTTGCCGTCGTCTTCAACGCTCGACATGATGTCTTCCTTCTGGCGCAGCCGCCGCATGAGAATGGAGGTGCGGCGGTCGATAAAACGCTGAGTGAGTTGTTGATGCAAGGCATCCGATAGCCGGTCCTCGATTTCCCGGGCGCGGGCCTGCCAGTGCAGCGGGTCGGCGAGCCAGTCGGCACGGTTGGCGACGAACGTCCAGGTGCGGATGTGGGCGATGCGGTTGGACAGGGTATCGATGTTGCCGTCGGAATGGTTGCAGTAGCCCAACTGGCGCTCGAACCAGTCGACCGGAATACGACCTCCGGGACCCTGAAGGAAGCCGAAGATGCGCGACACGATGCCGGCATGCTCGGCGCTGGAAATGTTGCGGTAGTCGGGAACCTGGCAGACCTCCCACAAACGCTCGACCGCCTGCGGCGATTGGGCGAGACGGGTGACCTCCTCGCCGCGGCCGACATAATCGAGAGCGGTGACATCGGCGGAAGCCTGCGCGCGGGTCAGGCGGCGATGGGCCGGAAACTGGTTGAGGGTGGCTTTCAGGGCCTCGATGTTGGCGAAATCGAGCTGGCGATTGCGCCACTGCAAAACCTTGACGGGATCGAAATGATGACCCTCCAGACGTTCGACGGTTTCCTGGTCGAAGGGGCTTGCCTCGCCGGTCACCCCAAAGGTGCCGTCCTGTGAAAAGCGCCCGGCCCGGCCGGCAACCTGGGCAAGTTCGGCTGCGGTCAGGTTGCGGTACTGGAAGCCGTCGAACTTGCGGGTGGAGGCAAAGGCGACATGGTCGACATCCATGTTGAGGCCCATGCCGATGGCATCGGTGGCCACCAGGTAGTCAACATCGCCGGACTGGTAGAGGGCAACCTGGGCGTTGCGGGTGCGCGGCGACAGCGCCCCCAACACGACCGCCGCACCGCCGCGCTGGCGGCGCACCAGTTCGGCCAGCGCATAAACGGTGTCGGCGGAAAACGCCACGATGGCGGAGCGCCGCGGCAGCCGGGTAATCTTGCGCTGGCCGGCCCAACTCAGCCGTGAAAAGCGCGGACGGGCAATGAAGTTGAGACCCGGGATCAGGTCTTCCAGGGCGCCGCGCATGGTGGCGGCACCGAGCAGCAAAGTCTCGTCGCGGCCGCGGCGTGACATCACCCGGTCTGTGAACACATGCCCGCGCTCGAAGTCGGCGGCCAGTTGCACCTCGTCGATGGCCAGAAACGACACCTCGACATCGGGCATGGCCTCAACCGTCGCCACCCAGAAGCGCGGCTTGGCGGGGATGATCCTTTCCTCGCCGGTAACGAGAGCCACCGCGGCATCGCCGGCGCGCGAACGCACCCGGTCATAGACCTCGCGCGCGAGGAGCCTCAGCGGCAAACCGATCATGCCGGTGGGGCTCGCCAGCATGCGCTCGACCGCCAGATGGGTCTTGCCGGTATTGGTCGGCCCGAGGACCGCCGTCACCTGGCCGCCGCGGGTCATGGGGTCACCGTGGCGACGAGGCCCGGTTGCGGACGTTTGTGGCGGCTGCCGTCACGGACTGGCTGGTTTTGGGACAGGTTGCTCATTTATGGAACTGAACGGGAACAAATGCCGTCCGAATCGCTGACTCCGCAATGGTTCAGATTTTGTTCGATGCAGTTGCCGGGGTGCCGCCACTGCCGGAAGTCGACATTTCCGTCGACGAGGCGAGCCTAAAGGGTGAGGCGGCACGTGCAAGGGGTATTCGCGGTCCTATCCACGGCTTGAAGTGCTGACGGCGCACCGACATCGTCAGCGACACATCAACCGTCGCAGGGATTTCGGGCGCTGTCGCGTCAACGGGCGCACCGCACAGTGTACGCTGCAGGAACAAATGCCAGATCACCGAATTTTCCGCTTTCCTTCTCACCAGATGAGCCATGCCGGATGTTAGCGACCGGCGCTGTCAACGCCACTGTACCGAAATGGTCCGGCGCTCACTGGCGGGCCAGTGAGCGGGCGTTGAGCGGGGCGCCGGCAAGCGTGGCCGTGGTGGTGAGGGCGGTAAAGACATGGCCCTTCAGGGTGCCGGCGGCGGCGACCGGAATATACACGGTGCCCATGGTGCGGGTGGCGACGGGAGCGAACCAGATATCGAATTTCGGCGGTTTTCTCAACAGCTTCTGCATCTTTGTGTCCGACAGACCGGCCACCGGACGGTAGGTGACAAGGCACTTCACAGCCGGCCCACGATAGACGCCACCGTCCTTCACGCCGAATGTGTCGGGCTTGTCGACGGTAAACTGCAGATCATAGATTTCAGCGCCGTTGTAGACCCGCTCGGTGCCGTTGCAGGGGCTCGGTCCGGCCAGCACGCCTTCCCTGAGCAGTGCAGTCAGCGGATCGGGCATGCCGGTCGTCAGGCTTTTCGCTATGGCACTTTCGCGTTTGTCGGGCAGGGGGCGCGAACGACGGGTCTCCGGCACATTGCCCGGTGTCCACGTTACATTCACCTCAACGTTCCTGCCCTTCTTCGATTTTCCCATCTGGAATGCCACGGGGACCGGGTTGTCGCCGTTGATGCGGCCGTTGCCCTGCATGGCCAGGTCCATCGAAGAGAAAAGGTCGAGAATGCCGCGGGTATTGGCACTGACGGCGCTCTTGTAGCCCGTCTTGTCGAGGTCGAGGCGATAGCTGATATCCATGATCCGGGTGCCGGCGATCTCGACATCGTAGCGCATGTTGAAAGCTTCGCCGGCCGCGGCCTGCGAAAGGGGGGTGGCGGCTGCGAGCACGGCCAAAACGGCGCTGCAGCAAAACGGTTGCGTGATGATGGAGCGGTTCAGCTTCATTACCCTATCCATTCGTTCTCAAACCCGCCCTCGCCACCATTCGGGCCTAGTGGGCCATTGAGGCCAAACTTCGACGGTCTGGCCTAACCGTCACGGGCAAATCGGCTCGCTCATGCTTGACGGCGCCGCCGGGGTTGCCTATAGCAACGCGCGAAACCCATAACGGGTCCGTTGGCGGATCCCTTGGTTTTCATGCCGTTGCGCGCCGCGGTTTCGCGAGACTGCAACAGGTATGAGAGCCCTGCCATCGAATATTCAAGACGCTGGAGCAAAGATCATGGCGCGTGTGTGTGAGTTGACCGGCAAGGCCGTCCTGACCGGCAACAATGTGAGCCATGCCAACAACCGGTCGCGGCGGCGGTTCCTGCCGAACCTGGTGAATGTGCATCTGTTGAGCGATACGCTGGGCCAGTCGATCGGCTTGCGCATTTGCGCCCGCGCGTTGAAGTCGGTGGAGCACCGCGGCGGGCTCGATGCCTTCCTCGCCAAGGCGCGGCCGGAGGAATTGTCGCTGAAGGCCAAGCGCCTCAAGCGCCTCATCGCCAAGAAGCAGGTGAGCCAGGCTGCCGCCTGAGCCTTTTTGCGGCTTCAGATTTCCTCTTTCGAACTACCCGATGATGGTGCGCCGTCGCCTGCGATGGCCGCGACCTACCCCGCCTTGCGCCGGCGCTGGCCGGGGCGGGTGGTCTGGCGGGCGGGTTCGGCCTTTTCCTCGAACAGCTCGGCGAGCTTGTCGGTCATCGCCCCGCCCAGTTCCTCGGCATCGATGATGGTGACGGCGCGCTTGTAATAGCGGGTGACGTCGTGGCCGATGCCGATGGCGATCAGTTCAATCGGCGAACGCTGCTCGATATCGGTGATGACCTGGCGCAGGTGGCGCTCGAGATAGTTGCCGGAATTGACCGACAGGGTCGAATCATCCACCGGCGCGCCGTCGGAAATCACCATCAGGATGCGGCGCTGCTCGGCGCGCCCCAAAAGCCGGTTGTGGGCCCAGATGAGCGCCTCGCCGTCGATATTCTCCTTCAGGAGGCCCTCGCGCATCATCAGCCCGAGATTGCGTCGCGCCCGCCGCCACGGGGTGTCGGCGGCCTTGTAGATGATGTGGCGCAGGTCGTTGAGGCGGCCGGGATTGGCGGGCTTGCCATCGGCCAGCCATTTCTCGCGCGACTGGCCGCCCTTCCAGGCGCGGGTAGTGAAGCCGAGGATCTCTACCTTGACGCCGCAGCGTTCCAGGGTACGGGCGAGAATGTCGGCGCAGGTGGCGGCGACCGTGATGGGGCGGCCGCGCATGGAGCCGGAATTGTCCAACAGCAGCGTCACCACGGTATCGCGGAACTCGGTGTCGTTCTCGGCCTTGAAGGAAAGCGCGTGCAGGGGATCTATGACCACCCGCGACAAGCGGGCGGCATCGAGCAGGCCTTCTTCGAGGTCGAAATCCCAGGAGCGGTTCTGCTGGGCCATCAAGCGGCGCTGCAGGCGGTTGGCGAGGCGCGCCACCACGCCTTGCAGGCTGGCAAGCTGCTTGTCGAGGTAGTTGCGCAGGCGCGCCAGCTCCTCGGCGTCGCACAGGTCTTCTGCCGCGATGGTCTCGTCGAACTGGTTGGTGAAGACGCGGTAGAAATTCTCATTCGAGAGGCTGGAAAACGGCAGTTGCGGCCGCCACGGCTCGTCGCCGTCGGCAGTATCCTCGTCGTCGACATCGTCGGGAACCATTTCGGAGTCCATCTCGGCGGCCTCCTCCATGCTCTCTTCGCTCTCGCCCTCGCCTTTTTCCATCTCCTCGGCAGAGGTCTGCTGGGCCTCGTCGCCTTCCTGCTGGTCCTCGGACTGGCCCTGGTCGGAGTCTTCGTCATCGTCGGACTGGTCTTCGCTCTCATCGGGGTCGTCGCCCAGTTCATCGGCCATGTCGAGGGCGGCGATCAGGTCGCGCGACAGGCGGGCAAAGCGCACCTGATCATCAAGGGCATCGCGCAGGTGATCGAGCTTGTCGGCGGCCTTGTCCTCGATCCACGGCCGCCACAGGTCAACCAGCCTTGCGGCGGCCTCCGGTGGCCTGGCACCGGTCAGGCGTTCGCGCACCATGAGCCCGATGGCATCCTCAAGTGGGGCATCCTTGCGCTCGGTGCCCGGCGCCAGTTGCTTTTTATCGAAGCGATCGTCCAGCATGGCCCCCAGATTATGGGCAACGCCCGGCATGATATTGGCGCCGATGGCTTCGACCCGGGCCTGCTCGACCGCCTCGAACACGGCGCGGGCAAGCTTGCCTTGCGGCCGGTAGCGGTTGTGCATGCCGTCATCGTGATTGGCCAGACGCAGGGCAAAACTGTCGGCGAGCCCGCGGGTGACGGCGACCTCGTCGGCCGGCAGGTCATGGCCGACTTGCGGCAGGCGCACCCGGTTGGCGGCCAACGATGGTGTCTCGGCGCCGAAAGTGACGACAAGCTCGGTCTCATCCGCCATGGTCTTCATGGCCGATGTCAGGGCACGCTTGAACTTGCCGGCGGGTCCTTCGCGATCAGCCGCCATCTTTCCTCACCCGTTCACGACAGTGCGATGTGGGCTGTCGATTCCGGCAGCTCCTGATCGAAGCAGCGCTGGTAGAACTCGGCCACCAGGCCGCGTTCCAGCTCGTCGCACTTGTTGAGGAAGGTGACACGGAAGCCGAAGCCGATGTCTTCGAAGATCTTGGCATTCTCGGCCCAGGTGATCACCGTGCGCGGGCTCATGACGGTCGACAGGTCGCCGTTCATGAAGGCGTTGCGGGTGAGATCGGCAACGCGCACCATGTTGGAGATGTTGCGGCGGCCTTCCTCGTTGTCATAGGACTTGTTCTTGGCCAGAACGATGGCTGATTCCTGGGCGTGCGAGAGGTAGTTGAGCGCCACGATGATCGACCAGCGGTCCATCTGCGCCTGGTTGATCTGCTGGGTGCCGTGATAAAGGCCGGTGGTGTCGCCGAGGCCGACGGTATTGGCGGTCGAGAACAGCCGGAAGGCGGGATGCGGCCGGATCACCCGCGACTGGTCCAGCAGGGTCAGGCGGCCGGAGGATTCCAGAATGCGCTGGATGACGAACATCACATCGGGGCGGCCGGCGTCGTACTCGTCGAACACCAGCGCCACATTGTGCTGGTAGGCCCACGGCAGGATGCCTTCGCGGAATTCGGTGACCTGCTGGCCGTCCTGGAGAACGATGGCGTCCTTGCCGATCAGGTCGATGCGCGAGATATGGCTGTCGAGATTGATGCGCACGCATGGCCAGTTGAGGCGGGCGGCGACCTGTTCGATGTGGGTCGACTTGCCGGTGCCGTGGTAGCCGGTGATCATCACCCGGCGATTGAAGGCAAACCCCGCCAGGATGGCCAGCGTGGTCTCGCGGTTGAAGATGTAATCCTCGTCGAGATCGGGCACATGCTCGTTGGATTGCGAATAGGCCGGCACTTCGAGATTGCTGTCAAAGCCAAACAGTTGGCGGATGGACACCTTGATGTCCGGCAGCGCTGTATCGGCTCCATTTCCATTGATGGTGGTGTTCATAGTGCTTTTCGCATTCCCGTAAATATCGAGACAGAGCCAGACCGGAAGTAGGCCGGTCGTCGGCGTTTCTAATGGTTGGCGCGGCCTAGCACAAGCGGGGTCGGACCCGATAGATCAGCACAGTTTGGCGCTACGCAGCCGATCATAGGCCTGGATGATCTCGCGCAGCTTGTCCTCGTTGTCACGGCTGCCATTGTTGGCGTCGGGATGGAGGCGCTTCACCAGTTTCTTGTACTGGGACTTGATTTGGTGAGGGGTGGCCGATTCCTCAAGCCCCAGGCAGTGCAGGGCGGTGATTTCCGGGCCGCGCAGCGCCCGGCCGCGGAGGGCGGACGCGCTGGCGGCGGTATCTTCGCCCAGGACGCCCAGCGGGTCGTCGTAGCGCGCATCGTGGCGGAAGCCACCGGCCTTGCCCTTGCGGCCGCCACTGTGGGTGGCCGCGGCGTTGTCCCCAAGCCGCCAGGTGGGCCGGTGGCCGGTGGCCTGATCCTTCAGGTAATCGCCGAATGTCTCGTTATCCATGCCGGAAAAGTAGTTGTAGGCCTTGTTGTAGTCGCGCACGTGCTCGAGGCAGAAATTGTGATATTCGCCTTCGCGATTGCGGCCTTTGGGGGCGCGATAGCCACCCGGCTTGCCGCAGCCGGGATGCTCGCACGCCGGGTGGCGCTCGCGCGCACCGCGTTCCTTGTCGGGTTTGACCCTGATCCGGTCGAAGTATTTTGAATCGAGACGCATGGTGGATGGAACTATGGGCGCCGGCGGGTGATACAACAAGACTTGCGGGGTCGGCGCGGCCTGGTGCAATGTCGAGTGTTTGAAAGATTGCGGATGCGAATCATGAGCCTTGGTCCTGTCGGTCAGCTAATCACCGAGAAATTAAAAGATGCCTTTGAGCCGAGCGTTCTCGAGGTGGTGGACGACAGCCACAAACACAAGGGCCATTCGGGCGCCAGACCCGAAGGCGAGACCCATTTTAGCGTACATATCGTTTCGCCGGCGTTTACCGGCCTCAGCCGCATCGAGTGCCATCGGGCCATCAATGCCGTGCTCGCTGACCAGCTTGCCGGGCCGGTTCACGCCCTGGCGATTTCAGCCAAAGGCCCGACGGGCTGAGGGTTGATCATTTCAGCGGCGTGATGCGCAGGCTGGTCAACTGGTTGCGGTGCTTGCGCAGCACCTCGAAGCGGAAGCCGTGAAAGGTGAAGGCCTGCCCGGTCTCGGGGATCATGCGGGCCTCGTGCAGCACCAGGCCGGCAATGGTGGTGGCCTCGTCGTCGGGCAAGCGCCAGTCGGTCAGCCGGTTGAGGTCGCGTATGGGGACCGTGCCATCCACCACGTAGGACCCGGCCGCCTCGCGCCTGACGCCGGAGACTGCTACATCGTGCTCGTCGGAAATGTCGCCGACGATCTCTTCCAGGATGTCTTCCAGCGTCACCAGCCCCATGACCTCGCCGTACTCATCCACGATGATGGCGAAGTGAACCTTGCGCCGCAAGAAGGCATTGAGCTGATCGGCCACCGAGGTCTGGTCAGGCACGAACCACGGCGGCGTGACGATCGCCTCGATGTCGATCTTGGCGGCATCGCCGCCGGATGCCTGCAGCGCCGCCAGCAGGTCCTTGGCGTGGAGGATGCCGATGATATTGTCCTGGTTGTCTTTCCACACCGGAATGCGGGTGTGGCCGGACTTCAGCACTTCGGAGATGATCTCGTCTTGCGGGCGCGAGGCGTCGATGGTGTGCATGGTCGTGCGGTGGACCATGACATCCGACAGTTCCAGTTCGCGCAGGTCGAGAATGCCGCCCAGCATGTCACGATCGTGCTTGATCACGGCGCCCTCGCGATGATGCAGGTTGATGGCGCCACGCAATTCCTCATGGGCGGACAGCATCTTGCGGGCATCGGCGATATCGACGCCGAACAGCTTGAAGGTGATCCTGACGATGAACTCCACACCGGCGACCATGGGCGTGAATACGGCGACCATAACCTTGACGATGGGCGCGACGGCCAGAGCGAAGCGGTCGGGATGCAGGATGGCGTAGGTCTTGGGCATCACCTCGCCGAAAATCAGCACCAGGGCAGTCATGGCGAGCGTCGCCACGGCCACGCCGGCAGTGCCGAACAACTCGACGAAGACGGTCGTGGCCAACGCCGAGGCGAGGATGTTGGTCAAGTTGTTGCCAAACAGCACCGAGCCGATGAGCCGCTCGGGCATCGCCAAGAGGCGGTTGACGGTGGCCGCCCGGCGATTGCCGCGGCGCTCCAGTTCGTGCATGCGGGCCCGCGACGTGGCAGTCAGGGCCGTCTCGGAGCCGGAAAAGAAGGCGGAGATCAAGATGAGCGCGATCACCGTTCCGGCAATGATGCCGATGGTCATGTTCATGAGCGCCCAGCCAGTTCTCCCGCCAGAAAATCAACTAGTGGGGTTTCATCGACATCGCGGCTGACGAAGGCTTCGCCAATGCCGCGCACCAGAATGAACGCCAGACAGCCGGCCTCGGCTTTCTTGTCCTGACGCATGATCTCGACCAGTCCGCGGGCATCCGGCAAATCGCCGGCGATGTCTGTGAGCGCTACCGGCAGGCGGGCCGCTGCCAGGTGGGTGGCGACACGCTTGCCGAGAGAGGTAGCGCACAAGCCGAGGCTGGCGGAAAAGCGAAAGGCCAGGACCATGCCGACGGCCACGGCCTCGCCATGCAGCAACCGGCCGCCGAAACCGGTCGCGGCCTCAAGGGCATGGCCGAAGGTGTGGCCAAGATTGAGCAGGGCGCGCGGGCCCATTTCGCGCTCGTCGCAGGCCACCAGGTCTGCCTTGGCGGCGCAGCATACCTCGATGGCGTGGGTGAGGGCGGCCGGGTCGCGGGCCAGAAGAAGCGGCAAGCTGGTCTCCAGCCAGGCAAAGAACGCAGCATCGCCGATCAGCCCGTATTTGGCCACCTCGGCATAGCCGGCCGACAATTCACGGTCGGGCAGGGTGGCCAGCAACGCGGTATCGGCCAGCACCACCAGTGGCTGGTGGAAGGCGCCGATGAGGTTCTTGCCCAGTTTCGAATTGATGCCGGTCTTGCCGCCAACCGAGGAATCGACCTGGGCAAGCAGGCTGGTGGGGATCTGGATGAACTTGATGCCGCGCCTCAGGATGGCAGCGGCAAATCCGGCCAGATCGCCGATCACCCCGCCGCCCAGGGCAATGAGGCGGTCCGAGCGCTCGATGCCGGCGGCCAGCAGTCTGTCGCAAAGGTCGGCGAGTACGCCAAAGCTCTTGGACGCCTCGCCGGCCGGCAGAACGATGGAGCTCACCTGAAAGCCGGCGGCACGCAAGCAGGCTTCAAGGCTTTCCAGGTGATGCCGGGCGACATTGACATCGGTTACGATGGCGGTCTTGCGGCGGGAAAAATGCGGGGCCAGCAGTGTTCCGGCCTCGGCCAGCAAGCCTTCTGCGATGTGAATATCGTAGCTGCGCTCACCGAGGCTGACCGCCACGCGGGCGGCGGGTTTGCCCTGTCGAAGGGCGGGTGAGGTCTTTATGCCGGGCGCCGTCATGCCTTGCCTGCTTCCTCATTGCTGCACTCGTTGCCACACACATAACCTATCAGCGCGTTGATCACATCATTGACGATGATATTGTGGGGAACGTCGCGGGTTTCGATGGCGATATCGGCCTCACTATATACGGGGTAGCGCTTTTCCATGAGGCCGCGCATCACCTCTTCGGGATCGGCAGCTTGCAGCAAGGGGCGATGCGAGCGCCGCCGTACCCGCTTCATCAGCAACGGCAAGGGCGCCTTCAGCCACACCGATATGGCGCCTTCTTTCACCGCCTTGCGGGTTTCTTCACTCATGTAGGCTCCGCCGCCGGTGGCCAGCACCTGCGGGCCGGAGCGCAACAGCCGGGCAATCACCTTGCGCTCGCCGTCGCGGAAATAAGGCTCGCCGTGCTGGGCGAAAATCTCGGCGATGGTCTGCCCCGCAGCCTTTTCGATTTCGGCATCGGCATCGATGAACGCCAGACGCAAACGTTCGGCCAGGCGGCGCCCGACCGTGGTCTTGCCCGCCCCCATCAACCCAATGATGACGATGGAGCGAACACCCAGCCGGTTGCGAAGTTGATCGATGGATTTGGGCGATACTCGAAGGTTCATGGGCAACGGTATGCAGGTGAAACGACACTGAAGCAACGGCGAGGGCGACACATAACGGGCGCTTCTATAGCCGAAGTCAGCAGCGGAAAAGCAAAAAGCCTGTCGGCATGGCCCGCCGGGTTTGCCAGTCCACGTTCCGGCCGCTATAGAGGGGCGGACGGGGGACAACGGAATGAGGCCATGCCGGACAGCCTTCGCTTTGTGTTAATCGTTGCGTGCTTGGCTGGTGCAACATACGGCGCCATATGGGCGCTTGCCCAGTTTCCGCCCACCGCGGGCGTAATCGTCAAGCCATTGTCCCATGATGTCTTCAGCAAGTGACACCCACCTGGTCGAACTGTTCATAGAGATGCTGAGCGCCGAACGCGGCGCGCAACCCAACACGCTTCAAGCCTACGGGCGCGATCTGGCCGACTACAGGGCGTTTCTTGAAAAGCGTGACCGTCAGCTGGCGACGGCGGAAAATGACGACGTGGTGGCCTATCTCGGCAGCCTCGCCGCCAGCGGTCTGGCCCCCACCACCCAGGCCCGACGGCTTTCGGCCATCCGCCAGTTGCATCGCTTCGCCTTTGCCGAAGGCTACGTTGCTGATGATCCCGCCCGTATCGCCAGGCCCCCGCGTCTGGGTCGGCCGCTGCCCAAGATCCTTGCCGTCGACCAGGCTGGCCGCCTCATCGACCAGGCGCGCCATGAAGCTGAAAGGGCCGATGAAAAGCACAAGGGCCGGACCTTGCTGCTGCATTGCCTTGTCGAGATTGCCTACGCCACCGGCCTCAGGGTTTCGGAACTGGTCAGCCTGCCGCTCACCGCCGCCAGTGCCGGGCGTTTCCTCGCCATCAGGGGCAAGGGTGGGCGAGAGCGCGTCGTTGCCCTGTCGCGACCGGCGATGGCCGCGCTCGCGGCGCACGTCGCGGCAATGGACGAGACCGCCAGGGCCGGCAAGTGGCTGTTTCCTTCACGCGGCGCCGAGGGCCATCTCACCCGGCAGCACTTTGCGCTCGAACTGAAAGGGCTGGTGACGCGGGCTGGCCTCGATCCCGCCAAGGTATCGCCGCATGTGCTGCGCCATGCCTTTGCCAGTCACCTGCTCGACGGCGGCGCTGACCTGCGTACGGTGCAGCAGCTTTTGGGGCATGCCGATATCGCGACCACCCAGATCTATACCCATCTGGAAAGTGGCCGGCTGAAAACGCTGGTGGAAACAAAGCATCCGCTGGGTGTCGCGCGCAGTTGACATCCACCCGGCACGCCGCCAACTTGCCGCTGAGCGGTCCGCCCCAAGGTAATCAAGCACCTATGCACACCTACCTCGAATTCGAAAACCAGATCGCCGATCTTGATGGCAAGATCGCCGAACTGCGCGCCATGGCAGATGATGAAGGGGCGATTGCCATTGAACAGGAGATCCTGCAGCTCGAGCGCAAGGCCCAGAAGAGTCTCGCCGACCTGTATCGCGGTCTTGATGCCTGGCAGAAGACGCAAGTTGCTCGCCATCCCGACCGGCCACATTTCCTCGACTACGCCAAGACCCTGTTTTCCGAATTCGTTTCTCTTGCCGGCGATCGCAAGTTCGGTGAGGACAAGGCGATCATCGGCGGGCCCGCCCGCATGGACGGGGAGCCGATGCTGATCCTCGGTCACGAAAAGGGCAGCGATACCCAGGGACGCATCGATCACAATTTCGGTATGGCCAAGCCCGAAGGCTATCGCAAAGCCGTGCGGCTCATGGAAATGGCCGACCACTTCGGCCTGCCGATCGTCACCTTCATCGATACCGCGGGCGCCTATCCTGGCATCGGCGCGGAAGAGCGCGGCCAGGCCGAAGCCATCGCGCGCTCGACGGCATGTTGCCTGCAACTCGGGGTGCCGATCATTTCCGTCATCATCGGCGAGGGAGGCTCGGGCGGCGCGGTGGCGATTGCCACGGCCAACCGGGTCATCATGCTGGAACACTCGATCTACAGCGTCATCTCGCCGGAAGGGGCGGCCTCCATCCTGTGGCGTGACCCGGCCAAGGCCAAGGACGCGGCAACGGCCATGAAGATCACCGCGCAGGACCTGAAGGCCATGGGAGTGAACGATGAAATCATCCCCGAGCCAGTGGGCGGCGCCCATCGGGCGCGCGAGCAAACCATGAAGAATGTGGGGGCGGCCATCAAGGCGGCGCTGTTGCCGCTCAAGCATCTGACCAGCGACGAGCTGCGGCGTCACCGGCGTGAAAAGTTCCTGAAGATAGGAACCGCGCTGACCTGACCTGGCCGACCGCGGCCGTGCAAATGCGCCGCAAAACGGCCGCTATTGTCTTGCATCAGCGTCTTGGTGCGGTGTCAGAGTTGGTTGCCAGGGGATGATCCGGGACGTATCGGCACCTTGCGAATGAAATCATGCTTTAGCTTGCTGGAAGCGATCAGGTTCATCGCTTTGGACCGTCGCGGCCCAGCGCAATTGTGATTTGGCGGGTCGGCGTTAAGCGTGCCTTTACCAAACTTCTGCCCAATTGGGGGGAAGCGTCTGGGCTCATGAGGAACGGGATTTCGATGCCGGCACTGGTTGTTCGCATGGCGCGGTTTGTTGTGGCTCTTGTGCTGGCCAGCCTGGTCGCGGGCTGCCTGTTTACCCCGCGCGGCCTGCAACCGTTGCCCGACGACACGAAAGTCGAACTGGCCCAACGCGGGCTCAAGCTCGGCGCCCCCATCTACGTGCGGATCTTCAAGCAGGAAAACCAGATGGAGGTGTGGCTGAAGAATGCCGTCGGCACCTACACGCTGTTCCATACCTATCCCATCTGCCGATGGTCGGGTGACCTCGGCCCCAAGACCCGCGAAGGCGACCGGCAGGCGCCGGAAGGCTTTTATGTGGTGTCGGCGCGGCAGATGAACCCCAATTCCAAGTACTATCTGTCCTTCAACATCGGATATCCCAACGCCTACGACCGCGCCAAGGGCCATACAGGCTCTTTCCTCATGGTGCACGGCGGTTGCCGCTCGGCGGGCTGCTATGCCATTACCGACGATGCCATCAAGGAGCTGTTCATTCTGGCGCGCGAGGCGTTCACCGCCGGACAGCGGGACTTCCCGGTGAGTGCCTACCCGTTTCACATGACCGCGGAGAATATGGCAAAGCATGCCGGGCAGCCCTGGTCGGACTTCTGGAAGAATCTCAAGCAGGGGTACGACCTGTTCGAGGCAACCAAAGTGCCGCCGGTCGTGGGGGTGAAGGACGGGAAATATGTGTTCTTTGCCGATCCGAGCCTGGTGCCCGCCAAGTTCAAGATCAGCGCGGCCGCCAGCGACGCGGCCAGCCCGCAGCTGATTTCGGGGTGGCAGTGAAAGACGCTCAGATCATCGCGGCGAAGTAGCCGAGGATCGTCTGGTAGGTGGTGGCCATCTGATTGTGCATGGCACTGATCAGCGGCACGATGCCGAGAAATACCGCTGCTGCGATAAGCGAGTACTCGATGGCCGTGGCCCCAACCTGATCGTTCAGAAATTTCCGCAGGCTGTGTCTTGCAAAATTCAGCATGTAAGCTATCCGTCTGACGCTCGATTTTCGTCTAACGCGACGGCAATATTGCTGGGCTTTCTCTTAGGTTTCGTTAAGTGGCAAGCGAAAATTTCAGCCGATTTGTGGCGTAAAAATTTACCATCATATCGCCCGGCCCCACAGGAAAGGCCCAGTCGCGGGGGCCGCGCCGAAGTCTTTGTGACCGCCTGGCGAGAGCTGAGATCGTCATTGCAGATTGTTGCCGACTGCCGTGTAAATGGTTGTCATATTTGTCTTAATTGCCGGCATGACGGCCGCGAGCGCCAGTCCCGTGGCGCCGGCGATGAGGGCATATTCAATCGAGGTGACGCCGCTTTCGTCATTCAGAAAGCGTTGGGCGGCATCCGAAATGCCGTTGATTTTTCTCGTTGTGGTGGTGTTCATTCGATTCTCCTGCAGAGCTTTCATGGGGTCACCCCGTACTTGATCTGCCAATTTCCCCAACGTCGCGTCAACAAACCCAGTTCAATTTTAGCGAACCTGACAATTTTATATCTGCCTCAGCACAATTCGCCGCTCCTGGCGTTGCGACGCCGCTGTCAGGCAAGCGCGCCGTGGCAGTGTTTGTATTTCTTGCCGGAGCCGCAGGGGCAGGGCGCATTGCGGCCGACCTTGCCCCAGGTCGAGGGATCGCCAACCGCCATTGAAGCAGCAGTGGCCGGTGCGGCGCCCAGCGTCATGGCGGCGGTCGAAACGTCGTCCTCGCCGGTCAGGGGGTCGATGTGATGCGCCTGCATGGGCGGCAATTCTCCGATGGGCGGCAGCATGTCCTCGGGCGGCGTGTCGCGGATCTCGACACGCATCAGCTTGGAGATGGTTTCCTCCCTGAGATGTGAAAGCATGGCCTCGAACAGGCTGAACGCCTCGCTCTTGTACTCTTGCAAGGGATCGCGCTGGCCATACCCGCGCAGCGCCACGGCCTGGCGCAGGTGGTCGAGCATCACCAGATGGTCACGCCACAACTGGTCGAGGGTGCGCAGCAGGATTTCCTTTTCCACATAGTGCATGATCTCGGGATCATAGGTCTGGCGCTTTTCGGCATAGAGCTTATCGGCCGCCTCGCTGACGCGGTGACGGATCTCCTCGTCGGCGATCCCTTCCTCGGCGGCCCACTCATCCAACGGAAAATCGATGGCGATGACCTCGCGCAACTTTTCGCGCAACTCGGCTATCTTCCACTGCTCGGCATAGGCATCGTGGGGGATGTGGAGCTCGACTTCATGGGCGATCACTTCCTGGCGCATGTCGTCGATGGTGTCGGAAACATCATTGTCGCCCATGATCTCGATGCGCTGTTCGAAAATGACCTTGCGCTGGTCGTTCATCACGTCGTCGAACTTGAGAATGTTCTTGCGCATGTCGAAGTTGCGGGCCTCGACCTTCTGCTGGGCCTTTTCGAGCGCCTTGTTGATCCACGGATGGACGATGGCCTCGCCTTCCTTGAGGCCGAGCTTCTGCAACATGGAATCCATGCGCTCGGACCCGAAAATGCGCATCAGGTCGTCGTCCAGCGACAAATAGAACTTGGAGCGTCCGGGATCGCCCTGGCGGCCGGCGCGGCCGCGCAACTGGTTGTCGATGCGCCGGCTTTCGTGACGTTCGGTGCCGATGATGTAAAGGCCGCCGGCCGCCAGCACCTGCTGCTTGCGCTCGGCGATTTCGGCGTTGATGGTGGCGATGCGCTTTTCGCGCTCGGCCTTGTCCTCGACACCCTCCAGTTCGATGGCGATGCGCATGTCGGCATTGCCGCCCAACTGGATGTCGGTGCCGCGACCGGCCATGTTGGTGGCGATGGTGACGGCGCCGGGAACGCCGGCCTGCGAGACGATGCGGGCCTCCTGTTCGTGATAGCGCGCGTTCAGGACGTTGTGCGGCACCTTGCGGCTCTTCAGCATCTCGGCCAGCGCCTCAGACTTCTCGATCGACGTGGTGCCGACCAGCACCGGCTGGTTGCGCTCGCGGCAGGCGGCGATTTCGGTGCAGATCGCCTCATTCTTTTCGCGCGCCGTGCGGTAGACCTCGTCGTCCTCATCGACGCGGGCGATGGGCATGTTGGTGGGGACTTCGACAACATCCAGCTTGTAGATGTCCATGAACTCCTCGGCCTCGGTGACCGCCGTACCCGTCATGCCGGCAAGCTTTTCGTAGAGCCGGAAGTAGTTCTGGAACGTGATCGAGGCGAGGGTCTGGTTTTCCGGCTGGATGGCCACACGTTCCTTGGCTTCGAGCGCCTGATGCAGGCCTTCCGAATAGCGCCTGCCGGGCATCATGCGGCCGGTGAACTCGTCGATGATCACCACCTCATCGTTGCGCACGATGTAGTCGCGGTCGCGCTGGAACAGCTTATGGGCCCTGAGCGCCTGGCTGACATGGTGCACGAAGCTCACATTCTCGACGTCATAGAGCGATTCGCCCTGCAACAGCCCGGCCTTCATGAGGGCCTGCTCCATGATCTCGTTGCCGCGTTCGGTCAGCGAGACCTGGCGCATCTTCTCGTCAACCTCGTACGCTTCCTCGGGCAGGCCGGGGATGAAGGCGTCAATGGTGGTGTAGAGTTCGGAGCGGTCTTCGATGGCACCGGAAATGATCAGCGGCGTGCGGGCTTCGTCTACCAGGATCGAATCGACCTCGTCGACGATCGCGAAGTTGTGGCCGCGCTGCACCATCTCCTCGAGATGATACTTCATGTTGTCGCGCAGATAGTCGAAGCCGAGTTCATTATTGGTGCCGTAGGTCACATCACATGCATACTGGGCATGGCGTTCGCTGTCGTCGAGACCGTGGACGATGCAGCCGGTGGTGAGGCCGAGGAAGCTGTAGACCTTGCTCATCCAGTCGGCGTCGCGCTTGGCGAGGTAGTCGTTGACGGTGACCACGTGGACGCCCTTGCCGGCGAGGGCATTGAGGTAGACCGCCAGCGTTGCGACCAGGGTCTTGCCTTCGCCGGTCTTCATCTCGGCTATGGAGCCCTCATGCAGCACCATGCCGCCGATAAGCTGGACATCGAAGTGGCGCTGGCCGAGCGCCCGCTTGGCGGCCTCGCGCACCGTCGCGAAAGCCGGAACCAGAAGATCGTCGAGCGAGGTGCCGTCGGTGTACTGCTGGCGGAACGTCGCGGTTCGGGCACGCAGCTCATCGTCACTGAGCTTGACCACCTCCGGCTCAAGGGCGTTGATCTCGTCCACCCGACCTTGATATTTCTTGACCTTACGTTCGTTAGACGAACCGAAAACCTTGCGAGCAATCGAGCTCAATCCGAGCATGAGACATGACCTCTGTAGCGCCGCGGGATGGCAACGCGAATGACCGCCCTCGCCGCCGGAGGGCCCAAAAATACCTAGCCTGCTTCTAATGGACTTGAGCGCGAGGGGCAATCGGCAGGGCGGCGCAAATGATTCTCCGTTGAGATAGGCGCAAAGGCTCGATGCATCAATACTGGGCGGCATGGCAAACGCTTGCGGTAAGGCAACATTACCACCACGCTCGCCAGCACACCTCTTGAAACCAGCGGCTTTTGCGATCATTGTGCGCCGGCTTTTGTCCGGCTTCGATATTGTCGGTTACAAACATAGCATATTGTTGCCTGAATTGGCTTGCATGTAGCAGTCAAAATGAGACCTTGGGCGGCGCCCATTCCTGTCGTTTGCAACGGTGAAGCTGGATGAACCCTATCAAGAAGATTGCATGCTTAACGGTCCTTTGCCTGGTGGCGACGTTCGGCGTGGCCCATGCCAGTGGAGAGGATCGGGTAGTGGCCAAGGTCAACGGCCACGACATCACCGTCAAGGAAGTCTCACTGGCGGCCGACGACATTCTGCCGCAGCTCGGCAATGTTCCCCCCAAACTCCGGTTTGCTTTTGTGGTGGAATACCTGGTCGAGCGGCATTTGCTGGCCCAGGCGGCGGTCAAGGAGGGCGAGGCCAATTCGGAAGAGTACAAGGCTCGCCTGGCGTTCTATCAGGCCAAGGCGTTGCGTGATGCGTATTTCGCCGAAAAGCTCAAGCCGACCGTGACCGAGGAGGCGATCCACAAGGCCTACGAAAAGGAGGCCGTGAAGATCAAGACGGCAGACCGCGTCAGGGCACGGATCATTCAGCTGGCCACCGAGGCCGAAGCGCAGGATATGATCAAGAAGCTGAACGACGGGGCCAAGTTCGAGGATCTCGCCAAGAAGTACAGCCTCGACGGATCCAGAGACTACGGCGGCGATCTGGGATATTTTTCGGCATCGGAAATGGTGCCGGCCTTTTCCAAGGCGGCCTTTGCCCTGCAGCCAGGCGAAATTTCCGCGCCGGTCAAGACCCAGGACGGCTGGTACGTGATCAAGCTGGAAGACCGCAAGGCCGGCGGCCCGCAGCCATATGACAAGGTGCACGACGCCATCAGGCTGGTGCTGCTGCGCGAGGCGGTCCAGAACAAGCTGGTGGAATTGCGCAAGACCGCGGATATTGAGGTTCTCGATCCCGATCTGAAGAAGATGCAGGCCGACAACGCGAAGCGCCTGAAGGAATTGCAGGCCAAGAGCCGTGTCGAAGGCACGCAGACCACCACCTCGGGCAAGGGTGATCTGGCGCAATAAAAGCCAATCTTTTTTGAGGGGCTGTTCATGAGCGCAAGCCATCCGGTGTCGCCGCTGGCGCCCGCCGAAGCTGCCCGGCTGGGGCTGATCGACGGGGTCAGGCTGGCCACCACGGCCGCCGGCATCCGCTACAAGAACCGCACCGACATGCTGCTGGCAGTCATGCATGCAGGGACCAGCGTGGCGGGTGTTTTCACGCGCTCCAAGACATCTTCGGCGCCGGTTGACTGGTGCCGGGCGCATCTGGGCGGCGGCCGGGCGCGGGCCATTGTCGTCAATGCTGGAAATGCCAATGCCTTCACCGGTTCGGCCGGCGTGAAGACGGTGAAGGCGACTGCCCGGGCGGCGGCTCGCGCCATTGGGTGCGCACCTGAAGAGGTATTCCTGGCTTCCACCGGGGTGATTGGCGAAACGCTCGATCCGGCGCCCATGGAAAGAGCCTTGCCGGGCCTTGCAGCCGCGGCTAGTGCGGACGGCTGGGATGCAGCGGCCCGGGCCATCATGACCACCGATACATTCCCTAAACTGGCCACCCGGTCGGCGCGGCTCGGCGATCGGAAGGTCACCATCAACGGCATCGCCAAGGGCTCGGGGATGATCGCGCCCGACATGGCGACGATGCTGGTGTTCATTTTCACCGATGCGGCACTACCGTCACGGATCTTGCAGAAATTGCTGCAGACGGCCGTTGCCCAAAGCTTCAACTGCATCACCGTCGATGGCGATACCTCGACATCGGATACGGTGCTTCTATGCGCGACAGGCGCGGCGGGCAACAAGCTCACCGGACTGAGGTCGGCGGACGATGAGCGCCTGAAGGCATTCGCCGCCGCGCTCGACGATCTTACCCGCGATCTCGCCCATCAGGTGGTGAAGGACGGGGAGGGGGCGGAGAAGTTCATCGCCATCACCGTCAAGGGGGCCGAAAATGCCGCGGCGGCCCGGCGCATCGGTCTGGCCATTGGCAATTCTCCGCTGGTCAAGACGGCCATCGCCGGCCATGACGCCAATTGGGGCCGCATCGTCATGGCGGTGGGCAAATCGGGCGAAAAGGCCGACCGCGACCGGCTCAGGATCGCCATCGGCGGCCACACGGTGGCGCGCCGCGGCAAGGTCGATCCCAACTACCGCGAGGCCGATCTGCAACCGCACATGGCCGGGCGCGAGATCGACATCATGGTCGATGTGGGTATTGGCAAGGGTCAGGCGACGGTGTGGACCTGCGACCTGACGCACGGCTACATCGACATCAACGGCTCGTATCGCAGTTGATTAGGAAGCGGTTTACCCTGTCGAGCGATTGCAGGCCCCGAGAGCCGGCGTTCGAGGCGGCTGGAACGGCATCGTTAACCCTTTCGGCGCGATGGTGGAGGCGGACATGAACGGCGTGAGGATTGTTGTCGTTGCCGCTTGTGCCCTTGTCGATACCGATGGCCGGGTGCTGGTCGCGCAACGTCCTGAAGGCAAGACAATGGCAGGCCTGTGGGAGTTTCCCGGCGGCAAGGTGGACGATGGCGAAAGACCCGAAGCGGCGCTCATCCGGGAGTTGAAGGAGGAGTTGGGGATCGATGTGTCGGAGGCCTGTCTTGCGCCGCTGACCTTTGCCAGTCATGGCTATGACGACTTCCATCTGCTGATGCCGCTTTATGTGTGCAGGCGATGGAAGGGTGAGGCAAGGCCGCGCGAGAACCAGACGCTGCGCTGGGTGAGGCCGAACCGCTTGCGCGAACTTGCCATGCCGCCCGCCGATCTGCCGCTCATCCCGCATCTCATCGACACGCTCTAGGGTCATCCCGGCCGCCATGTCCGCCAAAAACAGGCTCCGCCACAAGGCGAGCCGAGAAGCCTTTGGGGGACGTGAACATGAGTTATCAATGGACATTGCTGGCGCTGGTAGCGAGCCGCTTTGGCGCATGCCGGCGTGGGGCGGTAACGGTGGAATTCACACTGATCGCCGCCGCCATGTTGATTGGCATCGCGGTGGCGCTGGGGGACATCGGGACCAGCTTGATGGCAAGCCGCGACGTGGCGACGAGCAGTCTTTAGAGCATTCTCCAGCCGGGCCGTTCAGCGCTTCAGTTTCAATTCACTGGTGCCCAGGGCATCGGCAAGCCGTGCCGTGGCGCTGCCCGGCCTAAGCGGTTTCTGCTGGCTTTCGTGCGGCGACCAGGCCGTCAGGGTCGCGAGTTCGAAGGTCGCCTTGACGCGCCCGTCCGGGTCGGCGTTGTGGCGATCATAAAGGGCGACGGCGCGGGCCAGCAAGTCGGGCGAGGTGAGGCCGCGGGCCCGTTCGCACAAGGGGTTTGAAAGGCCCATGGCCTTCAAGTCGCGCATCAAGCACAGACCTGAATCATAACGCACTGTGAGGCGGTCGAGATCGGCAACCGGCAGGGCAAATCCTGCCCGCTGCAACAGTCCGCCGAGATCGCGGACGCCGCCGAATGGGGCAATGCGGGGGCTGACACCACCGCGCAATTCGGCTTCCGCCTCGGTCCAGGCGCGGCGCAACCGGTTGAGGCTCGATCCGGCCAGCAGGACGCCCATGAACAGGCCGTCCTGCCTCAGGGCACGGGCGAGGCGGGCGAGGCAGCCGGGAACGTCGTTGATGCGCTCAAGACCCAGCGGCCACAAGATGCAGTCGGCGCTGCCTGCGGCAAGGTCGGGGGTCTCGTGGTCGAATACTCGATCGATGCCTGGCCAGTCGACCTCGTCGCAGGCGATCACCCGGTGGGTACCGGGCCGTTCTGCCACGCGCGCCGGCAGATCCGATCCGGCAGCGCCGAGCACCACCACATCACCGAATTCGCGTGTAACGGCGCTGAGGCGAAGCTCGATGTCGGCAGCGGCCTCAGCCCCCAGAAAACCCGGCCAGCCGCCCTCGGCCAGGGCCCGCCGGCGGCGGCGGCGGAGAGCCTGCTTGTCGAACAGATGGGGTGGTGATGGCTGCGGCATGTCGCAATCGTCATGGGCCCTGTTGTAGGCGGTGGGTTCGGCGCATTATGGCCTAGACCATGACGAAAAAAATGTCATCCGTGCTGTCGATGAACCGGGCGCATCTGGTAAACGCCGCGCGGTTGACGCGCGCAATCGGCCTGAAGGCGGCCGACTGGCTGTTGCCGCCGGTGTGCCTGGGATGCGGGACGCGCACCATGGATCACGCCGGCCTGTGCCAGGTGTGCTGGCTCGACCTCAAGCCGATCACGGCACCGCGTTGCGATGTTACCGGCCAGCCTTTCCCCTATGATCCGGGTGAGGGGGTGGTGTCGGCGGCAGCCCTTGCCGATCCGCCGGCCTGGGACCGGGCCCGCGCGGCGGTCGAGTTCAACGAAACCTCCCGCCGCCTGGTGCATGCCCTCAAATATCATGATCGCCACGAGGCCGGGCGGTTGATGGCGCGGATGATGACGGTCGCCGGGCATGACCTGATCGAGCCGGATGCGGTATTGGCGCCGGTGCCGCTCTATCGCTGGCGGTTATGGGGTCGGCGCTTCAACCAGTCGGCGATGCTGGCGCGCCATGTCGCGGCTGCCCGGGGGAACCGCTTGGTTGTCGATCTTGTTACCCGCACCCGGTCAACGGCGACCCAGGTCGGCCTCGATGCACGTGGCCGCCGCGCCAACGTCAGTCGTGCCTTTGAGGTTCATGCCGCCCGCAGCGGCGATGTCAGCGGACGCCATGTGGTCGTGGTCGATGATGTCATCACCACCGGCGCCACCGCCGGAGCCGTGGCGAGAGCCCTGAAGAAGGCCGGCGCAGCGCGAGTCGACGTGCTCGCCTTCGCTCTTGTTGTGAAACCTGCGGGCCTCCATATTTGAGGGTGTTTTGAGGGTGCGGCGGGTTGCTGCACGGTGCGTTCGAAGGACCAATGGCGCCATGGCTCGCGTCACGATCTATACCAGCATGATGTGCGGCTACTGCTCGGCCGCCAAGCAGCTTCTCTCCAAAAAGCAGGTGGCGTTCCACGAGGTCGACGTGAGCTACGACCCCGAAGGCCGGCGGGCGATGAGCGAGCGGGCCGGCGGTCGGCGCACGGTGCCGCAGATATTCATTGGCGAAACCCACGTGGGTGGCTGCAACGAGCTTTACGCGCTCGACAAGGCGGGTGAACTCGATCGTCTGCTGGGCGAGGCCTGAAACCCATGCGCGTCGGCCTCATCCAGATGTGCTCGGGCGAGGACGTGGCCGGCAATGTCGATGCGGCGACCGGGATGATCGCCGAGGCGGCAAGGGCCGGCGCGGAGCTCATCGTCACGCCGGAAATGACCAGCATCCTGGCACCCAAGCGCGAGATCCTCGAGGCCGCCCTGGGCGATGGGGGCGACGGGGGTGCTGGCGATGCCTTCGCGGCGCTGGCCCGGCAACTGTCGGTGCATCTTCTCATCGGTTCGATGGCGGTCAAGCGTCCGGACGGGTGGCTGGCCAACCGTTCCGTGCTGTTCGACCCCAACGGCGGTGTCGCTGCGACCTACGACAAGGTGCACATGTTCGATGTGGATCTGGCGGGCGGCGAGAGTTATCGCGAATCGCGGCGCTATGCAGCCGGCGAGCGGTTGGCGGTTGTCGATGCAGCGGGTGCCCGGCTGGGCCTCAGCATCTGCTACGACATGCGGTTTCCGGCACTTTATCGGCAACTGGCGCAGGCCGGGGCGGAAATCATCAGCGTCCCGTCAGCCTTCACGGTACCGACCGGCGAGGCGCACTGGCATGTACTGTTGCGGGCCCGGGCCATCGAGACCGGGGCCTTTATCGTGGCGCCGGCGCAAACCGGACGGCATGAAAGCGGCCGGCAGACCTATGGTCACAGCCTCGTGGTGGCGCCGTGGGGTGAAATCCTGGCCGATGGCGGGACCGATCCCGGGGCGGTGGTTGCCGATATCGACCTCGGTGAGGTTGGCGAGGCCCGCCGGCGCATTCCGGCGCTGCAACACGATCGTGCGTTTAAACCATTTCGCAGTGACGATGTGCTAGACTTGTCAGTATCATGATCCGTTACGATCTCATTTGCGAGAAATTTCACAGCTTCGACGGCTGGTTCCGCGATAGCGCGGCCTATGACAAGCAGGCCGCCGGCGGACTGATCGACTGCCCGGTTTGCGGTTCAGTGCAGGTGGAAAAGCAACTCATGACACCGGGCGTTGCGATAAAGACCAACCGCCGAAAGGAGCAGCCGGGCGCGCTGCAACAGCTCGTCGCAGGACCGGACGACAACAAAATGAGCGAGTTGATCGAGGCGGTGCGCCAACTCAAGGTGCATGTCGAGGCCAATGCCGATTTTGTCGGCGAACGCTTTGCCGAGGAGGCGCGCAAGATCCATTACAAGGAAGCCGAGGCACGCGCCATCTATGGCGAGGCCACCCTGGAAGATGTCGCGGCGCTTGCCGAAGAGGGGATCGACGTTCAGCCCTTGCCGAAGCTGCCTGAGGAGGGCAACTGATACTTCGACACGCGGCTCTAGAGCATATTCTCCGAACATGCTCTAGCCTCAGTCGGCGGGCCGGGCAGCGACCAGCATGTAGTTGACGGCGGTATCGGGCGAGCGCCGCCATTTGTTGGCGAGCGGATTGTAGACCACGCCCGTCAGGTCGGCGATGCTCATCCCCGAGTTCGACAGCTCTTGCCGCAATTCGTCGGGGGTGATGAACTTTTCCCATTGATGGGTGCCACGCGGTAGCCAGCCGAGGATGTATTCGGCACCGACGATAGCCAACCCGAAGGCCTTCAGGGTGCGGTTGATGGTGGCCAGGACCATGATGCCGCCGGGCCTTAGCAGACGGGCGCAGGTCTGCAGGAACAGGGCGGGATCGGCGACGTGTTCGATCACTTCCATGTTCAAGACAATGTCAAAACGGGCGCCGGTTTCGGCCAGGGCCTCGGCGGTGATGGCGCGATAGTCGATGTCGAGGCCGGTTTCTTCGGCATGCACCGCGGCGGTACGGATGTTCTTTTCAGAAGGATCGATGCCGGTGACATGGGCGCCGAGCCGGGTCATGGGCTCGCAGATGAGGCCGCCGCCGCAGCCGATGTCGAGCAGATCGAGGCCTTCAAGCGGGCAGCGGGTGAGCGGATCGCGGCCCAGACGGGCGGTTGCCTGTTCGCGGATATAGGCAATGCGCACCGGATTGAAGCGATGCAGGACGGCGAACTTGCCCTCGGGGTTCCACCATTCGGCGGCAAGGGCGGAAAACCGCTCGACTTCGGCTGGATCCACCGTTGTGGCAGTGGGTGTGGCGCTCGATGTCATGAAACCGTCTCCTGGGACATGTGAGAGGGGCCGCCCGCATCGGGGCTTGATGAGCAATATTGCATAACCGATGCCCGGCGGTTAAGAGAATGCCGCGTCGCGGGCGCTGCCGATCCCGGCAGGGCGATCGTGCGATGCAAATGTTGCGCTTCCTGCAAAACCTTTTTCGAGAACCTAAAAGAGCGTGCCATGGGCCGACTGGTGATGAAATTCGGGGGCACCTCGGTTGCAGATGTGGAGCGCATACGCAATGTGGCGCGCCATGTGGAGCGCGAGGTGAAGGCCGGTCACGAGGTGGCGGTCGTGGTTTCGGCCATGTCGGGCCAGACCGACCGGCTGGTCAACTGGTGCCGCGAGGCGGCTGCCGTACACGATGCGCGCGAATATGATGCCGTGGTGGCCTCCGGCGAACAGATAACCGCCGGACTCCTCGCCATCGTGCTGCAGGAAATCGGCATACCGGCCCGATCGTGGCAGGGCTGGCAGGTGCCGGTCCTGACCGACGGTGTGCATGGCGCCGCGCGCATCGCAGATATCAATGCGGAAGAGATCAAGAAGCGGCTTGAACAGGGCCAGGTGGCGGTGATGGCCGGCTTCCAGGGCATCGGCCCCGACAAGCGTATAACCACGCTGGGACGCGGCGGCTCCGATACCAGCGCCGTGGCGCTGGCGGCGGCACTTGAGGCGCGCTGCGACATTTACACCGACGTCGACGGGGTCTACACCTCGGATCCTCGAATCGTCGACAAGGCCCGCAAGCTGTCGCGCATTTCCTACGAGGAAATGCTGGAACTAGCCTCGCTGGGCGCCAAGGTGCTGCAGACCCGCTCGGTCGAGCTCGGCATGGTCTATCGGGTGCCGTTGCAGGTCCGATCGAGCTTCGAGGCGCCCGATTCGCCGAATCAGAACCGCGAGGACGGTACCGGGCCGGGTACACTGGTATGCGAAGAGGAGCAGATCGTGGAACAGCAGGTTGTGTCAGGCATCGCCTATTCCAAGGACGAGGCGCAGGTTTCGCTGCGCCGGGTCAAGGACAAGCCCGGCGTGTCGGCCTCGATCTTCGGGCCGCTGGCCGAAGCCGAGATCAGCGTCGACATGATCGTCCAGAACATTTCCGCCGACGGCGATACCGCCAACCTCACCTTCACCCTTGCCAACAAGGACCTGAAGCGGGCGCTCGATGTGCTGGAGCGCGAGAGGGCCAAGATCGGCTTTCAGGAAATGTCGCATGCCACCGGCGGGGCCAAGGTGTCGGTCATCGGCATCGGCATGCGCAGCCATGCCGGCGTTGCCGCAAAGATGTTCAAGGCGCTGTCGGATCGCGGCATCAACATCCGGGCGATCACCACGTCGGAAATCAAGATTTCGGTGCTCATCGATGCCGCCTATACGGAGCTGGCAGTCAGGGCTCTGCACACGGCCTATGGCCTCGACGCAACCTGATCTGCTAAGTCTGGCAAGATGACCAAATCGATCGCCAAAGCCTGCTGGGTACGAACCATCCCCATGGAGAGGGACGCCGCCTGATGCCGTCATCCGCCTTAGGCCCGCGTGTCCTTCTCCGGAGGCTGCGCGAGGTCATGGCGGGACCCGACACAGCCCAGGAAAAGCTCAACACGATCGTCAGCACCATCGCGGCCAACATGGTCGCGGAGGTGTGTTCGCTGTATGTGTTGCGGCCGGGCGAGGTTCTCGAACTTTATGCTAGCGAAGGTCTTAAGGCCGAAGCCGTCCACAGGAGCCTTCTGAAGCTCGGCGAGGGTCTGGTCGGCACCATCGCAGAGAGCGGCGAGGTGCTCAATCTCTCCGAGGCCCAGACGCATCCGGGGTTCAAGTACCTGCCGGAGACGGGCGAGGAGATCTATCATTCCTTCCTCGGCGTTCCAGTCATGCGGGCAGGCGATACCATCGGCGTGCTGGTGGTGCAGAACCGCACGCCCCGGCATTATTCCGAGGAAGAAGAAGAAGCGCTGCAAATCACCGCCATGGTGCTGGCCGAGATCGTCGCGGCAGGCGCCCTGGGAGATGTTGCCGATGCCGTCGAGGCCGATGTGGCGCACACGCGCTCGCATCACCTGCGCGGCCAGGCGCTGGCTGGCGGCATCGCTCTCGGCCATGCGGTGCTGCACGTACCGCGAATCATCATCACCAATTTCATTGCCGAATCGATCCCCGATGAGCGCCAGCGCGTGGAAGTCGCCATCGAAGCCTTGCGCAACGAGGTGGACGACTTGATCGCCAAGGTCGATGTCGGGCGTGGCGAGGCCTCCGGCGAGGTGCTGGAGGCGTTCCGCATGTTCGCCTATGACCGCGGCTGGGTGAGCCGCATCCGCCAGGCGGTGGATACCGGGCTTACCGCCGAGGCGGCGGCCGAACGGGTCCACACCGACATGCGCAACCGATTGTTGCGCCAACCCGATCCGTACCTGCGCGAGCGGCTGCACGACATCGACGATTTGACCATGCGCCTGTTGCGCATTCTCACCGGCCACGCCGCTACCGCCTCGCAGACCAACATGGCGCGCGACGCCATCCTGATCGCCCGCAACATGGGGGCGGCGGAACTTCTGGATTACGACCGCCGGTACATGCGCGGGCTGGTTCTGGAGGAATCCGGGGCCAACAGCCATGTCGCCATCGTCGCCAAGGCGCTGGGCGTGCCGGTGGTCGGACAGGCCGAGGGTATCATCGACATCATCGAGACCGGCGATGCGATCATCGTCGACGGCGAGACCGGCGATGTGCATATCCGGCCGTCGCAGGTGGTGGAGCAGGCCTATGTGGAAAAGGTCCGCTTCTATGCCAAGCGGCAGGCAAAGTTCGCCCAGTTGCGCAAGCGTCCGGCGGTCACCCGCGACGGCGTAGCGATCAGCCTCAACATCAATGCCGGCCTGATGGCCGATATGCCGCACCTGGATGCAGCCGGTGCCGACGGCATTGGGCTGTTCCGCACCGAGTTGCAGTTCATGGTGGCGCGCTCGTTGCCCGGACGCGGCCAGCAGCGGTCCCATTACCGGGCGATTGTCGAGGCGGCCAGTGGGCGGGCGGTGGTGTTCCGCACGCTCGACATCGGGTCCGACAAGATGCTGCCCTATCTCAGGAGCACGCGGGAAGAAAACCCGGCGCTGGGCCTGCGTGGCACGCGCATGGCATTGGGTCGCAAGGCCTTTCTGGCCCTGCAGATACGGGCCCTGCTCGAAGCCGGCGCCGGTCATGACATGTGGATCATGTTTCCGATGATCGCCAACGTGAGCGAATTGATGGCGGCCCGGGCGGTTGCCGATGAGCAGCGCGCACTGGCTGAAAAATTTGGCCGGGCGCTGCCAAGAACCCTGCGGCTGGGCGCGATGATCGAGATTCCCTCGCTGGTATGGCAGCTTGACGAGTTGTTGCCGCAGGTCGATTTCGTCTCCATCGGTTCCAACGACCTGATGCAGTATGTCTATGCCTGCGACCGCGAGCACCCGTTGCTGTCGGAACGCTACGACCCCTTGAGCGCCGCCTTTCTCAGACTTCTTCAGCACGTGGTCGAGCGCTGCAAGGCGCATGGCGTGCCGCTGACGCTATGCGGAGAGATGGCCGGCCGGCCGCTCGAGGCGATGGCGTTGTTGGGCCTCGGCTTCACATCCGTCTCCATGACCCCGGCCTCCATCGGCCCCGTCAAGGCGATGCTCTTGTCGCTGGATGTCGAAAAACTGGGCCCCTTCATGCGCGAAAGGCTTGCCGCCGGTGAGGAAAACCTGCGGGCGGCCTTGCAGCGCTGGGCCGAGGACAACGGCGTCGCCATCGCCGTTTAGCTTCTGCTTACCATTTTTCTGCATTGTTATGGACATACAGCGCGGCGGGTTCGCGCGTCATGGGTGGCGCAGTCCCGTTCACGGGCTACGCGGCCGTCGGAAAGTTGGTAGCAATCATGGATCAATCAACCTTAGCTCACAGGCAGACGGCGCTGGAATTCTTCCGCCCCAAGCCCGACGGCTCCATCAATCCGGCCGGTGAGGCGGGGTGGTATCTGCAGCGCGAGCGCGAGCGAAACCACCTGATGATCGAAGATGTTTCGGCAACCATCGGCATCCATCAATATCATCTGGAGGCCATCGAGGCCGGCGACCTCACCGGCCTGCCGACCCGCAGCGAGGCGCTGGGGATGATCGGCGCCTATGCCGAGTACCTGGGCTTCGATCCGCAGCCGCTTATCCTGCATTTCGCCAATTTCCTGCCGTTGCCGACCTATCCCGACCGGACACGGCGCAAGAAGAAGCCGCAACCCCTGGGTAGTGCCAAGATCATCGACTTCGGGATCTCGCAGCGCCTGCGCGCCATGACCTCGGGCGTCGGCGGCATCGTCACCAGCTGCCTTGCCGCGGTGATGTTGTTCGGCGTCGCCAGCTACTGGCTCATCCCGGTGCCCGATCATGGCGCCGCGCAGGTGGCTCAAGCGATCCACCGCCCGGCGGTAGATGCGCAGGCCGTCGACGAGTTGCCGGTTGCCTCGACCAGCAAGATAACCGAAGCCCCCTTGTCCGACACCCGGTCAGCGGCGGACAACAGCCTTGGCGCTGAAGCCGACCGTGCCGCCAACTCGCTCAGCGGGATTGCCGCCCTCATCAAGTCCGATGTTCCGTCTGCCGACAAGGCGCAGCAGCCGGCCAAGCAGGCCCAACCCGTCGAAGTCAGCGACCTGGCAACCGGCGTCTCCAACCTCACGCCGCCGCAGGAAGAGCTGGGCGGGCACGTCTACGGCCAGGAAAACCGTGATGCGCGCCTGGTGCTGAGCGCCAAGGCGCCGGTATGGCTGCGCATCGACGATGCGCGCGGCAACGTCATCGTGACCACGACCCTCAATGCCGGCGACAGCTACCGGGTGCCCAATCGCCAAGGCCTGGTGATCATCTCGCGCGATGGCGGCCGCATCGCCTATTCCATCGACGGCAAGCCCAAGGGCGAACTCGGCAAGCCGGGCGAGATCCTGGTGGGACGCTCGCTCGATCTGAAGAAGCTGGCCGGACTGTGACCAGATACAAGGCAGAGCATGATTGCATCCGGAAAGGGCCGGTGCATTTCCGATCATGCTCCCGGTGTTGCCCGGCGGCCGGATGCGTGCATCTTTCACTACGCAGCGATCTCGGATAGAACCCCCGGCCTGAACGAGGTCGGATGATGGCACAGGTTTCCCAGGACAAGCTCAACAGGCTCGAGGCGCGCTTTGCCGATCTCGAGGCTCAGCTGGCGGCCGGCGGTGGCGGCGAGGACTTCGTGCGGCTGTCGAAGGAATATGCCGACCTCGAGCCGGTGGTGAAGGCGATCCGGGCGCTGAAGGCGGCCAGCAGCGAACGCGACGGCCTCGAGGACATCGTGGCGCAAGGCGGCGATGCCGAACTGGTCGCCATGGCGGAAACGGAAATCCCGGCGCTCGATGAGCGCATCGAAGACCTCAACCAGCGCATCAAGGTCGCGTTGCTGCCCAAGGATGCTGCCGATGAACGCAATGTCATCCTCGAAGTGAGGGCCGGTACCGGTGGCGACGAGGCGGCGCTGTTCGCCGGCGATCTGTTCCGCATGTACCAGCGCTATGCCGCCCTCAAGGGCTGGCGGGTGGACATCATCTCGGCCAGCGAGGGCGAGCATGGCGGGTACAAGGAAATCATCGCCGGCATCTCCGGGGCCGGGGTGTATGCGGAACTCAAGTTCGAATCGGGCGTCCACCGGGTGCAGCGGGTGCCGGCGACCGAGGCGCAAGGGCGCATCCATACCTCCGCTGCCACCGTCGCCGTTTTGCCGGAGGCCGAAGACGTGGATATCGACATCGAGGACAAGGACCTCAGGATCGATGTCTTCCGCGCCTCGGGGCCGGGTGGCCAGTCGGTCAACACCACCGATTCGGCGGTGCGCATCACCCATATTCCGACCGGTGTCGTGGTCAGCCAGCAGGACGAGAAATCGCAGCACAAGAATCGCGCCAAGGCGATGAAGATCCTGCGGGCGCGGCTGTTCGAGCGCGAGCGCGAGCGCATCGATTCCGAACGTTCGGCGACGCGTCGCGGCCAGGTCGGCACCGGCGACCGCTCCGAACGCATCCGGACCTACAATTTCCCGCAAGGCCGGGTGAGCGATCACCGCATCAACCTCACACTTTACAAGCTGGACGAGGTGATGCAGGGCCTGGCGCTGGGCGAACTCATCGAGGCGCTGTCAGCCGAGCACCAGTCCGAACTGCTCGCCCACAGCGACGTGGCATGAACATCGCGCCAGAGGTGGGGGCGGGAGAGGCCCTGCGGCAATTGGCCAGGCGCTTTGCAGCGGCCGGTCTGGCCAGCCCTGATCTTGATGCCCGCCTCATGGTGCTGGCGGCCACCGGGCTCAGCCATGCAGCGCTCATCGCCGCGCCGCAGACGGTTGTCGCAGGCGAGCGATTGCGTGATCTCGAAGCCATGGCCGAACGGCGGCTGGCCCGCCAGCCGGTCTCGCGCATTCTTGGCAAGCGCGAATTCTATGGGCGCGAATTCGCCTTGTCGGATAATACGCTCGATCCGCGACCGGACACGGAAACGCTCATCGACCATGTCCTCGGCTGGGCGAAGGCGACGGGACGCAGCCAGGCCCCTTTGCGGGTGCTCGACCTGGGCACGGGCTCCGGCATCCTCGTGCTCACGCTGCTCGCCGAACTGCCGCTTGCCACGGGGATCGGCAGCGACATTTCGTCCGGGGCCCTCAACCAGGCGCGCGCCAATGCCGGCATGCTGGGCATCTCTGAGCGCGTTGAGTGGCGGGAGGCAGGCTGGTGTCGAGGTCTGGACGGCCGGTTCGATGTCATTGTCTCGAACCCGCCCTACATACCGAGCGATGACCTGCCGGGGCTCGAACCCGAAGTTCGGCTGAGCGATCCGCCAGTGGCACTGGACGGCGGCGCTGATGGGCTGGAGGCCTACCGGGTGATCGCGCGCGATGTTTTACCGCTGCTTGCCGAAGACGGTCTGCTTGGCCTGGAGGTGGGCGCGGGTCAGTCAGAGGACGTGCAGAATATCTTCTGTGCCGCCGGTTTGAGGCTGCATCCCTTGAGCGGTGGGACCCATCGCGACCTGGCCGGAAGAGTGCGCGTGGTGAGCTTTTCGGCGGCTCGTTAGGCCTCGTTGAGGATGTTGCAAAAAAACTGTTGGAAATGATCGGCTGAAAGGCTAGTTTGCGCCCTACAGACTCACCTCCGGTGTTCTCGGAACGAAGGTTCCGCTTCTGGTGGTGCATGCGATCTATACATGCCCATGTCATGAAGGCCCGCCTCAAGGACGATGGCGTGGTGTGCTGGAAGTGCAGACGTTTCCATATCTGGTACGTCGACTGCGGGGGCAGGACTCTCGGGCAATGTTCGCCTGATTTGATGGAATCCTAGGATCGGCACGACTAACCAGGTGGGACAAATTTCCGTATCGGACACTGCTCTGGATCGCAGGGCTGAAGGTTTTTCAAACCGAGAGTGAGACTATGAGGCAAGGCCAACACAAGAACAGGTCACGCAATCGCAGCCGGCGCCCGAGCAATTCGGTCAACCGCGTCTATGAGAGCAACGGGCCGGATGTGAAAGTGCGGGGCACCGCGCAAACGGTTGCCGACAAGTATCTGCAACTGGCGCGCGATGCGGCCTCATCGGGTGACATCGTCAAGGCGGAAAGCTTCTATCAGCACGCCGAACACTATCTCAGAATCATCGCCCTCAACCAGCCCGCCGGCCAGCAAGGTCAGCAGCAGCGGCGTTCGATGTATGACGACGACAATTACGAGGACGGCGACGACGGCGATGGCGGATCAGATGACGCCAACGAGACCCGTCACCAGCAGGCGAACCAGGACACCGACAGCGAGCGAGACGACAATGCCGATGCCGATGAGCCCCGACGGCAGCAGCCCCGGCCACAGCCGCGCGAACAACCTCAGCCACATGTAGAATCGCAGCCACAGCCACAGCCACAGCCTCAGCCTCAACAGCAGCCGCAGCGTGAGAGCGCCAGCGACGATGATGGCGGCAATGGCTGGGACGGACACCAGCCGGATTTCCTGCGGCGCGGTAGCCAGTCCAACGGCGCACCGGCGGCCTCCACCACCTCCCCTGCCTCGACCCCGCGTCCGCGGCGAGAACGGCGGCCGCGCCAGCGCCCGCCGCAGCCCCAGCCGGAACTCGCAGGCAGCGAACAGCCGCAGATCCCGGTTGTTCCGGCCGACGACGGCGAAAACACCGGCGACAACAGCTGAACGGATTTCGAGCCCCGTAACGGATCCTGGACGGCGTGTGCCATTGGGCCGTGCCCAGTGGGCTTGTGTTGCCGTTATGCCACACTATATCTCCTGCAGGGTCGTGAAGGACTGGGTTCGTCGCAATGCTTGTCGCATAGGTTGCGGGGGACAGTTTACCCACGTCTGCGTAACGATGATCCATAGCGTGACGCTCAAGGCGATGCCTCCTCGAAAGGGTCCCCTGTAAGAGCGTGCCGAGGAGGACAAATGGACTTTGAAAAATACACCGAGCGGGCGCGCGGTTTCATTCAGGCCGCCCAGAACCTGGCCCTCAGGGAAGGCCATCAGCGGTTCACTCCCGACCATATCCTGAAAGTTCTGATCGACGACGAGCAGGGCCTGGCTTCCGGCCTCATCAAGTCGGCGGGCGGCGATCCGCGCGTTGTGCTGGCATCCGTCGAGGGCAATCTGAAGAAGCTGCCGAAGGTCGAAGGCAGCGGCGCCGGCCAGATCTATCTGGCGCCGGAAACCGCCCGCGTCTTCGAGACCGCCAGCCAGCTTGCCACCAAGGCCGGCGACAGCTTCGTCACCGCCGAGCGCCTGTTGCAGGCGCTGGCCATCGAAAAGACCGATGCGGCGAGCGCGCTGAAGAATGCCGGGGTCACCCCGACCAGCCTCAACAAGGCCATCGACGAATTGCGCAAAGGCCGTACCGCCGACACGGCATCGGCCGAACAGGGCTACGATGCGCTGAAGAAATATGCCCGCGACCTCACCGAGGCAGCGCGCGACGGCAAGCTCGATCCGGTCATCGGGCGCGATGATGAAATCCGCCGCACCATCCAGGTGCTGTCGCGGCGCACCAAGAACAATCCGGTGCTGATCGGCGAACCGGGCGTCGGCAAGACGGCCATTGCCGAGGGCCTGGCCTTGCGGATCGTCAACGGCGACGTGCCCGAAAGCCTCAAGGACAAGCGCCTCATGGCTCTCGACATGGGTTCGCTGATTGCCGGGGCGAAATATCGCGGCGAATTCGAGGAACGCCTGAAAGCGGTCCTGTCCGAGGTGCAGGCGGCGGCCGGCGGCATTATCCTGTTCATCGACGAGATGCATACGCTGGTGGGCGCCGGCAAGGCGGAAGGGGCGATGGATGCCTCCAACCTGCTCAAACCCGCCCTGGCGCGCGGTGAACTGCATTGCATCGGTGCCACCACGCTGGATGAATACCGCAAGAACGTGGAAAAGGACGCAGCGCTTGCGCGGCGCTTCCAGCCGATCTTCGTAAACGAACCGACGGTGGAGGACACTGTCTCCATCCTGCGCGGCCTCAAGGAGAAGTACGAACTGCATCACGGCGTGCGCATCACCGATTCGGCGCTGGTGGCGGCGGCCAATCTTTCCAACCGCTACATCACCGACCGCTTCTTGCCCGACAAGGCCATCGATCTGATGGACGAGGCAGCTTCGCGTCTGAGGATGCAGGTCGACTCCAAACCGGAAGAACTGGACGAGATCGACCGGCGAGCCATCCAGATGAAGATCGAGCGCGAGGCCCTGAAGAAGGAGACCGACAAGGCCTCCAAGGACCGGCTCGCCAAGCTGGAAGGCGAATTGAGCGAGCTGGAGGGCAAGTCGGCCGAACTGACCGCCACATGGCAGTCGGAAAAGCAGAAGCTCAACCAGGCCCAGAAGCTGAAGGAAGATCTCGACCAAGCGCGCACCGAGCTTGAGCAGGCCCAGCGCAGGGGCGACCTCGCCAAGGCGGGCGAACTGGCCTACGGGCGGATCCCCGACATCGAGCGCAAGCTCAAGGAAGTGGAGGCCGTGAGCAAGTCCGCCAATCCCATGATGGACGAAGCGGTGACCGAAAACCACGTGGCCCAGGTGGTGGCGCGCTGGACCGGCATTCCGGTCGACAAGATGCTGGAAGGCGAGCGCGACAAGCTGTTGCGCATGGAAAAGGTGATCGCCAAGCGGGTGGTCGGGCAGGCCGAAGCCGTGCATGCCGTCGCCACTGCCGTGAGGCGGGCCCGTGCCGGCTTGCAGGATCCCAACCGGCCCATCGGCTCGTTCATGTTCCTCGGTCCCACCGGCGTCGGCAAGACCGAACTCACCAAGGCATTGGCGGCATTCCTGTTCGATGACGAGCACGCCATGGCGCGCATCGACATGTCGGAATACATGGAAAAGCACTCGGTTGCCCGCCTCATCGGCGCGCCTCCCGGCTACGTGGGCTATGAAGAAGGTGGTGCGCTGACTGAAACGGTGCGGCGCCGGCCCTATCAGGTGGTGCTGTTCGACGAGATCGAAAAGGCGCACCCGGATGTCTTCAACGTGCTGTTGCAGGTGCTCGACGACGGCCGCCTGACCGACGGGCAGGGCCGCACCGTCGACTTCCGCAACACCTTGATCATCATGACCTCGAATATCGGGTCGGAGTATCTGGTCGGGCTTGGCGAAGCTGAGGATGTGGATACGGTGCGCAATGAAGTGATGGCCGAGGTGAGGTCCAAGTTCCGGCCCGAATTCCTCAACCGGCTGGACGAGATCATCCTGTTCCATCGCCTCAAGCGCGAGCAGATGGGGGCCATCGTCGATATCCAGCTCAAGCGGCTGGACAAGCTGCTGGCCGATCGCAAGATCGTGGTCGAACTCGACGACGCGGCCCGCGAGTGGCTCGCCGCCAAGGGCTATGATCCGGCCTACGGCGCACGGCCGCTGAAGCGGGTCATGCAAAAGGATTTGCAGGATCCGCTGGCCGAGGCCCTGCTTGCCGGCGAGATCGCCGACGGCGAGACCGTCAAGGTCGGTGTCGACGAGGCGGGCCTGACGTTCAACGGCAAGGCCGCCAGCGCGATGGGCATGGTGCTGCCGCCCGAGGCCGAAGACGGGCACGCGGTGCTGCACTGAGCGGCGGGATAACGTACACTCAAAGGAGTGCATCCGATGACCGGGTGCACTCCTTTTGAGTTTCAGGACCGGTCGAATGCCGGCGACCGGGAGGTGAGGGTGGCGAGGTATTGCATCGACAATGGATTGCGCGGGGTGATCGCCGGGCGGCTCGGCAACTTTGCCTGGCGCGGCATTGAGGCGGGCGACCTCAAGCCGGCGGCGGTGGCCATCGTCATCACCAGCCTGCCGGGCGAGGATGAGGCGGCGATCCTCTTTACCCTGCGCTCCAGCCGCCTTGGACGGCATCGCGGGCAGTTTGCCTTGCCGGGCGGACGCGTCGATGCGGGG
>Ga0315556_1000143_pt1 | contig 40074 bp, 37 predicted proteins | sample SalMarSW160310MG_FD_202112 | JGI IMG/M metagenome (GOLD analysis project Ga0315556, IMG submission 202112) | Salt marsh sediment microbial communities from the Plum Island Ecosystem LTER, Massachusetts, United States - Salt Marsh Sediment SW1603-10 ...
GCTTGCCCGCTGGCGACGAGCGGAACGATCCCTGGGCAAGCCGGTCCTGTCGAATCAGGTGCAGTTCAACCTCATCAACCGACGGGCCGCCACCAGCCTCGTTCCCTTCGCGAAGGACAACGGGCGGGTGGTCATCGCCTACAGCCCGCTCGCCCAAGGGCTGCTGTCCGGCGTCTACACGTCGTCGAACCCGATCACCGGGTTTCGCAGCCGCAACATCGTCAACCCTCTGTCGTCGACCCGCAATCTCGAACGTGCCAAGCCGCTGTTCGACGCCCTACGCGACATCGCCAACAGCCACGGCGCAACGCCTGCGCAGGTGGCCCTCGCCTGGGTGATCTCTCACCCGAACGTGATCGCCATCCCTGGCGCCCGGAACGTCGAGCAGCTCGAGCTGAACGCGGCTGCTGCTGACCTGACGCTCACCGAGGACGACCTCGATCGGCTGAGTGTCGAACCGAAGCTGCGGCGTGCCATCCCTCGCTGGATGGCGTAGACGGAGCAGCAACCCTCGCTCGGTGCCGTACGCGGGTCTCACCTCGTTGGAGAAGCAACCGTGCCGCTACGCTGCGGACCATGAAAGCGTGGCTCCTCCGTGAAATCGGTGGCCCCGAGTCGTTCGCTCTCGAAGATATCGACGAACCTGTCCCGGGCCCTGGTGAGGTTCGGGTGCGGCTCGTGACATCGGCCCTCAACCACCTCGACATCTGGTCCTCGATGGGCATGCCCAAACCGGTGCTCCCCCATGTCGCCGGCGCCGACGGTGCCGGGGCCGTGGATGCAGTTGGGGAGGGAGTCACTTCGGTCTCCGTCGGGGACGAGGTTGTCGTCAACCCTTCGGTCTCGTGCGGATCGTGCCAAGCATGTCTTCGCGGCGACATCGTGTTCTGTGACACATATCAGATCCTCGGCGAGCACCGCTGGGGAACGCTCGCCGACCAGGTGGTGATCCCCGCCCGAAACGTGGTGCCCAAGCCCTCAGTCCTGGGTTGGGACCATGCAGGTGCCTACGCCCTCGCGTACGGCACCGCCTACCGCATGCTTCGTCGAGCCCGTCTGAAGGTGGGCGACACGCTACTGATCGTTGGAGTGGGGGGTGGCGTGTCGAACGCGGCGATGATGCTGGGGAAGGAGATGGGCGCCGTTGTCTTCGTGACCTCACGCGACCCGAAGAAGGTCGAGAAGGCGGTGTTCAGTGGCGCCGATGGTGGATTCCTCTCGACCGAGGACTTCGGCAAGGCGCTCAAGGCTGCGACCGGTCAGGGCGCAGACGTCGTAGTCGAGAACGTCGGAGAACCGACGTGGCGGGCGTCGATCGGCTCCTTGAACAAGGGCGGCCGACTGGTCACCTGTGGTGGCACCGGAGGACCGAAGATCGAACTGTCGCTACCTCGGGTGTTCTTCAAGCAGATAGAGATCATCGGCTCGACGATGTTCGACATGGCCGAGTTTGCCGACGTGACGAACCTCGTCGGGTCGGGGCGAGTTCCCATCATCATCGATTCGACCTTCGGCTTCGACGAGCTGCCTGCGGCGATGGAACGGATGCAGAACGGCGAGCAGTTCGGCAAGATCGTCCTGCGCCACGAGTGACGGACCCGAGGCGGTTTCCAACCACCTATACTGCCGCCGCAACACGGCGAGCCGTGGAGCGGCCTTTGGGGGCGTGGTGAAGCCTGGAGTTCACGCCGGCCTGTCAAGCCGGAGATCGCGGGTTCAAATCCCGTCGTCCCCGCCAACCTGCTCGGCCAGGTAGCTCAGTAGGAAGAGCACAGGTCTGAAAAACCTGGGGTCGGCAGTTCGATTCTGCCCCTGGCCACCACGGTCTCTAGCTGAGCGGCTGCACCCCTACGCTCACGGGCCTCCCCACAGCCTGCCCTACGGGCATTACTTCGTGACCGAACGGCGTCAGCGCCGCACCGGCGAGTTTGACGTGAGCGACGGCGAACGGGATCCCGATGATCGTGATCGCGTTGAGAACCGCGGCGATGAGATGCCCGATCGCCAGCCAGATCCCCGCGATGAGCATCCACACGATGTTGGCGATGATCGAGCCTCCACCGGCACCCTGCTTCTCGACGAGGACCCTGCCGAAGGGCCATAGAGCGAACCCCGCCAGCCGGAACGCTGCGACCCCGAACGGGATCGTGATGATGAACACGAACGACAACAGTCCGAGGAGCGCGTAGGCAAGGGCCATCTCCAGCCCGCCCAGGAGCAGCCACAGGACGTTGCCTATGAACCGCACCGCGCACCTCCTGTTCTCTCCGAGCCATTCAGCGTACAGGGCCGTTGACCCGTTCACACACCCGAAACACGCGCTTCTCAAACCCGTAACGAGTGAGAAACGGACCTGCAACAGGCCTCGGGGATGATCCTTCGTCATAAGCAGACGTGGGGATGGAACATGAGAACATTGCGAGCCTGGGCACGAAAGCGACGACTCTGGCTAGCCCTCGCACTGCTCGTCGTCTGCCTCCTTCCGGCAGGAGCAGCGTGGGCGGCCGACCCGACCGGGGCCTCCACCGTGGACGTGTCCACGAATCCCGGCGCTGCGGCGGTCGCCGGCGTCAACTACACCTGGACGCTGGTGGCCGCCTTCCTCGTGTTCTTCATGCAGGCGGGTTTCGCCCTCTTGGAGGCCGGCTCCACCCGGTCGAGGAGCGCCGGATCGGTGTTCATGAAGAATCTGATGGACTTCTGCATGTGTGGCCTGGCGTTCTGGGCGTTCGGCTTCGCGCTCATGTTCGGCGGGTCGCAACTCGCTTCAGGCCTCGGTGACGGCAACGCGTTGATAGGAGCATCAGGCTTCTTCCTCTCGGGCGAGGCGAACGACGTGGGCACGATGGCCCTCTGGTTCTTCCAGATGGTGTTCGCCGCCACCGCGGCGACGATCGTCTCGGGCGCGGTCGCCGAGCGCACCCGGCTCGACGCGTACATGGCGTACAGCTTCCTCATCAGCGCGATCATCTACCCCATCTATGGCCACTGGGTGTGGGGCGGCGGATGGCTCTCCGCGCTCCCATTCGGCGCCGGAGCAAAGGACTTCGCCGGATCTGGCGTCGTGCACGCGGTCGGCGGAGTAGCGGCTCTCGTCGGAGCGCTGATGGTCGGACCGCGGCGGGGCAAGTTCGACGACGAAGGCCGGCGAAAATCGATGCCTGGTCACAACATGGGGTATGTGGTCATCGGCGGGATGATCCTCATGTTCGGCTGGTTCGGCTTCAACCCGGGCAGCACACTGGCTGCCACCGATCTTCGTATCTCGGTCATCGCCGTCAACACCTTCCTCGCCGGGATCACCGGGGCGCTGGTCGCCTACTACATCAGCCTCGCCAGGGATCGAAGAGCCAACGTATCGGTAACCGTCAGCGGGCTTGTCGCCGGCCTGGTCGCAATCACCGCCCCCTGCGCCTACGTCGACCCGTGGGCAGCGGTGGTGATCGGTGGCATCGCCGGAGCCCTCGTCATATGGGCTGCGGAAACACTCGAACGCAAGCTCCATCTGGACGACCCGGTGTGGGCGGTCGCCTGCCACGGAGTGTCCGGCATCTGGGGGCTGCTGGCGGTCGGCATCTTCGCCAACGGGACGTATGGCGATGTTGGTGGTCTTATCTCCGGCGACAGCGGACAAATCCTCGCCCAGCTCGTTTCCATCGTGACCGTTGTCGCATGGACGGCGATCACGTCGGCTGCGGTGTTCTGGTTCATCAAACGGTCGATCGGACTGAGAGTCTCGGCCGCCGACGAGGCGGCTGGTCTGGACGCCTCCGAGTTCACTCAGCCGGGCTACGTCTTCGAGACCTGATCGGAAGGAAGGAGAGAACGATGGGACTCGTTGCGATTGCAGCCTTCGCGGTGATGTTCGTGGCGTTCGTGGTGCTGCCCAAGCGCCTCATCGACCGCGACGACGAAGACTGACCGAACTCGACAACCGAGAGCGACTCCCTCTCTCGGGGCACCCATCGCCGCGGCTGTTGACCTGACGAGTCAACGCGTCAACGCAACCCACTCGTCGATCGGTGCGCCGTCGAGCCTGAGGAGTCTGTTCTTCTTCAGATTCTCTCGCATGACCCACCGCACGTCGGGATCGGTGCCGTGCATCCACTCCCCCAGCACCGGAATCCCCACCTCGGGCAACGCCGCCACGGCCACGCTCCAGCAGTACCCGAGCCCCTTTCGCAGCACGCGGAAGTCCCCGTTGCGGCGGTCGGGTGCGCCTTCCATCGAGCGGGTGATGCAATCCAGGATCTCCAGCACACCCCGACACTGTTCCTCGTCGCGAAGGAGCACCGGTTCGCAGAGGGCAGCGGCTGCCGCCCGCTGCTCCAACCGGTTGCCATCCGCCCACGACCACATCTCGGTGACGAGCCCGCCCATGTCGACCTTCCCCCATCGCTGCAACGCCATTGCGACCCCCTCTCGGGTTCGCCAGCGCGGATCCGATGCGAAGGTCCGAAGCTCGGGGAGCAGACCAAGACGGCCGTGCGCGACGAGCGCACCGAACCCGACCACCCCACACACCATCAGGAACTCCTCCGGCGTGTTCACAGGCGCCCGATCGGACGTCCAGAGGACAAGACGGCGAAACAGCGCTTCGTCGCCTTCCTCCGCTACCGCCGCCGCCAGCTCGAGGTTGCCGCGCGGTCCCGGCAGGCCGGAGTGTTCGGTGATGAATGCCTCGGGATCGGTGGCGGCGCGAAATGCCGCTCGAAGGTCGTCGACCTTGCCCATCTCGCGATCCTACGTCGATCCCTTCTTGCGTGAGACAGGTAGCAATAGTGCGCTTCTCTCACGCAAGAACGGGATGTGGGAGGTCAGTTGGAGTGACCCACCGCCATCAACGGCGCCCAACGACCGACCGCCCGGCCATAGTGCTCACTCGCCGCCTTGAGGTCATCCATGTCGAGTGCCTCTAGCGCGGCATGGAGGTCGGCGGCGGTCTCGTCGAACACGAGGTCAGCGGCACTGAAGAGCTCTGCGACATCGCCGTAGTCGAGTTCCACCATCGCGGTCGCGGGGAAGTCCTCCAACCAGGAACGCAGATCGTCCAGCTCTTCGACCACGACATCGTCCATGCCGACACCCCGCAGCGTGTCGAGCGCCGACGTCACCCGGTCTGTCGCCTGCACAAGCGACGTCCTATATCGGATCGAGGTCCGCCCGCCACGTTCGACGACTTCCCGCTCGGAGGCGTCGAAGACCACAAACCATCTGACGGGCACGTGCCACGGGGCAGTCAGGATGTGTGAGCGTGCCGATGGCTGAAAGCGGTGAAGCTTCTCCAGCTCCTCAGCGGCCTTGAGGGCGACCCGCTCCGGAACGATCAGGTCACCACCGATCTCCGAGTATGCAGAGTGGAAGGCCAGCACGCCCTCCAGGACTCGCAGACGTGGGAACCTCGGACACACGAACCGGATACCGTTCCACTCGGCGACCAGTGCGTCGTCCTCCATCGACTCCGCTAGCAGGCCGTACGCGCCATCCTGAAGCCGGGTCCAGGCAGCCTCTTCTGCGACGACATGGCCGGGAAGCGTCCGAGCCGTAACGTACACCCGCAGGGCGGAGGTTGGAATCATGACGTGCATCCTATCGTCCACCTTCGGCCAGGTCGTTGCTGCTCCGGCCACTAGACTGGTCTCACCCCAAGATTGGAGCGGCGGCAAGTGGGTGTACCCATCTCCCAGAGAGGAGTCATCCTTCCTCTACTCCTCATTACGAGCCTCCTCGTACGTACCGGTCCCGCCCAAGGCGGGACCGAACCTTTTTCTGGCGATCGCGCGCCGACCGACTGAAAGGAGCACCGTGGAAGTCGTTGCCGAGCTGCAGGAGAACCATCACGCGCTGGGACTCAGCGACGAGCAAGTCCTGGACATGTACAGAGGGATTCTGCTCGCACGGCGGCTCGACGAACGCATATGGGCCCTCAACCGGCAGGGAAGGGCGGCGTTCGTGGTGTCCGCATCAGGCCATGAGGGATCACAGATACCACCCGTGATGGCGCTCGATCCCGAGATCGACTGGGCGCTACCGTACTACCGCGATCTGGGTACGGTCCTGGCCTGGGGCATGACCCCAACCCAGGTGCTGCTTGGCGTCATGGCCAAGGCCGGCGACCCCTCGTCGGACGGCCGGCAGATGCCATCCCACTGGTCGCTCAGAGAACGCCGGATGTTCACCCACTCCTCGCCGATCGCGACCCAGTTCCCACACGCCGCCGGCATCGCGAAAACGCTCCAGAATGACGGCAGCAACGCCATCGTGTTCGTCTCAGGTGGAGAAGGGTCGACCTCTGAAGGTGACTGGCACGAGGCGATGAACTTCGCCGGCATCCACGAACTCCCGCTCATCGTGCTCATCGAGAACAACCAGTACGCCATCTCTGTGCCTGAACACGACGAGGTCGGCGGGCACATCGCCGCAAGAGCTGTCGGGTACGGGATCCACGGCGTCGTCGTGGACGGCAACGACCCGCTCGCTGTCTACAAGGTCGCCAAGGACGCAGCAGATCGCGCTCGCAGAGGAGATGGGCCGACGCTCATCGAGGCGAAGACCTATCGGTACTACGCGCACACCTCCGACGATGACGACATGCTCTACCGGACCCGGGAGGAGGTAGATCAGTGGCGGCGCCGCGATCCACTCAGCCAGCTGCGCGTCTACCTGATCGAGCAGCGTCTTCTCAGCGATTCGGACGACGAACGACTCGAGGCCGAAGTCGCGGCCCTCGTCAAGACCGCTGTCGAGACTGCGGACGCAGCCCCGGACCCGGACGATCCGTTCAGCTTTGTGTACATGAATCCCATCGTCCCCGGAGAGGCTGCGACGAGCCCCGAACCCGCCCCGGTCGGCGAAGAGGTCAATCTCATCACAGCCGTCAACCGCACCCTGCACGAAGTCATGGCGGCGCATGATGAAACGGTCGTGTTCGGGGAGGATGTTGCAGATCCGAAAGGTGGGGTGTTCAAGGCCACCAAGGGCCTTGAAGTCACGTACGGTGAGAACCGCAGCTTCAACACGCCCCTTGCCGAGTCCCTGATCATCGGCATCGGAGTAGGGATGGCCGCGGCAGGAAAGCGACCTATCGCCGAGATCGAGTTTGCCGACTTCATCCACCCTGCCTTCGACCAGATCGTCTCCGAAGTCTCGAGGATCCACTACCGGACGAAGGGCGCGTGGCGCTGCTCGATGGTGATCCGTGCCCCCTACGGCGGTGGTATTCACGGCGCGCTGTACCACTCCCAGTCGATCGAGGCTTTCTACACCCACGTTCCCGGCCTGAAGGTGGTGATTCCATCCACTCCGGCAGACGTCAAAGGGCTCCTGTGGTCGGCGGTGGAAGACCCCGACCCGGTCATGTTCCTCGAGCCGAAGAAGCTGTACCGGCTCGCCACCGGGCCTTTCCCCGAAGGTGAGCATCGGGTTCCGCTCGGGAAGGCGTCCATCAGGCGGGCAGGGACAGATCTGACGATCATCGCGTACGGCACGATGGCCCACTTCTCACTCGAAGCGGCCACCACGCTCCTGGAGCAAGGAGTCGACGCAGAAGTCATCGATCTACGGACGCTCAAGCCGCTCGACTGGCCGACCATCGAAGCATCGATCGCCAAGACATCTCGCGTCCTCATCGTCCATGAGGACAACGAGTTCGCCGGCTACGGAGCCGAGCTGGCCGCGCAGATCGCCGACAAGGCCTTCGAGTCGCTCGACGCACCAGTACGGCGGTACGCGAGCCCGGACGTTCCGACCTTCCCGTACAACGCGAAGCTCGAGGCGATGATCATGCCGAACACACAGGGAATCGTCGAACACGCCCTGGAACTCGCCAAGTACTGACGGACCGGTAGCCTGAAGCGGATGTCTCTCCTCACGCGGCTGTCCGGCATCGTCGGTGACGCCTTCGTCACCGTCGGTCTCGACCCCACCCACGGCGAGGTGGTCGTTTCACAGCGACCCGACCTCGGGCAGTTCCAGTGCAACGGTGCGCTTGCCGCCGCCCGCGAGGAGGGCAAGAGCCCACGGGACATCGCAGAGGCGGTGGTGAGGGAATTCCGTAGCAACGAGTTGTTCGCCACTGTCTCGATCGCCGGTCCAGGATTCATCAACCTCACCCTGTCCGACGAGGCAATCGCCCAGATGATGCAGCGCATCGCCGAGGACGAACGATGTGGATGTGAGCCGGTCGCCCACCCCGTCAGATACCTCGTCGACTACGGCGGACCGAATGTCGCCAAAGCCATGCACGTTGGTCACATTCGGGCGACGATCATCGGCGACTCGATCCAGCGCCTTCTCCGCTTTCTCGGTCATGACGTGATCACCGATATCCACATGGGCGACTGGGGCACCCAGATGGGCATGCTGATCATCGAAGTGGAACGGCTCCACCCGGACCTGCCGTACTTCGACGAGTCGTTCGATGGCCCATATCCGAAAGAGCCTCCTGTCACGCTCGACGACCTCCAAGAGATGTACCCGACCGTTGCTGCACGTGCTGCCGAGGATCCGCACGAGGCAGAGCGAGCACGGCGCGCGACCACCGAACTCCAGAACGGACGCCCCGGCTACCGGGCGCTCTGGCAGCACTTCCACGATGTCACCGACGCCTCTCACAGAGCGGACTTCCACGCGCTCGGTGTGGAGTTCGATCTCTGGTTCGGAGAGAGCACCGTCCACGACCGAATCGAGGCGCTTCTCAAGCGGATCGAGACTTCAGGGAAGTCGCGGGTGAGCGATGGGGCGGTCGTGGTTCCTGTCGCCGACGCCAACGACACCATGGACATGCCCCCGCTGCTGCTTTCGAAACGAGACGGTTCGTACCTGTACTCGACCACCGACCTGGCGACGCTCGAACAGCGTGTGGACGACCTCCACCGCGAGGACATCGTGTACGTGGTCGATGCCCGCCAGTCCCTCCACTTCACACAGCTCTTCAGGGCAGCGCGTCTCACCGGCATCGTCCCGCCCGACGTGATCCTCGAGCACATCGGTTTCGGCACGATGAACGGCACCGACGGCAAGCCCTTCAAGACCAGGGAAGGTGGCGTCGTCAAGCTCAAGGACCTCATCGACATGGTCACCAATGCTGCCATGCAGCGCCTCGACGAAGCCAAGATCGCCGAGGCCTACCCACCCGACGAACGAGTCGAGATCGCCAAGGCGGTCGGGATCGCCGCGCTGAAATTCGGTGATCTGAGCAACCACCGCTCCTCCAACTACGTCTTCGACCTGAACCGGTTCAGTTCCTTCGAGGGAAGGACAGGTCCGTACCTTCAGTACGGGGCGGTCCGTATCACGTCGATCCTCCGCAAGGCCGAGGAGCAGGAGCTCGAACCCGGGTCGATCGTCGCTCCGGCATCCGAGGTGGAACGCGATCTGATGCTGTTCCTCGCCCGCCTCCCCGACGTGCTCGACCGAGCTGCAGACCTGAGGGCACCCAACCACATCGCCGAGTATGCCTACGACCTGACGGCCCGGTTCAACCGGTTCTATGAGCAGTGCCACATCCTCAACGAGTCCGACACTGGCCGTCAAGCTTCCTGGCTGACCCTGGTGGCCGCCACACTCGATCAACTGACCCTCACCCTCGGACTGCTCGGCATCGCCGTGCCGGAACGCATGTAGGACCGTGAACATCCGCCCGGCCATCCCAGCCGACAAAGACGCCATCGCTGCCTTCACCGACCAGACCTTCGCATGGGGCGACTATGTCCTCGACGTGTTCGACGAGTGGCAGAAGGACACGCGTGGAGTCACGCTGGTCGCCACCGACGAAGACGATCGAGCAATCGGCATTGCTCGCTGGACACTCATCTCGCCCACGGAGGTCTGGGGGCAGGGGGCCCGAGTTCACCCCGACCACCGAAGGCGGGGCATCTCGAGTGCGCTCACGGAAGCCGGCGAGCGTTGGGCGAAAGAACGCGGCGCTCAGGTGCTGCGTTTGGTGACCGAGGTCTGGAACACAGCCGCCCAAGGGCAAGTCACGAAGTCGGGGTTCCGGCTCGTGTCTCGATGGCGAATGTGGATGCGGTCGGTCGGTGACGCCGCCCCGAGCGTAGCCGGCAACGGAGGCAGACGAGTTCCTTCGGAGGAACGGCTCATGCCCGCCAGGGAGTCGGAGGTCGGGTCGGCGTTTCTCGCGTGGTCGGCCGGACCGCTGGCCGCCGCCAGCCATGGGCTCATCTCCGAACGGTGGACATGGCGGCGGCTCCGGCCCGATGATCTCGTGGATGCCGTCCACCGACGCGCGCTCTGGTCCTGCCCGGCAGGCTGGCTCATCGGAGACATCGACGACGATGACCCCGGCACCTTCTGGGTCTCGTGGGCGATGGCAGCCGAAGAAGATACATACCGCCTGCTCAGAGTCGCGATCGACAGGGCTTCCGGGGACGGGGCCGAGCGGATCGTCGTCATGCTGCCGGAAGCCGGCTGGCTCGAACGGGCTGCGAAGCGGGCGGGGATGGCTTCACGGCACGATCTGCTGGTGTATGAGCGACCCATCTAGGGCCCGCTTCGCGAGCAGCTGACAGCCAACAGCAGACAGCGGACAGCCAGAACACGACTTCCGGCTGGAGACCGCCGGGGCAGGCGTCAGACAGCCGTACCCGGTTGACGGTCATCAGTTCTCAGTAAGAACGCGGCCCCGGACACCACGAGATCACAGGGCGGTCCGTTTCCTCCCCTCGGCCGAAGGCCGAGTGTTGGGGAAGGTGGCGTCAAGCCGATGCTTGACGCCGGAAGGGGTCGTTCTGATCAACGCAGCTCGCGCACGGGCCCCCCTACCCCATCGGCTTCGCCGCTGCGGTACTTCTGCGTCGCCCTACCTGGTTCCTGACTGGACGCGTCCCGCCCCCTCACGGTACGAGGTACAAGGCACGAGGTACCGCCCGCGCACTGGGCCTCTAGTCTGTTGGCGTGTTCAAAGGTCCACACGTGTCTCTCAGGGCGATCGAACGAGGTGACGCGATCGAGTTGCATCGGATGATGAATCACCCTGCGCTGCGTGGGCGCCGCTACCTCGACGACGAGGAACGTCCACTGTCGACTGGAGACGTCGAACGTCATGTCGAGAAACTCCAGGACGCCAAGAACGCCCTGCAGGTGAAAGTCGTCGTAGACGAGGAGCTCGTTGGGTACGCGACCGTCGACTACGGCTGGGACACGCTCTTCCCGTTCGTCGGGCTGGTGATCGCACCCGACCACCAGCGCTCCGGATACGGATCGGAGGCCGCGCATCTGTTGATCGACTGGGCATTCACCCAGCTGCCTGCGACGGCGATCCACAGCTGGATCGCCGACTGGAACGAGGCTGCGCTGCGATTCTCGGAGTCGCTCGGATTCACGTCCGCCGGGCGAGTCCGGAGAGACAGCATTCACGATGGCCGTTTCTCCGACTCGATTCCGGTCGAGATGCTTCGTGGCGAGTGGGAGGCAACACGTGCCCATTGAAGGAACCCTCGTCACACTCCGAGAGGAGCGAGAAGGCGATGCCGAGCTTCTCACTGCACTACGCAACGACCTCGACACCCAGGCCTGGAGCAAGACGCTCCCACCCGACTACACGGTGCCGATGCTTCGCAAACGATACGAGGCGCGGGAGTTCAGCTACGACCCCCTCGAGGGACGGTTCATCGTTGAAGAGCGATCGACGGGGACGGCCATCGGCTACGTCGGCTACAACGGCTTGCAGCGTCGCCACTCTGCCGGCATCGGCGTCATGCTCTCGAAGAGCGCATGGGGGAAGGGCTATGCGGAAGAGGCGAATGAGCTGCTGCTCACGCTCCTGTTCGTCGAGTTGGGCGTCCAGGCGGTGCATCTGTGGACCCACAGCGGCAATCCCAGAGCGATCGGTCTCGCCGAGAAGGTCGGTTTCAAGGTTGCCGCGAAGATGCGCAACGCCATCTACAAGAACGGCAAGCTGCTCGACAACGTGGTGATGGATCAGATCCGCGAGGAGTTCTACGCACGCCACCCCGAGCTGCAAGACCAGCTGGGAAATCCGTTCGGAACGGGCTGACACCCGCCCCGAGCCGAGCTTCGCTCGGCGTACCTCGTACCTTGTACCTCGCACCGTGAGGGGGCGGGACGCGTCCAGTCAGGAACTGGGTACGACCGCCCCGAGGTCTTGTCGCAACGGCGTTCGCGTACCAGACACCAGATACCAGGTACAGAGGTCATTGCCCGCCTGCGAGCAATGACCTCTTCGCCACGATTCGCGCCTCGTGGTGGTCGTCGAACCAACCCTCTTCATACCGGATCACCGTCAGTCCACCAACGAGACCGGGCAACTCCCCCCCATCGAGGACGAACTCCCTCGGAGGGCGCGGGTGACGCTCCAGATTGCGGACGGTCGCGATGGCGGACGCCAGCACTCCCCCTTCGGCCAGCGAACCGACCATCAACGGAAACAGGTCTCTCTGGAGATAGTGGGAGCACAGGATCAGGTCCCACGGCCCGGCAGGCAGCTCGCCTGATCTGAGATCGGCGCGAAGGCAGGTCAGATCCACTCCCCGGTCGGCGGCGCTGGACCAAGCGATACCGAGCGCCTCATCTGAGACATCGACGACGGTCGTCTCGAGCCCGTGCTCGGCGAGCCACAGGGCGTTCCGTCCGTTGCCGCCTGCTACGTCCAGCGCCCGGCCAGAGATGGGAAGGACGTCGACGATCGAAAGCAGGAACGCTGTTGGCTCCTCAGACCATCCCTCGACGTACCGCTGATTCCAGTACTCCTGAGGGTCGGGCCGTGCTTTCATGTCCTGTGAGGAAACCATGGTCACCCGCTACACACAAGCAGCCTGATGAACACCTCCCACCGCCTTCAAGCATTCGGTCAAACGATCTTCACCGAGATGAGCCGTCTGGCCATCGAGCACGACGCGGTCAATCTGGGTCAGGGCTTTCCCAACTTCGACGGCCCCGACTTCATCAAGGATGCAGCAGTTGACGCAATGCGAGCGGGCAAGAACCAGTACGCACCGCTCTCCGGAGTGCCGAGCCTCCGAAGGGCCATTGCGGGACGTTTCACCTCGCGCACCGGCATCGAGGTCGACCCCGATGCGCACGTGACGGTCACGTCCGGGTGCACCGAGGCCCTGGCCTCGTCCTTCCTCGGCCTGATAGACCCAGGCGGCGAGGTGGTGATCGTCGAGCCGTTCTACGACTCGTACCCGGCCGACGTCGCTCTGGCCGGGGCGATCCCGCGCTTCGTCACGCTCTCTCCCCCTCACTTCGAACTCGACGAGGAGGCGCTCCGGGCAGCCTTCGGTCCGAAGACCAAGGCGATTCTCATCAACACGCCACACAACCCGACGGGCCGGGTCTTCTCACGCGACGAGCTTCAGCTCGTTGCGGACCTGTGCAAGCAACACGATGCGATCGCGATCACCGACGAGGTGTACGAGGATCTCGTGTTCGAAGGATCACACCTTTCACTTGCGCAGCTCGACGGCATGTGGGAGCGCACGTTGACCCTTTCATCCCTCGGCAAGACGTTCTCGCTGACGGGATGGAAGGTCGGTTGGGCGGTAGGTCCCGCGGCGCTGACACAGGGCATCCGTGCAGCGCACCAGTTCATCACGTTCGCTACGGCGACACCCCTCCAGCACGGGGCGGCAGCGGCGCTCCGAGCACCTCGATCGTTCTATGACGAGTTGATCGGAGCGTATCGGCGGCGGCGGGACTTGCTCACCGACGGACTCCGAAGTCTCGGATTCGATGTCTTCGCACCTGAGGGAACCTACTTCGTGCTGGCAGATCACACCCGCTTCGGGTTTTCCGACGACGTCGCGTTCGCCCGCCATATGGTCACCGACATCGGTGTGGCAGTGATCCCTCCGAGCGCGTTCTACCACCGCAGGGTGGACGGGAAGTCGCTGGTTCGCTTCGCGTTCTGCAAGGACGAGTCGACGATCGAACGCGCGCTCGAGAGAATGACGAAGCTCAGCTCGTGATCATCCCGAACACGATGGCCAGACCGACGGCCCACACCGCGTAGAGCAACGGCAGCTCGATCTGGTCGAGCCACCCTCGATCGGCAAACACCCGCCGGACGCCCCACAGCGCGGCCAATCCGACCACGAGCGTCCAGGTGAAGCCGGCGATTCCGCTCGCGACGACGACCTGCAGCGACTGCTCGAACACGACAGGAAGATCACTCACGTGCCCCAACGCCAGCCTGCCGACGATCAGCAACACGACGCCGGTGACTATCAACGCAAGACCTCTGGCGACCGCGAGCTCGATCTCGTTGGCAGAAAGCTCCCTGAACTCCTTCACCGGCCCCTCGACCGCTACGCCGATCGCGAATGCCCCGAACACAGCGATCACGAGGCTCGATCCGAGCATCGCTCCGGTGCTGGTCGTGAGGCCACGGTTCACCACATCGAACCCGTCGAGGAGGATCACCGCTGCGAATGCCACCAGTGCCGTTCCCACGACCATGAGTCCCACATCGAGAGTGGTGCCCAGGACGCGCCAGAAGAGCCGCAACCTGCGTCGCATCGGACTCACGTAGACCGTTGTCGTGTCGAGTTCGTGCACCACCGCCTCCAAGTCGTAAAGACTACCGTCCGTCCTCGGTCAGCGCCCGCCAGTAGATCTCGACCGGGTGGGCGACCCGATACCGAGCGTCCAGGTGAGCCCGAAGCTGCATCTCACACCCGACATTCGCCGATGCCACCAACGTCGATCCGGCCGAGCGGATCAGGTCTGCTTTGCGCTCACCGAGCTCCTTGGAGGCAGCCAGGTTGAGGGCTCCCCATGCACCCGCCGCGCCACAGCACAGGCCCAGGTCATCGAGATCGACGATCTCGTACCCGGCGGCTCGCAGGATCGTCCGTGGTTGTTCAGTGATGTGCTGGGCGTGTCGCAAATGGCAGGGATCCTGCACTGTGATGGGACCGCGCTCGTTGGTCGAGACGGGAAGGTGGCCCTCCTCGATAGCCTCTGCGACGACCTCGGTGACGTCGCGGGCTCTCAGCGGCGAGCCTGAAGCCCACCTGTCGTACTCCTTGAGGTGTGCGCTGCACCCTGCCGCGTCTGCAACGACGAAGTCCACTCCCTCGAACGCAACCGTGTTCCTTTCCGCAAGCCGGTGCGATTCCAGGGCTGCCCCTTCGTGCGCGGCGAGTGCACCACAGCAGACTTGCCTGTCTGACACCACCACCCGGTACCCGGCGCGCCTGAGCACCTCGATCGTTGCAACGTGCACGTCGGCGAACCCGGACTCCATGATGCATCCGAGGAGCATCCCGATCGTGGCTCGCTCGGTGCCGATCCCGGGGAAGTCGCCGCCTCGCAATGCGGCCTGCTTCCCGGAGCGAAAGCCGGCGAGCATGCCGGGCAGCTCGATCCCGAGACGCTGGGCGGCCTTCGCGACCCGGATGCCGACCGAGACCAATCCAGGCATCGACACCCACCGACCGAGGGCCCGGTCGCGGAGACGCTTCTTGACCGAAGGTCGTTGCACGTTGAGTTCGGCCCGCACCCCCTCGATCATGCTCCCGAACGGTACGAGGGCCGGACAGATCGCCTCGCACGCCCTGCATTGGAGACAGAAGCCGATGACTTCCTCGAACATGTCGTCCATCGGCAGCGTGTCATCTGCGACGGCGGCCATCGCCGATAGCCTGCCGCGTGGTGATGCCGACTCGTCGGTGGTGAGCAGGTAGGTCGGGCACACGGCGAGACACAGCCCGCAGGCGACGCATTTGGACAGATCGATCGGGCCGGGGCCTTCGGGAGTGATCCAACCCATCAGAGTCCTCCCGGCAGCCTGCCGGGCGCCATGATCCCCTGTGGATCGAAGGCTTCGACGATGCGGCGCTGGATATCGAGTGAGGGCGGCGGCGTTCCCCAGGGATCGATGGGTAGGTCACCGGCTGCGATCACGAGTGAGCCTCCGGTCGACTCCGCCCATCGGCGCAGCTCGAGCACCGCATCGACATGTGGGGCGTCCGTCCCGACGGTGATCGCCCCTACGCCGAACTGGGCGAGGTAGCTCCACCCGTCAGGGGCCCGATCGATCGCCGCTCTCGTGTAGCGCGCCGGGACACGCACCTCCAACCGGACAGCGTCGGCGATCGGTTCTGGCCAGGCGGCGCCCGGAGTGTGGATCGGCGCGTCGGCTCGGATCGCGTCGGGATGGCCTCCGAGCACGACCGTTCCGTGCCCGTTCCTCTCCAACATGGCGAGCGGCCGATACCAGTGGCCCTCTTCCGGTCGATCGACGTACGTCGACGCTATAGATGCAGGAACCGGCCACAGCTTCAGTGTGATCTCGGTGATGACCCCGAGACGACCGAGCGATCCGGTCAGCAGCCTTGGCAGGTCGTAGCCGGCGACGTTCTTCACGACCTTGCCTCGACCCTTCACGACCCTCCCGTCTCCGGTGATGAGGGTCATTCCGAGCACCCTGTCCCGGATCGGTCCGTAACGCAGTCTGCGATAGCCGGACACGCCGGCGGCAATGACACCGCCGACCGTCGCCGCTCCGGGCTGCTCCGGAAGCACCGCCATCTGACCACCCTCTCCGAGTCGACTCTCGAGGTCGGCGACGGTCACCCCGGCGCCGACCGTGACCGTCAGGTCGTCCGCCTGCCAGTCGATACCCAACAGGTTCCTCGTCGACAGCACGACCGCCGGCTCGACCGCACCGCCGTAGCCCTGGTGCGTGCCGCCGCCCCATGCCACAACGGCGAGGTGGTACTTGCCGGCCATTCGCAGCACGTCGGCGACCTCTGCCGCCGCTGATGGAGCAACCGTGATCACCCCTTCCGGCGCCCCCGCGGAGGGTTCGACGACGAGTGGTGCGAGATGTTTCCTGACCGCGGCGAGCGACGTCATGGCTGCGCCGGGGGAAGGATCTTGCCAGGGTTTGCGCGATTGTGGGGGTCGAACGCCGCCTTGACCTGGCGTTGCGCATCGAGGTCTGTATCGGTGTAGATCAGCGGCATGAGGTCGCGCTTCTCCAGACCGATGCCATGCTCGCCGCTGAGCGTGCCCCCTGCTGCGACACAGGCCCTCAACATCTCCTCCGACGCCTGCTCGACACGTTCGAGGGTGCCCGGCTCGGAAGCATCGAACGACATCATCGGATGCAGGTTTCCGTCGCCGGCGTGGAAGACGTTCATCATTCTCAGCCCGTGACGGTGAGCGATCTCGTACACCTCACCCGTGACCTCGACGAGGCGAGTCCGTGGAACGGCGGTGTCCTGAAGGTAGTAGTCCGGAGCCATCTGGGTGACAGCCCCGAACGCGGACTTGCGACCCCTCCACAGCTCGGCGCGAACTCTCTCGTCGGTTGCGGTCCTGATCTCAAACGCGCCCTCGTCTCGCAAGATCCGTTCGACGGCCTCGAGCTCCGCGTCCACAGAGGCGCCGTGACCGGACACGTCGGTCAGGAGCAGGCCGCCTGCCTGGGTTGGCAGCCCCGCATGAAGGAAGTTCTCGATCGCGATCGCCATCTCGTGATCGATCATCTCGAGCGCCGCGGGCACGATCCCCTGAGCGATGATCTCGGACACGGCAGCCGCCGCGTCGTCGATCCGTTCGAATGCGGCCAAGACGGTTCGCACGGCCTGTGGGTCCGGTGTGAGCTTCACGAGCACCTTCGTCACGATCCCGAGAGTGCCTTCCGATCCGACGACAACCGCGCGGAGATCGAGACCGATCGGGTCGGGCGCTTCGGACCCGATGACGACGACCTCGCCATCGCCGGTCACGAGTTCGATTGCGAGGATGTGCCCGATGGTCGTTCCTTCGGCGAGACAGTGGGGTCCTCCCGCGCCGGTGGCGACGTTGCCGCCGATGGTCGACACGGTCTGCGACGACGGGTCGGGTGCGAAATGCAGCCCGAATTCGGCGGTCCGTGCGGACAGGTCGACGTTGACGACTCCCGGCTCGACCCAGGCGGTCGCCCCCTCGGCATCGACCTCAACGATGCGGTTCATCTTGGTGAGCACAACCATCACCGAAGGGCCGATCGGGATGATGCCCGAAGCGAGTCCGGTCCCCGCGCCCCGAGGGATGACGGGGATGTCGTGTCGTGCGGCGACACGCACGACCTCGACGACCTCGGCGGTCGTCTCGGGAAGCACGACGACGGTCGGGTCGCCCCGCTTGATCCCGGAGTCCTTCCCGTAGATGTGGCGCCGGAGTGGATCCGAGAAGACTCTCTCCGGCCCGAGCACAGCTTCGAGATCCGCCACGAGAGACATACCGCAAGCGTAGACCGGCCTGTCACCGTGAACAGAGACGGTAACGTTGCCTGCATGGAGCGGATCGATCCACATCGTCGGTATCTCATGGGACCTGGTCCCTCACCGGTCGAGCCATCTGTCCTTGCTGCAATGGGCAAGCCGGTGCTCGGCCATCTCGACCCGGAGTTCATCTCGATCATGGACGAAACCTCGGCGGCCCTACGGGAGGTCTTCCAGACCACCAACCAGCTGACGTTCCCCGTCTCGGGAACCGGCTCGGCGGGAGCCGAGGCGGCACTGGTCAACATGATCGACCCTGGCGACAGGATCGTGGTCGGGGTGGCGGGCGTGTTTGGCGCCCGGCTCGTCGAGATGGCGCGACGGGCAGGCGGCATCGTCACCGAGGTGACCGCACCCTGGGGGATGCCAGTCCCCACAGAGAAGGTCGCAGAGGCGGTGAGGAGACGAGGAGCGAAGATCGTTGCGATCGTCCACGCCGAGACATCAACGGGAATGCGTCAACCAGTCGACGAGATCCGCAGGGCGATCGGCGACGACCCAATCCTGATCGTCGACGCCGTCACCTCCCTTGGTGGTATCGAGGTGGACGTCGACTCGTGGGGAATCGACGTCTGCTTCTCGGGCACCCAGAAGTGTTTGAGCGTCCCACCGGGCCTCGCACCAATCACGTTCTCACCACGGGCCGAGTGGAAACTGGAGACTCGAGCAACACCGGTTCAGTCCTGGTACTTCGACGCCCGGTTGCTGCGCTCCTACTGGGAAGACGTCGAGCACCGCCGTGCCTACCACCACACCGCACCGATCTCGATGGTCTACGGCCTCCACGAAGGGCTCCGTCTCGTCCTGCAGGAAGGGCTAGACGCCCGCTGGGCGCGCCACCACGATGCGGGCCGGTTCCTCCGCAACGCGCTCCTCGAACGAGACTTCGAACTGATCGCCGCCGACGGGTACCGCCTTCCACAGCTCACCGCCGTCCGCCTTCCGAAGGGGTCCGATGACAGCCTTCGCGGCGACCTGCTGCGTGAGTTCGACATCGAGGTGGGCGGCGGTCTCGGCGAGTTCGCCGGCGTCGCCTGGAGGATCGGGCTGATGGGACTCGGCGCTCGTCGACAGCACGCCCTGCGGCTCATCCAGGCGCTTGACGCGTTGATGTAGCAACGTCCTCCGCGATCAGGAGCGGAGCACCCACACCACTGGCAGGCGGAAGAACCAGACGCCTGCCGCGATCGCGAACACCATTGCCAGCACGGCCATGAGCGCGCGGAGAGACCATCCGTCCACTCGTCTCAGGCGTACCAGATGGCCCATGACTACGGCATTCGAGAACCACCAAAGCCCAAACGCGCCGTCCACAAGGGTGTCGGCGGCATGACCCAGCCATCCGAGCAGACCCACGCCACCAGTCGCCAGAAAGAGCGCAGACGCGAACCCGGGCAGCGTCATGAGCGGCACGACCTCGATATCGCCCGCTCGTCGCCTCTCTCGCCGGCCCGCCGATCGTGCGGTGTGAAGCAGCACCGTCGAGCCAAGGAACACCAGGACGGCAATCGCAACAGAGCCCCAACCTGCAATCATACGCCAGTTCTCGCTGCCAAATGCAACGCCGACACGCATGACGGAATGCTACGGTCTGGCGCAGCGCACAGCCACGGGCGACCGAGCGCGGGATGCGAATGCGAGCCGATCGGGGCAACTAGGACAGACTCAGCGGCCGCGCTCTCGTCTTCGAACCACACGTACCACGACCATGACCGCGACCACGAGAAGGAACGTCTGCGGTACCCAGTTCAGCAGCGTGTCTGAGGCCGAGTGGCTCGCCGAATCGATACGAACGAAGTTCACAACGGAAAGCGCTACGACCACGAGCAACAGTGTGCCTTCCAGCACCCGGCGGCTCGGTGACTTCCGGCCAGCATCGACCATCGACTCCACCTCACTCCCCGCTGTTCAGGCTAGGGCGGATTGATTACTTGTTGACGGTCTGCGCCATCCCCCAGCCACCGCCACCAGGGGTGAGAACACGCACCCGGTCCCCGGCGCCAACCTCGATCGTGACCTTGCCGGGGAGTCGTTCAGGAACCGAGCCCCGCCGAATCAACCAGTCTTCGCCGACGGCACCCGGCTCGCCCCCGGCCAGACCCCAAGGTCGGATCCGCCGTCGCTCTCCCATCAGTGACAGGATCGCCGGCTCCAGGAACTCGATCTCGCGCTCGATACCCTCCCCACCGGCGTATCTCCCGACACCACCGCTTCCCTTTCGCAATCTCGTGGTGACGACGTGAAGCGGGTAGGCGGCTTCGAGTGCTTCGATCGGCGTGTTCTTGGTGTTGGTCATGCCCGTGTGGACACCCGACATGCCGGGTCTTCCGGGCCGTCCTCCCTGGCCTCCACCGACGGTCTCGTAGTAGGCAAAATGGTCGCTGCCGGCGAGGATGTTGTTCATGGTTCCCTGGGAGGCGGCCGGGACCCGATCTGGTGCCGCGTGGGCGAGCGCTCCCAGTAGCACGTCGGCGATCCGCTGGCTGGTTTCGACGTTCCCGGCCGCAACGGCCGCCGGTGGCTGGGCATTGACGAGCGTTCCCTCGGGGGCGACGAGCTCCAATGGCCGGTAGCAACCGCCGTTGGCGGGGATGGTCGGGTCGGTTGCGACTCGTATCGCGTAGTAGAGACACGATCGAGTTACTGCTTCCACCGCGTTGATGTTGCCCGCCACTTGAGGCGATGTGCCGGTGAAGTCGGCGACGAGATCCTCGCCTTCGATGCTGACCTCGACGGTGATCGGGATGTCGTCGGCGCCCCACTCCATGACATCGGCGAACTGGTACCTTCCGTCAGGAAGCCCTGCGAGCGCGGCTCGCATCCGCCGCTCCCCGTAGGCAAGGAGTGCGGTCGTCACCGCCTCGAACCGTGTCCGCCCCTCCGATTCGACGAGCTGTTCGATCCGGGCCGCTCCTACCTCGTTCGCACCGAGCTGCGCCGACAGATCACCGAGGCGCTCGGCGGGCGTGCGGGTAGCGGAGAGGAACGGGGTCAGGAACGAGTCGAGCCACTCGGCGTCACGCACCGCGGGGATTGGAGCGACAATGTGGCCTTCCTGCTCGAGTTTCGTGGCATGGGCCGGCATGGAACCTGGAGCTTCACCACCCACGTCGGCATGGTGAGCCCGGTTGGCGACCCATCCGACCAGTCCTCCGTCAACGAACACTGGCCGTACCAGCGTGAGGTCGTTGAGGTGGGTGCCACCATGGAACGGGTCGTTGACCGCGTACTGAACCCCAGGATCGGCACCGAACATGTCCAACACTGCAGCCACGGAGGCGGGCATCGACCCGAGATGCACCGGGATGTGCTCGGCCTGCGCGAGCATCTCGCCGGACGGGACGAAGACGGCAGCGGAGCAGTCGGCTCGCTCCTTGATGTTGGGTGAGTAGGCGGTCCGGCGCAGCACCAGTCCCATCTCATCGGCGACGGCTGCCAGCTGATTGCGGGCCACCTCGAGCGTGATCGGGTCGATGCTCACCACTCCACCTCCAACGCCCCGGAGGGATGGACGACCGCACGCTCCCCCTCGGCGACCCACATGGTCGCTTCCGGCTCCTCGATCACGGCAGGGCCCACGATCTCGGCGCCGGCTGCAAGACCTGGCCGCCACCACACATCTGCTTCGATCGCGCCGTTGCCTGTCAAGACCACGCGTGAAGTTCGTCTCGGCTCGCCGACTGGCGCCACCTCATCGAGGTCGCCCCACGTGAGTACCGGCGTGCCGAGGGCCGCGGCCCGTACGGTGACCGTTTCGATCGGATCGCCGACCCTTGCGAATCCGTTGCGGGCACAGTGTGCCTCATGGAACCTCTCTTCGAGAGTCCTCCGGCCATCCCCCGCGCTGTACGGGACGGTCGTCTCGTGCGATTGACCGCGGTAGCGAGCGTCGACAGAGGTCACCACTTCGACCGGTGCTGCGCCGGTTTCACTTGCGAGCTGCCGTGCAGCTCGATCCGCGAGCGCTGTGACCTGCACGTCCACCGGTGTGTCGCCGGTGATGCTCAGCGACAGGTCGACCCTCGGCGGGCTCAGCAGCAGCCCGAGCGCGCTGAACACTCCGGCATGGGGAGGGATGATCACCCCGGCCATGTCGAGTCGACGGGCCAGGGCGGTGGCGTGCATCCCTCCGGCACCACCGAATGCGACGAGCGCAGCGTTGCGCGGGTCGGCGCCTTGCTCCACACTGACGGCGCGTACAGCCCGTTCCATGTGTGCTTCGACGATCTCGGCTACACCGAGTGCCGTTGCATCGGCTGTGAGTGACATCACGTCGGCGAGCCGAGCGATGGCCGCACGGGCGAGCGAGGGATCGAGCGTCACGTCCCCTGCGAGATGCGGAGAGAGTCGTCCGATCAGCAGGTCCGCGTCGCTGACGGTCGCTTCGGCACCGCCGCGCCCGTAGCAGGCAGGTCCGGGGATGGCTCCTACCGACCGGGGACCGACTCTGAGCGCACCTCCGGGGTCCATCCAAGCGACTGATCCGCCGCCGGCGCCAACGGTGTGAACGGCGACCGACGGCATGAGACACGGATAGCCGTCGATCGCCCGCTGATACGCCGTCTCGGGCGTACCGTCGTCGATTCTGCACACATCGGTTGATGTTCCGCCCATGTCGAATGAGATCAATCGGTCGCGTCCGAGCGCCCTGCCGAGTTCGGCTGAAGCGACGACCCCGCCTGCCGGACCGGACAACAGAATCGCTGCCGGCAGCTCTATGGCCGCGTCGACGTCCATGAGACCGCCAGAGGACCGCATCACGAGCACTTCCTCAGGAAGCCCTGCAGTGCGTGCCTTCTCCCGCAGATTGTGAAGATACGTGCCGACGATTGGAGACAGGTAGGCGTTGAGGACCGTGGTCGACGTACGTTCGAACTCACGGAACTCGGGGGCGACACGACTCGACAGGGACACGGGGAGGTCAGGGTGTGCGGCGGCGATTCTGTCGAGAACCGCCACCTCGTTCTCCGGTTCGCGGAACGACCAGAGCAGCGCCACGGCGACGGCATCAACAGCGGAGAGGTCCTCCGGTCGTGTGACTCGCCGTTCCCGTGGCACGAGCGGGTCGGGTCGGTCGACGAAAGAGTCGTACAGCGAGGGTCGGTCCTGGCGGCCGATCTCGATCACGTCGGCGAAGCCATCGGTGGTGATGAGCGCTGTCCGAGCACCCTTGCGCTCTAGGAGTGCGTTGGTGGCAACGGTCGTCCCGTGCAGAAGCAGATCACTACGTTCGACGAGGTTGCCGGCACCGGCGATCACCCCGTCGCTCTGATCGGACGTGGTGGACGTCTTGCCTGTGATTAGACGGCGCCCATCCCACGCGGCGACATCGGTGAAGGTGCCGCCGACATCAACCCCGATCCCGTTGGCTACCATCTACCTATGGCAATCTCTATCGAGGGAACTCCCAATCCGAACGCCCTCAAGTTCAGTGTTGGCCAGGATGTCGGAGGACCCAAAACGTACATCGCAGGGCGCCCGATCGACGATCCCATGGCCGAGATGCTGCTCATGCTTCCGGGTGTGACCAGTGTGTTCATGACCGCCGATTTCGTGACACTCACCAAGGCTCCGGACGCCGACTGGATGCTGATCGCCGAGCAGGCACAGAAGATCCTAGAGGGCTACTTCGACGCTACGTGATTGATACCCAGGTCGCCTCCGAGAGGCGGCCGAGATCGTCTATCGAGATGGGGAACACAGTCGTCGGTGTTCCTGCCGCCGCCCAGACTGGGTCGCTGCGCGCCAGCGCAGGGTCGGCGAAGACCCGGCAGTCGTGGCCAAAAGGAGGAGTTCCACCTGCTGCGTAGCCGGTCGCGCCCCGAACCTGATCCAGTGACGCCCTCCCTGCCCGACTCCCTCCAGCGGCCACGGCGAGCTTCGTTGTGTCGAGTCGTAGATCGCCTGGAACCAGTGCCACCACCGACTCACCGTCGACCATGAAGACGAGCGACTTGACGATCGCGGCAACCTCGCAGCCGATCGCTGCTGCGGCGTCTGCGGCCGTCTTGGTTCCTTCCGGGAACACGTGGACGTCTAGATCCAGTCCAGCATCGCCGGCCCAGGCTATGAGTCGCTGTGAGGCGTTCGGTAGATCCATCCCCGCATCGTAGGGCGACCGAGTCGACTCATCGGGTCAGGACCCCGTGACCCACGGAGGCATGGACACTCGATCGGTTCCATCGATCCACACCGCCATCGGCCAGCGAATCCCAGCCTCGTCGGACACCAGCACCTCGACACGCCAGCCACCATCTCCGTGGCTTGCGGTGACTACCTCGGGATCGGAGCCCCACGGTGTCACCTCCCGCTCGGCGGCGTCGACCACCGACTCCGGCACGTCGTTGGAGGAGTCCGGCCACGCGGCCACATCAGTGCGGGATGGAAGCTCGACCGGCATGGGAAGGTCCACCACTCCCGTCCGGTCACCGTCGACTGCAACGACCACCACAACCGCCACAGGTTCCAGGCGAGCCAGTGTCGAAACGTCCTGCCCGCCGAGCATCCCGAACACGACCCCAACGCGATACAGATCGTTCCCGAGTTGCTCCACGCTGAACGGCTCGGCCCACTCCACGTACGACGCGCCTTGCCCTTCACCTGTATCTATGACTACCCCGGCGGGGAGCGCAGCCAACACGCCCCCGGCGTCCCCCGGTCGACCACCGGTCCCGAAGTACTCCCGAACGAACCACACGGCTCGAGTTGTAGCAAGCTGCTCCTGACTGCCTGGCACCAGCGCCATCAGATCCGCCTCCGAGTAGAGAGGAGCGGCTTCAGGAAGCGTTGCGGCCACCTCGGGCACGGTCGTCGGGAAACTCACCGCCACGACCGGGGTCGTCGTCTGGCTGCTGCCGACGTTCTTCCCGAGGAACACCCCGAGGGCCGCCACTGCAATCACACCGGCTGCGACGTACGGAATCCACCGAGGGATCTCGCGCCGGGTCGTGAGATCGGACCATGGAATGTGCTCGAGATGCTCGCGCAGTTCGTCGTTCGGATCGTTGTGCAGGTCCACGAAGGCTCCCCAGCCGGCAACACGGCGAACGTACGTGACGCCGGCTCGCACAACAAGGGGTTTGCTTCCGGAAGACCGAGATTGTCCGCTAACGTTTGTCTGCGATGAGCAATCCCGATCCCAAGCCAGGTCGCTGGATCCTCCCCCTGATCATCATTGGGATGGTCGGATTCACCTACTTCTTCGTCAGCAGCCTTCCAACGGCGGAACCGGAGGGGACAACCTCGACGTCTGCTGTCGTCACGACAACGACCAGTCCCGGCACGTCATCGTCGGGGGTCACGACAACGACGACGCTCCCTGAGGACGTCCAGAGCTATCTCGACACGATGGAGCAAAGGAAGGCAGATCTCGATCTCCTCACACAGGACCTGCTCACCGCAAACGCCAACTGGGACGACAACGCCACCTCAGGTGTGACGTTCACCGACACCAAAGCGGCGTTCCAAGATGCGATCGACAAGGCGCAGGTCCTCGACGACAGTCTCACAACCATCACCCCACCTGCCGGCTATACGGCTCTCGCGAGTCTCCACGCAGATCTCTCGACGGCGGCAGCCCAGGTGCTCTCCACGACCAAGTCGGCGCTGGCCGGCCTTCAGTCCTCCGATACCGGTGAGGCTCGGACGGCGGCCATCGAGGCGTTCAACCAGGCCGTTGCCGAGTTCAACAGCGCCTACGAAGGCCTCGTGGCCGCAGCAACGAACCCGTCCTAGGGCTCGCTACGCTCGCTGCGAACAGCTCGCTGCTGACTGCGGCCAGCAGTTGGCCAGGGACTGGGGACCGCCCCCTCCGCACCCCGGCGGCTTGCCTCCTTCCGGTAGCGTGAAACAAGCGAAAGACCAAACATGAATGACATCGCCATCTCGACTGAAGGTCTCGTGAAACGGTACGGGCGAGTCACCGCCCTGGCCGGCCTCGACCTGGAAGTCAGAACAGGCGAGGTGTTCGGCTTTCTCGGCCCGAATGGAGCAGGCAAGACCACCGCGATTCGCCTCTTGTTGGACCTGATCCGACCCTCGGGTGGTCACGTATCGGTGCTTGGCCTGGATCCCAGGCAGGACGGCCTGGAGCTGCGACGGCGCTCCGGCTTCCTTGGCGGCGACTTCGTCGTCGATGGACGTCAAACCCCCCAGGAACTCCTCACCTACCTCGGAAACCTCCGTGGAGGAGTCCCTGACACGACGATCAGAGAGTTCGCCCGACGACTCGATCTGGACCTGGATCGACCCATCAAGGAACTCTCTCGAGGGAACCGCCAGAAGGTTGGTGTCGTCCAGGCGTTCATGCACGAGCCCGAGTTGCTCATCCTCGATGAACCAACCACCGGACTGGACCCGTTCCTCCAGCACGAGTTCGCGCGGTTGGTCAGACAAGCTGTCTCGGAGGGCCGCACCGTCTTCATGTCATCGCACGTCATGAGCGAGGTGCAGCGCATCGCCGACAGGGTCGGCATCATTCGGGAAGGACGACTCACCAATGTCGAAGGAGTCGAAGAGCTGCGCAGTCGTGCTCGCCGCCGGATCGAGATCGTGTTCGATGGTCCTGTTGCTGAAGCAGACTTCACACGGGTCCCCGGCGTCAGCGACCTCAAGGTCAACGGCACCACCCTCCACTGCCGGCTCGACGGACGAGCCGACGACCTCATCAAGACGGCAGCCCGCTACGGAGTCGCGACCTTCTCCGCCGAAGAACCCGACCTCGAAGAGCTGTTCTTCGACCGGTTCAATGGAGACGAAGATGCTTCGTAGCCCGTTCGGCAAGTGGCTTCGTGACTGGCGTCGGTCGATCATCGGCTGGACTCTGGCGATCGCGGCCGTTGGCGGCATGTATGCAGCCTTCTGGCCGACGTTCGACAAGCCGGAGATCAAGGATCTGATCGCCGTCTACCCACAGGCAATCATGGAGGCGCTGAACTTCACCGACATTCAGAACGCGGCTGCCTACCTGACCGCCACGGTGTTCGGGCTCGTCGTTGGCACCCTCATCGCCGTGTACGCAGTCGCCGCCGGCACGCGCACGATCGCTGGTGACGAGGAAGCAGGAACGCTGGAGCTGATCCTCGCCCATCCGGTGAGCCGAGCGCGCCTCGCGCTGAGGCGCTTCTCGGCGTTCCTGGCAAGCGCCACCCTCATCGTCGCCGGGCTGCTGCTAGTCCTGCTGGCAGAGACCGGGCTAGTCCACCTGGACGGGATTTCACTTGGACAGTTCGCTGCCATGCATGTGCATCTCCTGCTCTTCGCCGCCTTCTACGGCGCCGTGGGGTTCGCCGTCGGGGCGGCCACCGGTCGTAGGGCGGCGGGACTCGGGGCCGGTGCGGCCGTCATCGTGTTTGGGTTCGTCGCAAACGGCCTCCTCCCCCAAATCCGAGGATTCGAGTGGACGCGTACGCTCTCTCCCTATCACTGGCTGGTAGACGGTCGTCCTCTTGCGAACGGTCTCCAGATCGGCCATGTCATGCTGATGGCAGGCCTGACGATCGTGCTCGTCGCAGCTGGTACGTGGTTCTTCGACCGGCGGGACGTGCAGTCCGTCTGAGACCCGCGTGGAGGCCCGCCTTGGCGAACCCCCACGACTCAGCGCACGAGGTACGAGGTACCAGGTACGGGCCGAGTTCCGCTCGGCCCTAAATGTCGTAGTACAGGTAGAACTCGTACGGGTGCGGCCGCAGCCGGATTGCGTCGATCTCGCTCGAGCGCTTGTACGCGATCCATGCCTTGACGAGATCCTCGGTGAACACGCCGCCTTTGAGAAGGAAGTCATGATCGGCCTCCAACGCCCCGAGCGCCTCTTCAAGGCTCCCCGGCACCGAAGGAAGGTTGGTCAACTCCTCGGGCGGAAGGTCATAGATGTCCTTGTCGACGGGACTCGGCGGCTCGATCCTGTTCTGGACGCCGTCGAGGCCGGCCATCAGCATCGCCGAGAACGCTAGGTATGGGTTGGCCGAGTTGTCCGGGCAGCGGAACTCGAGACGCTTGGCGGCCGGTTTCTGCGAGTACAAGGGAATCCGCACGGCTGCTGACCGGTTCCGCTGGCTGTACACCAGGTTTACGGGAGCCTCGTAGCCGGGGACCAACCGACGATACGAGTTGGTAGTCGGCGCGGCGAAGGCCAGCACCGCGTGCGCGTGCTTCAGCAGCCCGCCGATGTACCAGCGTGCCATGTCGGACAGCCCCGCGTAGCCGGTCTCGTCGTAGAACAGCGGCTTGCCTGCCGTCCACAGCGACTGGTGCGTGTGCATGCCCGATCCGTTGTCTTCGAAGATCGGCTTCGGCATGAACGTGACCGTCTTGCCGGCCTGCCACGCAGTGTTCTTCACGATGTACTTGAACATGGTCACGTGGTCGGCCTGTCGCAGTAGCGTGTCGTACTTGATGTCGATCTCGGCCTGACCGGCCGTGCCAACCTCGTGATGGTGCACCTCGACCTCTATGCCCGCCGCCTCCAGCGCTGCAGTCATCTCGGAGCGAAGGTCCTGATAGTGGTCGGTCGGAGGTACGGGGAAGTACCCCTCCTTGTAGCGAGGCTTGTGGGCGAGGTTGCCCCCGGGCTCATCAGTACCGCTGTTCCAGGCTCCTTCGATCGAATCCACCTCATAGAACGCCGAGAACTGTGACTGGTCGAACCGCGCCGAGTCGAAGATGTAGAACTCGGCCTCAGGTCCCCAGTAGGACGTCTCGGCGATCCCCGTCCCTTCGAGATAGATCTCAGCCTTCTTGGCCACGTAGCGGGGATCCCGGTCGTAGGGCTCACCCGTAGTTGGGTCGTGCACGAAGCAGTAGACCAAAAGCGTCTTGTGCTCCAGGAACGGGTCCTCGATCGCCATCTCCGGATCGGGAATGAGAATCATGTCGGATTCCTGGATCTCCTGGAATCCGCGAATCGACGACCCGTCAAACCCGAAGCCCTCTTCGAAGCTCTCTTCGGTGAGCGCACGTGCAGGGATCGTGAAGTGCTGAACCTGCCCGGGGAGATCGCAGAATCGGAGATCGACGAACTCGAACCCACTCTCCTCGATGTGTCGGACAAGAGCTTCGGGCGTCAAGACGTTCCTCCTTTGGGACCAACGGCTTTTTTAGCCGAGCACCGTTACTGAGCCGTTGCCGAAGTGTGAACGCAGTGTTTCGTCCTCCACGATCCGCTACCTTCATTACCGAAAGGAGCCCTAATGGACAGACAAGCCGAGTACGTGCTCCGCACCGTCGAGGAACGAGGAATCCGGTTCATCCGCCTCTGGTTCACCGACGTGCAGGGGTTCCTCAAGGCGGTTGCGATCAACCCGGCCGAGCTGGAAGTCGCGTTCTCCGAGGGCATGACGTTCGATGGGTCGGCCATCGACGGGTACGCCAGGGTGCAGGAGGCCGACATGATCGCACGGCCGGACCCCGCCACGTTTCAAATCATCCCGTGGCGGCCGGAGCAGCAGGTTGCCCGCATGTTCTGCGACATCCTGACTCCGGACGGCGAGCCATTCGAGGGCGATCCGCGCTGGGTCCTCAAGCGAAACCTGCGGCGGGCCGCAGACCTCGGCTACACGTTCTACGTCGGTCCTGAACTCGAGTGGTTCTATTTCAAGGACACTGGCCCCGAACCACAAGCTCTTGATAGAGGCGGCTACTTCGATCTCACGCCGCTCGACATCGCGCAAGAGTACCGCAGGAACACGATCAACGTACTCGAACAGCTCGGCATTCCGGTCGAGTCCTCACACCACGAAGTCTCACCGAGTCAGCACGAGATCGACCTGCGCTATACCGACGCGCTCACGATGGCGGACAACGTCATGACCTACCGGATCGCCGTGAAGGAAGTCGCGCTCGAGCACGGCATCTACGCGACGTTCATGCCGAAGCCACTCGAAGGACATGATGGGAACGGCATGCACGTGCACTTGTCGCTGTTCGAAGGGGATCGCAACGCCTTCTACGAGCCGGGGACCGATCTCGGCCTCTCGAACGTTGCACAGAGCTTCATCGCCGGCCTCATCCGGCATGCCCCCGAGATCACCGGTATCACCAACCAGTGGGTCAACTCGTACAAGCGGCTCGTGACCGGCTTCGATGCACCCATCTACCTGATGTGGGCTCGGAACAACCAGTCGGCTCTCGTCCGGGTACCGACCGTCAAGGTGGGCAAGCCCGCATCGACCCGCGTCGAGTACCGAGCAGCCGACGCTGCATGCAACCCGTACATGGCCTTCTCGGTGTTGCTCGCGGCGGGACTCGCCGGGGTCGAGAACGGGTACGAACTCCCGCCGGAGATGCCCCGCAACGTCTTCGATCTGACGTCGGCCGAGAGAGCGGCCGCAGGCATCGGACGCCTGCCGTCCAACCTCTCGGAGGCGATCGACCTCATGGAGGACTCCGAACTCGTCGCCGAGGCGCTCGGCGAGCACACGTTCTCCTGGTTCCTGAAGAACAAGAGGAAGGAGTGGGACCGCTACCAGCGCCACGTGTCCCGCTTCGAACTCGAGGAGTATCTCCCGATTCTCTGATGCATGTCTTCGTCATTCCCGCAGAACCGTCCGGGGACCTCGCCGAGGCCCTCCTCGTGGCGGGCCTGACCTGGTCCGATCAGCTGGATGGTGCCGACGTGCTCATCGTCGAGCTCGGCGATGATCCGGATCATTCCCTGTCGGCGGCGAGACGCGCCTACGAGCAGTCAGGCATCCCCAGTGTGGCTCTGGCAGATCGTTCGCAGGGAAGCCACCTCGAGGAGGCCGGATTCCTCTCGGACTTCCTGTTCGTGCCCCCTGATCCCGTCGAGCTGCGCGTCCGCCTCGTCCGCCTCGCCGGCGACCATGAGGAGGAGCACATCCACTTCAAGGATCTGGAGATGAACACCGCCACCTACCAGGCCAGGCTCGCCGGTGTCCCTCTTGATCTCGCCTACATGGAGTACGAGCTGCTCAGGTTCTTCGTGCAGCACCCCCGCCGGGTGTGGAGTCGCGAGCAGCTCCTGTCACGGGTCTGGGGATACGACTACTTCGGTGGCGCACGAACCGTCGACGTGCACGTTCGACGCCTCCGGGCGAAACTCGGCGAGGAGCGTGCCAGATGGATCTCGACCGTACGATCGGTTGGCTACCGCTTCGGTTAGCGAGACACAACCCGTACGGAGCGGATAGGGTGATCGACACGGAGGTGGACATGGAAGTCAGCGAGGCACGCAAGGCGCTTCAGAATGCGCCTGTGTTCCAGGGACTCGACGAAGCACATCTGAACACGCTGGCGAAAGCAGCCCACGAGCGTTCCTTCTCGGCAGGATCGAAGATCGTCGAGGAGGGAGAAACACGGGGTCTCGGCTTCTGGGTCATCCTCGACGGTACGGTCGACGTCAACAAGGGCGATGCAACCGTCAACACGCTCGGTCCGGGCGAGCATTTCGGCGAGATGGCGTTGCTCTCCACCCTCGACACGCCTCGCTCGGCGGATGTCGTCGCCAAAGAAGACGTTCGAGTGCTGCAGCTCACCCGCTGGGATCTGCGAGCGCTCATCAAGGACGAGCCCGACATCGCCCTCGCGATGATGAACGCGATGATGAAGCGGCTCCGGGAAACCGGAGGGGATTGACGAGAGCTTCGGCCTTTGGCCGAAGGCCAGTACCTGGATCTAGTACCTGGTACCTGGTACGCGACCTGACTCGCTCCCCTACCGCTGGGCGGCGATACGTTTCCTCTCCTCGCGAGCGAAGCGAGTGTTGAGGGAGGTGGCGTCGGGCTGATGCTCGACGCCGGAGGGGGTCGTTCTCAGCGACATAGCCCGCGCACGACCCTCATACCCCAGCGGCTTCGCCGCTGCGGTGCTTCTGCGTTGCTCTACCGGGCTCCTGGGGGGCCAACGAGCGGCGAAGCCGCTCAACCGCAGTCCGGAGGATCGGTACAGCCGATCGCCACGACCGTGCCGCTCAGATCTCCCACGATCACGGCACCGTCCATGATCGCCGGCCGGCTGACGACCCTCCCGTCGAGCCGGTACTTCCACAGCAGCTCGTGCGTGCTGATATCTACCGCGTACAGGAATGGCTCGTCGGTCGTGAAGTACAAGATGCCATCGGCAACGACGGGCCATCCTGTCCTGCCGCCGAGCGGGGAAATCGAATCCGTGCCCGGGTATTGCCACAGGGGCTGTCGCGTCTCGGCGTCGAACGCTACGACGAAATTGTCATCCGCCACGTACAGCACGCCGTCTGCGTAGGCGGGCGACGAGGTCACCGTCACACCGAGCAGGATTCCGGCCTGGGGAACGCACGTCCCGAGTTGCACCGCGAAGATGTTCTGGGCGTCGTGGGCGGGGATGAAGATCGTGTCACCGACGATCACCGGAGGACTGATGATCGTGTCGCCGGTGTCGAAACACTCGGACGCCTCGCCTGTCGTCGCGTCGACCGCCCACAGCACACCTTCCTCCGTCCCGACGTACAGCGTTCCGTCCGCTGCCGCGGGGGTGGCCTTCATGGGACTTCCGAGGTCGACCGGTTCCGGCCACTTCTCATCGAACGGGTCCGCCGTGGAGAACGCGTGCAACTCCCCGTCGGTGGTTCCCACGTACACCGAGTCGCCGATCACAACGGGCGCGCCAAGGATCTGCCCTCCCACAGCAATCTGCTGCACCTGGGCGGTGCGCAGTCGGGCATCGAAACGAATCCGCAACGTGCCGTCCATGCTCCCGTAGTAGAGCCTCATGCCGGAGGACGGGTCGAGACCACTCTCGCTCGAAAGGTACGCCAGCGTCGGCGAGGCAACGAGCCCCTCCGTCGACGAGTCGTCTATCCAGAGTGGGGGAACTCCGGACGGCATCGTGATCCCGTAAAGGCTTCCGTCCTCGCTGGCCACCACCACGCTCTCTCCAAACACCGCTGGGGTCGATTCGATCCTGCCATTGGTCTTGTACTTCCAGTAGAAGCCATCAGCCCTCCTCACCCCCGTCCGGCTCGACGCCCCCGTGTTGAGGGTGGGCGACCCGTCGACGTCTCCACCGAAGTCCCACTGACCGACGACGAGGTTCTTGTCAGGCGGGCCAAGCTCGATTTCCCAGATCTCAGGGGGCAAGGTCGTGGTCGGCGATGTTGTCGGCAGCGCTGCGGCGATCGTGACCGTCGTGGGTGTCGGAGCAATGACACCAGCAAGGAGGCCTCCGCCAACCCCAAGCACCGCGATGGCGGCGACTGCCGCGACAGCCCGAAGCGGTGTCCACCGGAATGGGCGCCGCGGCCTTCTGAGACCTCGAGCCCTCCGCTGGGCGGGACTGACGAGGCGACCCTCGGTGCCCAGCCCCGACGCCTCGAGAGCGTCGTCGAGCTGAGCTGAGAGCTGGTCGACTGCTTCACGGTATGCAGCGTCGTCGATATCTGGCGCTGCCAGGGCCGATGCTACGTACGGCAACGCCTCCCAGGCTTCTCGCCAGTCGTCTGGTACGTGGGCACGCATCGCCTTGATCGACGTCGCGACGGCTCTGGCTTCGGAGCGGCGCCACAGCCCGCCCACCTCCGCAGCCTCGGCAGCCACATCTGACACTCCGAGTTGCGTCGCGAGCGCCATTGCTTCGAGGGCAAGAGATGGATTCCGCTCGGCCTTGGACCGTATGACAAGGAGCCTCGCCGCGGTCAGGTACCACTCGGATTGGAGCAGTTCGTCGGTCATGTCGAACGCCTCGTCCGACGGCCAGTCATCTCCCTGCCTCGCGACGATGGCGAGCTGCAAGACACGGGTCTTGAGCCACCATCGGCGTCCATTCACACCTTCGGGGCAGCTGGCGAGAGCTGCTTCGGCCTCTGTGTGTGCTTCGTCGATAAGGCCCAAGCCGAGCAGTGCTCTGGTTCGCAGATAGCGGGCGCTGTTCTCCCATGCAGGCAGCTGCTGAAGCACCAATGCAAGAGTCCTGTCGGCCGCACCGAGCGCGTCACCGCAGGCGCCAAAGCGAATCGCCCCTTCTGCGAGTGCCATGTGCCCAAGGAAGACGGGTCCTGCGTCGAGATCAGCTCGCTCGATCGAGCGACGTCGGACATCCAGGGCTTCATCAGGTCGACCTGCCAAGAACAAAGCACGCGACCACCACGCGAGCCGGTCTGCGAGAACGACTCCTTCATCGGCCTCGTCGACGAGGCGGGCGAACCCAGGCTCTGCGTTCCGAGCATCGCCACGATCGAACGCGACCCACGCTTCGTTGTAGCGTCCGCGTTGCTGCTGACCACTCGTCCCGGACGTCGACAGGATCGCCAAACCCTTCTCCAACTCGGCGTCGGCCTCGCGGGCGAACCCAAGGCGGGCAAGGGTTCTCGCATGGAGTGTCATCAACGAACCAAGCATGCCCTGCTCACCCGCCAGGTGCGCCTCGAGCAACCCCTCGGCGAGGAATCGTTCTGCTTCCTGCGGTCGCTGGCGATCGTCGGCAACCTGGCCCGCATAGCCCATCGCGTGCACGCGATCGACTCCGGACAACCGAGCGGCCGCGATATCGAGGTCCGCCGCGGCTGCGTCGGACAGGCCGGCGAGCCGGTAGCAGGACGCCCTGGCCAGCCGCAGCTTGCCCTCCAGCATTGGATCGTCGGCACGCGATTCCGCAAACGCTCGCAGCGCACCATCAACGAGGGGATGTGCCTCGGCGTAGTGTCCCCGATCCGTTTGTGCGAGACCGGCGCGGGCCAGCAAACCGAGGGCATCATCCCAGCGGGCGGCATCCAGGTAGTAGGCCCCGACCAGGCCCGGATTCGTATACGCGAGGCCCTGGGAGGACAGCACCTCGCCGAGCGTGCCGGCAAGGGCGGCGCGACGTGCGGGACCGAAGTGGCTGGTGAGCCGTTTCTCGCCCGTGAATCCCTCAACCGACTGTCGCACGATCTCCTGCGTGGATAGCCGCTCCCCTATCTCGAGCGCCCGATCTTCGTCGATGCCTAGTGCGGCCGCGACGGCCGCAACCGTGAGGGGGCGTCGCGCGACAGCGGCGAGTTCGGCAAACCGACGCTCATCTCGGCCGAGTCCGGCCACGCGTTCGGCGAGTGTGCTACCACTCGGCGCAGGCACACCCGTCGCAACCAGCCTTTCCCCCTCCTGTCTGAGCGCTCCTGATGCCTGCCACGCCTCGAGTGTGGTCGCCACATCGGCGGCGAGCCCACCCGTCGTCTGGATGATCGCATCCGCAACCTCCGGGTCGACGATCGACCCCAGATCTGCTTGGCGAAGGGGATCGAGTGATAGGTGCCAGACGTGGCCGAGGCGGTCGACCGCCTCGGCGAGGGCGTCATGAGCGAACCGGCGGTACCCATCGATCTCCGCGTGGACCAGCACCACGACCATTCCCTGGTCCGCGGCTGCCATGCGACTTCGCAGCATCGCCAGCGAAGTCGCGTCGACCCATTGGGCATCGTCGACGAGGAAAGCCTGGGCCGGTCCGAGCGACGCTGCAACCGATCCGGGTTCGGTCTCAGACATCTCGAAGGCAGCCGCTCTTTCGACGGTGAAGCCATCCGTCTCGAGCTGCCGCTCGAACTCGTCGAGGAGCCGTGAGCGACCACTCCCAGGGGGGCCGGTGATCGAAATGAGGGCAACCTTGCCCTGTTCCGCGAGTTGCTCTCCATCGCGGAGAGCCTGGATGTGGGGGGACCGTCCCAGCAGTGCGTTCACCCGCTCACCCTACGGGATGCAATCGCGTTCGGGGCTGGAAAGCCGCATGATTCCTGGCTCGCTGCGCGAGGGGACTGCGAGATATCTCACGAGAGAATGCGCGAGAAAACGAGCCCCTGAACTTGCGCTATCCAGCAGCCGAGGACGGAGGGGGCGGTTCCCGTTTCCTCCCCCAGGCAGCCCGACGTTGGGGGAGGTGGACTCGGCCAAAGGCAGAGGACGGAGGGGGTCGCTCCCAGCAACGTAGCTCGACCCAGAGCCTCGCGCAGCGAGCGTGGCTACCCGAACTCGATACCTTGTGCCAGGGGCAGCTCGCCCGACCAGTTGATCGTCGTGGTCTGACGGCGCATGTATGCCTTCCAGGCGTCGGATCCTGCCTCACGGCCCCCGCCGGTCTCCTTCTCGCCGCCGAACGCCCCGCCGATCTCGGCACCCGATGTCCCGATGTTGACGTTCGCGATACCACAGTCCGACCCCTCGTGAGAGAGGAACGTCTCTGCGCTGGACAGTGAGTCGGTGAAGATCGCCGACGACAATCCCTGCCGTACCCCGTTCTGGACCTCGATCGCCTCTCCTACCGAAGAGACCGGAATCACGTAGAGAAGCGGAGCGAAGGTCTCCTCTTGGAGGATTCCTGCGTCCTTGGGCATCTTCATGATCGTCGGTTCGACGAAGCTGGTCCCGAGATCCTCACGGCGCCCACCGCCATACAGCAGCTCACCACCCTGAGTCTTCGCCAGATCGATCGCGGTCAGCATGTTGTGGACCGCCACCTCGTCGACCAACGGTCCCATCAGCACGCCTGGCTCGATCGGATTGCCGATGCTGACCTGCCCATAGGCGGCAACCATCCGCTTGGCGACCTCGTCGACAACGTCCTCGTGAACGATCAGCCGTCGCAGTGACGTACACCGCTGTCCTGCGGTCCCGACGGCTGCGAACAGCGCTGCGCGGGTGGCCAGGTCCAGGTTGGCGTCATCCATGACGATCATCGCGTTGTTTCCGCCGAGTTCGAGCAGCGATCGGCCCAGCCGCTTCGCGACACCTACGCCGACCTTGTACCCCATGTCACAGGAACCGGTGGCGGAGACGAGCGGTACGCGGTGGTCGTTCACCATCAGGTCTCCAACGTCTGCCCCACTGCCGAACGCCAGGTTGAAGACTCCTTCGAACCCACTCCTTTCCATCACGGAGTGCGAAATGTTCGTGACGGCGATCGCGGTGAGAGGAGTGGAACTGGATGGCTTCCACACATTGGTGTCGCCGCAAACTGCGGCGATCATCGAGTTCCATGACCAGACGGCGGTTGGGAAGTTGAAGGAGGTGATGATCCCGACCGGTCCGAGGGGATGCCACTGCTCATACATCCGATGCCGCGGACGTTCCGAGACCATCGTGACCCCATACAGCTGGCGTGACAGGCCCACGGCGAAGTCGGCGATGTCGATCATCTCCTGGACCTCGCCCTCGCCTTCGGGGAGGATCTTGCCCATCTCCAACGTCACGAGCGCGGCCAGTGCAGCCTTCTTCTCACGCAGCGCGTCTCCAAGTGCGCGTACATAGGCACCACGCTGGGGAGCGGGCACCATCTGCCAGCGCCGGAACGTCTCCACCGAGTCTGCGATGACGGCTTCGTAGTCTCCCGCCGACGCTCGAACCACCTTCGCGATGACCTCTCCCGTCGCAGGGTTGACCGACTCGAGAACCTTCCCGTGGGCCTCTCGCCAGCCACTCGCATAGACGCCCGAGTTGACGTCGGATAGGCCCAGTTCCTCGAGGACTTCCTGCATGCCACTCACCCCCTACTCGCAATCGTCTCGATCTCGACGAGGAAACCGCCCGGCAGGGCGGATACTTCGACGGTCGATCTCGCCGGCGGCTCAGATCCGAATCGAGAGCCGTACACCTCGTTGACAACGGGGAAGTCGACCATGTTTCGCAAGAAGATGGTGGTCTTCACGACACTCTCGAACCCCAGACCCGCGTCACCGAGGATCGCGCCGATGTTCGTCATGATGCGGTCGGCCTGTGCCGCCACGTCACCCGTTTCTCGCTCGCCCGTTGCCGGGTCGATGGCGACCTGCCCGGAGATGAACACCAGGCCGGCTGCTTCCACCGCTACCGAGTAGGGACCGAGTGCCTTCGGCGCGCTCGGGGTGCTGAGCACTTCTTTCGACATCGCTGCTCCTCGTTCTGCTGCGCACTCAGGCTACCCGGCGGGCAAGTTTCGCCCGTCGGTCTGCGCTCGCAGTCTTCAGTCTTCAGTCGTCAGTCTTCAGTCTTCAGTCATGAGTAAGAACGCGACTGAGAACAACACGGGACCTCGGGGCGAGTGTCCTACCGAGAACCGAAGACGGCTCGCGGAGCGGACCCGGCTGTGTGTCATCCGGTCAGTGGGCGTCTCGCTGCGCTCGCTGTCTTCAGTCGCGAGTCGTCAGTCTTCAGTCATGAATAAGAACGCGACCCAGAACAGCACGGGACCTCGGGGCGAGTGTCCTATCGAGAACCGACAACCGAGAACCGAAAACGGCCCGCGAGGCCTAGTTGAAGCTGTTGCCGCAGCCGCAGGAGCTGGTCACGTTCGGGTTCTGGATGGCGAACCCGGCGCCCATGAGGTCGCTCTTGTAGTCGAGGGTCGAGCCCCTGACCATGGTCAACGACTCCGGATCGACGACGACCTTCACGTCGTCGCCGAACGCTTCGACGACATCGTCGCCGTTGATCTGCGTGTCGAAATACATCTCGTACGAGAACCCCGAGCATCCGCCGGGGCGAACGCCGAACCGAAGCACCAGAGACGGATCCCCTTCCGCCTGAACGAGCTCTCGCACCTTGGCGATAGCGGTGTCGGTCAAGGTCACCGCCCGCATTGCGGACTTGATCTCGAGAAACTGCATACGACTGCTCCTTTCGGCGAACGACAGAATACTCGGTCGCAGCCAATAAACACCGTCGACGTAGTGGAAATACGTATCTACGCTCGCGTCTGTGAACAAAGACCACATCATGACGGCCCTCAAGGGCGTGCTGGATCCCGAACTCGGAAGCGACATCGTGGACCTTGGAATGGTCCAGTCGGTGTCGCTCTCTCCGGATGGGTCGGTAACGGTCGGTGTGGCCCTGACGGTCGCGACCTGCCCAATGCGCGACAGGATCGAAGACGATGTCATCAGGAAGGTCTCGGCCCTCGATGGTGTGACGTCGGTGAACGTGGAGACGCGGACCATGGATGCCGAGCAGCGTTCCGCGTTGATGAGCGTCGCGCGACAGCAGGCCCGCGAACACGCCGAGCCGACTTCGGTGAACCCCCTCACACGCGTTGTCGCCGTCGGCAGCGGCAAAGGTGGGGTCGGCAAGTCATCGGTCAGCGTGAATCTGGCGTTCTCCCTCGCCGATCTGGGGCATCGCGTCGGGCTGCTCGACGCGGACATCTGGGGGTTCTCGATCCCCAGGCTCGTCGGTACGGAGGAACGACTCACCGCACGCGACGATCGCATGATCGTTCCGGCAGACATCGGCGGCATCCAGGTCGTCTCGACGGGACTGATCGTCGAGTCGGAGGACACGGCGCTCATGTGGCGGGGCCTGATGTTGTCGAAAGCACTCGAGCAATTCCTGCGCCAAGTGTCGTGGAGTGCCGACCTCGACTACCTGATCATCGACCTTCCCCCTGGCACCGGAGACGTCCAGATGGCACTCTCGAGGTTGGCACCGCAGGCCGAGCTGGTAGTGGTGACCACTCCCCAGATGGCCGCCCAGAAGGTCGCTGCCCGAGTCGCCGACATGGCTCGGCGTTCATTCCTGCCGGTGCTGGGAGTGATAGAGAACATGGCGGGCTTCACATGCGAGCACGGAACCACCTACCACCTGTTCGGTGAGGGCGGAGGTACTCGCCTCGCAGGAGACCTGGGTATCCCTCTGCTAGGGCGGATACCGCTCGACCCGCACGTCGTTTCCGACGGCGATGCTGGGTCACCCATCGTTCGGTCCCATCCGGAAACGGCCACTGCGACCGCCTTCAAGGATGTCGCGGCGCGCCTGATCGACGCGCTTCCTCCTGCAGGCCAAGAGACATGCACCGGCCGCCTCGCCCGGATCCTGAACGACGTCGCACCGAACTAGTCACTCGGGGTCAACTCACAACAGGCCGGTACTCCTGGGCCACCTTCGTCGATACT
>Ga0315556_1000144_pt1 | contig 39883 bp, 40 predicted proteins | sample SalMarSW160310MG_FD_202112 | JGI IMG/M metagenome (GOLD analysis project Ga0315556, IMG submission 202112) | Salt marsh sediment microbial communities from the Plum Island Ecosystem LTER, Massachusetts, United States - Salt Marsh Sediment SW1603-10 ...
GGTCGTGATACAGCGTGCGGTAGGTGGAGAACGAGGAAACAGAGCGCAATAGTGCGGCCCACTGGTAATAGTCCAGCGCGCCGCCCACGTCCTCGACGCTGGGCAGCAGCACGTGGTATTTCACGTCGAGAATCCGCGCGGTATTATCAGCGCGCTCGAGAAAGGTGCCCAGGCGCGAGAAGTTGAAGGCTTCCCCGCGCACGATCGTGCCGTAGGTGATCCCGCGGAAGAGGTGGCTGCGCTCCTTCACCCAGTCGAAGAAGCGCGTGGCGCCCGCGCCAGTAACCTGCTCATGCCGCATTGCGCGCATCTCGATCCAGGTTGCGTTCAGCGATTCCCACATTTCCGAGGTGATCTGGCCGCGCATGGCGTGCGCGTTTTCGCGCGCCATGCGGATGCAGTAATAGATCGACGAGTGGTTGTCTTCGTCGAGCGCCAGGAAAGTGATCAAAGCGGGGAGCGTGAGGGCGCGGTGGCGGGCGAAGAATGCCTCCGCGGCGCCGGTAATGGAAAGCGGCGCGAGCAGATTCTGTTCCTGCACCTCGGGCTTTCCAAACAGCAACAAATTCGAGGTCACGCCGAGAATGCGCGCGAGGTTCTCGGCGCGCTCGATCTGGCGCGACATCCAGTAGATGCGGGCAGCGGCGCGCGAAAGCATCAGTGCGCTCCGCCAGAGCGAGGGAACAATTCAATGTCACGCATCGCGATCAATCGACCACCCACGTGTCCTTGGTGCCACCGCCCTGGGAGGAGTTGACGACCAGCGAGCCCTGCTTGAGCGCGACCCGCGTGAGGCCGCCGGGGACGATCTTGACCTCCTTGCCTGAGAGCACGAAGGGGCGCAGATCGACGTGGCGCGGCGCAATGCCCCGCTCGACAAAGGTCGGGCAGGTCGACAGTGCAAGTGTCGGCTGCGCGATGTAGTTCGACGGATTGGCCTGCAGACGCGCACGAAATGCCTCGAGCTGCGCTTGCGTCGCGGCCGGGCCGATCAGCATGCCGTAACCGCCCGATCCCTGCACCTCCTTTACCACCAGCTCGGCGAGGTTATCGAGCACGTGAGCGAGGTCATCGGGGCGTTTGCACTGCCAGGTCGGTACATTCTCGATCAGCGGCGCCTCGCCGAGATAGAAGCGGATCATGTCCGGCACGAAGGGATAAGTCGACTTGTCGTCGGCGACGCCGGTGCCGATGGCGTTGGCGAGCCCGACGTTGCCCGCGCGGTACGCCGAGAGCAGCCCAGGTACGCCGAGCAACGATTCAACTCGGAAAGCGAGCGGGTCGAGGAAGGCGTCGTCCATTCTGCGGTAGATGACGTCGACGCGCTGCGGCCCGCCCGTGGTACGCATATATACAAAGCCATCCTTGACCAGCAGGTCCTGGCCCTCGACCAGCTCGATGCCCATCTCCTCGGCGAGGAAGGCGTGCTCGAAATAGGCGCTGTTATAGGGGCCCGGCGTAAGCAGCACGACCGTGGGCTCGTGTCGCGAGCGGGGCGCTGCGGCGCGCAGCGTCTCGAGCAGCATGGTTGGATAGTGCTCGACCGGCAGCACGTGCTGGCTGGCAAACAGCTCCGGGAACAGCCGCATCATCATCCTGCGGTTCTCGATCATGTACGAGACTCCCGAAGGCGTGCGCAGATTGTCCTCGAGCACGTGCCAGCGGCCGTCCTGGTTGCGTACCAGATCGATTCCGGCGATCTGCGAGTAGGTCTCGTTTGGCAGGTCGAGGCCCAGCATCGCCACCTGATAGGCATCGTGAGTCAGCACCTGCTCGGCAGGGATCACGCCGGCCTTCAGAATCTCCTGCCCGTGGTAAATGTCGTGCAGGAAGCGGTTCAGCGCCGTGACACGCTGCGTCAGCCCCTTTACCAGTAGCTCCCACTCGGCCAGTGGAATGATGCGCGGGATGGTGTCGAAGGGAATCAGGCGCTCGACGCCCTGGGCGTCGCCGTACACCGCGAAGGTGATGCCGACGCGGTGAAACAGCAGATCCGCCTCGCGGCGCTTCTCCAATACGCGCTCCGGAGGCGTCTCGGCGAGCCACTGCGCCAGCGCACGGTAGTGCCCTCGGACTTGGTCCGGGGCGGCGTGCATCTCGTCGTAATAGTGTCGTTCCAACGGCGTTCCCTCAGACGTTTTCAAAGCAACCGACGTGCCAAGCCCGCGTTGACCGCAGGCTCAGGGACTTGCCGGAGGGAAGGAGCAAGGCGCACCGCAGCGGTGCGCCTCGGCACTCAAGTAGAGCTGCCGGGGTCGTCTTCCTCCGGCGGCGTCGATTGCCCCGGAACGGGCTCGAGCCTGGAGGCTGCACGGCGATATTCCGACGGCGGAATGCCGACCTGGTGAAGAAAGAAACGGGTGAAGTTGCTCTGGGCCGAGAAGCCCAGCTCGGCCGAGACATCGGCGATCTTGGCGCGGCCCGACGCCAGCCTCGAAATCGCCGTTTCGACGCACAACATGTCCAGGTAGGCGCGCGGCGAACGGCCGGTGCAGAGCTGGAACAGGTCGTAGAAGCGCGAGCGCGACAGGCCCACCTGGCTCGCCACCTCGTCCATGTTCATGTCCTTGTTCGGCCGCGCGCGCAGCAGCGCGATGGCGCGCCGGATGCGCGAGTCCTCGAAGCGCGAGCCGCGCCACAGCGGCGACGACGCGCGCCGCCGCGCGATGTAGGTATCGATGATCGACAGCACCAGCTCCTGCAGCATGAACTCGAGCCGCTCGGGGGAGAGGAACTGGTCGTTCACGATCTCGACCGCAAGGGTGTCGGCCAGCTGGCGGATTCGTGGAGTAATCTCCTCGCGCCGGTGCGGGAAGGCTTGCCCGCTGCTGGCGCCGAACACGGCCGGAAAGCTGTTGCGCAGCCACTCGCCCGAGGCGTGCAGCACCAGCAACCGCGTTGGCGCGGAACCGGGGGCACGTCGGTCGGCGTGCAAATCCTGCGCATTTACGAACGCGATGTCGCCGCGGGTCAGCGGGACGACCTCGTCGCCGATCAGATACTCGGTGTCCGCGCCGTCGTGCTTGAGCAGGATCGTCGGCTCGGAATGCGCGTGCGGCGTCCCCGGCGCGCTGACCTCCAGAAGGATCAGGCGCCCGAAACGACCGTCGAAGACGCGGATAGGCCGGTTCATGGCAATGACAGCATACGTTCCCGCCGCCAATCGCGCTAGTGGGTCCGTGGGTGCCGGCTCAATACGCCAGCTGGCGGGGGCGCTTGGCCGAGATCACCCGGGTGTTTACCCCCATCCAGTTCAGCCCGCCGAACAGGCGGCCGTGCTCGATTTTCATGCACCGGTCCATGACCGAATCCAGTCCCGCGGCCCGCGCCTTGCCGGCCGCCGCCTCGTTCTTGACCCCGATCTGCTGCCAAAGCACCCTGGCGCCGATCGCAATCGCCTGGTCCGCGATAGGCCCCACGTCCTCGGCGCGGCGGAATACGTCGACCACGTCGACCTTCTCGGGGATCTCGCCCAAGCGGGGATAGCAGGTTTCGCCCAGCACCTGCTTGCCGGCGTAGCGCGGGTTCACAGGAATCACGCGGTAGCCGTGCTCCTGCAGGTACTTGGCGGCGAAATAGCTCGGGCGGAACCAGTCGGCCGACAGGCCGACCATCGCGACGATCCGGTTCTCGCGCAGGATCCGGCGCAGCGTTTCGACGTCTTCCATGACGCCAATATACCGCAGCAGGCTGCGCCTATAATCGAACGATCCGCAACCTGGGGGGAGTGATGTACGTCGAAGAACGCATGTACCTGCTGCAGCCCGGCAAGGCGCCGGAGTACTTCAAGCACTACGAAGCCGATGGCATGGTGGTCCAACTCAGGCATCTGCCGCACATGGTGGGCTACTACGTTACCGAGGTCGGTCCGCAGAACATGGTGATCCACTTGTGGGCCTATGACGACCTCAACCAGCGCGAGAAATGCCGTGCCGCCTTGCACGCCGACCCGGCCTGGCAGACCTACCTGCCGAAGATCAGGCCACTGATCGTCAGCCAGGACACGCGCATCCTCAAGTGCGCGCCGTTCTTCGTCGAGCGGCTCAAGAAGATGCTGGCGGCGACAAAATGAGCGTCCAGGTCCACCCGCAAGTCGCGGCCCTGCTCGAGCGCGTGGCGCGCTCGAGCCTGCCGCCGTACGCCAGCGTGCCGCCGTTCGTCGCGCGCCGGATCTACCGCGACACTCGAGGCGCGTTGTCGCCCGTGCCCCCCGCAGTGGCCGAGGCCAAGCTGCTGCTGGCGCCCGGGCCCGGGGGGCCGATCCCGCTGCGCGCCTACCGGCCCGCGGGCAGCGCGACGGAGGAAATTCTGCCGCTGCTGATGTACTTTCACGGCGGAGGCTGGGTGATCGGCGACCTCGACACTCACGACGTGGTTTGCCGCCAGCTCGCCAACGGCGCGCGTTGCGCGGTGATTTCGGTCGACTACCGGATGGGGCCCGAAAGCCCGTTTCCGGCCGCGGTCGACGACTGTGTCGCTGCCACGCGCTGGGCGGCGGCCGAAGCGGCCAACCTCAGGGTCGATGCGCAGCACATCGCGGTCGGCGGCGACAGCGCCGGCGGCAATCTCGCCACCGTGGTGGCCCTCGCGGCGCGCGACGCAGGCAGTCCGTCGCTCGCGTTTCAGCTCCTGATCTATCCGGCGACCGACCAGCGCTATGGCTACTCGTCGATCGATCGCAACGGCGAGGGTTATCTGCTGACGAAGCAGTCCATGGTGTACTTCCGCGGCCACTACCTTCCGCGCCGGCAGGACTGGGAGGATTGGCGCGCTTCGCCTTTGCTCGCAGGGAGCCTCGCCGGACTGCCGCCGGCAGTGGTGATCACCGCGGGCTTCGATCCGCTGCTCGACGAAGGGCGCGCCTACGCCGAGCGACTCGCCGCCGAAGGCGTGGCGACGGTCTATCGCGAATATCCGGACATGGTGCACGGTTTTCTGCTTTTGGGCGGAGTACTCGACACCGCCAACGAGGCGGTCGGAGAATGCTGCAAAGCGTTGCGCGCCGCATACGATGGAGTGAAATGATGCAGCAACAAGATCTCAAGTTGCGCCACGGCGGCAAGGTTCTCGCCGACGCGCTGGTCGGCCACGGCGCGAAGATGGCGTTCGGGGTTCCGGGCGAGAGCTTCCTGCCGGTGCTGGACGGCCTCTACGACGTGCGCGACCAGCTGAAATTCGTCGTCTGCCGGCAGGAAGGCGGCGCTGCTTACATGGCCGATGCCTGGGGCAAGCTGACCGGCGAGCCGGGGCTCCTGTTCGTAACGCGCGGGCCGGGCGCGACCAACGGCGCGGTCGGTGTTCATACCGCGTTCCAGGACTCCACGCCGCTGGTGGTGTTCATCGGCCAGGTCGGCAACGACTTCGTCGAGCGCGAGGCGTTCCAGGAGATAGATTACCGCCGCATGTACGGCCAGATGTCGAAGTGGGTGGCGCAGATCGATCGCGTCGAGCGCATCCCCGAGTACGTCAGCCATGCGTTCCACACCGCGACCGCCGGGCGGCCGGGACCGGTGGTGCTGGCCCTGCCCGAGGATATGCTGTTCGCCGAGGCCGCAGTGGCCGATGCGCCGCGCTACAAGCGGGTGCGGCCGGCGCCGTCGGCGCGCGACATGGAGGCCTTGCAGGCTCTGCTGCAGGGCGCCAAGCGGCCTTTCGTGCTGGTCGGCGGCGGCGGCTGGTCGCGGGCGGCGTGCGACGGCCTGCGTGCCTGGGTAGAGGCGAGCGGTCTGCCCGCGGGCACCTCGTTCCGCTGCCAGGACCTGTTCGACAACCGCAGTTCGAGCTACGCCGGGGACGTTGGCATCGGCATCAACCCCAAGCTCGCCCAGCGGGTCAAGGAAGCCGATGTTCTGCTGGTGATCGGCGCGCGCCTGGGCGAGATGACCACCAGTGGCTACTCGCTGCTCGAGGTCCCGCTGCCGCAGCAGAAGCTGATCCACGTACACGCCGGCGCCGAGGAGCTAGGGCGTGTCTACCAGGCGGAGCTGCCGATCAACTCGGGCAACGCGCAGTTCGTCGAGGCGCTTGCCGCGGTCGCCCTCGACGGCGCCGGCTGGCGCGAGCGCACGCGCGCCGCGCGCGCCGAGTACGAAGCGTGGGGTAAGCCGCAGCCGATTCCCGGCCGGTTGCAATACGCCGAGGCGGTCAAGTGGCTGGACGGCGCGCTACCGGAAGACGCGATCGTCAGCGTCGGCGCGGGCAACTTTTCCGGCTGGATGCACCGCTACTTCCGCTACAAGGGCTTCCGCAGCCAGCTTGGAGCGACCAACGGCTCGATGGGTTACGGCCTGCCGGCGGCGGTGGCGGCGAAGCTCGCGGCGCCGGAGCGCACCGTGGTCGCGGTGTGCGGTGACGGCGACTTTCTGATGACCGGGCAGGAATTCGCGACCGCTGCGCAGTACGGCGCGGCGGTCATCGCGCTGGTGGTGAACAATGGCATGTACGGCACCATCCGCATGCATCAGGAGCGCGAGTACCCCGAACGCATCAGCGGAACCGAGCTGAGGAATCCGGATTTCGCGGCTTACGCACGAGCGTTCGGGGGGCACGGCGAGCTGGTCGAGGAGACCGCGCAGTTCGCGCCCGCCTTCGAGCGCGCGCGGGGCTCGGGCAAGCCGGCGATCATCGAGTTGCGCCTCGACCCCGACGCGATCACGACCAGCACCACGCTGTCGAAGATCCGCGCCCAGGCGCTCAAGTCAGGGCGATGAACTCCGGGTCGTCCTGCTGGTCGCGTTCGAACTTGAGGAAGTCGTAGTAGCCGCAGCGTGCGCTGTCCGGATAGTCGCGGCACACCTGGGGGCGCGCCTCGTAGACGGTGCAGCGCCTTGTTTTCTGGTCGAGGAACTGGCACACGCTGTTGAACACCTTGTCCTTGCGGTGGCGCAGCACCGGCGCCTTCTCGCCGGCGTCGTACTTGGTGAAACGCGCCTGCGCCTGCTCAAACGACAGTCCGAAGTGCCTGGCGAGCCGGGCGATGTCCCGCTTGCCGATCTCGATCAGCGGATAGCTGCAGCAATAGCCCGGGCACTTGGCGCAGTTGTAGCTGCGGCGGGGGTTGCCGCTGTGGCGCATCGCGTTCTTTACCGGAATCGGAAAGTGCTTGCCGTTCTTCATGTTTCCAGGATCAAAAAAACAAGTCGCGCATTCTACGCGACTTGGCCGACAAATTTCACATTTAACCCTTTCTGCGCCGCCGTTCGTTTCACCCCTGCATGAGCCCGCCGCTTCGGTGGGCGCCAAGGCGAAAGGAGAGGGTATGAACAAGCTCAAGATGCTGGGCGCGATCCTCGCGGTCGCACTGTCGACACAGGCCTGTGCCACAGGCGGGTTGGTCGACCTGGGCGTGTACGACCGTGCCGAGGGCCGGCGGTTGCCGGTGCACTGGCACCACGGGCGCGCCTACGTCGCCGGCAAGCCCGGCAACGAGTACCGCGTGACGCTGCGCAACCGCAGCGGCGAGCCGTTGCTCGCCGTGGTCTCGGTCGACGGCGTCAATGTAATTACCGGCGAGAGCGCCGATCCGCGGCAAAGCGGCTACGTGCTCGCGCCCGGGCGCTCGGTCGACATCCTCGGCTGGCGAAAGAGCCTGTCGCAGACGGCCGCGTTCTACTTCGCCGAACTTGCGGACTCCTACGCCGCGCGCACGGGCAGGCCCGACAACGTTGGCGTCATCGGGGTGGCATTGTTCCGCAAGAAACACCCGCGCCCACGGCCGCCGGCGGCGTTCGGGCCCGCTCAGGAAAGTGCGGCGCCCGCAAGCCGGGCGGCGGATGCCGAAAACAAGCTCGGCACCGGTCATGGCCGCCGCGAACATTCCCAGGCCTACTACGTCCAATTCGAGCGTGCCAGCAGCAATCCGGCCGAAACGGTGACGCTGTACTACGACAGCCGCCGCAAGCTTGTCGCGCGCGGCGTCTTGCGCGGCCCGCAGCCGTTCCCGGGGTTCGTGCCGGATCCGCCGGGGGTTACACTTCCCTGGCATGGAGGCCACGGATGAACAGTTGATGCTCGCCTACGCGGCTGGCGACGCGGCGGCCTTCGAGACGCTATACGCGCGGCACAAGGGAGGTCTATACCGCTTCGTGCTGCGCGACATCAAGGAGCGGGGTATCGCAGAGGAGTTGTTCCAGGAGATCTGGATACGCGTGATCGAGGCGCGCTTGCGCTACGCTCCGCAGGCGCGTTTCTCGACCTGGCTCTACACCATCGCGCACAACCGCATGGTCGACCACTGGCGCAAGCGCGGCTTGAACGTGGTCTCGCTCGAGCGCGAAGGTGCGGACGATCCCGCGCCGCCCGAGCCCGCCGCCCAGGCCGCACGCGAGCCACAGCGCCAGGCCGAGACCAACCAGCAGCTCGAGCGTCTGGCGCGCGCGCTCGAAGCGCTGCCGCCGGCGCAGCGCGAAGTGTTCCTGATGCGCGAGGAGGGCGGGCTGTCACTGGCCGAGATTGCGTCGGCTACCGCCAGCAACGAGGAGGCGGTCAAGAGCCGTCTGCGCTACGCGGTGGGAAAATTGCGGGAGGCGCTCAATGGCTGAACTCGACGACGACCAACTCGGCGATCGCTATCGCGCGCTCGGCCGCGACGAGCCGCCGCACGAGCTCGACGCCAGGATCCTCGCTGCGTCGCGCCGTGCGGTACGTTCGCGTCCGGGGTGGCGCCGCTGGTACCTGCCGCTGTCGATCGCGGCGGTGCTCGTGTTGTCGGTCGGCGTGACTTTGCGATTGCAGCACGAGGGTGCCGATCTGGCGGGCCAGGTGCGCGCGCCGGCCGAAGCAGGCAAGGCACCGGCGGCGGCACCGGCGGCACCGTCTGCAGCAGACAACGTCATGCGCGTCCCAGCTCCCGAACTCAGGCTGGAGAAGCAGAAGTCCTCGCAAGAGGCGACGGCGCAGCCGGGGCGTTCGTCGCGGGAATCGGCCGAGGATTCGCCCGAACGATTGCTGGCGCGCATCGCCGAGCTGCGCCGAGAGGGGCACGACGCTGAGGCCGATCGCCGGCTTGCCGAGTTCCGGCGCCGCTTTCCGGACTACCGCATCCCGCAGGCGCTGCGGGATGAAGTCGAGCGGCGCTAGGCGGGCGGCTTCTCGCCCGCGGTCTGCAGGAACACGGCGCAGGCGTCGAGCCCGCCGAGAGAGCCGCGGCGCGCGGCCTGGAACTGGCTCCGAACCAGCGCCGCGATCGGCGTCGGCCGGTCGAGTTCCTGCGCCATGCCGAGAAAGTAGCGCAGGTCCTTCTCCATCAGCGCGAGCTGGAACTGCGGCTTGAAATCGCGCTGGAACATCATCGGCATCTTGCTCTTCAGCAGGCGCGAGGCGGCCGCGCCTTCGCCCAGGATCTCCAGCGCCGCTTCGCGGCCCAGGCCCGCCGCCTCGGCGATCTGCACGGCTTCGGCCACCGCGGCAGTCATGGTGCCGGAGAGCATGTTGTTGATCAGTTTGACGGTGGCCCCGGCACCCGAGTCGCCGGCGCGCTTGGCCATGCGGCCCATCGCCGCGAACAGCGGTTGTGCCTTGTCGAACGCTTCCTGAGGCCCGCCTACCATGAACACCAGCTCGCGGCCCTGTGCCTGCTTGAGACTGCCCGACACCGGCGCGTCGAGATAGAAGCAGCCGCGGCCGGTCGCCTCACGCGCAACCTCGCGCGAGATCGCCGGGGTATTGGTGCTCGAGTCGATGATGATGCAGCCTTTCGCCGCGCCGGCGACCGCGCCGTTCGCGCCCAGCATCACCTCGCGCGTCGCGTTGTCGTCGGAGACGATCGAGACCGCGAAGTCGGCTCCCTTGACCGCCGCGGCGGGAGAGTCTGCAACCTCGGCGCCTTTTTCGGCCAGCGCCTTGGTCTTGGCGCGATCCCGGTTGTAAACGCGCAGCTTGAATCCAGCTTGCTGCAGGTTCGCCGCCATGCGCGAACCCATTGCGCCGAGCCCGATGAATGCAACGGTCGTCATCTCCCCTCCTAGTGCGAAAGTATCTTGGAAAGAAACTGCTGGGCGCGCTCTGAGCGGGGCGTGCCGAAGAATTCGTCCTTGGTCGCATCCTCCACGATGCGGCCGGCATCCATGAAGATGACGCGGTCCGCGACGCGGCGCGCGAAGCCCATCTCGTGGGTCACCACCATCATGGTCATGCCCTCCTGGGCGAGTTGCACCATGACGTCGAGCACCTCGTTGATCATCTCCGGGTCGAGCGCGGAAGTGGGCTCGTCGAACAGCATCGCGATCGGGTTCATGCACAGTGCGCGCGCGATGGCGACGCGCTGCTGCTGGCCGCCAGACAGCTTGCCCGGGAGCTTGTCGGCGTGATCCTGCAGGCCGACACGCTCGAGCAGTGCCTCGCCCTTGGCGAGCGCCTCTTTCGGGCTGCGGCCGAGCACCTTTACTTGCGCCAGCGTCAGGTTCTGCGTCACTGTCATGTGCGGGAACAGCTCAAAATTCTGGAAAACCATGCCGATGCGAGCGCGCAGCTTCGGCAGGTCCGTCCCGGGGTCTCCTACCGAGATGCCCTCTACCGTGATGGTTCCGTTCTGGAATGGCTCCAGCCCGTTGACGCACTTGATGAGCGTCGACTTGCCGCTTCCCGACGGGCCGCAGACCACTACCACCTCGCCCCTGGTCACTTCGGTCGAGCAGTCGGTGAGCACCTGGAAACTGCCGTAGGACTTGCTGAGGTCGCGGATCGAGATCATCGCTGTTGCCGGCGTATTGATGACGCAATATCGTCAGGGCTGCGCGGAGTGTCAAGCGTCCCTATATAATCGGCGCCAGCCGCAATCCGCTCCACTATAGGAGGATCCGTGACCGATCCGCAGAAGCTGTGGGAGCCGTCGCAGCAAGCGATCGAGCGGGCGCAGATCACGGAGTTCGCGCGCTGGATCGTGCGCCGGCTCAAGCTCGATCTGAACACTTATCCGGATTTCTATCGCTGGAGCGTCGACAACCCCGAGGAGTTCTGGAGCTCGGTATGGGAGTGGTGCGGCGTCGTCGCTTCGCGCAAGGGCTCGACGGTGCTGGTCGATGGCGACAAGATGCCCGGCGCCAAGTGGTTTCCCGAGGCGCGTCTGAACTTCGCCGAGAACCTGCTGCGGCGCGGAGACCGCGGCGACGCGCTAGTGTTCTGGGACGAAACCGGATTCCGATGCCGCGTGTCCTATGCCGACCTGTACAGCAACGTGTCGCGCGCCGCGCAAGCGCTGAAGGCGCTGGGACTGCGCGCCGGCGACCGTGCCGCGGCGTTCATCCCCAACATGCCCGAGACGGTCGTGTTCGCGCTGGCCGCGATCTCGCAGGGCATCGTCTGGTCGTCCTGCTCGCCCGACTTCGGCACCGACGGCGTGCTCGATCGCTTTGGCCAGATCGAGCCCAAGGTGCTGTTCTGCGCTGACGGTTACCTCTACAACGGCCAGCGCCACGATTCGCTCGAGCGGGTGCGCGAGATCGCGGCCCAGCTGCCGAGCGTGCGCAAAGTGGTGGTGGCGCCCAACCTCGATGAACGGCCCGACGTGACCGAGATTCCAAACGCGGTGACGATGGAGGAGTGGCTGCGACGCTTCACGCCGGGCGACATCGACTACGCGCAGATGCCGTTCGACCACCCGCTGTACATCCTGTTCACTTCGGGCACTACCGGCAAGCCGAAGTGCATCGTGCACGGCGCCGGTGGCTCGCTGCTCTCTGGCCTCAAGATGTACAAGCTGCAGTTCGACGTGCGCCCGGGCGACCGCTTTTTCTACTACACGACCTGCAACTGGGTGATGTGGAACCTGCTGTTCGCGGGGCTCTCGGCCGAGGCCAGCCTGATGCTGTATGACGGCTCGCCGTTCGCGCGCGGCGCGCGGGTGCTGTTCGACTTCGCCGCCGAGGAGCGCTTCACGCACTTCGGTACTTCGGCCAAGTTCGTCGATGCGATCGCCAAGCGCGGGCTGAGGCCGCGCGAGACGCACGATCTGTCTTCCGTGCGCATGATCATCTCGACCGGCTCGCCGCTGGTACCCGAGAGCTACGACTACGTGTACGCCCACGTGAAGGAGGACGTGTGCCTGTCGTCGATCTCGGGCGGCACGGACATCATGGCGGCATTCGCCGACGCCAACCCGATTCTGCCGGTGTACCGCGGCGAGCTGCAGTGCCGCTCGCTCGGACTCGCGGCGGAGGTGTTCGACGAGGAAGGCCGGCCGGTGGTCGGCGAGAAGGGCGAGCTGGTGTGCACCAAGCCCTTCCCGTCGATGCCGCTCGGCTTCTGGAACGACCGCCACCACGAGAAGTACCACTCGGCATACTTCGACAAGTTCCCGAACGTCTGGTGCCACGGCGACTGGGTCGAGCTGACCGAGCGCGGCACCATGATCGTTTACGGACGTTCCGACGCAACACTCAATCCGGGCGGGGTGCGGATCGGCACCGCCGAGCTGTACCGGCAGGTGGAGAAGGTGGACGAGGTCGAAGAGGCGGTGGCGATCGGTCAGCTCTGGCCGCCGGACAAGCCCTCCGACACGCGCGTGGTCCTGTTCGTCAAGCTGCGCGAAGGAATCACGCTCGACGCCGCACTCGAAGAGCGAATCCGCATGGGCATTCGAGAAAACGCCACCCCGCGCCACGTGCCGGCCAAGATCATCCAGGTGCCTGATATCCCGCGCACCAAGAACAACAAGGTGGTCGAAATCGCGGTGCGCGCCGTCGTGCATGGCATGCCGGTGGGCAACACCGACGCGCTGGCGAACCCGGAGGCGCTCGAGTTGTTCCGCGATCTGCCGGAGCTGCAGGCCTGAGGCCTAGTGCAGCGTCGCGCGGCGGCGCTCGTAGATGCCCTGCAGCAGGCGCAGCGAGCCCAGGCTGATGGCGCGGTGCGTGAGGGCGTGGCCAAGGTCCTCGACGATGTCGAGCGTCACCGGCACGTGCAGCCCGGCGAGCACGCGCGCAGCGCGCTCGGCGTGCACACGCGACACCACCGAGTCGAACTCGCCGTGAACCAGGTGGATGCGCGCGTCGATGCGCGTGCCGATCTGCGGCAGCCGCGCGAACTGCGCGGAGAACGCCACCACCGCGCCGGTCAGGCCGCGCAGCTTCTTCACCGCCTCGAGCGCGACCGTGCCGCCCTGCGAGAAGCCGATCAGCACGGTACGGTGCGCAGGCACGCCGAAGTTCGTTTGCTCGCGTCGCACCAGGTCCTCGACGTCGGGCAGCACTGCGTCGACGCGCTCGGCGCGGTTGTCGACGTTCAGGCCGCGCGTCGGAAACCAGTCCTGCGCTTCTCCGCCGCGCGCGCCGGGCGCGAAGCCGCTCGGCAGCACCAGCGCCGCACTCGGGAAGCGCGCCTGGAACTTGAAAGCGATGGGGATCATCGACTGCGCCGTGGCGCCGCAGCCGTGCAGGAACACGAACAGGCGGTTTGCTTCGCGCTCCGGCGGGGTGCCGAAACGATAGACCCTGCCGGAGGACATGCGATGAATTGTCGCCCTATCGCGCGCGTTCTGTAAACTCCCCGCCGCCCGTCTTAAGTTCGATTGTCCGAAAGCGAGAGGAAGATCATGAGCAGGAAGCAATTCTTGTCCGCGTTCTGGGCGCTTGCGCGTCCCTACTGGGTATCCAAGGAGCGGCGCACGGGGGTGGCGCTGCTGGCCACCGTGGTGGTGATGGCCATCGTGCTGGTTTGGCTGAATGTCCAGTTCAACCACTGGTACAACGACTTCTACAACACTTTCGAGACCAAGAACCAAGCCGAGTTCTATCGCCAGCTGCTGAAATTCACGCTGCTCGCATTCGCCTACATCATCATCGCCGTGTACCAGGCCTACCTGCAGCAGATGCTGCAGATCGAGTGGCGCAACTGGCTGAACGACCGGCTGCTGGCCGACTGGCTCAAGGACCGCGCCTACTACCGGCTGCAGCTCCTGGACCGCGGCACCGACAACCCGGACCAGCGGATCGCCGAGGACCTGCGCATCTTCGTCGACACCACGCTCTCGCTTGGGCTCGGGCTCATCACGTCGGTGGCAACGCTGATCGCCTTCGTCGCCATCCTGTGGACGCTCTCGGGTGTACTGAGCTTCACTTTCGCGGGCACGCACTTCACCATCGCCGGCTACATGGTCTGGTTCGCGTTGCTGTACGCGATCGCGGGATCGTGGCTCACGCACCTGATCGGTCGCCCGCTCATCGGACTCAACTTCGACCAGCAGCGCTTCGAAGCCGATTACCGCTTTTCGCTGGTGCGCCTGCGCGAGAACAGCGAAGGCGTCGCGCTGTACCGGGGCGAGGGCGAGGAAGTTGAGAATTTTCGTCAGCGCTTCGGCAACGTCATCAGCAACTGGTGGGGCATCATGCGCAAGCGCAAGCAGCTCGGCTTCTTTAGCATCTCGTACGCGCAGCTCGCGGTGGTATTCCCGTTCGTGGTCGCTGCACCGCGCTTCTTCTCCGGCGCGATCAAGCTTGGCGGGCTGATGCAGATCGCCTCCGCGTTTGGCCAAGTGCAGGGCGCGCTGTCCTGGTTTATCGACGCGTACACGCAATTCGCAGCCTGGAAGGCAACCGTCGACCGGCTCACCGGCTTTTCGGCCTCGCTCGCGCATGTGCGCGCGGAGGCCGAGCTGCTCGACGGCGATCGAGTCGAAGGCGCCGCCTCGACGTTCGCACTCGACGGCCTGGCGCTCGCGCTGCCGCAGGGCCGGCCGCTGCTCGCGCCGACCACGCTCGAGCTGAAGCGCGGCGAGCACGTGCTGGTCACCGGCCCCTCCGGCGCGGGAAAGTCGACGTTGTTCCGCGCGCTGGCCGGCATTTGGCCCTATTGGAAGGGCAGGATCGCGCTGCCGCGCGGCGGGCGGCTGCTGTTCCTGCCGCAGAAGCCCTATCTGCCGATCGGCACGCTAAAGCACGTGGTGTGCTATCCGGGCGACCACCGCGCAATCGGCGACGCCGAGGTGCGCGACGCGCTGCAGGCGGTCGGGCTGGGCCAGCTCCCGCCCGACCTCGATCGCCGCGAGAGCTGGTCCCAGGTGCTCTCCGGCGGCGAGCAGCAGCGGCTCGCGTTCGCGCGTGCCCTGCTAAACCACCCCGACTGGTTGTTTCTCGACGAGGCGACCTCGGCGCTGCCCGACGATGACCAGGACACGTTGTACCGGCTGATCGGCGAGCGCCTGCCCGGCACCACGCTGGTATCGATCGGGCATCGCGCGAGTCTGGCCGGCTTCCACGAGCGCCATCTCTCCTGGCAGCCTTCAGGCGAGGGCGCGCCGCGCCTCGCGCCCGCCTAGGGCGAGGCGGGAAACGCCGCGATCAAGCGGCGGCGCGACGGCGCGGCTCGCCCAGGGCGTGCTTCAGGTAGCGTCCGGTGTAGCTCGCCTTGCTGGCGGCGACTTGTTCGGGGGTGCCCTCGGCGACAATGCGCCCGCCGCCGTCGCCGCCCTCGGGGCCGAGATCGACGATCCAGTCCGCAGTCTTGATGACATCCAGGTTATGCTCGATCACGACTACCGTATTGCCGGCGTCGCGCAGCCGGTGCAGCACGCCGAGCAGCATCTTGACGTCGTGGAAATGCAGCCCGGTGGTCGGCTCGTCGAGTATGTAGAGCGTGCGCCCGGTATCGCGCTTGGACAGCTCGAGGGAAAGCTTGACCCGCTGGGCCTCGCCGCCGGAGAGCGTGGTTGCGGACTGGCCCAGGCGCGCATAGCCGAGGCCCACGTCGAGCAGGGTGCGCAGCTTCTTCGCAATCGCCGGCACCGCGGAAAAGAATTCCGCCGCCTCGGTGACGGTCATCTCGAGCACGTCGTGGATGTTCCTGCCGCGGTAGCGGATGTCGAGCGTTTCCCGGTTGTAGCGCTGGCCGTGGCAGACGTCGCACGGCACGTAGACGTCCGGCAGAAAATGCATCTCGACCTTGATCAGACCGTCACCCTGGCAGGCTTCGCAGCGACCGCCCTTGACGTTGAACGAGAAGCGCCCGGGACCGTAGCCCCGCGCGCGCGCCTCGGGCACGCCGCAGAACAAGTCTCGGATCGGCGTGAACAGGCCGGTGTAGGTCGCGGGGTTCGAGCGAGGGGTGCGCCCGATGGGGCTCTGGTCGACGCTAATCACTTTGTCGAACTGCTCGATTCCGGCGATCGATTCGAATGGCGCCGGCTCCACTGCGCTGCCGTAGAGCTGGCGCGCGACCGCAGCGTACATGGTGTCGTTGATCAGGGTCGACTTTCCCGAGCCCGAAACTCCGGTCACGCACACGAGCAGGCCGATCGGCAGTTGAAAATCCAGGTTCTTGAGGTTGTTGCCGCTTGCGCCGCGAATCGCCAGCCGTTTGCGCCCGGCCCGGATGCGCCGCTGCGGCACCTCGATTCTGAGCGCGCCGGCGAGATACTTGCCGGTCAGGGAATCCGCCTCGGCGATGACCGCCGCAGGTGTCCCCTGGGCGACCAGATGCCCGCCCGCCTCGCCGGCCCCGGGGCCCATGTCGATCACGTGGTCCGCGGAGAGGATAGCCTCTTCGTCGTGCTCGACGACGATTACCGAGTTGCCGAGGTCGCGCAGGCGCTTCAGCGTCTCGATCAGGCGCGCGTTGTCGCGCTGGTGCAGGCCGATGGAGGGTTCGTCGAGCACATACATGACGCCGGTCAGACCGGAGCCGATCTGGCTCGCGAGTCGGATGCGCTGCGCCTCTCCGCCCGAGAGTGTTTCGGCCGAGCGGTCGAGCGACAGGTAGTCCAGGCCCACGTTCACCAGGAACTCGAGCCGGTCGGCGATTTCGCGCACGATGCGCTCTGCAACCTGCGCCCGGGTGCCGTCCAGCCGCAGGGTGCGGAACAGCTCCAGCGTCTGTCGCAGCGGGACATGCGAGATTTCGTAGATCGACTTGCCGTCGAACAGGACATGGCGCGCCTCGCGCCGCAGTCGCGTGCCGCCGCAGTCGGGGCAAGCCTTGTGGTTCAGATATTTGGCGAGCTCCTCGCGCACGACCACCGATTCGGTCTCGCGGTAGCGGCGCTGCAGGTTGTGCACGATACCCTCGAAAGGGTGCTCTTTGACCGTGCTGCGACCGCGCTCGCTCAGGTAGGTGAAGGCGATCTTCTCCTTGCCGGAGCCGTAAAGGATCAGGTGCTGCACCTTCTCGTCGAGCGCTTCCCACGGCTGCTCGACGTCGAAGACGTAGTGCTTCGCCAACGACTGCAGCATCGAGTAATAGAAATGGTTGCGCCGATCCCAGCCTCGAATGGCGCCGCTCGCCAGGCTCAGATTCGGATGCGCCACCAATCGCTTGGGATCGAAGAACTCCACCGTGCCCAGGCCGTCGCAGGTCGGACAGGCGCCCATCGGATTGTTGAACGAGAACAGGCGCGGCTCGAGCTCGGCCAGCGCGTAGCCGCAGGTCGGGCAGGCGAACTTGGACGAGAACAGGTGTTCCTTGCCGTTGTCGGATTCGACCGCGACCGCGCGTCCGGCGGCATGGCGCAACGCGGTTTCGAACGACTCGGCGAGGCGCTGCTTGACGTCGGCTCTGACCTTGAGGCGGTCGACGACCACCTCGACCGTGTGCTTCACATTCTTCGCCAGCCGCGGCGCGAGGTCGAGATCGAACACCTTGCCGTCGACACGCACGCGGGTGAAGCCCTGCGCGCGCAGCTCGTCGAACAGGTCCGCCTGCTCGCCCTTGCGCCCGGCAACCACCGGCGCGAGGACCATCAGCCTGGTGTCCTCGGGTAGCGCGAGCACGTGGTCCACCATCTGCGCCACCGACTGCGCCTCGAGAGGCAGACCGTGATCCGGGCAATACGGCGTGCCGACACGGGCGAACAGCAGGCGCAGGTAGTCGTGGATCTCGGTCACCGTGCCGACGGTCGAGCGCGGATTGTGGCTGGCCGCCTTCTGCTCGATCGCGATCGCCGGAGACAGGCCTTCGATCAGGTCGACGTCAGGCTTTTCCATCAGCTGCAGAAACTGGCGCGCGTAGGCTGACAGCGACTCGACGTAGCGCCGCTGGCCTTCGGCGTACAGCGTGTCGAAGGCGAGCGAGCTCTTGCCCGAGCCCGAGAGCCCGGTGATCACTACCAGCTTGTTGCGCGGCAGCTCGAGGCTGAGGTTCTTGAGGTTGTGGGTGCGCGCACCGCGTATGCGGATCGTGTGCATGTCGCGCCGCCAGCGGGCGGCCAGGAAACTAAACCTGCTACTATAACGAGTTCCCGGTAGGTCGTTCCACTCCTTCGTTGTTCCTCTTTCTGGACATTGAGTTCAAGTCATGAATTCCGAGCGCATGAGCCCACAAGAGCGGCGCGCCGGCGTCTCTCTCGCTTCGCTGTTCGGCCTGAGAATGCTCGGGCTGTTTCTGATCCTCCCGCTGCTGTCGGTCGACGCGCACAAGCTCGCCGGCGGTGACAACCTGACCCTGGTCGGCCTCGCGCTCGGCGCCTACGGGTTGACGCAGGCTTTCCTGCAGATTCCGTTCGGCATGGCCTCCGACCGTTGGGGGCGAAAGCCCGTGATTCTGGTCGGCTTGCTGCTCTTCGCCGCGGGCAGCTTCGTCGCCGGGGCGGCGGACAACATCTTCGTGGTTATCGTCGGCCGCGCGATCCAGGGCGCGGGCGCGGTTTCGTCGGTGGTCGTGGCGCTCACGGCGGATCTCACGAGTGAGCGCCACCGCACCAAGGCGATGGCGATGATCGGCAGCACGATCGGTTTCGCGTTCGCGCTGTCGCTGGTCATCGCTCCGGTGCTGTATCGCTGGATCGGCCTGAGCGGCGTCTTCTACGCCACCGGCCTGCTGTCGTTCGTTGCGATCGGGTTGCTGTTTGCCGTGGTCCCGAATGCGACGCAACCTGGCCATGCCGAGCAGCCTGCGCGCGCGCGCGATCTTCCTTCGCTGGTGATGCAGCCCGAGCTGGTGAGGCTCAATGTCGGGATCTTCGTGCTGCACGTGTCTCAAATGGCGATGTTCGTGGTCGTGCCGCCGATGCTGGTGGAGGCGGGCCTGGCGCTGCCCTCGCACTGGAAGTTCTACCTGCCGGTGGTGCTGGTGTCGTTCGTCCTGATGGTGCCGGCCGTGTTCTATGCCGACCGACGCAACCATCACAAGACGGTACTGCTTGGCACCGTGCTGCTGCTTGCGGCGGTCGAAGTCGGGCTCGCGGCGGCGCCCGATCGCATCATGCCGCTCGCCGGCCTCATGCTCGCTTTCTTCGTTGCATTCAACGTACTCGAAGCGCTCCTGCCGTCGCTTGTATCGCGCATCGCCCCGGCGCACGCGCGCGGCACGGCGATCGCGGTCTACAACACGACCCAGACCCTGGGCCTGTTCGCCGGTGGCATGATCGGCGGCTGGCTGGCAAAGAATCATGGCCCGCAGGCCGTGTTCAGTACCTGCGCGGGACTTGCGGCACTTTGGCTGCTGGCGGCGGCCGGCATGCGCCCGCTGGCGCCGAAACGTGTCAACGAACTGGCCGAGTCCGACGTTTCCCGCTCACGGGGAGCCTGAGCCCCAAGGGGCGCTCAACGGGAGGGCGTGCAAGGGGCGCTCGATGAAGGACAACTCGCGATGGGGGAGGTTTAAATGGCTTCAGTGAACAAAGTGATTCTGGTCGGCAATCTGGGACGTGATCCGGAGACCCGCTACATGCCGGACGGCGCGGCGCTGACGAACGTGTCGATCGCGACGTCCTACCAGTGGACCGACAAGGCGAGCGGGGAGAAGAAGGAGGAGACCGAGTGGCACCGGGTGACGTTCCGCGCCCGTCTGGCCGAAATCGCGGGCGAGTACCTCAAGAAGGGATCCCAGATCTACGTCGAGGGGCGGCTGCGTACGCGTAAATGGCAGGACAAGGAAGGACAGGACCGGTACACGACCGAGATTGTCGCCGACACGATGAAAATGCTCGGCTCGCGCAGTGGCGCGGGCGAACCGCGCAGCGAGGCGTCGCGCGAGGCGCCGCGCGCGGCGCCGGCAGCGGCCACGGCCGCGGAGCCCAAGGCGGCTGCCAAGAAGCCGGCGGGGAAATTCGACGACATGGAAGACGACATCCCGTTCTGACCTATAATGCGCCCCCGATAGCAGTTGAAATCAATGTGTTAGGGGCATCGCGATGCCGATCTACGAATACCGTTGCAGCGAGTGCGGCTTTCAGGAAGAGTACCTGCAGAAAGTATCCGAGCCGCCGCTGAGCGTCTGCCCGTCATGCGGAAAGGCAACGTTCCAGAAGCTGCTCAGCGCCGCGGGCTTCCAGCTCAAGGGCAGCGGCTGGTATGCCACCGATTTCCGCAACAGCGGCACGAAGGCCGCCAAGTCCGGCGATTCGAAGCCGGGGGGCGCTGCCGATTCAAAGCCGGAGGCCAAGGCCGAGGCAAAGACGGAGGCGAAAGGGGAATCGAAAGCGAAGGTCAAGCCAGACGCGCCTGCGTCGGGTGGGGGCGGCACCCCGGCCTGAACGATATAATCGCCAGCTTTCACGATACGCGGCGCGCGCGCCGCGCCGGCCCACGGCACGGCCGGCCCTTCCGACCTTGAAAAAGTACCTGCTCACTGGTGTTCTGATCTGGATCCCGCTGGTCATCACGATCTGGGTCCTGAAGCTCGTGGTCGACACTCTCGACCAGAGCATGCTGCTGTTGCCGGAGCGCTGGCGTACAGAGTACTGGCTCGGAGTGCACATCCCCGGGCAGGGCGTGCTGCTGACGATCTTGATCGTGTTCGTCACCGGCGTGCTGGCGGCGAACTTCATCGGCGAAAGGCTGGTGCGGATCTGGGACGAGCTGCTGCACCGCATCCCGTTCGTGTCGTCGATCTACTCGAGCGTCAAGCAGGTCTCGGACACCCTCTTTTCTTCCTCCGGGCAGGCGTTCCGCAAGGCGCTGCTGGTGCAGTGGCCGCGCGAGGGCATGTGGACGATCGCGTTCCTGACCGGCGTTCCCGGCGGAGACGTGGTCAACCACCTTAAGGGCGACTACGTCAGTGTCTACGTTCCCACCACGCCGAACCCGACCGGCGGCTACTTCGTGATGTTGCCGCGATCCGAGGTGATCGAGCTCGACATGAGCGTCGATGACGCGCTGAAGTACATCATCTCCATGGGCGTGGTATCGCCCGTTGGTGGCCGGCCTGAGAAGCGCGCTGCGCCCGGCGGAATTTCGTAACGGGATCTCGCTCATGCGAACGCACTACTGCGGCGATCTTTCCGCCGCTCTCACTGGCCGCAGCGTGACGCTGTGTGGATGGGCGCACCGCAGGCGCGACCACGGCGGTGTGATCTTCATCGATCTACGCGACCGCGAGGGGCTCGCGCAGGTGGTGTTCGACCCGGACCGTCCGGAGGCGTTCGCCACTGCCGACCGCTCGCGCAGCGAGTACGTGCTCCGGATTACGGGCACGGTGCGCCGCCGCCCGGAGGGCACTGTCAATCCCAACCTTCGCTCGGGCGAGATCGAGGTGCTGGCGCACGAAGTCGAGGTGCTGAACGCGTCGTCGCCGCCGCCGTTCCAGCTCGACGACGACAACCTGTCGGAAACCACGCGCCTCACCTACCGGGTGCTCGACCTGCGGCGCGAGCAAATGCAGCACAACCTGCGGCTTCGCTATCGCGTCGCGATGGCGGTGCGCCGCTACCTCGACGCGCAGGGGTTCATCGACATCGAGACTCCGATGCTCACGCGCTCGACGCCCGAGGGCGCGCGCGACTACCTGGTGCCCTCGCGCGTGCACCCGGGAGAATTTTTCGCCCTGCCGCAGTCGCCGCAGCTTTTCAAGCAGCTGCTGATGGTTGCGGGCTTCGACCGCTACTATCAGATCGTGAAATGTTTCCGCGACGAAGACCTGCGGGCGGACCGTCAGCCGGAGTTCACCCAGATCGACATTGAGGCTTCGTTCCTGGACGAAACCGGCATCCAGGCCATAAACGAGGCGCTGATCCGTTCAGTGTTCAAAGAGGTGCTCGGCGTCGAGCTCGAAAGCCCGTTCCCGCGCCTGAGCTATGCCGAAGCGATGTCGCGCTTCGGCTCGGACAAGCCCGATCTGCGCGTCGCGCTCGAGCTCACCGAGCTCACCGATTTGATGAAAACAGTCGAATTCAAGGTGTTCCGCGGCGCTGCGGACATGCCCGGCGGGCGTGTCGCGGCGCTGCGCGTCCCCAAGGCCGACCTGACGCGCAAGGAGATCGACGACTACACCGCCTTCGTCGGCATCTACGGCGCCAAGGGGCTGGCGTACATCCGCGTCAACGACCGGACCAAGCTACCCGACGGGCTGCAGTCGCCGATCGTCAAGTTTCTTCCCGCCGACGTGCTGGCCAAGATTCTGGAGCGGACCGGGGCACAGGACGGCGATTTACTATTCTTCGGTGCGGACAGGGCGAAGGTCGCAAACGACGCGCTCGGCGCGCTGCGCGTCAAGCTCGGGCACGACAAGGGCTACGCCGAGCAGGGATGGCGGCCGCTGTGGGTTGTCGATTTCCCGATGTTCGAATGGGACGAAGAGGCCAAGCGCTGGGCTGCGATGCATCACCCCTTCACCTCGCCCAAGGACGGGCACGAGGACCTGCTTGCGACCGAGCCCGGCAAGGCGCTGTCGAAGGGTTACGACATGGTGCTGAACGGCTCCGAAATCGGCGGCGGATCGGTTCGTATTCATCGCGCCGAGGTACAGTCAAAAGTTTTCCGCGCGCTTGGCATCTCGCAGGCTGAGGCGGAGCTCAAGTTCGGCTTCCTGCTCGAAAACCTGCAATACGGCGCGCCGCCGCACGGCGGCATCGCCTTCGGCCTGGACCGCATCGTTGCCATGATGACCGGGGCCGAATCGATACGTGACGTGATCGCGTTCCCCAAGACACAGCGCGCGCAGTGCCTGCTGACGCACGCGCCGAGCCCGGTGGACGAAAAGCAGCTGCGCGAGCTGGGCCTGCGCCTGCGAGACAAGCCCAAGCCGTGATCCGCCTGCTCGCGGCGGTCGTCGCGTTCGTCGTCGCCTCGAACGCCGCGGGATTTTCGCCGCTGGACGAGATCCGGGTCGGCGCGCTGCCTCCCGATGCGAGCCGAACTATCAGGCTGATCCACCGCGGCGGCCCCTTCCCTTTTGCAAAGGACGGCAGCGTCTTCGCCAACCGGGAGCAACGCCTGCCGCGGCGATACCGTGGCTACTATCGCGAATATACCGTTGCGCCCGTAGGCGCCCGCCAGCGGGGCGCGCGGCGCATCGTTTCCGGCCGCGGCGGCGAGCTCTATTACACGCGCGACCATTACCGCAGCTTCCTGCGCATAAGGGAATGAGCATGAGCAAGCTGCTGGCCCGACTTCAGGACGCTACGCGCTCGGGCGTTTACCGGGTGCCGCAGGTCGACGAGATACTCGATGCGGTGCGCGGTACTGTGGTCGACCTCGTGCGGATCGACCTTGCCGCGGTGTCGGATAAGGAGCAGTTGCTCGAGCAACTCGCCTCCGCGCTCGCGTTCCCGCAATGGTTCGGAGGCAACTGGGACGCGCTCGAGGACTGCCTTGGCGACCTCGCCTGGCGTGCCGGCGACGGCCACGTGCTGCTGATCGAAGGATTCGAGCATCTTCGCGCGCGCCGACCGGATGATTTCGGCGTCCTGCTCGACATTCTGGCCTCGAGCGCGCAGTACTGGCTCGAGCGCGGCCGACCGTTCTTCGTCGCCTTCGTCGACCGCACAAGCACGCTCGCGCTCCCGGACCTGTTCCGCGGCAAGAAGGCGTGAGCCTCAAGATTCCGGTTTCGGTGCTGGTCGTGATCCATACGCCGGCGCTCGACGTCTTGCTCCTCGAACGAGCGATCAGGCCCGGTTACTGGCAGTCGGTCACGGGCTCGCTCGATACGCCCGACGAGCCGCTCGAGCAGGCCGCGGTGCGCGAGGTGCGCGAGGAAACCGGCATCGTCGCGGCGCCGGCGCGTCTGTTGCGCTGGAACGTGATCAACACCTTCCGCATCTGGGGCGAGTGGAGCCATCGTTTCGTTCCGGGGACCACGCACAATACCGAGCACGTGTTCAGTCTCGAGGTGGCGCAACGCGCGCCGGTGGCGCTTGCGCCCGACGAGCACCTTGCCTATCTCTGGTTGCCATGGCGCGAAGCCGCGCCGAAATGTTTCTCGTGGTCGAACCGTGAGGCCATCGAGATGCTTCCTCGGCGTGTTCGGATCGCGTTGGCGTAGAATTCCATGCCTATGTCCGAAAAAACAGAGGCAGCGTCCGAGACGGCGCCGCCTCCGGTGGAACTGGCGGCGCCTTGGCAGCCGGACGCCGAAGATGTCGAGGCGGCCGAGGGGCGCGGCGCGAGGCAGGGACTGCGCCGGCCGCATCGCCTGCACCAGCTGTTTTCGCCGCGCCGCTGGCTGCAGCGATTTGTGTTCTGGGGCGGCGCCATCGCGGTGGCCGGTATCGCGATGCTGTTCGCGATCGGCGCCGAGCACGCCAACAACCTGCTGCATTTCGGCCTCGCCTGGTCGCCGTACCTCCCGCTGGTGCTGACGCCGCTCGGCATCGCCCTGGTGGTCGCGGCAACGCGCCGGTTCCCGGGCAGCGAGGGCTCGGGCATTCCGCAGACCATCGCCTCGCTCTCGATTGCCGACCACGCCGAGCGCGGCCGGTTGCTGGGCTTGCGTACGGTGGCGGGCAAGATCTTTCTTACGCTCATCGGGCTCGCGTCCGGCGCGTCGGTGGGGCGCGAAGGGCCGACGGTGCAGATCGGCGCTGCGATCATGCACGCGATGGGCAGGCTGATTCGTTTCTCCCGCCACGACATGGAAAAGGGGCTGATTCTCGCGGGAGGCGCGGCGGGAGTCGCCGCGGCCTTCAATACGCCGCTGGCCGGGATCGTGTTCGCAATCGAGGAAATGAGCCGCTCTTTCGAGGAACGCACCAGCGGCACGATCCTTACCGCGGTGATCGTCGCAGGCGCCGCTTCGCTGGCGGTTCTCGGCGACTACACTTACTTCGGGCATACCGCGGCGTCGTTCGGTTTTGGCGAAGGCTGGATCGCGGTCGGCGTGTGCGGCGTTGCGGGCGGCCTAGCCGGCGGAATCTTCAGCCAGATTCTGGTGCTGTCCTCGCGCGGTCTGCCGGGAAGGCTGGGGACGTTCGCCCGCGAGCGCCCGGTCGCGTTCGGCGCCGCCTGCGGGCTGCTGCTGGCGGTGATCGGTCTCGCGTCGGGGGGCACGACATACGGTACAGGTTATCACGAGGCGCGCAAGATCGTCGAGAGCACCGAGGCGCTGCCGGCCACCTACGGCATATTGAAGCTGCTCGCGTCGCTGGTGTCGTACATAAGCGGGATCCCCGGCGGACTCTTCTCTCCTTCGCTCGCGGTCGGCGCCGGACTCGGCGCCAACCTGGCGTCGGTGGTGCCATACGCCCCGGCGGCCGCGGTCGCTCTGCTCGGGATGGTGGCGTACTTCGCAGGCGTGGTTCAGGCGCCGATCACGGCGTTCGTCATCGTTATGGAGATGACCGACAATCACGACATGCTCCTTCCGCTGATGGCCACGGCCCTGATCGCTACGGGCATTTCGCGGCTGGTGTGCAACGAGCCCCTATACCGTGCGCTCGCCGTACCGTTTCTCAAACGTTCTACGGCGACTCCGCGGGGCCGAGCGTAGCGCTGAGAACGCCCGAGATCCGAAAGGGCCTGAGTAAGCCATGACCGGCCAGCTGCGCATCATTACGCTGAACGTTCACAAAGGGCTGTCGCAATTCAATCGGCGGATGGTGATTCACGAGCTGCGCGAGGGTCTTCGCTCGCTCTCGCCGGATCTCGTTTTCCTGCAGGAAGTGTTGGGTCTGAACGAGCGCCATGCGCTGCGCTTCGCAGCCTGGCCCCGCGCTCCCCAATACGAGTTCCTCGCCGAAGACCGCTGGCAGCACGCCTATGGGAGGAACGCGGTCTATGACCACGGACATCATGGCAACGCGGTCCTGTCGCGCTTTCCGATCCTGACGGCGTTGAACGAGGATGTGTCAGACCATCGTTTCGAAAAGCGCGGCCTGCTGCATTGCGAGGTCGCGGTGCCGGGGTGGTCCCAGAACCTGCACTGCCTGTGCGTTCATCTTTCACTGCACGAGCGCGGACGCCGCAAGCAGCTCGATGCGATCGCCGGCCGCTTAGAGGAGATCGTGGCACGCGGTGCGCCGGTGATCGTCGCCGGTGACTTCAACGACTGGCGCCAGCGTGCGACGGCAATCCTCGAGCGCGGACTTGGAATGACCGAGGTCTCGACTGCCCGGGGCGGACGCGCGGCGCGCACCTTCCCCAGCTTCCTGCCGATGTTGCGCCTCGACAGAATCTACATCCGCGGCTTCGAGGTGGTGGCCGCGCAGGTACACCGCGGCGCCCCCTGGTCCCTGCTTTCCGACCATCTCGCGCTTGGCGCGGACCTGAAGCGGCCGTAGCGAATGCAGTTCGTTCCCGGCAACCATCTGCGGCTTCTGCGCAACGGCGAGGAGTACTTCCCGGCGCTGGTCGCCGCCATCGACGCCGCCGCCGCGGAAGTGTTCCTTGAAACCTATATCTTCGCCGACGATGAGACCGGCAGCCTGGTGGCGGACGCGCTCGCTCGCGCGGCCGCACGTGGCGTGGCGGTCCACCTGCTGCTCGACGGCTTCGGCGCGCGCGAGTTCGCGGCGCGCTTTCGCGCCATGCTCACGCAATCCGGCGCCGAAGTGCTGGTGTTCCGGCCGCAGATCAGTCCCTGGTCGCTGCGCCGCGGTCGCCTGCGGCGAATGCACCGCAAACTGGCCTGCGTCGACGGCCGCATTGCGTTCGTGGGCGGCATCAACGTAATCGACGACTACGATACGCCGGACCAGACGCCGCCGCGCTACGACTACGCGGTACGGATCGAGGGGCCGCTTACGGAGGAGGTGCGCGCGGCGTCGGCGCGCCTTTGGGCGCAGGTGTCGTGGGCAACCTTCCGGCGACGCTGGCCGGGGTTCGCGCCGCTGTCGCCCAAGATCGTGCCCGCCGCCCCTGTTACGCCGGAGGCGATGCCGGGAGGGCAGCGTGTGGCGCTCGTCGTGCGCGACAGCGTGCGCCATCGCAATGACATCGAGGAGGGATACCTGCACTTCGTCGGCGAGGCACGCGAGGAGGTCGTGATCGCCTGCGCGTACTTCTTTCCGGGGCGGCGCTTCCGACGCGCCCTCACCGACGCCGTCGGGCGCGGCGTCCGCGTCGTGCTGCTGCTTCAGGGCAGGGTGGAGTACGCGCTGCTTCACTACGCGTCACGCGCGCTGTATGGGTCGCTGCTGGACGCCGGTGTCGAGATTCGCGAGTATCACCGCAGCTTCCTGCACACCAAAGTCGCGGTATTCGACCGTCGGGTCGCATGCGCCGGCTCCTCGAACATAGACCCGTTCAGCTTATTGCTGGCGCGCGAGGCGAACGTGTTTGTCGACGACCCCGGGTTTGCCGGGCAGCTGCGCTCGAGCCTGGAAGCGGCGATGCGCGACGGCTCTCGCGTGGTTCCGCCGCAGCAATGGAAGCGCCAGTCCTTGTGGTTGCGCGCGCGTGTCTGGATTGCCTACGGGATCGTCAGACTGCTTACCAGTTTCGCGACCTACGAGCGCTTTCACTGAGCGGCGCCATATACGCGTTGGTTCAACCGGGCCGGCGGCCGAACATCCCCCAGCCCTCGAAGGTCAGGACCGCTTCGCCCCTCTGGTTTACCGCCTCGGTGCGTGACTTGACCAATCCCATGTCGGGACGGCTGTTCGAGGCTCGCGTTTCGAGCACCACGCGGCGGTAGGAGATAGTGTCGCCCGCGTGCACCGGCTTCAGCCAGCGGACGTTATCGACCCCGGGCGAGCCCAGGCTTGCGCTGCGATTGATGTAGTTCTCGCAAAGCAGCCGCATGGCGACCGCACAGGTATGCCAGCCGCTCGCGATCAGGCCTCCAAAGTAGGAGTCCTTGGCGGCTACGGGGTCGACGTGGAACGGCTGCGGATCGAACTTGCGCGCGAAGTCGATCATGTCCGCTTCGACGAAGGTGTGGCTCCCCATCGGCACGCTCTCGCCGACCTTGAAGTCCTCCCAGTAGAGAGTCCTGCCCGCACTCATGACCGGGGCGCGACGCGCTCGTAGCGCCCGACGCGCTCGCGCAGCTCCTGCGGCAGCGGCGCGGGCTTCATGCTCGACGGGTCGGCGTTGACGTAAATCAACTCCGCGGTGACGAGCGGCGCTTGGCCCGGGTCCGGCTCATCGCGGAAGATTTCGAAGTGAAAGGTCATGCTGCTGCGGCCGAGCCGGCCGACGCGGCAGCACACCGCAAGCACCTCGTCGTAGTGCGCGGAACCAAGGTAGTCGACCGTCGCCTTCCGCAGGTAGACGTCGTTGGCGTACTTTTCGACGTAGCCATGGGGGTAGGGCAAGCCGATTGCGCGCCAGTATTCGGCAATCGCGGTATCGATGTAGGTCAGATAGTGGCCGTTGAACACGATCTTCTGCATGTCCACTTCGGCCCAGCGCACCCGCAATTGCGGCGCACAAACGAAGTCTTGCCGGGGCATCCTAGACGGAGGGAAAGATTGCTGGCAACATCAGACAGATACAACAATAACTTGCAGTGTAAACCAAAGGAGAGCTGTCATGGTGCGTTACATCCTCACGGCGGTGGTGCTCGCCTTGGCGGCGCCGCTCGCTTCGGCACAGGGCACGGTCAAGATCGCGGTCGTCGGTCCGATGGCATACGTCCAGGGCGAGAACCACTGGATGGGTGCCGAGCTCGCGCGCGATGACATCAACAAGGCGGGGGGCATCTCTGTCGGCGGCAAGAAGATGAAGGTGGAGCTGATCCACGCCGACAGCAACGAACTTCAGTCGGTGTCCGACGCCACCAACGCCATGGAGCGCGTTATCACGCGCGACAAGGCAGATTTCGTGGTCGGCGGCTTCCGCTCCGAGGCGGTGCTGGCGATGCAGGAAGTGGCGATGGACTACAAGAAGCTGTTCCTAGGCTGCGGCGCGGCGGACGCGAAGCTCGGCGAGAACGTCGAGAAGAACTACGATCGCTACAAGTACTGGTTCCGGGTGACGCCGACCAAGTCGGCCGACCTGGGGCGCACGCTGTTCGCCGTGCTGGGCAGCATTGCCGGCCAGCTGCGCAAGGGCCTGCACAAGGAGACGCCGAAGGTCGCGATCCTGGCGGAGAAGGTGGTTTGGACCCGGGGCATCGTCAAGGCGCTGCAGGCCAACCTGCCGAAGATGAAGATGGAGGTGGTCGGCACCTGGCAACCTTCGCCGACGGCGACCGACGTCACCGCGGAGCTGTCGGCGATCGACCGCGCCGGCGCCGACATCGTCTTCACGGCGGTGTCCGGCCCGGTCGGCATCGTTCTCGGCCGCCAGATGGGCGAGCGCAAGATGAAGGCGATCGCGTTCGGCATCAACGTCGAGGCGCAGAAGGACGGCTTCTGGCAGGCGACCGCGGGCAAGGGAAATTACATCTCGACCCTCGACACCTACGGAATGGTCGAGGTGACGCCGAAGATGATCCCGTTCGTCAAGGAATTCGAGGCGCGCTTCCATCAGTCGCCGACGTACAACGCCGCCACGTACGATGCGATCATGGACCTCAAGGATGCGATCGAGCAGGCTGGCACGCTGGATTCGGACAAGCTGGTGCCAGTGCTGGAGGGTTTCAAGAATCACGTCGGCACGTCTGGGACGCTCACCTGGGACAAGCGCCACGATCCGGTGTGGGGGGTGGGCACAACCTCCGGCATCGCGGTGCAGTGGCAGGACGGGCAGAAAGTCCCGTTCTGGCCGCCGCAGGTCAAGGGCATGGGGTCGTTCAAGTTCCCGGGCGCGAGCTGAGCCGTAGGAGACGGACGCGGCCGCGCGCCTGATGGTTGCGCGGCCGTTTTTTTGACATGTTCCAGGACATCCTCGTCACCGGTCTCGTCAATGGCGGCGTCTACGCGCTGCTCGCGATCGGCTTTTCGTTGATTTTCGGCGTGGCGCGCATCGTCAACATCGCGCATACCGCTTTCTACATGCTTGCGGCGTACTGCTTCTACACGCTGCTGGTCAGATTGCATCTGCCGGGCGCGCTGGCGGCGGCGATCGCGGTCGTCGCCGTGACGGCGCTGTCGGTGCTGTGCTACAGGCTGGTGATCGAGCCCGTGCGCGAGCACGAATCCGCGGTCCTGATCTCGACCATCGCGCTGGCGCTGATATTCCAGGAACTGATGCTTTACGCCTTCGGCGGCAACTTTCTCGGCATCCCGTCCGCAGTGGACGGAGTGCTTGTGGTGTTCGGCGTAAGCATTCCCTACCAGAGGTTGCTGATCCTGGTGGTCGCCGCGGCGATGCTGGCTGGGACCTGGTTCCTGCTCTACCGCACGCGTCTCGGGCTGGCGATCCGCGCCACCGCGAACGACCTGGAGGTGGCAAACCTGATGGGGATGAACGTGCAGCGCGTCGCGATGGCGACGGTCGCGGTTTCGGTGGCGCTTGCAGCGATCGCCGGCGTGGTCGTGGCGCCGGTGTTCGTGGTCGATCCGTTCATGTGGCTGACGCCGCTCGTTACCATGCTGGCGATCGTCGTGCTCGGCGGACTGGGCAGTCTCAAGGGCAGCCTGATCGGCGCGCTGATCATCGGCTACGTCGAGGCGATCACGGTATTCGTGCTGCCGCAGGGCGCCTTCCTCAAGGGCGCGGTGGCGCTGTCGATCATGGTCGCGGTACTGCTGGTGCGCCCGGAGGGGCTGTTCGGAGTGGTGTTCGAGGAGGAGCGTTGAGCAATCCGCTCCTGTACGGCGCGCGCTGGGCCTGGGTGAACCTGCGCAACGAGGTGCTGGTGCTGCCTTCGCGCACGCTCGCCTTGCTGTGGGTCGCGGGCGTGCTGCTGCTGCCGCTCGTCTACGGCGATCCGTACATCCTGCGTATCGTTGCCATGACCTGCGTGTTCGCCATCTTCGCCGCGAGCTGGGACCTGCTGGCGGGGTACGCCGGGCAGATCAATTTCGGCCACGCGCTGTTCTTCGGTGCCGGCGCTTACACCTCCGCGCTGGTCTCGATCCGGCTCGGCGTGGCCCCCTGGCTCGGTGTCGTGGCGGGAGGGGCGATGGCGACGCTGTTCGGTTTCGCCGTGGGTTACGTGTGCCTGCGGCTGCGCGGCTCCTATTTGTCCCTGGCCACTCTCGCGTTTCCGCTCATCGCGCTCGGCCTGTTGTTCGCGTTTCCGGATTTCTCCGGCGGTGAGCTGGGCGTGTCGGGTGTGCGCTCGCTCGCCGTCTCGCGCACCGCCAACTACTACATCATCGCCGTGGTCATGATCGTCCTGGTGTTCGGCATGTGGCAGATCGCCGACTCCAAGTTCGGTCTGGTGTTGCACGCGATCCGCGACGACGAGGTTGCGGTGCGCGCGTCGGGTATCAACACCACGCGCTACAAGCTCGCGGTGTTCGCGATGTCGGCGTTTGCCGCCGGGATTGCCGGCGCGCTGTATGCCCACTTCCTCAGGGTGGCCGGACCGTCCAGCCTGGAGGTCGCCCTGTCTTTCCAGGTCGTGATCTGGGGCATTTTCGGCGGCGTGGCGACGATTTACGGCCCCGTGGCTGCGGTGTTCATCCTCTACCCGCTCACGGAGTGGCTCGGCAGCTTCAGGGCTTTCGGCGAGCTGCGCCTGCTGATCTTCGCCGTGATCGTATTGCTGGTCCTGCTGTTCATGCCGCGCGGGCTGACCCCCTGGGTGCGCGACAAGCTCGAGACGCAGTGTCCGCGCTGCAAGCAGCGCAACGGTTCGTGGCGCGCCGTCTGCCGCCTGTGCGGTGCGCCGCTAAGGCTGGGCGCCGCCGCGGCTCAAAGTCCCAGGTAGCCGGCGCGCAGCGTTTCGTCGGCCATCAGCCGCTCGGCGCTGCCGGCGGCGACGATGCGGCCCTGCGAGAGTACGTAGTTGCGCGCCGCCATGCGGAAGACCTGTCCGACCTCCTGCTCCACCAGCAGCACTGGAACGCCGTCGGCGTGGATCTGCGCGATCGCTGCGAACAGTTCCTCCCGGATGCGCGGGGCGAGTCCGAGCGAAGGCTCGTCGATCGCCAGCAGCTTGGCCTCGAACATGAGCGAGCGAGCGGTGGCGAGCATCTGCTGCTCGCCGCCGGACAGCGTGCCGGCGACCTGATCTTTTCTTTCCGCGAGTCTGGGGAACAGGGCGAAGCAGCGCTCGAGGCGCTGTTTCGTCTGCGCTGCATCGCGCGAGAGGTAGGCGCCGGCAAGCAGGTTTTCCAGCACCGTGAGCTCGCGGAACGGACGCCGGCGCTCGGGACAGTGCACCAATCCGCGCATGCGGATCTCGTGCGCGGGAAGGGCGTCGATGCGCTCGCCGGCGAAGCGGACCTCGCCCTCGAGGACGATGTCGCCCGTGGTGCCGCGCTTCATGCGTTCCTCGAAGCGCACCAGCCCGGAGAGCGCGCGCAACAGCGTGGATTTCCCAGCTCCGTTCGGTCCGACCACGCCGACCAATTCACCGGCCCCCACCGTCAGCGACACGCCGTTCAGGATCACCGCCCTGTCATAGCGCACGACGAGATCCTTTACCTCAAGCAGCGGCATGCTCGGACCCCAGGTAAGCCTCGATCACCTTCGGGTTCTTGACCACTTCGGCGGGAGCGCCGTCGGCCAGGATTTCCCCGTAGTTGACTACGATCACGCGATCGACGATCGACATCAGCTCCTTCAGCTTATGCTCGATCATGAGCACGGCGGGCCCCTCAGAATGCAGGCGCCCGAAGCGGCCGCCCTTGTGCAGCCTTTTGATCGATTTCGCCAGCAGCTCCGATTCGGCCGGGTTGAGGCCCCCGAGCGGCTCGTCGAGGAGCAGTAGCTCCGGCTCGGTGGCGATCGCGCGCGCTACCTCGAGGCGCTTGAGATCTCCCTGAGAAAGCGCCGAGGCCGGCTCGAGCGCCATGTCGGAGATGCCCACGAATTCGAGCGCATCCATGGCTTTGGCTTCGATCTTCTTGACCCATTCGCCGCGACTCTTCGCACGCGGGGACAGCAGCGGCACCATCACGTTGGCGATGATCGGCAGGTGACGGAACGGGCGCATGTTCTGGAATGTTCCGGCAATGCCCCGGTTCACTACGTCCCATGGACGCAGGGCAGTGATGTCTTCGCCATTCAACACGATGCGCCCGGCGTCGGGGCGCAGGATCTTGGTGATCAGGCGCAGCAGGGTCGTTTTCCCGGCGCCGTTCGGGCCGATGAGGCCAACGATCTGGTCGCGCCGAAGCTCGAATCCGACGTCGTTCACCGCGGTCAAGCCGCCGAAGCGCTTGGTCAGGTGCTCGATACTGAAGAACGGCGCGGACATGGCTCGTTGTTCTCTGGCGAAACGTCGCGGCGATCTTAGCGCATCTGAAGCCGCGGCCGCGTCGGCAGGCTAGAATCGCGACTGCCCCCTCGCTTGAACCTCCCTGGCCTGCGACAGTTCTGCATGACGCCCGACGACGACCTTCCGAGCGGACCCGCGCGCGATCGATTCCTCGACGAAATGGACGACGCCTTGACGGGTTGGAGGAATCCTGCCCAGCGTCTGCGGGACGCGCTCGTCGGTGACGAATTACAACTCTATATCCAGCCGATCGCCAAGCTCGGGGAAAGCCGCTTCGTGATGGCGGAGGTGCTGGTGCGCCTACGCGAGGAAGAAACGAAGATGCTTCCGCCGGGCGAATTCCTGCCGGTGTTCGAGCAGTACGGGATGATGCCCGACCTCGACCGCTGGGTGGTGAGCAAGATGGTCCAGCGCATCGCTCGCCACGCGCCCGGCGGCTTCCGGCACTTCAGTATCAACGTCGCGGGCAAGACATTGTTGGACAGTCGTTTTCCCGAACACGTCTCGCAGACGCTGCGCCGGTTCGGCGTGCCGGCAGAGGCCTTGTGCTTCGAGATCGACGAGATTGACGTGCTCGGCCGGTTGGACGCGGCGGTGCGGTTCGCCGCCACGGTGCGGGGTCTCGGTTGTCAGGTGGCGATCGACGGCTTCGGTCGCCGCTCGGCATCGTTCGCGCCGCTCAAGAGCCTGCGGGTCGACTTCATCAAGGTCGACGGCTCGATCACGCGCAACATTCTGAGCAGCGACATCGCGTTGAACAAGCTGCGGACCATCGTGCGCGTTGCGCAGACCATCAAGGTCGGCGTTATCGCCGAGTTCGTGGAGGAAACCGAGGTGCTGGTGCGCCTGAACATCCTCGGCGTAGGCTACGCGCAGGGGTTCGGGATTGCGCGCCCGACCCCGATCGACGAGTTGCGGGATCAGTAGCGCGTGACACTCACTGAGCGGCGCTTTCGTCGCGCAATTCGCGGCGCGACACCTTGCCGACGTCGGTCTTGGGCAACTCGCCGCGGAATTCGATGATGTGGGGCACCTTGTACTCGGCAAGGTGCTGCCTGCAATAGGCCTTGATCTCTTCTTCGCTAAGCTTGCCGCGCGCATCGCCCTGCAGCACCACGATCGCCTTGATCAGATGCCCGACGGACGGCTCCGGCACGCCGATAACGCCCGCCGCCTTGACCTGCGGGTGCGCGTACAGCACGTCCTCGACGTCCTTGGCGAAGATCGAGTAGCCCTTGTACTTGATCAGATCCTTGGAGCGGTCGTAGAAGTGGAAGTAGCCTTCCTCGTCCATACGAACGATGTCCCCGGTGCGCATCCAGCGCCTGCCGTGCCGCTCGACAAATGAGTTCGCAGTTTCATCGGGTCGCTGCCAGTAGCCCGCCATCACGTTTGGGCCGCTCAGCAGCAGTTCGCCGGTCTGGCCCTGCGCAACGGCCTCGAGCGTCTCAGGGTTTACCACTGCGGCGAGCATGTTCGGAACCGGGCAGCCGAATGAACCGGTCTTGGGGCGGTCAAGCGGGTTGACGTGACTCGTTGCGCAGGTTTCGGACAGACCGTAGCCCTCGATGATGCTCGAGCCGGTCCGCTGCGCCCAGTCCTTCATGGTGGAATCATGCAGTGTATCGGCGCCCGAGAGTACAAGCTTCAGGCGCCGCCAGTTCACCTTGTTGGTGTCCTTGTGGTCCTTGAGGTACTCGAACAGCGTTGGCACTCCGTAGAAAACGGTTGCGCGGTAGCGCTCCATGGCCGCAAGAATCGCCTCGGTGTCGGGGTTGGTGAACAGGACCAGCAGATTCCCCTGCGTCAGTCCGTTCAGCATGATCACGACCTGCCCGTAGATGTGGAAAAACGGCAGGAACGCGAGAATGACTTCCTTTCCCTGCTCGAAACCAGGGAATGCCGCCTGCGCGCCCGTCTGCGCTGCGATCAGGTTGTAGTGCGTAAGCATTACCCCCTTGGGGTGGCCGGTCGTGCCGCCGGTGTACGGCAAAGCCGCAAGATCGACTTTGGGATCGATCGCGACTCGTGGCGGGTTCGGCGGGTTCGCCTTCAGCAGGTCCTGCATCCAGTGCAGCTTGCTTTCGGCGGGGATTTTCGGCGAGCCAACATTGACGTCGGTGAACAGTCTGGCGAGAGGTCCCTTGCCCAGGATGCGTTTGAGCGCCGGCAGATACTCGCCGACGTTGGTCACGATGACGAAATCGAGCGCCGCGCCGGACTTGACCACCTTGTCGCAGAGAATGTCCTGGCAGATGACGCCCCGCGCCCCGCTGTTTTCAAGCTGATAGCGCACTTCGTGACTGGTGTAGACGGGGCTTATCGGCGTCACGGTGGCGCCGCACTTCAGCGCTGCAAAGTAGGCGATGATGAATTGCGGGCTATTGAGCAAATAGAGCGCGACGCGGTCGCCTTTGCTCACTCCCAGTTTCGCCAGCGCACAGGCCAGGCGGTCGGTTGCGTCGCGCAGCGCGCGATAGGTGATCTCGCGGCCATAGAAGGCCACCGCCACGCGCTCGGGGGCCCGCTCGGTCGCTTCGTCGAACATTTGCGGAACCGACTTAAGCGGAACGTCGACGGTTGCGGCGACGCCCTTCTGATAGAACTTCAGCCACGGCTTCGCGAGGTACTCGGCGATCGCGTCCATTGATTCCTCCTGCCGAGATTCTAGCCGCGAAGCAGGGGGCGCGACGGCCACACGGATACAATGACGCGCTATGGACCAGGCGGTGATTCGCGCTCTGGCGAAGTGGCCGGCGGTACCCGCGGTATACGGCTGGCTCGCGCTGGACGAGCGCGGCAACTGGCTGCTGCGCAATGCCGCGAGCGGCGATTTCGGCCGCATCGGCAATGCGGCGCTGCGCGAGTTTATCGGCCGCAACTACGCGCCGGACGCGCATGGCTGCTGGTTCTTCCAGAACGGCCCGCAGCGCGTCTACGTGCGCCTCGCCTGTGCGCCGCTTGTGTTCCGTCTCGACGGCGAGCGACTCGTCGACCATTGCGGCAGGCCTTCGGGGGCGCTCACCGGTGCCTGGCGGGATGAGCGTGGCGGATTGATTCTCGCCACCGCGTCTGGGCCGGGGAATCTCGACGACCGGGACCTTCTTGCGGCGAGCGATCTGATCGACGAGTCGGGCGCTGACGCCTGGTTCTGCCGCGGTGCCGGGCGAGTACCGCTCGGGAGCATCTTGCGAGCCGAACTGCCGGCTCGGTTCGGTTTCGTGCCCGACCCGCGCCCAGAGGGGGAAGGGGCCGCGGATTCGACTTAAAGGGGCGTCAATTTCGCCCTGCATAATCCTTGACGCTGTGCAAAAAACCCCTTTATAATCCGGCCTCTTTTTTGCACCTGGGCGACAGCGGGTGGTCAACGCGGTCGCCCGGTTCGTTTCTGGAAACGGGAAAAAATGCCTACCGTCAATCAGTTAGTACGCGGCGTGCGAATTGCCCGGCGCCCGCAATCGAAGGTGCCGGCACTTGCCGGATCGCCCCAAAAGAGGGGCGTTTGCACCCGGGTCTACACAACCACGCCGAAAAAGCCGAATTCGGCGCTGCGCAAGGTCGCCAAGGTACGACTCACCAACGGCTTCGAGGTGATCGGTTATATCGGTGGCGAAGGGCACAACCTGCAGGAGCACTCGGTGGTTCTGATCCGCGGCGGTCGCGTTAAAGACCTGCCGGGCGTGCGCTATCACATCGTGCGCGGTTCCCTGGACACGCAGGGGGTCAAGGATCGCAAACAGAGCCGCTCCAAGTACGGCGCCAAGCGGGCCAAGGCCGCCTGACGCTGGCGAGACAGAGGAAACCATGCCCCGTCGCAGAGAAGTCCCCAAACGCGAGATCCTGGCGGATCCGAAGTTCCACAACACCGACGTTGCCAAGTTCATCAACGTCCTGATGACCCGCGGCAAGAAGTCCGTGGCGGAACGTATCGTGTATGGCGCGTTCAATGTCATCAAGTCGAAGGCCGGGAAGGATCCGGTCGAGGTCTTCACGCAGGCGGTGCAGAACGTGAAGCCCGTGGTCGAGGTCAAGAGCCGCCGCGTGGGTGGCGCGAACTACCAGGTTCCGGTGGAAGTGCGGCCGGTGCGCCGCATCGCGCTCGCCATGCGCTGGATCCGCGAGGCGGCCCAGAAGCGCGGCGAGAAATCAATGACCGTGCGCCTGGCCGGCGAATTGCAGGAGGCGGCGGAAGGACGGGGCGGCGCGATGAAGAAGCGCGAGGAAGTTCACCGTATGGCGGACGCCAACAAGGCGTTTTCGCACTACAGGTTCTAAGGCTTGGAATTAGCGGGTTGCGCCCCAACATTAGGGCTCCCGAACGACTAAAGGATGGGTACTGCCGTGGCACGTAAGACTCCAATCGAGCGCTATCGCAACATCGGTATCAGCGCGCATATCGATGCGGGCAAGACTACGACCACCGAGCGCATCCTGTTCTACACCGGCGTGAACCACAAGATTGGCGAGGTGCACGACGGCGCAGCGACGATGGACTGGATGGAACAGGAGCAGGAACGCGGCATCACGATCACTTCCGCCGCGACCACGTGCTACTGGAAGGGGATGGACCTCAGCTATCCGGAGCACCACATCAACATCATCGACACTCCGGGGCACGTTGACTTCACGATCGAGGTCGAACGTTCGCTGCGCGTACTCGACGGTGCGTGCATGGTGTTCTGCGCGGTCGGCGGCGTGCAGCCGCAATCCGAGACGGTTTGGCGTCAGGCGACCAAGTACCGGGTGCCGCGGCTTGCGTTCGTGAACAAGATGGACCGTATCGGCGCGAACTTCTTCAAGGTCTACGACCAGATGAAGTTGCGCCTGAAGGCCAACCCGATCCCGATCCAGCTGCCGATCGGCGCCGAAGAGAAGTTTCAGGGCGTCGTCGACCTCGTCACGATGCAGGCGATATATTGGGACGAGGCGTCCCAAGGGATGAAGTTCGAGCGCAAGGATGTCCCAGCCGATCTCGCTGATCAGGCCAACGAGTGGCGCGAGAAGATGGTCGAGGCCGCGGCCGAGGCGAACGAAGAGCTGATGAACAAGTACCTGGAGTCCGGCAAGCTGTCGCTCGAGGAGGTCAAGCAAGGCATCCGCATCCGCACGCTAAACAACGAGATCGTGCCGATGCTGTGCGGTTCCGCGTTCAAGAACAAGGGCGTGCAGGCGATGCTGGACGCGGTGATCGACTATCTGCCATCGCCGGCGGACATTCCGCCCGTGAAGGGCCAGAAGGAAAACGGCGAACCAGACGTGCGCAAGGCGGAGGACGGTGAGCCGTTTGCGGGGTTGGCGTTCAAGATCGCGACCGACCCTTACGTGGGCCAGTTGACGTTCGTCCGCGTTTACTCTGGCGTGCTGAAGTCGGGTGACACCGTGTACACGTCGGTGCGCGGCAGGAAGGAGCGGGTCGGCCGCCTGTTGCAGATGCACGCGAACGAGCGCAAGGAAATCAAGGAAGTCCGCGCGGGAGACATCGCGGCGGTGGTGGGGATGAAGGATGTCACCACCGGCGAGACGATCTGCGACGTCAACAAGGTCATCACGCTCGAGAAGATGGAGTTCCCCGACCCGGTCATCTCGCAGGCGGTCGAGCCGAAAACCAAAGCCGACCAGGAAAAGATGGGCGTCGCGCTCGGGCGCCTGGCGCAGGAAGATCCCTCTTTCCGCGTGCGTTCAGACGAGGAGTCGGGCCAGACGATCATCTCCGGCATGGGCGAGCTGCATCTCGAGATCCTGGTCGATCGGATGAGGCGCGAGTTCAGTGTGGACGCTTCAGTTGGCAAGCCGCAAGTTGCCTACCGTGAGACGTTCAAGAAATCGCTCGAATCCGAAGGCAAATTCATCAAGCAGTCCGGTGGCCGCGGGCAGTACGGTCACGTCTGGCTCAAGCTCGAGCCACAGCCTGTGGGCAAGGGTTTCGAGTTCGTCGATGCAATCAAGGGCGGCTCGGTCCCGCGTGAATTCATCCCGGCGGTGCAGAAGGGCGTCCTGGAGGCGCTGCAGGATGGCGTGCTCGCCGGCTATCCGGTGGTGGACGTCAAAGCGACATTGTTTGACGGTTCTTACCACGATGTGGACTCGAACGAGAACGCGTTCAAGATGGCGGCCATCTTTGCGTTCAAGGATGGCATGCGCAGCGCGACACCGGTGCTGCTCGAACCAATCATGGCGGTCGAGGTCGAGACGCCGGAGGAAAAGATGGGCGACGTAATGGGCGACCTGTCGTCCCGCCGCGGCGTCATCCAGGGCATGGACGACCTGCCCAGTGGCAAGGCGATAAAGGCCGAGGTGCCGTTGGGCGAGATGTTCGGCTACTCGACCACGCTGCGTTCGCTTACGCAGGGTCGCGCCACCTACACGATGGAATTCAAGCACTACGCCGAGGCGCCGCGCAGCGTCGCCGAGGCGGTTATCAGCAGCAAGAAGTAATCATAAGAACCGGGGAAGAGCGTCATGGCAAAAGGCAAATTTGAGCGGACCAAGCCGCACGTGAACGTTGGCACGATTGGGCATGTGGACCATGGCAAGACGACGCTGACGGCGGCGATGACGAGTATTTTGTCGAAGAAGTACGGTG
>Ga0315556_1000145_pt1 | contig 39810 bp, 36 predicted proteins | sample SalMarSW160310MG_FD_202112 | JGI IMG/M metagenome (GOLD analysis project Ga0315556, IMG submission 202112) | Salt marsh sediment microbial communities from the Plum Island Ecosystem LTER, Massachusetts, United States - Salt Marsh Sediment SW1603-10 ...
CGCAGACGCCACGCTACCGAGCCCCGGATGCACTGATCCAGTTCCTCAAGGACCTAATAATTATAGAAAGTCGCGATCGCGCCAAGTGGGCGTGTCCTGCGGCCACCAGTCCGATCACGACCCTTTACTGCACATAATCGGGCACTGCACATAATGGCCGATTGCTGTCATTAGCCGGTCCTGATTCCACGGACAAATTTACGCGGCGATCCGGCGACGTTCAAATCAGACTCGATCGATGCGAAAGGACGGCTGTCCGTCCGAGCCCAGTTACCGTGCAGCAAGGCTGGGCTCGGCGCCGGCGGTGGAACGGAGTGCATAAAGTCCGACCATGTTTATAAGGTATGTAGCCGTTGCCACCCGGCACCTGGTCAGCGATGAGTCGGCGAATCCGCTCCGGCAGTTCAGGAGGATCCGGATGAGCAGAGACGTTCACGACCGGTTCTGTGAGCGCCCGGAAAAGAGGCTCCTGCGGGCGACTCGTGCCGATCCGACGGGGAGGATCCCCGCGAGCGGGTGCGGTGGACGGGTCCAGACCAGGCTCGCGATCCGAGGGGCAAATTGGTCGATCTTCTTTCGAAAATTCGAATAAACCGTTAGACTCTTGCGGTCTTGCAGTAAACCTCCGATTCGACGAATCGCCACATCGGATCACTCGCTGCTTCGCCGGCCTGCGAGTGTCTGCGAATCATCACGCGGTCAGACTGATTCGACTGCAGGGGAGACGGGGGGCCGGCCTTGCCGGACCCCTGGCTGAAATTCGGTCTCGGCTGCAAAGCCCATCCGAGTGACCGGGAGGATTCGATCCATGAAGCACCTGATTCTCGCAGCGGTGGACGGCTCTCAAAACTCCTTGCTCGCCGCTGGCGTCGCCGCGCGCCTTTCCGCAATGAGCGGTGCACGTTTGGGACTGGTCCACGTGCTCGACGAGCCCGTCCTGGGCTATTGGGGCGGGTTGCATGAGCGCATGGCCGAAGAGGTTCGCAACGAGGCGGAGACGACGCTCGCCGATGTGGCACTTCGGATGCAGAAGGTGTGTGGCACCACCCCCGTGATCTTCGTCGAGACCGGGCTTCCGGAAGAGGCCATCCTTCGAGTCGCCGCCGCGGAGCCGGCGCTTTCCATGGTGGCCGTGGGCCGCTTCGGACTGGAAGGGGAGCACCGCACGCGCCCGCTCAAACCGCGTATGGGCCATGTCACTGCCTTCCTGGCCAACCGCTTGTCCGTGCCGGTCCTTTGTGTACCGCCCGATATCGACGCCTCACAAGTCTGCGACGCCATCGCAGAGCTGCGCTCGAGCACCTGAGGCAAACACCCGAGGAGGCTCCGGTCCACCATGGACATCTTTCTGCCCATCGCCCACATGGACGTCAACCTGCTGTTGATCCTCATGTTCGGAGGTGTGGTCGGCTTCCTCTCCGGCCTGGTGGGTGTCGGCGGCGGCTTTCTCATCACGCCTTTGCTGATCTTCATCGGGGTGCCGCCTCTGACCGCGGTGGCCACGGGCTCGGCCCAGATCGTCGGTACCTCCGCCGCCGGCAGCTACGCACACTGGCGCCTGGGCAACGTGGACATGCGCATGGCCTTCGTGTTGCTCCTGGGCAGCTGGTCGGGTGGTGCCCTCGGGGTGCAGGTCGCCAAGACCCTGGAAGAAGGAGGCCATTTCGGCACCATCGTCACCTTCCTCTATGTGGGCCTGCTCGGCATCGTGGGTGTCAGCATGCTGATGGAATCCATGGGGGCCATGTGCGGAGCCCACTCCAAGGAAGGCGCAAAGGCGAGTCGACCGCGGGGCGAGAGCTGGATGGCACGCATTCCTCCGCGGATGAATTTTCCGGTCTCCCGCCTGCAGCTGTCGCCCATCGTGCCCTTGATCATCGGTTTCGGCGTCGGCATCCTGACCTCGCTGATGGGGGTGGGCGGCGGCTTCATCATGGTGCCGGTGATGATCTACATGCTGCACATGCCCACGAAGGTGGTGGTGGGCACCTCGCTGTTTCAGCTGCTGTTCACTACCGCCGAGGTGAGCATCCTGCAGGCGGGCGTGAATCAGGCGGTGGATCCCTTTCTGGCCCTCTTGCTGGTTCTCGGGTCGGCGCTCGGCACCCGCTGGGGAACACGTCTGGGGGCCCGCCTGCCCGGTGCCCAACTGCGATTGATCCTGGCGCTGGTGGTGGTAGCCGTCGCGGTCAAGATGCTGGTCGGCATCCTGATCGAGCCCAAAGACATCTACAGCCTGGTGCTCGCGCGATGAAACGGCTGCCGCTACTGCTCCTGGCCATCCTGCCCGCTCTCGCCTGGGCCCGGTCCGACTCTCTGGTGAGCGAGCTGACCAGCGACCACGTGGACATCTCCGCCCGCTACACAGGGGACAAGATCACCCTGTTCGGCGCCCTCTCCGCCGGGGGCCAGATCATCGTCAAGCTGCGCTCCCCGGACCAGCCCGTTTCTCTGGACGGGAAGGGCAAGGTCGGGCCGTTTTGGCTCAGCCAGGAAAGATATCAGGTGTCCGGTGCGCCCGGACTCTACTACCTGCTGTCGTCGGCACCCATCGACAAGCTCCTGCCGGTGGACGAGCGTCGCAGATACGGTCTCGATCTCATCGATGCCCTGGCGGACATACGCCTCGACCCATCCCCGCCGAAGGCGGAGGGCGATGACGCCCTGAAGGCCGCCATGTTGCGGCTCAAGGAGGCTCATCACGACTATGTGCTGGACACCGGGGCCGTCGAGATCCTCGGCCAGCGTCTCTACTCGACCCTGATCCAGCTGCCGGCGCAGCTGCCGCTGGGTAAATACCGGGTGGACATCTACCTCGTCCGCAATAATCGAGTGACCGCCTCGGAGCATCAACATATCCAGGTCGAGCAGGTGCGTCTGGAGCATTGGGTCTCCGCCGTTGCCGTCCGCTACCCGTGGATATTCGGGGTGGTCTTCACCTCCGGCGTGATGCTGCTGGGGCTCGTCCTGGGCATGCTTCTGGATCGCGGCAAGAAGGCCTGAGATGCGCAAGCTCGCCCTCGCCTCGCTCCTGGGCCTGTTCTGGCTGCCCGCATCTGCGGAGCCGATACATGTCGCAGTCAGTATCCTCCCGCAGAAATTCTTCGCCGAAGCCATCGGGGGCGAGCACCTGAGGGTGCAGGTCATGGTCCGGCCCGGCTTCGAGCCGGCCACCTACGATCCCACGCCGCGACAGCTCGCCGAGCTGGCCCAGGCCGAGCTGTACTTTGCCATCGGCGTTCCCTTCGAGCGGACCTGGCTGCCGCGATTTCAGGCTGCGAGCCCCCATATGCGTGTCGTGCAGACGCAGCGAGGCATCCGGCGCCGGGCGATGGGCGTCGGGCTCGGTACCGATGCGGATGCTTCCAATGAATCACCCGACCCGCATATCTGGCTGTCGCCGCCGCTAGTGCGCATCCAGGCGATGAACATGCTCGAGGCGCTGGTCGCCGCGGATCCTGGGCATGCGGCCGACTACCGCCGCGGTTATGCAGGCCTGGCACGGACCATCAACCACGTCGACGACGCCATCCTCGGGACGCTTACGACCGTCGATCTCGAGCACGTCCGCTTCATGGTCTTCCACCCGGCCTTCGGCTACTTCGCTGCTGCTTACGGCCTCACCCAGATACCGATCGAGGTCGAGGGCAAGAAACCCGGCCCGAAGCAACTTGCCGTATTGATCCAGACCGCCCGTAAGGATGGCATCAAGGTCGTCTTCGTCGAGCCCCAGTTCTCCCAAAAGGCCGCGCGGACCATCGCCGATGCCATCGGCGGCGCAGTAACGCCGATCGATCCCCTCGCCGAGGACTGGCCCAAAGGCATGGGGGCGATCGCCCAGGCACTGCACGATACGCTGGCGCGCTGAGGCTGCCGACAACCACCCCCACGAGGAAACTGGGCCGCGGATGTTCCCGGCAATGCATACATGAGCTCTCCGGTGATCGAGATCGAAGGACTGAGCTTCGGCTACGAGTCGGGACCGGTCCTCAGTGACGTGGACCTGCATATCCGCCGGGGCGATTTCATCGCCATCGTCGGCCCGAACGGCGGCGGCAAGACGACGCTGCTGCGCCTCGTCCTGGGTCTTCTCGAGCCACAGAGGGGGCGGGCTCGTGTCTTCGGCAAGGCACCGGGCAAAGAGCCGGCGCGCGTCGGCTACGTACCGCAGCACGGCAATCTGGCACCGGGCTTTCCCGCCACGGCGCAGGAGGTAGTGCTCATGGGTCTGCCGCACGGGCGCCGCCACGGCCCGAGCTTCTGGCGCGACGAGCGCGCGTGGGCGAGCGAGGCGATGCGGCGTACGGGAATCGAGGACCTCGCCGGCAAGCGCCTGCCCGAGCTCTCGGGCGGCCAGCGCCAACGCGTGCTCATCGCGCGCGCCCTCATCACCCGTCCGGAGCTGCTGCTGCTGGACGAGCCACTCTCCAATATCGACCCCTACGGGCGTCAATGCATCGTCGAGACCTTGACCGGCCTGGGCCGTGAGACAACCGTCGTCATGGTCAGTCACGACTTGGGCATCACTGCCAACGCCATCACCGGCATCGCCGCCGTCAACCGCTATCTGGTGCAGGCAGACAGCCCACAGCTGACCCCCGCAATGCTGGAGCTGATGTACGGCGTGCACGAGGCCGGCTGCCCGGTGCATGAGCATATGCACAACCTCGCCGAAACGGTGCCCAGCGGCGAGGCGCACCCTTGAGCCCCGGCGAGCTGCTCGCCCAGACCTTCGTACAGCACGCACTGCTGGCCGCGCTGCTGGTCAGCGTCGCCTGCGGGATGATCGGCGCGCTGGTAGTGGTCAATCGCCTGGTGTTCATGGCTGGCGGCATCGCCCACTCGGCCTACGGCGGTGTGGGACTCGCCTTCTATATCGGCCTGCCTGTGTTGCCGACCACCGGCGCCTTCACCGCCGGCGCCGCCCTGCTGCTGGGGCTCGTCACGCGTCGACGACGCGAGCGCACCGATACCCTGATCGGCGTCATCTGGGCCGGAGGCATGGCCTTCGGCATCATCTTGCTGAATCTCACGCCGGGCTACAATACGGACCTGATGAGCTACCTGTTCGGCAGCATCCTCACCGTGCCGGCACGGGATCTTTGGCTGATGCTCGGCGCCGATGCCCTCATCCTGGCACTCGTGCTGTACTACTTCCGCGACCTCCTGTCGTTCTCCTTCGATCCCGACTTCGCGCGCTCTCGGGGCATTCCGGTCGACGGCCTGCACCTCATGCTGCTGGTGCTGGTGGCGGAAACCGTCGTGATGATGCTGCAGGTCGTCGGCTTGATTCTGGTCATCGCCCTACTCACCATCCCACCCTATCTCGCCGAGCGCCACACCCGCAGTCTGGCGGGCATGATGCTTGCCGCCGGTTTCTGGAGCCTGGTGTCTTGCGTTGCCGGGCTGGCAGCCGCCTACCTGTTCGACATCAGCTCAGGAGCGAGCATCGTCGCTACCGCCTGCGTGATCTACCTCGTCTTCTTTATGCTCCAAACCGCTTGGCGCTGGTTGAGCCGGCGTGGTACCCGGGAAACTCCCCGAATCGTCGATTGAATCGGACCCGGTAAACCGATGACCGCGCATCAGCGGCTGAGGGATTTGTCGTGGGGCCTTGCAGCAATTCTGGTGGCAGGCTGCGCAGTCGTCCCCGTGGCAGGGCCTCGATGGCCGGACGAAGCTCCCGAGCAAGCCTACTTCGCGCGGGCCTACGACGAGGATCCTGCGAACAAGGAGGTGCAGACGCGCGATGCATATAACGACTGGGTAAAGCAGTTCTACTCGGGATCGGTTCTCTATCCTTACGGCTGGCTGGAGCTGCAACACTGGCTTCTGCGAGCAACCGTGGCGTCCTCGCGGGAAGAAACGGCCGACAAGGTACGCCGGCTCGGGCAGGAGATTGCAGCGGAATGGGCCAAGGACAACCGATTGCGCCGCATCAGCAGCGCCATGCTCGTTCTTTGGTCTGAGGTTATCCAGAAGGCGGTCGAGACCGGCTCTCAGCTGGCGGCGATCGACAGGATCGAGGCAGACGTGATTGCGATTCTGGACAGGCGCTTGCCGCCCGAAGCGATCAACGCGAAACGCTATGCACCTTTGGGCGCTGAGATCCCGGAGCCGATCTGATACGCTGCGCTCGCTCCTGACTTGCACCCTCTGGCCGCTGGCGGTGGGAACTGTGCACAGACGCCGTTAGAATCGGCTCATGGTTTGTCTCCGTCACCCAAAGGCATGTCCGCTCACACCGGTCGTCTCCTGCTGAGCCCGGAGGACCCCTTCCTGGCCCCGGACCGAGCCCTGCTCACGGCCACGCTGAGCGATGCCGGTTTTCTGGGGGAAGCTCTGTCGGGCCAAATCGGCGCCTTCTCGATCGGCGAACGATTCCTGCAGCTCCTGACCTTCACCGGATGCTCGGTCAATGTCGCGCAAGCACCGGACGGCGACGTCCCGTTCTGTCACATCCGGTTCACCGGGCCGTTCGAGCGACCTCGATTCCAAAGCGGACGCAATACGCGGCCACCACGATGCCCGAGCTGCAGAAACCAGTTGGTGAATTGGAAGATGCGACTGGCCAACGGGAAGGAAGCCGATTCTGCAGCGATCACCTGCCCGACCTGCGGTGAGACGAGCCCGCCCTGGGCCTACGACTGGAAGCAGAAGGCAGGATTTGGACGCCTCCTCATCCGGATCGAGGAGGTCTTCCCCGGAGAGGCCGTACCCACGCCCGAGCTTATGGACCTGCTCCAGAGCTCCGCCGGCTGCAGCTGGCGCTACTTTTATCTCCAGGACGATGGACCTCTCTAGGTCGCCAGCTCCACCCCCGGGGGAAGCTCCACCCGCATGCTCAGGGGCAGATGGTCCGAAAGGGGATAGTTCAGGACCCGCGCCTCCAAAATCCGCAGCTTCTCGGAGACGAGGATGTGATCCAGGTTGCGGCGCGGACGCCAGCTCGGAAAGGTCTTGAGCTCACAATCGAGCCCCCGCAAGTTCGTATCAGCCACGAGGTGCTTGAGCGCACCCGAGCCACAGTCGCAATTGAAGTCCCCCATGAGAACCAGATAGGGGTAGTGAGCGGCCAGCTCTCGAATGTAGGCGAGCTGGCGCTTCCTGGACCTCCAGCCGAGCGCCAGGTGCAGAATGCAAACGGCCAGGACGGACCCGCCCGTGGTCTCCAGCTCCACCATCACCGCACCGCGCCCGGGCAGCCCAGGAAGCTTGTAGTCGGTGATCTCGTACGGGCGCACCCGGCTGAGCACGCCATTACTGTGCTGTGCGAGGCTCCCCAGATTGCGGTTGACCTGCTTGTACCAATAAGGGAAGTGGGCGTGATAAGCCAGGTATTCGGTCTGATCGACGAAGCCACTGCGCAGGCTGCCGGCGTCTACCTCCTGGAGGCCGACGAAGTCGAACTCCCGCAGCATGGATGCAATGCGGCTCAGGTTGTGCAGGCGTTCGCGGTGCGGGAGCAGGTGCTTCCAGCTCTTGGTCACATACTCGCTGTACTGGCTGGTGTCGACACCAGCCTGGATGTTGTAGCTGAGCAGATGCAGCTGCTGCATGATGGCGGGCAGGCTGGAGCCGGCTCGGAAAGGGGCCGCACGGGGCCGAGATAGAGGCAGCATACCGCGAAATCCGACCATTCCCAATGGCGGAGAAAAGCGGGTGGCGCAAGCTCGCCTGGTGTCCTTCCGGATTTGTCGAGAACGGCAACAAAAAGGGCGGCCTCATGCCGCCCCCTCGAGGCTCGGATAAACGGAATCGCTTATGGGTTGAGACCCTGAACATATTGGGAGACGGCGGCGATCTCCTGGTCGCTCATCCGTCCGGCAATATCGCGCATCATGCTGTTAGGATCGTTCGCGCGCGTCCCGGCACGGAAGGCCTTGAGCGTCGTTTCGATGTATTGAGCATGCTGGCCAGCAATACGGGGAAATTTGGCTACATTCTGGCCCATGCCCGTCGGGCCGTGACAACCGGTGCAGGCGGGGACACCCGTGGCCGCGTTGCCGCTGCGGAAGATGCGCTTTCCGGGCTTCGCCAGCTCAGAGCCCGCGGCTCCGGGCGCCTCTTCTTGTGTGGAGAAATAGGCGGCGATGTCTTGAAAGTCCTGCTCGTTGACAAGGGCTGCCTGTGGACTCATCTGGTCGTTCTTCCGGTTTCCGCTCTTGAAGTCCGCCAGCTCCTTGACGATGTACTCGGGGCGCTGGCCGGCGAGCTTGGGAAAGGTCGGAACCACGGAGTTGCCATTTGGGCCGTGACAGGCCTGGCAGACCGCCACCTTGCCCGCGCCTGCCTTTGCATCACCAGGGGCCGCCTGGACACCGCTCGATGTCAACGCAACCGCGACCGAAAAGGAAATCATCCAAGTCTTCATGGTGTGTATCGCCCGCCTTTTTGGTTTGAGAGCCTGTCACGGCAACGCGGGGTCGCCCGACGCGAAAAATTCCATCATGTATATCAGAATATCCGCATATTCGTCAAACCAAGGGCATTCGAGCGACTGCGGTACTGGCCCCGTTCTCCATGTTGCGCTCGGCTCGGGCTCGCCCCGAAGCTCCGAGGTATCCGCCGCCTGCTCAGGGGCTCTTGTCAGGGGTATTCCCGGAGGCGGGCTCCGTCTCGTCCCCTTCCTCGGCAGTCCCGTTTTCCTCTTTGCTGCCCAGTGTGATGCGGTTCTTGCCGTCCTCGATGGTCAGCTTGTAGCGGGCGAGCACGCTCATCCCCAAGAGGCCACTGTTGCCGAGCTTGGCGTCTTCGAGAAACGCCGTCTCGACATCGCCGATCTGTCGCTCCCCCAACCACAGGGAAGGCAGGGTCCCGATGTGTGCGCTCACCTTGCCGTTGGCGGTCTGCATCTCCCGCTCCTGGAGCGATCCTTTGTCGACACCGAGCCTTTCGACGAGTGACAGAGGAAGCACCAGGTAATCGGCCCCAGTATCCACTTGGAGCTCGCTCTCGATCCTGGAACCGTTCTTTCCCCCCAGCGTCGCCCGCACCAGGTGCTGGGTACCGCGGCGCTGCGTTGGAACGACGATGTCCGAGTCCTCTGCGGGTGCAGGCGGTGCGGGAGGGGGCGGCACGAAGGGCACCTTTTCGCCGAGCACGATCACGCGGTCCACCCCTCCCGCAGGGCCCTGGACGATTACGTAATCGAAACCCTCGAGAAGGCGGCGCAGGCGGGCATAGAGGTCATCTTCCTCGACCCCGGCGAACGAGCCTTCGGTCTGCTCGAGCCCGATGACAGCAAACCCGCGCGTCTCCGCCAAGCGCGCCAGCTCCTGAGTGACCTCCACCTGTTGCGCGGCGAGAGCAGGGGTAGGAGCCCAGAGGCCGAGCAGAGCCGTATAGCCCCCCGCCATGGCGATTCGTACGAGGCTGCGGATCATATTGGCGCCCGGGCGAAGCCACATCTGAATTCTCTGCAAGAGCCTAGCAGGCTGATGCCCTCTCCGCCAGCCGAGACCCGGCTGGTCCAACGCCGGGCAATGGGTGCCCCGAAGAGCTCCCAGTGCCGCCGCACTGAAGCGAAGCCAAACATTTCCTGCCTGGCTCAGTCGCGGATGAGAGCACCGGTGCGCCCATCGCGGATGGTCGAGGGCCGAGCAGAGTTTCCGCACTCACCGACCAGGATCAGATCCAGCTGGGCACCCAAGGCGCGACGCACCTGCAAAGACGAGCGCACCGGGTGGCGACCACTGAGGTTCGCGCTTGTGGACACCAGGGCGCTGCCGGCTGCGTCGCAGAGGGCCGCCGCGAGGGGATGGGCCGTGACCCGCACGGCGAGGGTGGGGTGACGTCCCGTCAGCCAGCTCGGTGCTCCGGCGCGGGCCGGCAGCAGCCAGGTCACGGGCCCGGGCCAGGTCGCCAGGATGACCCGCATGCGCTCCTCATCGAGGGGCTCCACGAACGGCACGAGCTGCGCCGCACTGGCAGCGATCAGGATGAGCCCCTTGCGCTGGGGACGCCTCTTGATGGCAAGCAGGCGCTGCACCGCATCCCGGCTCCAGGGATCGCATCCGAGGCCATAGACGGCCTCCGTCGGATAGGCAAGGATGCCGCAGGCCTCTATGCAGCGGGCGGCCAGGCGCAGCTTATGGCGACTACTCACCCGGGAAGCGTTCTCCGCAGATCCGCGTCCTTTACCTGCACGGCATGGGCGCTCTCTTCCCGCTCCCGGCGCAAGCATCTTTCCAGATCCGGGTTGCTCAGGGAAAGAATCTGGGCTGCCAGATAGGCGGCATTCTTGGCCCCTGCTGCGCCGATGGCAACCGTAGCCACCGGGATGCCGCCCGGCATCTGCACCGTGGACAAGAGGGAGTCCATCCCCCTCAGGGGTCCGGCATCCAAGGGAATCCCGATCACGGGCTTCAGAGTAAGAGCCGCAACCGTCCCCGCCAAGTGAGCCGCCAGGCCGGCCGCTGCGATGAAAACGGCACAGCCGCGCTCGTCGGCGTCCTTGACGAAGGCATGGGTCGCCTCCGGTGTGCGGTGCGCGGAGGTGATCTTCACCTCATGGGGTATCTCCAGCCTGGTCAGCACGTCGAGCGTGACCTGGACGGTTGGAAGGTCGGAAGCCGAGCCGATCAGGATCGCGACGAAGGGGGTAGGCACTATGAAGCCTCCTCGGATTCTTTCCGTCCCGGAGCCTTAAGACACTGCCCGCCCGGCCTCGGTGCCCTCCTCGAGCGGAGCGCTGTAGTTACAGTCCTTCTGGGGACAGACCTGTTGTGCTCCACGGCTCTTGGTCACCTTGATCGTCAGGACAGGCCAGCCGCACTGGGGGCAGGGCTCGGCGAGCGGCTCGTTCCACAGGGCGTAGTCGCAGGCAGGGTAGGTGGAGCAGGAATAGAAGATCTTGCCCCGCCGTGATTTCTTCTTCATCAGGGTGCCCCGGCTGCACTTGGGGCAGATGACGCCCGTATCCTGGGGACGCTCCAGTGGCTCGATATAGCGGCACTTGGGGTAGGCGCTGCAACCGATGAACTTCCCGTACTTGCCGCGCTTGATCTGCAGCTCGGAGCCGCATTCCGGACAGCTGCGGCCCTCGACCGCCTCGGGGGGAGGCTGATCCTGCCCTTTGCCGTCGGCAAGGTCCCGCGTGTAGTCGCAATCCGGATACTTGGTACAGCCGATAAAGCGACCGTGCCTGCCCAGGCGAATAGACAAGGGCGAGCCGCATTGGGGGCAGGCCTCTTCGATGGCCTCCTGGGTGACATCACTGCGCTTGACGTTCTCCTGGGTATGATCCACCAACTCCTTGAAAGGACCCCAGAAATGCTCCAGCAAGGGGACCCAGTCCTCCTCCCCGCGGGAGACCGCGTCGAGCTCGTCTTCCAACTTGGCCGTAAAATCGTAATCCACATAGGCCGTGAAATACTCGGTCAGGAACTTGTTGACGACGCGACCCACGTCGGTCGGGTGGAAGCGCTTCTTCTCCAGGACGGCATATTCCCGCTCCTGCAGGGTGGAGATGATGCTGGCATAGGTGGAAGGACGACCGATGCCGTATTCCTCCAGCGCCTTGACCAGGGACGCCTCTGTGTAGCGCGGCGGTGGCTCGGTGAAGTGTTGCTCGGGGCGGATGACCGCGAGGTCCACCAGCTCGCCTTCTTCGAGGTGGGGCAGCATGCGCTCCTCGTCGTCGTCGGCCCCCTTGGCGTCGTCGCGCCCTTCTAAATAGACTCGCATGAAGCCGGGACTGGCCACCGTGGAGCCCGTAGCCCGAAACAGGTTGCCCTCCCCCGCGCTCAGGTCCACGGCAACCATGTCGATGAGCGCATGGGCCATCTGGCAGGCGAGGGTGCGCTTCCAGATCAGCTCGTACAACCGGGCCTGGTCGGAGCTGAGATGCGCCTTGATCTCCTGGGGCAAGCGCCGGATGGATGTGGGTCGGATGGCCTCATGGGCCTCCTGGGCATTCTTGGCCTTGGTCTTGTAGATGCGCGCCTGTGACGGCAGATCGTCCGTACCATAACGCTCGGCCACGTATCCGCGGATCTCGTCCAATGCCTCCTTGGCCAGGTTGACCGAATCGGTGCGCATGTAGGTGATGAGCCCGATCGGCCCACCGCCGATGTCCACGCCCTCGTAGAGCTGCTGGGCGATGCGCATCGTGCGCTGTGCGGTGAAGCCGAGCTTGCGTGCCGCTTCCTGCTGCAGGGTGGAAGTGATGAAAGGAGGTGCCGGATTGCGCTTCTTCTGCTTGCGCTCCACGCGCTCCACCCGGAGCTTCCCCTGCGCCGCCTGCTCCAGGGTATGCTGCACCTCGAGGGCGCGGACCTCGTCCCGGATGCTGAACTGCTCCAGCTTCTCGCCGGCAAAGCGTGTGAGCTTGGCCGCGAAGCCCTTGCGCTCCTTCACTACATCCGCGGTGAGGGTCCAGTACTCGCGGACCTCGAAGGCCTCGATCTCCAGCTCCCTTTCGACGATGAGCCGCAATGCCGGGCTCTGGACGCGCCCGGCGGACAGACCACGGCGAATCTTCTTCCACAAGAGGGGGGAGAGATTGAATCCCACCAGATAATCCAATGCCCGGCGGGCCTGCTGGGCGTTTACCAGATCGACCGAGAGCTCGCGCGGATTGGCCACCGCCTCCTGCACTGCGCCTTTCGTGATCTCGTTGAAGACAACCCGGTGCACGGGCCGCTTGCCGAGCTGACGGCGGTTCTTGAGCAGCTCATAGAGGTGCCAGGAGATGGCCTCTCCCTCGCGATCCGGGTCGGTGGCCAGATACAGTGCCTCGGCCTGCTTCAGTTTCTTGGCGATGGTTTGGACATGCCGCTCGTTGCGGTCGATGACCTGGTAGTGCATCGCGAATCCCTGGCTCGTATCGACAGCCCCCTCCTTGGGAACCAGGTCGCGCACATGACCATAGGAAGCCACGACCTCGAAGTCGGGCCCCAGGTACTTCTCGATGGTTTTCGCCTTGGCAGGTGATTCGACGACGACCAAATTCATGGAATTGCTTGCGTCCGGGATACGGAGGGCGCATAGCAGAAACGAGAAGCCGCCCCGCTGTCAAGCGGGAGTCATTGCAGCAGCCCCGGCTCGTCGTTATAGACCAGGTCTTCCATCTGGGTGAAGGCCGCTTCCCTGCCCGGGCGGTTCATGAGGACCAGGAGCACCACCCATTTGAGCTCGTCCACCGAGACACCGCTGTGGTCGATGGCAAGCACACGGTCGATCACCAGCTCGCGACTCACCGGGTCCAGGATACCCCTCTGCTCGAGAAACAAGAGGAGTCCGCGTGTCTCCAGGTCGAGCTGTGCGCATTCGACCTCGGTATAAATACGTATCGAGCCCCCCGTGTGCGGGTGGTACTGAGGGATGTCTACGCCGGCCGCAAGCTCATCCAGCCACTGCAGCGCCTTCTGGATCTCCGCGTTGGTAAATCCCGCCTGCGTCAGCTCTTCTTCCAGCTCACCTTGATCCGACGGTGGCTGGGTCTCTCCGTCCAGATAGTTCTCGTACAGATAGATGAGAACGTCGACCATGTTTTCGTACATCTGCCAACCTCAGCTGGGTTGCAAAGACCCACGGCGAGCCGTAAGCCGAGGAGTCCTATCCTCGTCATCCCATCGGGGCCCTTTGGCTCCGGCAATACCGTCCTCCCGGACAGGATAATACATATCCCTCCAATTCCAGCAACAGTAGCATAGAAGCAACATTCTGGGCGGGCAGTCCGGTGCGACGTACCAGGTCATCCGTCGCTACCGGATCATGGTCCAGATTCTCGAGCAGCCGCAGGTGGTCCTCGTCCAGGCTCACGGCATCCTTCATGCAGCTACGGGCCGGAGCATCCGGCGCCTTTACCAGAGCGCCCAACACGGGTGCCAGCTCCTCGAGGATATCCGTAGCCGACTCCACCAGTTTTGCCCCGGTCCTGATCAGCTCGTGACAGCCCCTTGCCAAGGGGTTGTGAATGGATCCGGGGACGGCGAAGACCTCCCTGCATTGCTCGATGGCATAACGGGCAGTGATCAAGGATCCACTTTGGAGGGCCGCCTCCGTCACCAGGGTCCCGAGGCTCAGACCGCTGATGATGCGATTACGACGTGGAAAGTTGCGTCCGATCGGAGCGCTGCCCGGTGAATACTCGGTGACCAACGCCCCGTTTCGCGCAATGCGCCGTGCCAATTCCCTGTGAGCCGCCGGGTAGACACGATCCGGACCGGTTCCGAGGACTGCGATCGTGCGCCCGCTCTCCATGGCACCTTGGTGGGCAGCACCGTCGATGCCGAGGGCCAAGCCACTTGCGATCGTAAGCCCACAAGCACCGAGATCGCGAGCCAGCTCACGGGTCGTCTCCCTGCCGGACGCGGTAGGATTGCGGCTGCCGACGATTGCGAGGATTGGATCCTGGAGTACCTGGGGATCACCGCGAACGAAGAGTAGGATCGGAGGGGCCGGAATCTGCGTGAGCTGGGACGGGTAACTCGGGTCATCCCTGGTGAGAATATGGACACCCTCTGCTTCGGCCCAGGCCAGATCCGCCTCGGCGGCACTCTCCTGGGGGCTCAGGATGGCATCGACGAGAGGCGCCTTTATGCCAAGGGATTGGAGGTCCGACCGGCCAGAGGCCAGGACCCGAAGCGGGTCTCCGAGCTGCTCCACCAAGCGAGTCGCCGTGATCGGCCCCAGCCCGGGGACGCGAGCGAGGATCAACCAGGCGCGCAAGCGGTCCCTGGAGATGGAGGACAAGACCCCGAATCCGGCGGGATCCGACCCTTCCACCTCAGGTCGGCGGCGGTCGGACCGCATCGAACACAGACATGGGATGCTCGGCTTCCAGGATCAGCCCGAAGCTCAGGCGGTCGAAGGCACGAAAGACCATCAGGATTCCCGCCCGCTCGTAAGGCAGCATGACCGTGCCGGCCTCGTTGCGCAACCTGGCATGGGTCGGAAAGCCGGGGCTCGGTTGACCATCGGGCACCCAGCCATCGGTACGATAAGGGGTATACCATGTTTCCTGAGACCAGAAGCGCTGTTGCTTCCAATCCTGGTGGAACTCATCGATCTTGCTGTTGTCTCCAGTCTTCTCGCCCCCGCTGAAGACGGCGAAGACGTCGCCCGGACGCACCCCGCTGTCGCTCCCGACGTCGAGGACCACGATGTTGTACTGGCCGATTTGGGAGACGCCGCCGAGTACGGAGATGATCTGTCCCTGCACCCCCCGGGGAGCCACCCGCGGATAGAAGTTGGTCTCGGGCATTGACGCCCTCGTCGAGAGCAGCCGGTCGCCGGTCGCCGCCTCGAGCTCCATCCGGTCGACCTTGACCTTCGCCGGATCCCCCGGATGCTCGAGGACAGCTTCTCCGACGAAGAGCGCCTGGTAACCGAGATTGGCACCGGAATCCGGATCGATGTACGCGTTGCCGGGTCGTACGATGGAGTAGCTTTCGCCGACCGGCCCCTGGATGCTGCGAACATACGCACGATCACCCAGGCCGCCGATGACGCGATTGTCGGGAAAGGCCACGATGTAGGGAGCGGCGTCGATCTGGTCCTTGCTCAGCACGTAGGGCCGGGTGAGGAAGGGCCGAATCGACCCGATCGGGATCGTCGGGACGGGCTGCTCGATCGGCGTCACCCGCACCTTCGGCGAAAGCTTGACCGTGCGTATGCCCTGTTGGCGCCGGAGCCGAGGCTCACCATCGCGGTAATCCAGGGTCAGGACATCACCCGGATAGATGTGATTCGGATTGCCGAGATCCCGGTTGGCGTCCCAGAGCTGAGTCCAGCGCCAGGGATCCTTCAGGAACCGCCCGGCGATGTCCCACAGGGTATCGCCTGCCCGCACGGTGTAGGTATCGGGGTGCGATGGATTGAGCTCGACCTGAGCAGCCGACGCAGTGGGCGACAATGCAACGATGGCCGACAAGACAAAAGCAGCGACAAGGGACTGATGCATGGGCACTCCGGCGCAGTGAGATCAGAGAAGGACCGTCCGCGTTTATTCGGGCGTCGGAGAAAAGCGGCAAGCTCGGGACTGAGATCGGCAATACTACTCAACGGGCAGGTGACGGCTGAAATCGAGGAGGAAGCTAGAGAGGCGCCTCCTCGACGCCGCGGATCGCGCAAGCCCGAGTGACGATTTTTTGCGACACCCCATTCCAACTTATAATATGTTGACGATATTAGCGACCATTCGCCCGTGGTTCTAGCCCAAACGCTGCAAAAAGTCCGATGAGCATCCTCGATATCCTGACCTTTCCCGACCCCCGACTTCGAAGCAAGGCCAAACCGGTGCCGGCGGTGACCGAGGGGATCCGGCGCACACTCGACGATATGCTCGAGACCATGTATCAGGCACCCGGTATCGGCCTGGCAGCGGTCCAGGTCGGCATTCTCCTGCGGATCATCGTGATCGATATCTCGGAGGGAAAGGATTCCCCGCTCTACCTGATCAACCCGGAGATCTTGGAGCGCCAGGGAACGGAAGAAATGGAGGAGGGCTGTTTGTCTGTCCCCGGCTTCTACGAGTCGGTCAGCCGCGCCGAAAGAATCCGGATACGCGCACTGGACCGTGACGGCACTCCCTTCGAGATGGAGACCGACGGTCTTCTTGCGGTCTGCATCCAGCATGAGATCGACCACCTCGACGGCAAGCTCTTCGTGGATTACATCTCCTCGCTCAAGCGTCAGCGAATCCGAAAGAAGCTGGAAAAAGACCAGCGCCAGCACCGCCTGCCGGCCACCGAGCCCAGGCGCGGCGCGATCTGACTCGGCGCCGTCCGCCCCTCAGCGCCTTCTTGCCGCCGATGATCCCGGATAGACGCGGCCAGAGGGCTTGTCCGCTCGCGCTCATTCGCGGGCATTCGTGACTTTAGGCATCGATGAAACCACTCGAGATCCTGTTCGCGGGGACCCCGGACTTCTCGGTTCCGACCCTCAAGGCCCTGATGGATGCAGGTCACTCCATCAAGGCCGTCTATACCCAACCCGACCGCCCCGCCGGACGCGGTCGCAGGCTCGCCGCCAGCCCCGTCAAGGAGGCAGCGCTGGCGAACGGACTGCCGGTCCTGCAACCCAAGACCCTGCGCGATGACCAGGCGATCGAGGTCCTGCGCCGACACGAGGCGGACCTGATGGTGGTGGTCGCCTACGGCCTGTTGCTCCCGCAACAAGTGTTGGACGCGCCGCGCCTGGGCTGCGTCAATCTGCACGCGTCCTTGCTGCCGCGCTGGCGCGGTGCGGCCCCGATTCAGCGCTGCATCCTCGCCGGCGACGCGAAGACCGGGGTGACCATCATGCGCATGGAGGCGGGCCTAGACACGGGCCCCATGTACCTGAAGCGGAAGATCCCCCTCGACACCCGAGAGACCGGCGGCAGCCTGCACGACAAGCTCGCCATACTGGGGGCCACCGCCCTGATCGAGGCACTTCCCGGCATCGCGGGAGGAACCCAGATGCCCGAGCGCCAGGACGACAGCCTCGCCTGCTATGCCAAGAAGCTCGATAAGGAGGAGGCATCGATCGACTGGACCCGCTCCGCGGTCGAGATCGACCGCAGGATACGCGCCTTCGATCCCTGGCCGGTGGCCCAGACCAGGCTCGGGGGGACCCTCGTGCGCCTCTGGGGCAGCGATCTGCCCGGCGGGGAGACGGGATCCGAGCCACCCGGGCGCGTCCTCACCACCGGCAAAGCGGGAATCGACGTCGTAACGGGAAAGGGACTCTTGCGCATAACGCGCCTGCAGCTGCCGGGGAAGCGCCTCATGACCGCCGCCGAGTTTCTCAATGCCCGTCGCCTCGAAGGGGAGCTGCTTGGCTGAGCCCCACCGCATCGAGCGCCCGGGGGAGGCTGCAGTCGGCGCCGCCGCACGGGTCGCGGCCGCCCTCATCGTTCATTCCGTCCGCGACAAGGGACGGTCCCTCACCGACGCCTTGGGGGAAATCGAGGCACGGGTCATGGAGCGCGACCGCCCTCTGGTGCAGGAGCTCTGCTACGGCATCCTGCGCACTCTGCCGCGCCAAGAAGCTCTGGCCAACGCCCTGCTCCACAAGCCGCTCAAGCGCGAGGATCGGGACCTTCATGCCTTGATCCTGGTCGGCCTGTACCAGCTCACTGACACCAGAATCCCGCCCCATGCCGCGGTAGCTGCGACCGTGGCGGCGACGCGATCCATGGGCAAGGGATGGGCTTCCTCTCTGGTCAACGCCTTGCTGCGCCGCTTTCAGCGCGAGCACGAATCCCTGCTCGCCCGGGTCGATGCTGCCCCGGAAGTGCGCTGGTTGTTCCCGCGCTGGTTGTTGCTGCGGCTTCAGGCGGCATGGCCGCAGCAGTGGCGCGAAATCTTCGCGGCAAGCAATTCCCGCCCGCCCATGTGCCTGCGCGTCAACCGTACCCGGGTCACTCGTGATGAATATGCGCAGCTTCTCGCCGCCGCCGGACTGACCGCCCGCCCCGTCGTGGACACCGGCAACGGCCTCACCTTGGACCGGCCGGTGCCGGCCGCAAGCCTGCCGGGCTTCGAGGACGGACTGGTCTCGATTCAAGACGCGGGTGCCCAACTCGCGGCCGATCTGCTCGACGCCCAGCCGGGGGAGCGGGTGCTGGATGCCTGCGCGGCCCCCGGCGGCAAGAGCACCCATATCCTGGAGCGGGCGGGCGGCAACCTCGAGCTGACCGCCCTGGACAAGGATGCGGATCGCCTCAAGCCGCTGCGGGACAACCTGCGCCGGCTCGGTCTTTCGGCGCGGGTCGTCCAGGGTGATGCCGCGGTCCCGCAGGGCAACTGGGCCCAGGGGAGCTACCACCGCATCCTGCTCGATGCCCCCTGCTCGGCTACCGGGGTCATCCGCCGCCACCCGGACATCAAGTGGCTGCGCAGGGACAGTGACATCGCCGCACTCTGCAGTCTGCAGGCACGCATGCTGGATGCGCTCTGGCCCCTGCTGGCACCCGGCGGTACCCTGTTGTACGTCACCTGCTCGCTGCTTCCCGAAGAGAACGAAGAACAAATCCGAGCCTTTCTCCGGCGGCGGGACGGCGTGCGCGTCCGCCCGCCCGAAGGGACCTGGGGGATACCTAGATCGGTGGGGCGTCAGATACTGCCCCGGCAGAACGGACCCGACGGCTTCTACTATTCGGTATTGGAAAAATCCGCCCCATGAGACTCTCTGCACGCCATCTCGCATCCCTGGTGCTGCTCCTGCTCTGGGTCCTCACCCCCCCACCCGTGGCGGCCGAGTTCAACATCGAGGACGTTCGGACCAGGGACGAGAGCGATATGCTGGTCATGGATGCCGAGATCCGTTACGGCTTCAGCGAGGATGCCCTGGATGCCTTGGACAACGGCGTGCCCCTGACGGTAGAGGTCCATGTCCAGCTGCGGGGGGTCGACGATTGGATCTGGGACGAGAGCCTGGTCGACCAGCGCCTGCGCTACGTCATTCGCTACAAGCCCCTATCGGAGCGCTACATGGTCTCCCGGCTCCCATCCGACGGCGGCATCAGCTATGTGACCCGCGATGCGGCGATCGCCGCCCTCGGGAAGATCGAGGGCCTGCAGCTGGTGTCCAAAGAGCGCATGAATGAAGCGGGCGGACCGTTCGAGATCCAGGTGAAGGCGTCCCTGGACATCGACGAGCTCCCCCTCCCGCTCAAGCCCGAAGCCTACCTGTTTCCCTCCTGGAAGCTTTCCAGCGGCTGGACGAAGTGGCCCCTGGATCACTGATTGGGGCGATCACTGAATGGGCCGATCTCTGAAATGGCGCGATTTCTGACAGGAAGCGCTCTGCGCCGCCTGCGCCATCCGGGCATGATCCCGGTCGCGACCCTCTTGCTGGTCCTGTTCGTTGCCCTGCACCTGATGAGCGACGCGGTCCAGAACTCCGAGGCGCTGAGCCGCGCCTTCTTGCCCCTCCTTTCCCTGGTGCTGTTGGGACTGGCGGTGCTGGCGGTGCTGGTCGTGGTCAATGTGGTCAAGCTGGTACGCCGTTACCGGAGCCAGGCCGCCGGCTCCCGCCTGACCGGGCGCATTCTGGTCCTGTTCCTGCTCATCTCCCTGTTACCTGTGGGCGTTGTCTACTACTACTCGCTCGGCTTCCTGCTGCGCGGGATCGACAGCTGGTTCGACGTAGAGATCGATCGTGCCATGGAGGATGCGATCGCGCTCAACCAGGCATCCCTGGACCTGGACCAGCGGGTGCTGCTCAGGTATGCCGAGCAACTGCTCGCCGGCATCGAAGACAGCTCGACGACTGCGTTGGCGCTTACCCTGGGCAAGCTCAGACGCCAATCCGGGGCCCTGGAGATGTTGATGCTGGGCCCCGGCGGTCGGGTCTCCGGCTATGCCAATGAAGATCCGACCCAACTGGTCCCCGAGCACCCGAGCAGAGAGCTGCTGCAGCTGGTGCGCACGGGCACCAACTATGTCGGCCTGGAGACGGGCCCGGGCGGCGATCCGGTGATCCGGGTCCTGGTCTCCGATCCCAGGGATCCCCGCCGGCGTCTGCAGGCAATCTTTCCCACCTCCGAGCGTATCAGCGAGCTTTCCCAGCGCCTGGAGGACGCTTACAACCGATACACCGAGCTGGCATATCTGCGCAAGTCCCTGAAGCTCAGCTTTTCAATCACCTTGTCGCTGGTTCTCGTCTTCGGTTTGATGGCGGCCCTGATCGCCGCCTTTCACACGGCCCGACGCCTGGTGGCGCCGGTTACGGATATCGCCCGGGCCACTCGCGCCGTGGCAGATGGGGATTACGAGCAGCAGCTCAGGCTGCCGAGCCACGATGACGAGCTCGCCTTCCTGGTGTCCTCCTTCAATGCCATGACCCGCCGCATCGCCAGTGCCCGGGACGCGGCGGACCGCAGCCAGCGAGCGGTAGAGGCTCAGCGGACCTATCTGGAGACGGTGCTCGGAAGGCTGTCCTCGGGGGTCATCGCCATCGAGCCCAATCAGGGGTTGCGCACCGCCAATCCGGCCGCATTGCAGATCCTGCAGCTGGCGCCCGACGAAGTGCAGAAGCAGAGCCTGTCGGCGCTCGCCCAGCAGCATCCCCGAATCTCACGGTTGGTGGAGAAGGTGCAGGAGCACCTCGAGGACGCCGAGGATTGGCGGGCGGAAATCACCCTGTTCAGCGGAGAGGGCCGGCAAGTGCTCTTGTGCCGCGGCAGTCCCCTGCTGCGCCCCGGCAGCGGTGAGCGAGGGCACGTAGTCGTCTTCGACGACATCACGACCTTGATCATGGCCCAGCGCGACGCCGCCTGGGGCGAGGTTGCCCGCCGCCTCGCCCACGAGATCAAGAATCCCCTGACCCCGATCCGGCTCTCGGCCGAGCGCCTGCGCCACAAGCTGCTGCCGAAGCTCGCCGACCAGGACTCTCGAATCCTCGAGCGCGCCACCAGCACCATCGTGGCCCAGGTGGAGGCCATGAAGTCGATGGTCGACGACTTCTCCAGCTATGCCCGAACGCCCAAGATGGAGCCGGAGCCCCTGCGGCTGGACGCCCTGGTCTCGGAAGTCATGGAGCTGTACCGAAGTGCCGGCTCCAGTAGCGGGCCCGAGCTGAGGCTGGAGGCACCCGAGACCCGGATCATGGGCGATCCCCTACGTCTGCGCCAAGTCATCCACAACCTGGTGAAGAACGCCCTGGAGGCCGTGGAGGGGCGGCCCGAGCCCCACGTCCTGGTCGCCACGAGCCAGATCGATGACGCAGATGAGCCCCATGTGGACCTGCGGGTGGAGGACAACGGGGGCGGCATCGACGCGGGGCTTCTCGGCACCCTTTTCGATCCCTACGTCACGACCAAGGCAAAGGGGACGGGGCTGGGCCTGGCCATCGTCAAGAAGATAATCGAGGAGCACGGCGGTATTATCTGGGCGGAGAATACGGACAGTGGGGCGCGAGTCGTAGCGAGGCTTCCCGTCTGGCAGGCGAAGCCGCGGGACGCATGGCAGCGCGATCCATTCCACCGGGAGCCTCCGAGGTCCTCGGCACTCGATAAAGAACAAGGAAACCAAGCATGAGCTCACCTCACATCCTCGTGGTAGACGACGAGCCGGACATCCGTTCGCTCGTTCAGGAGATCCTGGAAGACGAGGGGTATGCGGTCGCCGGCGCCGAGAACGGTGAGACGGCCCGTCACGCCCTGCGCGACCGGCGTCCGGACCTCATTCTGCTCGACATCTGGATGCCGGACCTCGACGGCATCAGCCTGCTCAAGGAATGGGCGGAAGACGAGGGACTGCCCTGCCCGGTGATCATGATGTCCGGCCACGGAACCGTGGAGACCGCCGTCGAGGCCACCCGGCTGGGCGCCTACGATTTCCTCGAGAAACCGCTGTCCATGGCCAAGCTCCTGCTGACGGTGGAGCGCGCCCTGGAGGCCGACAAGCTGCACAAGGAGTATGTGGGCCTGAAGCGGCGCACGGCCATCATTCACGAGCCGGTCGGCCGAAGCGCTGCCCTGCAGCGGCTGCGCGAGCAGGTCAAGCGCATCGCTCAGCACGACACCTGGGTGCTGATCACGGGCGAGGCGGGCAGCGGTCGCGAGACATTCTCCCGCTACCTGCACGCGCAGAGTCCGCGCAAGGACCGCCCCTTCGTGGATCTGGGGGTCTCCGCCATTGCCCCGGACAATGCGGCGCGGGAGCTTTTCGGCAGCGAGGAGAAGGGACACATCCACTACGGCAGCCTCGAGCAGGCCGCAGGAGGCACCCTGCTTCTCGACGAAGTCGCGGACATGGACCTGGAAATCCAGGGTCAGCTCCTCGGTGCCCTGGATACCGGCTCGTTCCTGCGGGTCGGAGGCTCCGAGCCGGTGCGGATCGACGTGCGCATCGTCGCCGCGACCCAGCGCAATCTGGAAGAGGAGGTGCGAGCCGCACGCTTTCGCGAGGACCTGTTCTACCACCTCAACGTGGTGCCACTGCACATCCCACCGCTACGCGAGCACAATGAGGACGTCCCCGAGCTGCTCGGCCACTATGTCGACTACTTCGCCACCCACGAGAAGCTGCCCTATCGCCGCTTCAGCGTGGGGGCTCAGAACTTCCTGCGCAACTACAGCTGGCCCGGAAACGTGCGCGAGCTGAAGAACCTGGTCCAGCGCGTGCTGATCCTCGGCGCCGGGAGCGAGATCACCCAGGACGAGGTCGAAACCGCCCTCGGGAACACACCGGCCATTCCCACCCTGGCGTTGGAGGGAATGGTGTCCTTCGATCAACCGCTGAGGCAGGCACGCGAGCAATTCGAGAAGGCCTATCTGGAGTATCAGCTGGGTAAGCACGGCGGCAATGTCAGCAAGATGGCGAAGGAAGCCGGCATGGAGCGGACCCATCTTTACCGCAAGCTGCGCTCGCTCGGGATCGAGATCAAGGAGCGGCGTTAGCTGTTAACGCTTAGCTGTTAGCTGATAGCTGGAAAGACAACGGCTCATCGCTGAAGGCCGATCGCTCGATCCATGAAAATCATCATATTGGGCGCAGGCCAAGTCGGGGCGTCGGTGGCGGCCAACCTCGTCAGCGAGGCCAACGACATCACCGTGGTCGATCTGCGGCCCGAGCTGCTGCGAGAGCTGCAGGACCGCTTCGACCTGCGCACCATCCAGGGACACGGAGCACATCCGGACGTGCTCCTGCGGGCGCGCGCAGAGGACGCGGACATGATCATCGCCGTCACCAACAGCGACGAGACGAATATGATCGCCTGCCAAGTCGCCTCCACCCTCTTCCACACCCCGACAAAGATCGCCCGGGTACGCTCCCAGAGCTACCTCGATCATCCCCCACTGTTCTGCGCCGATGCCTTGCCCATCGACGTGCACATCAGCCCAGAGCAGCTGGTGACCGACCACATCATGCGCCTGATCGAGCACCCCGGGACGCTCCATGTCCAGGACTTTGCCAACGGCCGAGTGCGTCTGGTGGGCGTACGGGCCTACTACGGCGGCCCCCTGGTGGGCCACGAGCTGCGCACCCTGCGCGACCACATGCCAGCAGTGGAAGCCCGGGTAGCCGCCATCTATCGCCAGGACCGGGCGATCTATCCCGACGGGAGCACGGTAATCGAAGCGGACGACGAGATCTTCTTCATTGCCGCACCCAAGCATATCCGCGCCGTCATGAGCGAGCTGCGGCGCCTGGAGAAGCCGTACAAACGCCTCATCTTCGCCGGCAGCGGCAATATCGGTACCAGGCTGGCAAGGGCCTTGGAAGGCAGTTATCGGGTCAAGGTCATCGAACATAACCAGGAGCGTTGCAGGCAGGTCGCGGAGGAGCTGGAGCGGACCATCGTGCTGCAGGGTGACGCGGCTGACGAGGAACTCCTCATCGAAGAGAACGTGGAGAACACGGACGTCTTCTGCGCCGTGACCAACGATGACGAGGCGAACATCCTGTCCGCCATGCTGGCGAAGCGCCTGGGGGCACGCAAGGTGATGGCACTGATCAACCGTCCCGCCTACGTGGATCTGGTCCAGAGCGGCCCCATCGACGTAGCCATCTCACCCCAACAGGCGACCATCGGCAGCCTCCTCAAGCACATTCGGCGAGGCGACGTAGTGGAGGTCCATTCCCTGAGGCGAGGCGCTGCCGAAGCGATCGAGGCCATCGCCCACGGCGACAAGAGCTCCAGTAAGGTCGTGGGAAACGCCATCGAGGACATTGCGCTGCCCGAAGGGGCCAGCATCGGTGCCATCGTCCGCGGGGAAGAAGTCATCATCGCCCACCACGACACCCGCATCGAGTCCGAGGACCACGTGATCCTCTTCCTGCAGGACAAGCGACGGGTCGCAGAGGTGGAGCAGCTCTTCCAGGTCGGCGTGACCTTTCTTTGACCCGCCGCCAGCCTCGCACGAGAGCAGGGTCCTCTTCGGCAGATCGCCGTTGAGAGGATCGTCAAGGGGCTCAGGCCACTAGCAAGATTCCTCGGAGCGAAGCGGGCCCCTCCGGCCTCACTGACCCAGGCCGAATACGTTCGACAGGGTATTGATGTAGTTGAAGTACCCGACGATGGCGACAGCCTCCAAAATCTGCGTGTCGCTGTAGCCGACCGCCCGGACGGCATCGAGGTCCTCGGGTTGCATTCGGTAATTGTCCTTCCCCGAAGCACGCAAGCAGAAGCGCAGCAGCGCCTTTTCGCCTTCATCGCAGCGTATGCCGTCGATACCGTCCAGCACCTCGTTGACCTGTGCCTCGCTCATTCCCAGCATCTTGGCGATCCCCTTGTGCACGTCCACGCACATCTTGCAGTTGTTCTCCAGGGAAACGAGCAATGCGATCCGCTCCTTGGTCGCGTAGGGCAGCTCGGTCTGAGCCAACAGATAGGCCTTTACCATCCCGTCGGTCGCCAAGTAGATATCCTCGCGCACCGCCAGCAGCTTGAAGATCTCCCCGAGCGCCCCGGTCCGCTCCAGAATGTACCGAGCCTCGTCCTGAATGCGCGGCTTCATCTCCTCCAGCTCCGGCAGATCGATATATGCCATGCTTCCCCCTCGGTTGGTGGCTGGCTCCATCACCAGCATCGATTTCTTTCGGACCCCGGACGGGATACTCGTCAGCTCCCGCGAGACGGCGGTTGGCGGCATTCATCCTCGCCCCCCTTTCTGCTGCTCGAGCCCCGGTGACGCAGCCCCGGAAACGCGACCCGACTCCGAATGCAGGACGGATCCGGACAGCACAAAACATACCCCCTCGAGCGACCCTTGCGGGCACCCGACGGGACCGGACAGACTTCTGAGCGATTGGGCGTCAGGGTAGCAGATCACCCGGCGTAGCCGGAAGCCTGGGCATGCTCTGGACCGGGAAGGGGCCGTCAAGTGCCCCGAGAAAGGCCACTACATCGGTCACCTGGGCATCGCTCAGATCCTTGTTCAACTGGCTCTTGGCCATTACACGTACGGCCTCGCCCAGGTCCTTGACCGAGCCGTTGTGGAAGTAGGGGGCCGTGTAGCCGAGGTTGCGCAGGGTGGGCACCCTCCACAGGTGCTCGTCCTCGGTCTTTCCCGTTTCCACGGCACGCCCCTTGTCGTCCAGCAGATGATACTCGGCCACATAGGGATTGTTGTCCGGAAAGGTGGGAAACTTCATGAGCACGGGCTGACCCGGGGGCAGACTGGGGCCGTCGAAGTTGGCCCCGGAATGACAGCTGGTGCAGCCCAGTTGATCGAAGGTCTCCATGCCGCGCACCTGCTGTTCGCTGAGCACCGCCTTCTCTCCCTTCACATAGCGGTCATAAGGGCTGTTCGGTGTGATGAGCGTACGCTCGTAGGCGGCCACCGCCTTGGCGGCGTTGTCAGCCGTGATCGGGTTTTCTCCGCCAAAGGCCTGCGCGAAGTGCTCCTGATACCCAGGGATTGCACGTAGCCGATCGACGGCGCTATCCAGATTCTCCATTCCCATCTCGACCGGATTGACCACCGGTCCCTTCGCCTGCTCTTCGAGGCTGGCGGCACGACCGTCCCAGAACTGTGCGGAGTGGAACGCAGCGTTGTAGACAGTAGGGGCGTTACGTCCGCCGATCTTCCCGTGCACGCCCATGGAGGTGGAGCGGTGATCGTCGCCCCCTTCCATGACGTTGTGACAGGAGTCGCAGGAAACGGTACCGGTGGCGGAGAAGCGCGGATCGAAATACAACATCTTGCCCAACTCCACCTTGGCGGATGTTGTCGGGTTGTCGGCAGGCGAGGGTGCCGTCTCGGGCAACGCCTGCCATTGGGTGGCAACGGCTCCTGCGGACAGGGCCCCCGCAAGGGTGCCCATGAAGAATCTGGAGATACTACGGTAATTCATGACTGCTCCTTAACCATCTATTAGGACACTACATTTGGTGTCCATAGCTTGACCCCGCTACCTTATTGCACCGGCATCGGTAAGGCAAAATCCGGGCTCCCGACGCTCCCTGTGCACGAGGTGCAAACGGCAATCGTCGGGTTGGGAGGTCCGGTAGCAACAGGATGAAGGCTCTCGATGAAACCAAGCTGAATCTTTCCATTCCGGCCCTCTGCCGATTGCGTTGCTGCAGGGGAGTAGAGCTTTTACATCCCGGACCGGGTTGAGCGGCATCCTCGATTGCCGCAAAATTGTTGTCTTTCAGAGGGCCGGCTGATACTGACCCTTTGGCATTCGAGGAGCAATCCATGGCGGCAACGACCTCGATACACGGCATGTGGACGAGCCGAATGGCGTTCATACTGGCTGCGAGCGGCTCGGCGGTCGGTCTCGGCAATGTCTGGCGTTTCCCCTACACGGCCGGGGAGTATGGCGGTGGCGCCTTCGTGTTGGTCTATCTCCTGTGCGTCGGCGCCATCGGGATCCCGATCATGATGGCGGAGATCATGCTGGGACGACGGGGACGTCAGAGCCCCATCAACACCATGCGCACGCTCGCGCAGCGGGAGGGCAGACATCCGGCCTGGCAGTTGATGGGCTGGATGGGTATCCTGACGGGTTTCCTCATCCTATCCTTCTACAGTGTGATCGCTGGCTGGACCATGGCCTATGCCGTACGTTCCGCGTCCGGCGTCTTCGTGGGCATCGACAGGGCCGGCTCGGATGCCATCTTCGGCGCCCTGGTTGGAGATGCCGAGCGTCTGCTGGCCTGGCATACCATCTTCATGGCCCTCTGCGTATTCGTGGTGGCCCGGGGTGTCGCCAGCGGACTGGAGAAGTCCGTACGTTTCCTCATGCCAGCGCTCTTTCTGCTGCTGGTGCTCATGGTGGCATACGCCTTCAGCACCGGGAGCTTCGCGGAAGGAGCCCGCTACCTGTTCGCCCCGGATTTCGATGCACTGTCCGCAGAAGGCGTTCTCAGCGCCATGGGGCAGGCATTCTTCAGCCTGAGCCTGGGCATGGGCGCCATCATGATTTACGGCTCCTATTTGCGCAGCGATGCCTCGATCGGCGCGAGCAGTCTGATCATCGCCGGCATGGACACCCTGGTCGCGATCCTGGCCGGACTGGCGATCTTCCCCATTCTCTTCGCCAACGGTATGCAGCCGGAGCAGGGTCCGGGATTGGTCTTCAAGGTCCTGCCCATCGCCTTCGGCAACATGCCGGGGGGCGTGCTGTTCAGCACCCTCTTCTTCGTCCTGCTCATGCTTGCGGCCTGGACCTCGGGAATCTCCTTGCTCGAGCCCATGGTCGCCTGGCTGGTGGAAAACCGGAGCTTCAGCCGCGTCCGGGCAACCGTGCTTGCGGGTATGTCCGTATGGCTGCTGGGAATCGCCTGTCTGCTCTCCCTCAACCAATGGTCCGACGTGACCATCTTCGGCAAGGGCTTTTTGGACCTGCTCGATTTCTTGACGGCGAATATTCTGCTGCCGGTGGGCGGCCTCTTGATCGCGATCTTCGCCGGCTGGATGCTGTCCCGCGCAGCCTCCGCGGACGAGCTCGCCATGGGGAAGGGCTTCGCCTATCGCGCGTGGCGGGTGCTGATCCGGTATGTCTCGCCGGCAGCGGTCGCGTTCGTCCTCTTCCACGCTATCGGCCTCTTCTGAGGCTCAGGGCTTTTCCGTTGCCGGTCGTCACAAAGAGCGCCTTGGTCACCTTCTCCGCCCCCCAGATGTTCGATCTGGTGGCGGATATGGACTCCTATCCGCAGTTTCTGCCCTGGTGCGCGAAGGCAGAAATTCTGTCACGGGAGAAAAATCAGATTTGCGGACGCATGGAGGTCGCACGCATGGGGATCCACCAAGCCTTCAGTACCTGCAATCGATTCATCCCCGGAGAGCGGATGGAGCTGAGACTGGTCGATGGGCCTTTCCGCAAGCTGCAGGGCGTCTGGACCTTTCGGCCCCTGCGCGAGGACGCCTGCAAGGTGGAGCTGATGCTCGACTTCGAATTCTCCGGAAAGCTCATAGACAAGGCCTTCGGGGGGGTGTTCAAGCAGATTGCCAACACCCTGGTGGACTCCTTCTGCAAGCGGGCCGAGGAGGTCTATGGCAACTGAGGAGCGGATCCGGGTCGAAGTGGCCTATGCCAGAGAGGACGAGCAGGCAATTATCCCGGTGGAAGCGGTCGAGGGAGTCACGCTGCGGGAAGCCATCCAGCGCTCCGGAATTCTGAAGCGGTTTCCGGAGATCGATTTGGCGATCAACAAGGTTGGTGTGTTCGGCAAGGTGGGCGACCCGGGTCAGATCTTGCGGGCGGGGGACCGGGTGGAGATCTACCGGCCGCTGATCGCCGATCCGAAAGAGGCCCGCAAGAGGCGGGCGGCGCAAGGCAAAGCGATGCGCAAGGGCGGCGCTGAAGCCGAGAATTGAGACGTCCGCCCTCGGGTGGACGAGTCCCCGTTGGTGCCGTGAACCTACTCAGCCGGCTCCACTCCCAGCTTCGCGGCGGCTTTGGCGAAAAACCCGCGCTTATCCTCCCAATCGGGTACGGAAACGAGAAGCTCGGCGGGCTCGCGTTGGGCCGCGCGGTTGGCATCCGGGCGCAGATCTCCCTGCACCTGTACCAGGCTGTCATCCTTGAAAAACAGCGTAAGCCGCGTCTCCTTCATTGGTGCGTGACCGCGCCGAATCGTGTAGGTGTAATCCCAGCGATCCGTATGGAAGATGTCGGTGAGCATGGGTGTGCCCAAGAGGAACCTGACCTGGCTCTTGGTCATGCCGGGCTGGAGCCGGTCTACCATCTCATCCGTGATGATGTTTCCCTGCTGGACGGTCATCCTGTAGACGAACGGAAGCTTGTCGAGGGCCGAGGTCTGGAATTGGGGCTCTTCGCTTTTCGGCGTGGCGCATGCGGCGAGGGCGAGGGCTGCGCCGACGATCAGACAACGGAGAACCTTTTGCATCTCGAAATATCACCGAGGTGTCTACAGGGTTGTGAATGATATCGCACAGTCGCCGCATCTTGTCGAACGGCTTGCGATCCTGTCGCCACCGCACAGACCCGCGAGTCAAGGTGGAAATGCCCCTGCAAGCCCGGGTCGATACGACCGCCGGACCCCGGAAGCCGATCGATCAGGGCCGATCTGTCAATCAGAATTTATACATATAATCATATGTTGATTTTCGTCAACACAGGATTCCCGCGTCCGTACTAAAGTAATTAGTGGGCGGATCGACTTTGGTGTCCGCCGTTGATGCGATTGCGTGGAGGTATCATCATGACCAGGAACAAGCGGTTCTTGCTGGCCGCAACCATCGCCGGTGCAACGGCCCTGACCTCGCTCTCAGCCGAGGCATTCTTCGGACCCTTCAACTTCATGCGCGGTTGGGGTGGTAGCCCTTGGGGCTGGGGCGGCCCCTGGGGTTGGGGCGGATACCCATACTACGGATATGGTTACGGATATCCTTATTATGGCGGCTGGGGTTATCCCTACTACGGAGGCTGGGGTTATCCATACTATGGCCTGGGTTATCCCTATTGGGGCGGCACGCCCTATCTCGGCTATCCCGCTCTCGTGGCACCGGCAGCTCCGGCGGCCCCTGCGTCCAGCTCCGAAAAGTGATGTCCCCCGGCTCCCGCACCGAAAGGCGCGGGAGTCTGTCCCCACCCGAAATCTATCCATCCCCACCTGGTTCCGAGGTATTCCCGGTGGAAGGCCGTAGTTTCCGCCGGTTCAACGCCTTCTCCGCTGCTGCTATGATCTGCGCGATTCTCTAAGCCCGACCGTTTGCCGCTGTATTCTCGATCTTCGCTTCCCCGGCACGGCGCAGGGCAACACCCCAGGTGAGACCATGCAACTGTTGGTTGGCGATATCGGCGGCACCAAGACGGTCCTGGCGATGGCGCAGATGGATGCCGGCGTCATCCGTCTGAGCCATGAGCGGCGCTACCCGAGCCGCGATTTTTCCTCCTTGGAAGAGATGGTCGCCCGCTTTCTGCGAGAGGAGGATGTCGCCTGTCAGGCCGCCGCCTTCGCCGTGGCAGGACCGGTCCGCGAAGACAACAGCGAGATCACCAACCTGTCCTGGGTACTGGATGCCCGCCGACTCGAGCATGCCCTGGGCCTGCACCGAGTCCATCTGCTCAACGACCTGGAGGCGGTGGCTTGGGGAATCTCATCGTTGGGCCCCGACGACTTCGAAGTCCTTCACGTCGGTGCCCCGGATCCGGTGGGAAACGCCTGTGTGGTCGCGGCCGGAACCGGGCTGGGGGAAGCGGGTATGCACTGGGATGGAGAAATGCACCTTCCCTTCGCCACCGAGGGCGGCCACGCGGATTTCGCGCCCAGGGACGATCTGGAGATGGCATTGCTGCGAAGCCTCCAAGGACGCTTCGGCCACGTGAGCTGGGAGCGCCTGGTCTCTGGAATGGGCATCGTCGACATCTACGGCTTCCTGTTGGAATGGCATGGTGCCGAGACTCCGGCATCCTTGCGTGATGCCATGGCGAAGGGGGACGAGGCGGCCGCAATAGCCTCCGCAGCGGCGAACGGGTCCTGTCCCCTGTGCGCCGAGACCATGCAGCTCTTCCTGGACCTTTACGGACGGGAGGCGGGAAACATGGCCCTCAAGCACATGGCGCTCGGGGGCGTCTACCTGGGGGGCGGCATTGCCCCGAAGAACCTGGATCTGCTGCGCCGGGGCCCCTTCCTCGCGGCCTTCTTCGACAAAGGTCGCATGGAGGTGCTCATGCGCCGGATGCCCGTAAAGGTCATCCTCGAGCAGCGTGCCCCCCTTTACGGAGCTGCGCGTTTCATGATGGTTGCTTCGGATGCAGAAGCGGGGGGCGCCCGGACCGGTGCGTAACCGTGAAAAAGGAAACCGTTTTATGAATCGCTCGACTCGATTGACGAGAGGGTCCGAGCACGGCATCCGGGTCCCGCACCTGCTCACCTGCGACCAATAATGCAGTAAGATAGGGGTATCTTCTCAAGCGCCTTATGAGGATCGATGATGAGGCATGGACCGGTATCGGGGGGCGCGCCGGCCCACCGGGTCAGATTGGGAATGCGAGAAAGCTCGGGATCCGCTTCTGCCGAGGGAGACGAGATTTACACGGGTTGCATGAGGCCCACGTCCGGGAGTGAGTGCATTTTCCGCCAGTCGCTTCTGCCCGGAAGCCCGGGTTGCCGGCACTGGGGAAAACCGTGGGCCTCGCAAGCATCAAGCTCCCTGTTCTATTGGCTACTCCGGATCGTTTTGGCCGCCTGTACGCTCGCGCTGATAGGTGACCCGGCCTTCGCGGCCGACCCTCAGCCATATGAGGTGAAGATAGCCGAGACCGGTAACGACGAGCTGGATCGCGCCATCGCCGACTCGTCGCTATTGATCTCCCTGCGGGAGAAGGCCCCCGTCGGCGCCTTTGCCCTGGTCGGGAGAGCGCGCGACGACGAGGACCGCTTTCTGACTGTGCTGCAAGGTCTCGGCTTCTACAAGGGCCGGGTGCAGGTCCGAATCGATGGCCGTGCATTGGATGACCCCGACCTGCCGAATTATCTGGCCAGCCTGCCCGCGAAGCCGCCTGCAAAGGTCAAGATATCGATTCAGCCGGGGCCCAGGTTTCACCTGGGCCAAGTGTCCATCGAGGGCTCGGTTCCCCCGCAGGTGCGACAGACGCTCGGCCTCGCGCCCGGTGCGCCGGCTGTCGCCTCCGACGTCCTCGCCGCCCGGGAGCGTCTCCTGGATGCCCTGCACGACCGGGGCTATGCCCTGGCGACCGTGAGCCAGCCCATCGCGATTCTCGACCCGAGCGCTGACGCGCTCGATATCAGCTTCAAGGTAGATACTGGCCCGGTCGTCGAGATCGGCCCCATCCGCTTTCAGGGGCTGCAAGACCTCAACGAGTCCTTTTTGCGGGAGCGGCTGCTCGTTCACACGGGTGAGCGATACGATCCGAAGGCTATCGAAAAGGCCCGCCAGAATCTCGCCTCGCTCGGGGTCTTCTCCTCCGTAGTCGCCGTCACCGGAAAGAAGCTCGACGCGCAGGGCCAACTTCCCCTGGAGCTCGTCGTCACCGAGCGAAAGCTCCACGCAGTCAGCTTCAGCGCCGCCTATACGACGGACCTTGGCATAAGCACCAGCGCGAGCTGGAAAGACCGCAACCTGTTCGGCAATGCCGAGCAGCTCGAGCTTTCGCTCGGCTTCAGCGCGGGGGGGACGGCGCAGACGGACCCCGGTTATTGGGGCAGTGCTCGATTCATAGAGCCCGACTTCCTGCACCCGGACCAGAATTTGCAGATCGACATCCGTCCACTGAAGGAAAGCCTGCTCGCTTACGACCGCACGACCTTGATGGGGACCATCGCGATCAATCGTCCGCTCTCCGAGCGCTGGACCGGCAGCATCGGGATCTCCGGAGAGAGGGAGCGTGTCACCCAGCAGGACACGACGGAGCGCTACACGCTCGTGGGCCTCCCGATATTTGCGAAATATGACAGCACGACGGATCTGTTCAACCCCAGCCAGGGTGTGCGAGCGGCCCTGACCTTGACTCCGACCCAGGTACTCGGAAGCCAGGGCCTGAGCTACCTCTCGTTGCAGACATCCGGCTCCACCTATCTCGACCTGGGGGCCTTGCTCGGCTCACGGCCCGAGCGCACGGTGCTGGCAGTGCGCGGCCTGGTCGGCGACGTGGAGGGAGCGAGCCAATTCGAGCTGCCTGCGGACAAGCGCTTCTACGCGGGCGGTACCAGCACGGTTCGCGGCTACAAGTTCCAATCGGTCGGCCCCCTCTTTCCGGACGGTAAGCCGCAGGGCGGCACCGCCGTTGTTGCAGGCACGCTCGAGCTGCGCCAGCGCATCCTCGGCGACTACGGCGCGGTCGCCTTCGTCGACGCGGGCCAAGTCGCTGCCGACAACTGGTCGTTTTCCAGTCCCTGGGGTATCGGCGTCGGTGTGGGCGCACGCTACTACACCTCGATCGGGCCACTTCGGCTCGATGTTGCCGTGCCGGTGAACAAGCTTCCGGATAGCGGCTCGTTCCAGGTCTATATAGGCATCGGGCAGGCATTCTGATGCGCCGATTCGGCAAGGCATTGGCGTGGACCTCCGGCATCCTGACGGCGGTCATCTCGCTCCTGATCGTCGCCTTCCTGATTACCGCCAACACGCAGCCGGGACGCGATCTGATCGAGCGCATGGTCCCGAAGATCACCGGCGGCCTCGTCAAGCTCCAGGGACTCGATGGACGGTTCCCGTGGGATTTGCAGGCGGCACGCATCGAGGTAGCGGATGCGGACGGAAGCTGGCTGGTCATCGAGAGCCTGCTCCTGGATTGGGCGCCCTCGCACCTGCTGATCGGAGAAGCGCTGATCGACCGCCTCACTGCGGAGCGCGTCGAGCTCGCGCGACTGCCGACCAGCTCCGCAGAGTCCTCCGAGACCTCATCCTTCAGCCTCCCCCTTCGGATACGGCTGCGGTCACTCGATGTAGCGAGATTCGACTTGGGTGAGGCGGTGGCCGGGTCCGCCGAAGCACTCTCGATCAAGGGACAGGGACGCCTCGCCTCCCTCGAGCAGGGCGATATCGTGCTCGATGTCCGGGAGATCGAGGGGACGGGTAGCTACCATCTCGACGCCCGCTTCGATCCGGCAGCCCTGGCGGGGAAGCTGACCGCCGAAGAGCCCGCCAATGGCCTGGTTGCTCGTCTTGCCGGACTGCCGGACCTGGGGGTGATCGCCCTGGACGGGTCACTGAACGGGCCCCGCTCGGCGGTTACAACCGCTCTATCCCTGGATGCCGGACCCCTGAGTGCGCATGTCCAGGGCAAGCTGGATCTGCTCGACGCCACGGCCGATCTGAGGATCACCGCGGCCGCGCCGGCGATGGCTCCGAGCCCGGATATCGCCTGGCAGGCGGTCTCGTTGGACGCGACCCTGAGCGGAAAATTCGAGCAGCCAACGGCGGTGGGTAGCCTTCACATCGCGGCCTTGCGCGCCGGCGGCGCCGAGGTCCGGGATATCACGGCGGATGTCCAAGGAGATCGAGGACGACTGCAGCTGCAAGCCGTGCTGGAGGGTTTACGCATCCCCGGTGAACGTCCCGACATGTTGGCAGCGGCGCCCGTGAAGATACAGGCCGACGCACGACTCGACAAACCGAAGCACCCCCTGGCCTTTAGCATCGAGCATCCCCTATTCAGCATCCAGGGGGATGCCGAGACGGCCGGGGTGATGCAGGCTGCGATCTCCCTGAGCCTGCCGGACCTAGAGCCCCTCGCCGCCGCTGCGGGTGCCGAGGCTCAGGGTCACTCGAAGCTCGAGCTCCGTGTCGGAGAGAAGGGCGGCGCCACGACCCTGGATGCAAAGGGCAATGTGGCTATTACAGGTGGCGCTCCGCCGCTGCCCGGGCTGTTGGGGGATTCCGCAGAGATTCTTGCCGCGGCGACCCTGGACGGTCAGGACCTGACCCTTTCCCGCCTGCAGATCGACGGGAAGGGTATCCAGCTGTCGGCCAGCGGAGGATTGGTCTCCCAGGTAGCAGACCTCGACTGGCAATTGTCCTTGCCCGACTTGGCCCTGATCGCCCCGACAACCCTTTCGGGAAAGATGTCGGCGCAGGGTCGGGTCGAGGGGCGGGTCGACGACCTTTCGGCGACGGCCGACCTGAACGGGGAGCTGGCGACGAAGGGCTTCCCGAGCGCCCCGCTCAGCGCGCACCTGCAGGCAAAGGGTATCCTGAGCACCCCCTCCGGGGAGGTGAAGGCCCAGGGCACCCTTGCCGGGTCTCCCCTGGAGCTGAGCATCCTCGCCCAGCGCTCGTCTGACGGAACAATGCAGCTGAGCATCGAGCACGCCGATTGGAAGAGCGCCCACGGAAAGGGACAGATGACCTTGCCTCCCGGATCGATCTTTCCCGTCGGCAGCCTGGACCTGGCCATGACCCGGCTCCGGGATCTGGAGCCTTTCATCGGTCAAGCGTTGGCAGGCTCCGTGACCGCAAAGCTGCAAACCGCGAGCGAGGACGGCAAGTCCCGGGCACAGCTCGAAGTGCAGGCCCGTGCGGTCAGGCTGCCCGGCATAGGTGCTGTCGAAAGCCTCGGCTTGGCAGCCACAGTCCTCGACCCGATCACCAAGCCGGACCTGGATGCCGAGCTGGTGATCGACGGCTTGTCCGCGCAAGGGGTGTCGGGATCCGGACGCCTGAATGCCAAGGGACCACTGGACGCCATTGCGCTTCAGGTGGCAGCCGATGCACGAGACCCGGACGGCAAGCCCCTGGGCTTGACGGGAAAGACCGTGCTCGACGCCACCGGGAAGAAGGTCACACTCGAGGCGCTGCAGGCGAGCTGGAAAGGCGAAACGCTACGCCTGCGCGCACCGGCACAGATCTCCTTCGCCGAAGGCGTCGCCTTGAAGGGTATTCGTCTGGGTATCCGGGAGGCTGTTTTAGATGCCTCCGGCAGCATCTCTCCGACTCTCGATCTCACCGCGGAAGTACGCAATCTCTCCCCAGCCCTGGCAAGCGCCTTTGTCCCCGACCTGGAGGCCGAAGGCAATCTAAGCGCCAAAGCAGCGCTCTCCGGGACACTCGCACGGCCCAGCGGGAAGGTGCAGGTGAAGGCGACCGGGCTTCGAATGCGTAGCGGCCCGGCGGCCTCGCTTCCAGCGGCCAGTATAACGGCAACGGCGACCCTGGCCGGCGAAAGCGCCCGCATCGAGAGTCGGCTCACCATCGGCCAGAAGGCCAAGCTGGCCGTGACCGGCCAAGCGCCGCTCTCGCCGAGCGGACGTCTGGATCTGCGTGCCAAGGGCTCGGTCGACCTCTCCCTCGCCGATCCGGTCCTGACCGCAAGCGGCTATCTCGTGCGCGGACAGGTGCAGCTGAATTCCGGCATCTCCGGCACGCTGACCGCCCCCCGCCTCGGTGGGACCGTTCAGCTCGTCCAGGGAGAGGTCCAGGATTACAGCCTGGGTGCACACCTCAAAGATATCGAGGCCCTGCTCCAGCTCGCGGGCGATCAGGTTCGTGTCGCCCGTCTCACCGCGCGTGCCGGTCCGGGCACCATCTCCGCCTCCGGGACGATCGGAGCTCTGCAACCGGATCTGCCGGTCGATCTACGCCTCGAGGCCCGGGACGCCCGACCTCTGGCGAGCGACTTGCTGACGGTGACCCTGGATGCGGGCCTGAGGGCCAGCGGGCAGCTCGCCAAGGAGCTCCAGGTGTCCGGCAATGTTCACATCGATAAAGCGGAGATCCGCATCCCGAAGACCTTGCCGGTCAGTGTCGCGACCCTCAACGTCCGCCGTCCCGGCGAGAAGTCGCCGGCCGCATCCGATGCGGGCTCGATCATCAAGCTGGATCTCTCCATCGAGGCACCGGGCCAGATATTCGTTCGCGGTCGGGGACTGGATGCCGAGCTCCATGGCAACGTCCGTGTAGAGGGCACAGCGGCAGATCCCCGTCCGATCGGCAGCTTCGAGCTGAAACGCGGCCAATTCTCGCTGGCCAGTCAGACCCTCACCTTTTCCGAGGGAAAGGTCAGCTTCAACGGCGGAAGCCTGACCGACCCCTCTCTCGATTTCGTGGTCAGCAGGGATACTGCCGATGTCGCCGCAAAGCTGAACGTCGGCGGAACGGCTCGCAACCCGAAGATCACCTTGAGCAGCACACCTCGGCTGCCCCAGGACGAGATTCTGGCCCAGATTCTTTTTGGGCGTAGCGCCACATCTCTGAGCGCATTCGAGGTGGCGCAGATTGCCTCGGCCCTCGCCGAGCTGACCGGCGTGACTTCCGGCGGCATCAATCCCTTGGGCAGCATCCGCAAGGGCCTCGGGCTCGACGAGCTTACGGTCGGCACCGACGCAACCGGAAAGGCCACACTGGAAGCGGGGCGCTATTTGGCACCAGGCGTCTACGTGGGCGTCGAGCAAGGCGCGTCCGCTGCCAGCACCAGGGCCAAGGTGGAGGTCGATCTCACCAAGCGCCTCAAGCTGGAGGGCACCTTCGGCGAGAGCGGCAGCTCTGCGACCGGCTCCTCCGGTGAAGGGGGCAGCAGCATCGGCGTGACCTACGAATTCGAGTACTGATGCGGACCTCGAGTCCTGCGCTCCTCCATCCCCGCTATTGGCCGAGCTGGGCCCTGGTGGGGATCTTCCGCCTCCTGGGCTTCCTGCCCTTTCCCCTCCTATGGCTCTTTGGGATGGGATTCGGATACGCGGGTTATCTCCTGGCCGGCTCGCGTCGCCGGGTGGCTCTACGCAATCTCTCGATCTGTTTCCCCGATCTGGAGAAAGGGTTGCGAAGAAGACTCGCAGCCCGGCATTTCGGCTACTTGGGCGTTGCTGCCTTCACCCAGGGACTGGTGTGGGGAAGCTCGCGGCGGAGACTCGGACGCATCGTGAAGATTCGCCACCGGGAGCGCTTCGATACGCTTCACCGCGATGGATACAACCTGATCCTCATGGTGCCCCATTTCGTCGGTCTAGAGTTGGGAGGGGCGGCGTTCACCGCCCTGGTGAATCCCGGCATGTACATGTATCAGAAGATTCGCAATCCGATCATCGATCTTGCAATGCGCCGCAGCCGCACCCGCTTCGGCGCACTGTGCGTGGAGCGCAGCGATGATCTGCGGCGCATGGTGCGCCAGATGCACGGCGGAATGCCCCTCTTCTACCTGCCGGACCAGGACCCGGGAAGGCGTGGGATCTTCTCTCCCTTCTGCGGAATCCCTGCGGCGACTGTCCCCACGCTGAGCCGCCTCGCGCGCTTTGCCCGTGCCCGAGTAATCCCGACCTATGCCCGCTATCTACCCTGGGGTCGGGGCCTGGAGCTGATCTTCGACCCACACCTCGCTCCCTTTCCCACGGACGATGTAGAGGCGGACACGACCTTGATGAATCGGACCATCGAGACCCGCATCCGCACCATGCCGGAGCAGTACTTCTGGGTGCACCGGCGATTCAAGACCCGCCCTCCCGGTGAGCCGACGGTCTATGAGCCCAAGGCGCGTCGCCAACGGGCACCGGCAAGATGAGCCGGTCCATCGAGACCGCCGAGCTCCGACCTCGGATTGGCCGGGCGCGCGACTGGATCGTCGGCGGTATCCTGCTTGCGGCGGTGGTCGCCGGCGTGTCTCTGACAGTGGGCTGGGGACCCCTGTTGGCCCCTTGGCGAGAGCTGAGCCTGATCCAGCTGCTCCCCCCCATCGGGCTCACCGCCTTGAGCTATAGTCTGCGCGCGGTGCGGGTCAGCGAATACTTCCGTCCACGGCTCGACGGATGCTTCGCTTCGGTACTGAGGCTCTCTGTCCTGCACACCACCGCCAACAATCTCCTTCCCATGCGCTCCGGCGAAATGGTGTTCCCCTATCTCATGAGGAAATATTTCGGCTACGGGTTTCTCGGGGCTACCGCTTCTCTCGTCTGGATCCGGTTATTGGACCTGCACTTCCTGGGTCTCCTGGGAATCCTCATACTCGACCTGCGCGATCCCTCCTGGCTCTGGTCCTTGGCATCCCTGCTCTGGCTGGCCCTGCTTCCGATAATGGGTCTGACAAGCCGCTTGATGCCGAAGGGGCAAGGCAGGATCGCCAAGGCGATGCGCCTCATGATCGACGCAGCCCCTCCCACCGCTGCGAGGGCGCTTCGGATCTACCTATGGACGGCGCTCATCTGGATCAGCAAGTTCCTCGCCTTCGCCCTCGTGCTGGGATACTTCCTGTCGGCACAGCTTTGGCAGATCCTCTTGGGGGTCATGGGGGCAGAGCTGTCCAGCGTCCTTCCCTTCCATGGCATCGCCGGCAGCGGAAGCTACGAGCTGGCGGTGGTGGCAGCCTTGCTGCCAACTGGAATCAATGCGACCAGAGCCCTTGCCGGGGCGGTGAACCTGCACCTCTTTCTGCTGGGCGTGACCTTGCTCCTGGGTGGGCTCGCCTTCCTCCTGCCTGCGGCTCGTCGCGAGCGGCGAGGCGAGCCTTAATCAGTGTAAGCGGCTGTTTAAAAACGCTTTCGTTGCTTATAAACTGTTCCGTT
>Ga0315556_1000146_pt1 | contig 39774 bp, 48 predicted proteins | sample SalMarSW160310MG_FD_202112 | JGI IMG/M metagenome (GOLD analysis project Ga0315556, IMG submission 202112) | Salt marsh sediment microbial communities from the Plum Island Ecosystem LTER, Massachusetts, United States - Salt Marsh Sediment SW1603-10 ...
GCCATGCTTGGATTTCAAAATCTGCGGAAGCGGAGTTGCTTTACTCCTCACAACACGCATAATCAGCCGATAAAAGAAAAAGTAATCTGGCCCAATAATTTGTTATTAAAGCAAATACGATCTGACACCATACTAATTGCTTTTTTCCTGTCGAACGCAACCATGGAGAAAATAGTATGCTTAATTTTGATGTACGTCATCCTAATTTTGGAATATTCAAAAGCTCAGATTACCAACATGGCCAGCAAGTCGCAGATTACGAAATAAGTGACGCAAGTAATGTGATTCTCCATTATCAGAGTAGAGGGGTTATAGTTGTTGACGTAAAGCCGTTGGATTCGGGAGGCTACTCAGGAACGGTTTCAGCGATTGAGCCTCCTGGTTCGAAATTACAGGGTGTTCGTGAAGGATATCGGGTCGTCTTTCAACAACAGCACGTGTTTTCAATGGCAACAAAGACTCTGTGAGCTCAGACGGAAATTAGGAGGTTTTTATGGCTTCTAATGTCGAGCAATTTAGTTTGTATGCCGTAGCAATATTAGATAGTTTGTTCGCCAACTTTCCCGTGCCGGTCGAAATAACGCTTACAGATTATGTTGAGCGCTTTGATGCGCTAAAATTAATGAATAAGCTTCATGAACGCGTTCTGGAAATACCGGATGATCCAATATCCTTCGCAAGAGCAGACCAGGCGGCAGAGAATTACGATAAAGTAACTGAGGCAGCTAAGAGAAACGAGAAAAACAGAAATATTTTTCGTGGAACCATTGGGTTCCTGATTTCAGAAGGTTACGTAAGAAGTGCGGATCCCTATCCTGATGAAAATCTGTACCGAGGTTGCCAGCTTACAGCAAAAGGGTTTTCACATTTGAATAAGGAATTTAAAGACAAAACCATAACCGATGGAGGCTCGACAATTATCCGGTGGATAAAAGAGCGATTTTCAAGCGCTTCTAGCATAGAAGGTGCTGTAGTCGTTGGAGTTATTACCAAATTTCTTGGATAATCCGCGTAGGTTGGGGTGAGCTTGCGAACCCCAACGAGCAGTGAGTTGAGGTAACGATAATGTTGGGGTTCGTTTTTCACCCAAACCTACATTGAAGGCGTCGCGCGATGGAAGAACCGAGATCTGTCACGTCCAATACTACAACCGGTTCTCGTTTTTTGCGCTTCGGCCTTGTTTTCCGTAACCGCATCGAAGAACTACCAAACACAATTTGCTAATCCACGTTAACGCGCAAAAAACGAGAAATGGCAAGAACCCTCCGCAAAACCTACCAGCTGAAGATCAGCCTCAAGGGCGCGAAGCCTCCGATCTGGCGCCGGTTGCTGATCGCCGATTCCGTGTCGCTGCCGCAGCTCCATCAGGCTATCCAGATCGCCATGGGCTGGACAGACTCGCACCTGCACCAATTTGTGGTGGGTGGGGAGTGTTATGGCATATCGGATCGGGATTTTGACGAGCTCGAGATGCTCGATGAGAGGCGGGTCAAGCCCGCGTAGGTTGGGGTGAGCTTGCGAACCCCAACAAATAAAGAGCTGCGGTAACGATTATGTTGGGGTTCGTTCCTCACCCCAACCTACGTTGCTACCATAATAGGCGCTGATGGATGACGCATAGTGTAATTAAATACTGAGGTTAACTCGCAATGCTACAGGCGCTTTGGACCAAACAAGGAGAGACTTTGAGTCACAATAATGCTTGCAAGGAATTCGGTCTTGAAGAGCGTGAAATTGTGGAGGCAATACGAGCAGGAAAGCTTCAGTACAAGGTCAATTATGCTCACGGAAACCCTTATTACAAACTGCTACGAAAAGAGGTGCTGGCATTAACGCTCGAGCTGCGAGGTGCAGGATATGTCGAGAAGCAATCATTGGAGTACAAACTTCAAGAGGTCAAAAGAGAAATGAACATTTGTCGCAATAAACTGAAAAAACTGGAAAGGGAACAAATATCATTGATCGACCAGCTGGGCCGATGCAAATAGAGGTGAGACGTCTTGGTCAAAACAACAAACAGTTCTCGTTTTTGCGCTACCACGTCGTTTCCTCTGATGAGGTCAAGCGCCTACGCAATCGCAATTGTTAATTCCCGTTAAAGCGCAAAAACGAGAAGGGGGAACATCCCATGGCGCGAGCCCTCCGCAAAACCTATCAGCTGAAGATCAGCCTCAAAGGTGCGAAGCCTCCGATCTGGCGCCGGTTGTTGATCGCGGATTCCGTGTCTTTGCCTCAGCTTCATCGGGCCATTCAGGTCGCCATGGGCTGGACGGACTCTCACCTGCATCAGTTTATTGTAGAGGGGGAGTGTTATGGCATGCCGGACCCGGATCTTGACGAGCTCGAGATGCTCGACGAGACGCGGGTCAAGCTCGGCCAGATCATGAAGAGGGAGAAGGATTCGATCATCTACGAATACGACTTCGGCGACGGCTGGGAGCACAAGATAACCCTGGAGAAGATTCTGCCTTTCGATCCGAAGGTGTCTCTGCCCCAGTGCGTGAAGGGCAAAGGTGCCTGCCCGCCTGAAGACGTCGGAGGCATTTGGGGGTACGCGGAGTTCCTCAAGGCAATCGCTGATCCGTCGCATCCTGAGCATGAGGAATTCAAAGAATGGGTCGGTGGCGATTTCGATCCGCAACTCTTCGATATCGAAGAGGTAAACGGAATGCTTCTCGAGTATTGCAGATGACCGAGAAGTATGTTTGCGTCTTGTCTTCTGTGTAACAGATTGCCGTAGAGGGCGTATCAGATGGCGAGCGGTTTATCGTCGATTACAGGTTGATCGATCAGGGCGACAGTATGCACCTGGACCTGGAGGTGATGTCAACGCCGATGGCTGCATAGTAGTCTCATCGGTATTCGGAGTCAGAGACTAATGGAAACGGAGATAACAAGAACCGCGGAGATCCGGCTTCATTGCGCACAGACGATAGCGGATGATAAAGCGGTACTAAGCAAAGCGAAGCGAGGTGAAAGAAGATGCCTGATGCACAGTTCGATTTGGTCGACAGCTATGATACGGCCCCCCAGAGCGACTGGTTTCACACCTGTCGGGAGTCGGGAAAGCCCTATGTGACCGTCCGCACGGGTGAGCAGACGGCGGACGTGATGTGGGACTATGTCACCCTTCCGCCGAGCTATGACAGCGTCCTCCTGGCGAACGAAGGGCTCCTGCGGGAGCAGGCGATCGCCATCTTCCAGAGGTATGCGTCGGCCAAGTCGAGCATTCGGGCGAAGGCGACAACCGTGTTCTTCGACAACCTGCCGATACTCGAGGCAAAGCTCGCCGCGAATGAGCTCTATACCCTGATCGAATCCCTGGTCGAGAATCCGGCGCAATCGACGGACATGGCCAGGACCCCGGGGAGGCGCTTTGCGGAAGTGGCGGCTAGGAGACCGGAAGGTGCCCCGGCGCCGGGATCCGCACTGTCGCGCCCGAGCGACTACACCGGGGCCTTTCATCTTCTCGCCTCCGGGTGACCGATCAACAGAAACGCTGGAGGTACGCTCATGCTGGACTGGGACGACCCACTCGCGGCCGCGCCGAAAAGGCGCGATCTGCCCCTTATACCATCGATGCCCGTGACCTCGGACCCCGTGACGGACGGCAATCACCCCGTCGGCGAATCGGATGTCGGGCTCCGTGCGCACGGCTCCGTCGGACATGTCAGCCTGACCAGGGGGCCTACCGGGGGCGAGGCCCTGATGGGCTCAGTGGACGTGGTGCCCTTGGCGGATCCCGATCTGATCCCGGTCCGGCCTGATCGGGCTCTACCGGAGGTGGGGTTTCCCCTCTCCGGTACAGGGAACCCTGTCCCGTCCGAGCACGTCTTTGATCGGTCGGCCGAGGGCGGGGCTACGGGCCTGGAGACCCTGGAGATGGGTGCCGGGCGGGTGCGGGTCGACGACAAGAAGATCATCAACTGCCGTGCCGACCTCAATCAGCTCGTCCCCTTCAAGTACGACTGGGCCTGGCAGAAGTACCTGGATGCCTGCGCGAACCACTGGATGCCGCAGGAGATCAACATGAATGCGGACATCGCCCTCTGGAAAGACCCCCACGGTCTGACGGAGGACGAGCGCACCATCATCAAGCGCAATCTTGGCTTCTTCTCCACCGCCGATTCTCTGGTGGCCAACAACCTGGTGCTGGCCGTCTACCGGCACATCACCAACCCGGAGTGCCGCCAGTACCTGCTGCGCCAGGCCTTCGAGGAGGCCCTGCACACCCACGCCTACCAATACGCGGTCGAGAGCCTGGGGCTGGACGAGGGGGAGATCTTCAATATGTACCGGGAGCTGCCGGCGGTCGCGCGCAAAGCCGAGTGGGCGCTCCCCTTCACCCGCTACCTGGCCGATCCCCACTTCAACACGGGCACGCCGGAGAACGACCGCAAGCTGCTGCGCGAGCTGGTGGCCTTCTATGTCATCTTCGAGGGCATCTTCTTCTACGTGGGCTTCGTCCAGGTCCTGAGCATGGGGCGTCGCAACAAGATGACCGGTATCGCAGAGCAGTTCCAGTACATTCTGCGCGACGAGTCCATGCACATGAATTTCGGGATCGACGTGATCAACCAGATCAAGATCGAGAACCCGCATCTCTGGACCGGGGATCTGAAGCAGGAGCTGATCGGCATGATACGCGATGCGGTTGACCTGGAGTCTCAGTATGCCCACGATACCATGCCTCGGGGCGTGCTGGGCTTGAATGCCCCGATGTTCGAGGAGTACCTGAAGTTCATCGCCAACCGCCGTTGCGCCCAGATCGGGCTCCCCGAGCAGTACCCCGGGGCCACCAATCCCTTCCCCTGGATGTCCGAGGTGCTGGATCTGAAGAAGGAGAAGAACTTCTTCGAGACCCGGGTTACCGAGTATCAGACCGGGGGGACCCTGTCCTGGGATTGATATGTGAGCTTCCCGGCTGACCGATGGATGAGGTTTTTCGCTTTGTCAATGACGAGTCGTATATCGCGTGATGGTGTGAGGCCGATAATGGAAAGCTTGCTCTTCCCTTTTTCGCGCAGGCAGGATTCGTTGCCGGTAATCGGGCGGTCTGCCTTGAAGGGAAAAGGTGTTTCGGCTGCGAAATCTGCCTGAGCCCCGCATCATGACTCGAGACCCGGACCTGCAACTGGAGAGGCAAATCGAGAGGATTGCCGGATTTCTCCGCGATGCCGGCTCCGTTACCGTCCTGACCGGCGCCGGTGTATCGGCGGAGAGTGGAATCCCCACCTTCCGCGACGCCCAGACGGGCCTGTGGGCCAAGTACGACCCCATGGAGCTGGCGACTCCCCAGGCATTCGCCCGCGATCCGTCCCTGGTGACCCGCTGGTACGACGAGCGGCGGCGCAAGTGCGCCGAGTGCAAGCCCAACCCCGGGCATCTGGCCCTCGCGTGGCTGCAGGATGCATTGGAGGGCGCTGGGAAAGGTTTCACTCTGATTACCCAGAACGTGGACCGGCTCCATCAGGAGGCCGGCTCCCGGGATCCACTGGAGCTTCACGGCAGCCTCTGGGTCTGGCGTTGCACCTCCTGCGGCGATGAGCGGGAGGAGCGCCAAGTTCCTTTTCCGGAGCATCCGCCCCGCTGCGAATGCGGCGGCATGCGGCGGCCCGCCGTGGTCTGGTTCGGCGAGGCACTCCCGGAGCCCGTCCTGGCTGCGGCCTGGCGCGCAGCAGAGGGTTGCGGCCTCTTCATGTCCCTGGGTACCAGCAGCCTGGTCGAGCCGGCGGCGAGCCTGGGCCGTGTCGCAGCCGCCGGCGGTGCCAGGACTGTAGAGATCAACCCCCGGGAGACGCCCCTCTCGCCCCGGGTCGACGTCTCGGTCAGGGGCGCGACCGGCGAGCTGCTGCCGGTGATCCTGTCTGTGCTGGAACAGGTTGCTCCGTGAGAACCGGGTCCCTATTTTGTATAAAGTACTGCCGCCTCTGGCTGCTGGCCCTCGTCGTCGTGGTGTTGGCGGCGGCCACCAGTGCGACCACGAAGATCATGGCACATCAGGCCCGCGAAGTATCGATGCCGCTCGTTGCCCTGTTTAACACCGAACGAGGGTCAGCCCATGCGCCCTGAACAGGAACAGATCACACACCCGCGCCTGCTTCGCACGTCGGACTTGGGGGGAGGCCCTGCCGACAAGGAGATCAAGGTCGAAAAGAAGACCAAGAAGGCGCCGGGCAGCCGATTCGTCGGCCCCGAGCTACTGGATGAAGGCCAGAGGGTGCAAATCGGCAAGGCCCTGAAAGCGAAGAAGATCGGCGACGAAATGGGGCGCGAGATCTTTATCTGCGCCCTCGAATATCAGATCGGCTCCTTCGCCTCGCTCGTGCCGCGCCGCGTCGAGCAGAAGCCCGAGCCGGAGGCCGACACCACGGACCCGGCCATGCGAAAGGCGCTTCGGGAGATCGTCGAGAACGCGGCCAACCTGTCCCGACTGTTACGGACCTTGCCGGACGAGGCGCTTGATCGCGTGACCGAGATGCTTGGCCGTGAGGCCGGCTTGTGGCGCGGCTACGACGGACGCTATCTCGGCGAGCTCGGCTTGGAGATCGACCGGCTCGAGCGTGCCTGCATCGCCGCGGGGGGCGAGCCCGAGCCCCCGGAGCCGGAACCGGAGCCTGAGCCCAGTACGGATCCGGCGGCCAGCCGTGAGCTGGTCACCAAGCTCGGGGAGATCTTCACCGATTGCTTCGAGATGAAGCCGACGGCGGAAGAGGACGGTCCTTTCTGTACCACCCTCGAGGTCTTGGCCGAGGTAACCGGGCTGATGATCGAGCGCGAGCCTGCCTTCCTTGCCCGGGTCTTTGAAGGACAGGGCCCCAAGCGCCGGGGTAAATGATTTTCTCTCCATAGAAGTACAGCCATGCGATATCCAGTGTGCGTCTCCATAAACCAAACCCGGAGCCAAGGATCGACCGCCACGACGGAGGCCAATATGCATTGTCCCCGCTGCAACGGCACCATGAGCGTCATGGAGCAAAGCGTCCGCCCCAACTCCACCCAGACGTGGTTTCAATGCCCCATCTGCGGTGGTCAGCGCCTACTGACCGTGGAGCGACCCCGATATCTCGTCGGGTCCGGCCAGTCCCTCACATCCAGATTCCGGGTCGGAGGGGCCCATGCCGGCTCCTGACAGGCCGAGTGGCGGCGTCGAGGGTTTCCCGCCTCGACACCAGGATCAAACCAACCTCGACCCCGGCCCGGCCGTCCCGAACGAGGGCAGCAGATGAGCGATCTCCCGTCCGTACCAGAGCTGCAGCGCGACCAGCAGCTAGCCCGTGACCTGACGAGCGCGGTGGCCACCCTCCAGAAGGCCATCCACGCTGCGGTCGAGGTCGGGTTGAAGGTCACCATCGAGGTCGAAAGCATGCACCATGTGGGTCACCATCATCCCGAGCCCCTGGTGGAAGTCTCGGCCGAGCGGGTGATCAAGCTCGGCTGAGGCTGACCTCAGCGTTTCTTGGGACAGGACTTACAGGCCTTCTGTTGCTTGTATTTCTTGCAGCATTCTTTCGTTTTCTTACCCATCTCGCGTACCCCTTTGGTTGCCCGAGCCGGGAAGTGCCTTGTATTGTCCCTACGGCTGCGCCTGGGAAAGCAGCGCTTGGGACATCTGCTTGGCGATTCCCGCTAGCTCGTTGTTGATCATGAACAACCCCTCACCACGCTCGCCGACCAGCTTGAGCCTCCCGATGATGTCGTTCACCGTCGCCTCTTCCTCGATCTGCTCGGTCACGAACCATTGCAGGAAGATGTTGGTGGCATGGTCCCGCTCCGTAAGGGCGACCTCGACCAGGTCGTTGAAGGAAGCGGTGACGCCCCGCTCATGCGCAAGGGTCTTTTCGAACATGTCCAGGACGCCCGCGTATTCGTTCGGCGGCTTGTCCACGGCTTCGAGCTCCACCCTGGCACCCTGGTCGTGCAGGTAGCGGTAGATCTTCATGGCGTGGTCCGTCTCCTCCTGGTATTTGGCCATGAACCAAGCCGCGACGCCGCGCAGGCCTTCGCTTTCGCTGTGGGCCGACATGCTCATGTAGAAGAAGGCCGAGTAGAATTCCTTGTTGACCTGGCCGTTGAGTCTTTGCGCCATGGCGTTCGAGATCATCTGGAGTCTCCGCTGCTACCCGAGATGCGAGCATCTTACCACTTCAGTCAACTATAGGAAGCTCGGCCACGACTCCGCAAGGTGGTGCCCGTGGTGGGATCGGGAGGATGGGCTACTGCCCGCTACAGTGGATGCGCAGGCCCGCGGTGGATGCTGTCTACCTCAGGCGGTATTTTGCGGGATCAGGGCTTTGGCAGCGTGACCCCACGCTGGCCCTGGTACTTGCCCCCGCGGTCCTTGTACGAAGAATCGCACACCTCATCGGACTCGAAGAAGAGGATCTGGGCTACGCCCTCGTTGGCGTAGATCTTGGCCGGCAGGGGGGTCGTGTTCGAGAACTCCAGCGTGACATGACCTTCCCACTCGGGCTCCAGAGGCGTCACGTTCACGATGATGCCGCAGCGCGCGTAAGTGCTCTTGCCGAGACAGATCACCAGCACGTTGCGCGGGACCCGCAGATACTCCACGGTCCTCGCCAGGGCGAAGGAATTGGGCGGGATCATGCAGACGTCCGATTTGACGTCCACGAAGCTGTTGGCGTCGAAATTCTTGGGATCGACGATGGCCGAGTTGATGTTGGTGAAGATCTTGAACTCATCGGCGCAGCGAATATCGTACCCGTAGCTCGAGGTCCCGAAGGAGATGACCCGTTCGCCACGGTCGAGCTCGCGGACCTGGAACGGCTCGAAGGGCTCGATCATGCGCTCACGATCCGCCATGCGGCGGATCCAACGGTCGGATTTGATGCTCATGCGGCGCAGATACCCTTGATGGCCTCGGCGAGCTGCTCGGGATCCTCGTCGTCCATGCGGGCGAGAAGCTCCCGGGTTGCGCCAGCGAGGCGCGCGATGTTGGCGCTGCGCACGATCTCCTTGACTTCCAGCAGGGAGCCGGGCTGCATGCTCAGCTCGCGCAGACCCAGTCCCAGCAACAGGGGGACGCAACGGGGGTTGCCGGCCATCTCGCCGCACATGGACACGGGGATGCCTCGGTCCTGACCCGCGTCGATCGTCATGCGGATGAGACGCAGGATGGCCGGGTGCAGGGGATCGTAGAGATAGCTGACGCTGTCGTCGATGCGGTCGATGGCCAGGGTGTACTGGATGAGGTCGTTGGTGCCGATGGACAGGAAATCCAGGCGGCGAGCGAAGGCCCTCGCCGTAAGCGCCGCCGCCGGGACCTCGATCATGCCGCCCACGGGCATGTGCGGATCGAACGCCAGACCTTCCCCTTCGAGCTCTCGGCGCACCTGCTCGATGATGGCGAGAACCGAGTTGAGCTCCTTCATGCTCGACAGCATGGGAATCATCAGGCGTACCGGGCCGAGCGCGGAGGCCCGCAGGATGGCCCGCAGCTGGGGCCGGAACAGATCGGGCTCCTTCAGGCACAGGCGAATGGCCCGCAAGCCGAGCGCCGGGTTGCAGACCGGTGGGCAGTAGGCGAGACTGCTGTCCACCTGCTTGTCCACTCCGAGGTCCAGCGTGCGTATGGTGATCGGGACGCCGCTCAGCCCGCGAATGACGTCCTGGTAGGCTGCCAGATGCTCCTCTTCGTCCGGCAGGTTATCCCGATTCATGTAGAGGAACTCGGTTCGGTACAGGCCGACTCCGGCGGCCCCGTTGGCATTCGCGGACGCGGTGTCCTCCGGGAGCTCGAGGTTGGCCAGCAGGCTCACGGGGACTCCATCGGCGCTGACCGATGGCTCTCCGATCAGGTGCTGTAAACCGCTGCGACGCGCTTCGAGCACCCGCATCCGCTGCCGGTAATGTTCCAGAATGCGTGCGTCGTCGCCCGCCAGGACCTTGCCGGCCTCGCCGTCTACCACGACCGTCTCGCCCTGGCGAAAATACCTGGTGACGTTGCGCACGCCCATCACGGCGGGGATGTTCAGGCTGCGCGCCAGGATGGCGGTGTGGGACATGGGCCCGCCGTACTCGGTGACGATGGCGGCGACCCCTCGGTGTCTGAGCACCACCGTGTCCGCCGGAGAGATGTCATGGGCGATGACGACGCACCCTCTCAGATCGGCATCGTCGTCTGCGCTTGCGTCCGTAGTCCGAGATCCGAGCAGGAAGCCGAGGACGTGCTGCACCACCTGATCCACGTCGTCCCGGCGGCTGCGAAGATAGGGGTCCTCCATCTCATCGAACAGCTTGACCAGGCTCATCCGGTGATGCTCGAGTGCCCATTCGGCGCTGAAGAATTGCTCCCGGATCAGCGCCCGCGCGGGATTCACGAGGGCCTCGTCCTCGAGCATGAGCAGGTGCGAATCGATGAATTCGGCGACCTTCACGGGCGTTGCATTGGGGATCTGGTCGCGCACGGCCCGCAGCGCTCGCTGCGCCGCCTCCAGCGCGGCTTCGAGGCGCTCGATCTCCACGACCACTTCGCCCGGGTCCACGCAACGGGGAGCGATGGCCAGGGGGCCGCGGTCGAGGAGGAATGCGGGACCGATTGCGATAGCCCGCGCCGTGGCGATGCCGTGACCGGAGCAGGATCGGGTCATTGGTCCTCTCCGAATCGGCTCGCGACCAGCGCCTCCAGGGCTGCACAGGCGGCCGCTTCGTCCTCGCCTTCCACCACCAGGACCAGGGTGCTTCCTTTCGCGGCAGCGAGCATCATCACGCCCATGATGCTTTTGCCGTTGACGCGTCGGCCCTTGCGCTCGAGCTCGATATGACTGGCGAAAGTGTCGGCACAGGTGACGAACTTGGCTGCGGCTCGGGCGTGCAGACCGAGCTTGTTAACGATCTCGACCTCTCGGCGGATCACGGATCCCGCCCCTGGTCCGAGGCGGGGCAAGGCAGGATCCCGTCGCGCCCTCCGCTCAATGCCTTGTCGGCCAGGTCGGCGAGGGACAGGCCCGGGTAATTGAGCACTCGAACGATCATGGAGAGATTGACGCCTGCGAGCACCCGCCGACCCGAGTCGACCTGCAGGGAGTTGGCGATGTTGGAGGGTGTGGAGCCATACAGGTCCGTTAGCACCAGCACACCCTCACCCGTATCCAGCTCCTCGGCCATCGCCTGGGCCTGGTCCCGCAGCTCCTCCGGGCTGCAGTCCTCGGTGATGGCCAGGGCTTGCGTCTGGAGGGGACAGTCGCCGAGCATCCTGGAGGCCGTGTGCAGGAGGGCGGTACCTATGTCGTTGTGGGTGATGAGCAGCAGGCCGACGCTCATGCCAGCTCCCGGTGGCGGACCATCACCTTGCGGCCGCTGGCCTCGAAGTGGTGCCTGAGCTGCTCGGCCATGTAGACCGAGCGGTGCTGCCCGCCCGTACAGCCGATCGCGATGGTCAGATAGCTGCGCCCGTCGGCCTCGAAGCGGGGGATCCAACGGTCGAAAAAGTCCGCAAGGTCATCCCGCATCCGGATGACATCCGGTGAATCCCCGAGGAAGAAGGCCACTGCCGGGTCCAGGCCGGTAAGGGGACGCAGCTCCGGTTGCCAATGGGGATTGGGCAGGCACCGCATATCCAGGACGAAGTCCACGTCGTGAGGCGTGCCCTTCTTGAATCCGAATGTCTGCAACAGAATCGAGACCTTGTTGGGGGCATCGTCACCAAGGCGCTCGCGTACCAGGTCCCGCAATTGGTGGACGTTCGTGTGGGTGGTATCGATGTGAAGATCCGCCTCGCTCAGGACCGGCTCGAGCAACTTGCGCTCGAGCTCGATCGCCTCGGCCAAGGGGCGGTCGACGTCCGTGAGGGGATGCTTGCGGCGGGTCTCGCTGAAGCGCTTGATCAGGGTGTCGGTCTGGGCCTCCAGATAGAGGACCAGACAGTCGAAGGAGCCGCTGCGCAGCTTCTCGATGAGCCCCGGCAGCTCGCACAACTGCTCCGGCTGATTACGCGCATCGATTCCGACGGCTGTATCGGGGAAGGTACCGTCGCCGGCGTCATCCAGTCCCTTGGCCAAGTCCTCGAGCAGGAACATGGGCAGGTTGTCGATGCAGCGATAGCCGAGATCTTCGAGCGTATGCAGGGCAACGCTCTTTCCCGAGCCGGACAGCCCGCTGACGACGACCAGCCTCTTCGTGCTCATCCGGGCCGTCCCCTCATTCCGGACCTCCCACGGGCAAAGGGGCCGACGTCTCCACGGCGCGGGTCTGGCGCTCCACCAGGTCCACGCCGGCGTCGTAACCACGGATGCGCAGAATCTGGTGTCTGACCGCCGCCTCCACCAGGATGGCCAAATTGCGGCCCGGGGCGACCGGCATGGTTACTTCCGGGACCGCCACGCCCAGGATCGTACGTGCCGACAGGGTTCCGCTCAGGCGGTCGATGACCGCCAGCTCTTTCTCGTCGAGGGAGCGCAGGTCGACGATCAGGTTCAGGTCCTTGCTCTGCCGTACCGAGCTTTCGCCGAACATGGCACGGATGTTGAGAACCCCGAGCCCGCGGACCTCCAGGAAATCCTGCAGCAGGGGTGGACAGGACCCCTGCAGCGTCTCCGGTGCGATATGGGCGAACTCGGGTGCATCATCGGCGATCAGTCGTTGCCCACGATTGATGAGATCGAGGGCGAGCTCGCTCTTGCCGATCGCAGGATCACCCGTGAGGAGCACGCCCATGCCGAGGACTTCCATGAAGACACCGTGGACCGTTATGCGATCCGCGAGGGCGTTGGTCAGGAAGTACTGCAGATGGGTGACGACCTCGCCATCGCTGAGCGGAGTACCGAGTAATGGGGTTTCGGTAAGCTCCGACCAATGGTGAAAGCTCGTCTCCGGCTCGATGCCGTCGGTGAAGACCACTGCGGCAGGGCGCCCGGCGAACAGCTTCTCGACCGTCTCCTTGTAGGCCGTTTTCCCCAGGTCGGCCAGGTAGAGGAGCTCGGGCTCGCCGATGACTTGCAGCCGGTTCGGGTGGATGCAGTTCAATGAGCCGACCAGCGACTGCCCGTAGATCGATGCGGCCGTTCCGCGCAAGGGTTGTACGGGTCCCGGTTGCCCGGTCAGCCAGCGCAGCTCGAGCCGTGGCCCGATCAGCGCCATCATCTCCTGCAGGGTTCGGATCTGCGTCATAGGGTGGTGGGACCGCTTTCCCAGCCTTGCAGAAGGGCCAGGATCCGATCCTTGGAATCGGCCTCACGCAGGTCCTGCCGCAGCTGTGGGTCGCTGAACATGGCCGCCAGCCGCGAGAGCAGCTGCAGGTGCATTTCGTTGGCCTCCTCGGGTACGAGGAGCGCAAAGACCAGGTCGACCGGTCCTTCGTCGATTGCAGCGAAATCAACACCCCGCCGAAGCTGAGCAAAGGCACCGACGGCCTCGGTGATCTGCTCCATGCGTGCGTGGGGCAAGGCGACCCCATGGCCGAGTCCCGTGCTGCCGAGACGCTCGCGCTCCAGTAAGCGCTCGAATACGGCCTCCGGACCCAGATCCGGAGCTGCGCTCGCCAGAAGCTCTCCGAGGACCTCCAGGAGACGTTTCTTACTGCTTATATCCAGACTGTTGCCGATGCGCTCGGCGACGATGAGCTGGGGAGGAAACATCGGATCCTGCTCCAGACGAATTGTGGGTGGGCCAGTTGGTTGCGCGCTCGGCAACCTGATTTTCCGATGCGCCGGAACAATTATGACACGAAGCGCGCGGATTCGAGGATCAGGCCATGTCCTGGTCCGATTCCGCTGCCTTCGTGCCGTTGGCCCGGCGACTGTTCTTTTTACCCTTGTGCCGGAGGACTTGGCGATCGAGCTTGTCTACGAGTCCATCGATCGCTGCGTACATGTCCTCTTGGACCGAGTCCGCAAAGATCTTTGCACCGTTGATCTGCAAGGTGGCTTCCGCCTTTTGGCGCAGCTTTTCCACACTGAGGACGACGTGTATGTCGAGGACCTCGTCGAAGTGTCGCGCTACGCGCTCGAATTTGTTGTCGACATAGCCTTTCAATGCCTCCGTGATGTCGACATGGTGACCGGTCAGGTTTATCTGCATGGCTTGGCTCCTGATAGCTCGTTTCCGTGAAGTTTCTGAAAGAAGCACCGATTCCCTTCCCTGGGTGTTTGGCGACCGAAGCGGATTCCCGACCTTTCGAAGATCCGAGAATTCGCGACCTAGAGGAATCTCGTCAACCAAGGCGCTTGCGCTCGTTCGAGGGCGGAACATTCATTCCTTCCCGGTACTTGGCGACCGTGCGTCTGGCGACCTTTATGCCCTGGGCGGCCAGGACCGCCGCGATCTTGTTGTCGCTCAGCGGTTTCGAGGGCTCTTCCACTGCGATCAACTTTCGGATGAGGGCTCGGATGGCCGTCGAGGAGCAGGCACCTCCCGCCTCGGTGCCCACGTGGCTCGAGAAGAAGTACTTGAACTCGAAGGTGCCGCGCGGGGTATGCACGTATTTTTGTGTAGTCACCCGCGATACGGTGGACTCGTGCAGATCCAGGGCCTCTGCGACATCGCGCAGGACCATGGGTTTCATCGCTTCTTCGCCGTGGTCGAGAAAGTCCCGTTGTAGCTCCACGATCTTCGAGGCAACCCTCAGCACCGTATCATTGCGGCTCGCCAGGCTCTTGATGAACCAGCGCGCCTCCTGCAGGTGGCTCTTGAGAAAGCTGTTGTCATCGCTCTGGTCGGCCCGCCGCACGAGTCCGGCATAGCTCGGGTTCACCCGCAATCTGGGTGTTGTCTCCGGATTCAGCTCCACTGTCCATGCGTTCTCGCGCTTGCGCACGATGACGTCGGGGATAACGTACTGCGGCTGGACGTCCGCAATCAAGGTCCCGGGCCGTGGATGCAGCGAGCGGATCAGGTCGGAGATCTCGGCCAAGTCGGCGGTGGAGAGGTCCAGCGTACGTCGGATCTGCTCCATATCTCTTTTGGACAGGGCTTCGAAGTGCTGCTCACAAACGCGCACGGCCAGGTCGCGAATCCTTCCACCGTCTGCCAGTTGGCGCAGCTGGATCAGGAGGCACTCGCGCAGGTCGCGTGCCCCGACGCCGGGCGGGTCCAGGGACTGGACCAGATGGAGCACGGATTGCACCTCTTCGAGGGTCAAATCCGGGTCGTCCAGGATCTCGATGAGCTCTTCGGGGGAGACGGTGAGGTAGCCGTCCTCGTTGATTGCGTCGACGATGGCCGTGGCGACGGCCATGTCGGTCGCATCCAGCCGGCACAGGTTGAGCTGCCAGTGGAGATGATCCTGCAGGGTCGGTGCCTTGCTCTGTACGGCGAAGATGTCGAGCTCGCTCGCCTCGTGCGTGGGGGCACCGCCGCTCGGCAGATAGCTGTCGTAGTGGTCCGTCCACTCGGCGTCCACCGGCAGCTCATCCGGAATCGGCGTCTTCTCGGGCTGCAGCTCCCCGTCCGGATCGGTGGCGATGCGTACCGCCTCCTGGGGCTCGGTCACGGTGTCGTTTCCCTCGTCTCCGTTCAGCTGCTCCGCCTCTTCGGCGTTCTCCAGCATGGGGTTGGAGTCGAGTGCTTCCTGAATCTCCTGGCGAAGATCCAGCATCGATAGCTGCAACAGGCGGATTGCCTGCTGCAGCTGCGGCGTCATGGTCAGCTGTTGACCGAGCCTGAGCTGAATCGACTGCTTCATGGGGATTCGGACCTGGTACGCAATTTGAATGAGCTTAAATTTGATTCTAGCTCAATCAAAGGGTGAAGTGCTCACCCAGGTAGACCGAGCGCACCTCCGCATTCTCCAGCAGCTCCTGCGGTCTGCCTTCGGCGATGACCCTGCCTTCGTTGATGATGTACGCCCGGTCGCAGATGTCGAGGGTCTCGCGAACATTGTGATCCGTGATCAGCACACCGATGTCGCGGTCGCGCAAGTGGGTGACGATCTTCTTGATGTCTCCCACGGCGATCGGATCGATTCCGGCGAAGGGCTCGTCGAGCAGCATCACCTTAGGATCGACGGCCAGTGCGCGGGCGATCTCCAGGCGCCGCCGCTCACCGCCGGAGAGGCTCATGGCCGTGGAATCGCTCAGGTGTGCGATCCCAAGCTCTTCGAGCAGCTCCAGCCCGAGGTTTTTCTGCTCCTGGGAGCCGAGGTCCTTTCGTGTCTGAAGGATCGCCATCAGATTGTCGCGGGCGGAGAGCTTTCGAAAGACCGACGGCTCCTGGGCCAGATAGCTCAAGCCCAAGCGTGCCCGGGCGTGCATGGGGAGCAGGGTGATGTCGCTCTCCTCGAGGCAGATCACCCCCTCGTCGGAGTGAATCAGCCCGACGATCAGGTAGAAGCAGGTGGTCTTGCCCGCCCCGTTGGGCCCGAGCAAGCCGACGACTTCCCCGGAATCCACACCGACACTGACACCCTTCAATACGGTGCGTCGGCGATAGCTCTTGACCAGGCTCGTTGCCTGCAGGGTCGTCATTTGCGCGATGGGGAGATGGTGATCTTCACCCGCTCCTTACCCTCGGCAACAGTGCCGGCCTTGACCTGCGCCTTGGCGCGGTCATAAACGATGCGGTCGTTGCGGAAGTTGTCCTTACCTTGGAACAGGACCGCCTGCTCGATGAGCGTGATCTCGTCCTTCGCCCTGTCGTACTCCATGCGCAGGGCGTGTGCCTTGACTTCCTGCTTCTTGTTTTTCTCGCCCTCCACCTCCTGACGGTAGGTCGCCGGCGAGCCGACGGCGATGATGAGCTCGGGCTTGTGCTCGGCATCGTGGTGCACCGTTACCCGATCACCGCGCAGCTCCATGCTTCCCTGCTTGACGAAGACATTCCCCGTATAGACGCTCGTGGAGGTCGCCTCGTCGATCTCGGCGCTGTCCGCCTCGAGGTAGAGGGGTTGCTCCGTATCCTCTTCGAGTGCCGGCAGCCTCGCGGGTATGACCAGAAGCACCAGTATCAGGACCGGCCACAGGTTTGGATGGATGCGGCGGGGGAAGCTCGTGCTCACTGCTGTCTCCTCGAACGGTCATCGGGTACCGTAGATGTGCTCGCTTGCTCGAGAGACGAGACCTCACCGCGAACTCGGCCCAGAAGCTTCACGCGAAGCTTATCGGTCAGCCAAATCTCGGCGCCGGCGTCCGACGTGGTCCAATCCTGCAAGCTGGTGATGTGCACCGGTTGGTCGGTCGTCGCGTAATCCTCTTTTCGCTTCAGGACGAGCTCCCGGGTCTTCAGGTGGACCGGGCGAGTCGTGGGCCCCGCCTCGCGGTCGATGAGCACCTCGCCGTGCAGACGGATCAGGTTGTGATCTGCGGAGATCCATGCGGTCTCGGAGTGCACCAGCCAGGGTGGTCCCGACTTTTCGAACAGCGTTAAACTGGGACTCGTCAGCTCGCTGCTGTCGTCGTCCGCAAAGTGCCGGAGCTCGACGGCACTCAGCCTTCTGAAGGGCTTGCCGAGCTCGTCCATGTTGGTCGTCGTGAAGTCATCGACCGTATAATCGGGCAAGTGCCCTCGTTCTTCGCGATGCGGTCGGAGTGCCTTCTCCTCCTCTTGCAGCCACCAAGCCAGGGCCCCCACGGCGGCGAGGACAAGAGCCAGGACGCGTTGCCGTGCAGACAGCATGTCGGACCGGTCAATCCTTCGCTGATTTCATCAGGAGAGGTGCGGTCATCTCGCCCAGCGTGCCTTGGGCCTCCATGATGAGCTCGCATACCTCCCGGGCGGCCCCCCGGCCACCCCCGGCCCGGGTCTGCCAATGCGAGTGGTGGCTTGCCAGGGTATGGGCATCGGCTACGGAGACGGAGAGGCCGACCCGGCGCATGATCGGCAGGTCGAGCACGTCGTCGCCCACATAGGCGATCTGCTTGTCGCTCAGGCCGAGGAGCCCCTTCAGCTCCTCATAGGACGCCAGCTTGTCTAATCGTCCTTGGTAGACGTGCTCTACGCCCAGACTCTCCATGCGGATACGCACCGCCTCGGAGGTGCGGGCGGTGATGATGGCCAGATCGACACCCGTGTGCCGCAGCATCTTCATGCCGTGACCATCGCGGGCGTTGAAGGCCTTGTACTCCCGTCCGTCGTCTCCGATGTAGAGGCTCCCGTCGGTCAAGACCCCGTCCACGTCGAAGATCACCAGGCGGACTCTTCTTGCACGATCGAGGATGTCCTGCATGAAGCCTTCTCTCGCTCTCGCTTCGAGGGGTTGTACCGTCCGCCTGCTGCCCTCTGCCGGCAAGTCCGGGACGCGCCCGCAGGGCAGCTTTACGGGGTGACAGGGGAGAATCTGTCGGCGCTGGAAGCACGCCAGCACACATTGTTTCAAAGGCGTCGGGGGTACGCAACCGCCTCCAACGAGGTGCGGGATTACCGGGATGAGAGGCGCTCCTTGTTCCGCAAGGGCGCCTCGAATTTTTCGAGGTGCCCTGTATACTGGCACCTCCAGCCGTACTCAGGCCCCCTGCCGCAAACCGATGGACGATCCGAAGCAGAAGCCCGTAAGCAGACGCGGCGTCTATCTCCTGCCCAATCTCTTCACCTCCGCGGCCCTGTTCGCCGGGTTCTATTCGGTGCTCGCGGCCATTCATGGGCGATTCGAAGGGGCCGCGCTCGCGATCTTCGTGGCCATGGTTCTCGATGGGCTCGACGGGCGGGTCGCCCGTTTGACCAATACGCAGAGCGACTTCGGGGCGGAGTACGACAGCCTTTCGGACATGGTGGCCTTCGGCGTAGCGCCTGCGTTGGTGGCCTACGAGTGGGCGCTGAGGGGGCTGGGCAAGGTCGGTTGGCTCGCCGCCTTCGTCTACACGGCTGCGGCTGCTTTGCGTCTGGCCCGTTTCAATACCCAAGTCGGCGTCGCCGACAAGCGGTATTTTCAGGGATTGCCGAGTCCATCGGCGGCGGCGATCATCGCGGCGGGTGTCTGGATCGGGGCAGAGCAGGGCGTTGAGGGATCGGATGCGAGCTGGGCGGTCGCGCTCATCACCACCTTTGCGGGTCTGCTCATGGTCAGCAACTTCCGCTTCCACAGTTTCAAGCAGATCGATCTGCGCGGGCGCGTCCCCTTCATTTTCGCCGTGGTGGTGATGCTCGCCTATGCGGTGGTCCTGCTCCAGCCGCCGGTGGTCCTGTTCGTCGGATTTTTCGTTTACGCCATCTCCGGTCCCGTGCTGACGCTGGTGCGCCGGCGCAAGCGCCGGGCGAGCCGCAGGCGAGGTCGGGAGGCTCAGCGCTCGCCGGAGGGCAGGGATGGCTCCTGAGCTCGTCGCGAGAGTACCGGGCGTTTCGCCGCTCGATGCGTGCGGAAGCGATCTGCCCCCGCTTCAACTTCGCCTGCTCTGTGTCATAATGATCGACTGAATTGAGCCCCTTCCCCTGTCGATTTCATCTGGTTATCGAGGACCCTCACAAATGAGCTTTTTCATCTCCGACGCCTTGGCGCAGGATGGCGCGGCCCAGGGATCTTTTCTGCAGCTGCTGTTTCCGATCGGTTTGGTCGTCATTTTGTATTTCCTTATGATCCGTCCCCAGGTGAAGCGCCAGAAGGAGCACAAGAAAATGGTCGAGGCCCTGACTAAGGGCGACGAAGTGGCCACCATGGGCGGCATGGTGGGGCGCATCACGGATCTGGGCGATAATTTTGCGCAGGTGGAAGTCGCTGACGGTGTCGTGGTCAAGGTTCGTCGCCAAGCGGTGGAGTCGGTATTGCCGAAGGGATCCATCAAGGAATTGTGACCAGCCCGGGAGCCATGGGCTAGGGCTCACCGGATCTGCTGCGCGGCGGCGTTTTCCTTCCCATCCGCCCCACGTACTCTCATGTCCCTCTCGGTCGGGATCCCTTCGTCTGAGTCTGGACCGAGGCCCCCTTCAGTGGATGGATGTGCGATGGAGTTTCCATGAATCGATATCCCTTGTGGAAGAATTTGCTGGTCCTCGGCGTCCTGCTGGTCGGCATCCTGTACGCGCTTCCCAATCTCTTTCCCCAGAATCCCTCCATCGAAGTGACGGCCGCCCGTGGTGCCAAGGTCACCGCCGCGACTTCGGGAGAGGTCGAGGATACCCTGAAAAAGGCGGACGTGAAGTACAAGGCCGTCGAAAGGCTCGCAGGCGACAAGCTGCTGGTGCGCTTCGTCACGTCTGGTGAGCAGCTGCGCGGGCAGGAGGCGATCGAGAGCAGCCTGTCGGATCACTACAACAGCGCCATGACCCTGGCCCCGGATCTTCCGGGATTTCTTCGCGACCTGGGGATACAACCCATGTTCCTGGGGCTGGATCTGCGAGGTGGTATCTATGTGCTGATCGACGTGGACATGGAAGCGGCGGTGGATCAGGCTCTCGAGCGGTACACGGGTGATATTCGAACCCTGTTGCGAAGCGAGAAGGTGCGTTACCTGGGGGTGACCAGCGATCGGGGCCGGATAAGGGTGAGGTTCCGCGACGCCGCGCAAAAGGACGAGGCAGTGGAGCTGATCGGCAAGGAATTTCCCGAGCTGGTGGTGGATAGCGGTGAGGATGATAAGGCCTTCTTCGTGAAGGTGACCATGACTCCCGCGGAGGAGGCATCCGTCGAGAAGTTCGCCCTGCAGCAGAATATAACGACCCTGCGCAACCGCGTGAATGCCTTGGGGGTGGCCGAGCCCATCATCCAGCAGCAGGGCGACCGCCGTATCGTGGTCCAGCTGCCCGGGGTGCAGGACCCAGCCAGGCTCAAGGAGATTCTAGGGGCGACGGCAACCCTGGAGTATCGCCTGGTGGACACACAGCACAGCGTCCAGGATGCGGTGGACGGTCGGGTGCCACCATCCAGCAAGCTCTACTACGACCGGGATGGTCGGCCGGTCCTGCTGTTGCGGCGGGTAATCGTTACCGGCGATCAGATCACCGATGCTTCGGCGGGATTCGATCAGCGCAGCGGTCAACCGGCGGTCTTCGTGAGCCTGGACAGCCAGGGTGCGCGACGCATGCGCAACGTGACCACCGAGAACGTGGGCAAGCCCATGGCTGTGGTCTTCATCGAGAACCGCACCGTCACCCGCATGGTGAAGGGCAAGCCCGTCAAGGAGCGGGTCCGCACGGAGGAGGTGATCAGCGTCGCCAACATCCTGGAGCCGTTCGGGCGTCGCTTCCAGACTACGGGTCTCGACAGCTCGAACGAGGCCCACAATCTCGCACTGTTGCTGCGGGCCGGAGCCCTGGCCGCCCCCATCGAGATCGTCGAGGAGCGGACCATCGGTCCCAGCCTCGGGCAGGCGAACATAGACCAGGGGTTCGAGTCCGTGGTGATCGGGTTTCTGCTCGTCGTGGTCTTCATGGCCGTTTATTACCGGGTGTTCGGCCTGGTCGCGGATCTGGTGCTTCTCGTCAACCTGGTGTTGATCGTCGCGATCCTCTCCCTGCTGCAGGCGACCCTGACCTTACCGGGCATCGCCGGCATCGTGCTTACCGTGGGTATGGCGGTGGACGCCAACGTCCTCATCTACGAGCGCATCCGCGAGGAGGTTCGCAACGGCAACACGCCCCAGGCGAGCATCCATGCAGGCTACGACAAGGCCCTGTCCACCATCGTGGATGCCAACATCACCACCCTGATCGCCGCCGTCGTGCTCTTCAGCTTCGGCACGGGTGCCGTCAAGGGGTTTGCGGTGACGCTGTTCATCGGCATCCTGACGTCCATGTTTACGGCCATCATGGGCAGCCGAGCCATCGTCAATCTACTCTACGGCGGCAAGCGCCTGCAGCGGCTACCGATCTGACGGGAAGAATCCCATGCGACTGATCAAGTTTCAGAACGTCGATTTCATGCGGTGGCGCCGCCAGGCGATCATCCTGTCCACCGCGGTCAATCTGATCGCTCTCCTGTCCTTCGTTGTCCAGGGACTCGATTTCGGGCTGGACTTCACCGGCGGTACGGTCGTCGAGGTCGGCTATCAGGAGCCGGCCGACCTGGGGAAGGTACGCGCCGCCCTGACGCGAGGGGGCTTCGATGCCGGGGCCGTACAATACTTCGGCACCTCGCGCGACGTCATGATCCGCCTGCCGCCCGTGGAGAATCAGACCAGCGCGGAGCTCAGCCAGAGTGTCTTTCGCGCCCTGAGTCAGGAAGCCAGCGGAAAGATCGAGCTGCGGCGGGTGGAGTTCGTCGGTCCCCAGGTGGGTCGAGAGCTTGCGGAAGATGGCGGGCTCGCCGTCCTCTACGCCCTGATCGGGATCCTCGTCTATGTCTGGCTGCGCTTCGAGTGGCGCTTCTCGGTCGGTGCTATCATCGCCACGGTCCACGACACCATCGTCACGGTCGCGGTTTTCTCCCTCTTTCGAATCGAGTTCGATCTGACCGTCCTTGCCGCGGTGCTCGCGGTAATCGGCTACTCGCTCAACGACACCATCGTCATTTTCGACCGCATACGAGAGAATTTCCGCAAGGTTCGCAAGGGGAGCGTGCTCGACATCGTCAATCGCTCCATCAACGAGACCATGTCGCGCACCATCATCACCTCCGGGACCACCTTGATGGTGGTCGCCGCTCTTTTCCTGTTCGGTGGCCCCGTGATTCATGGCTTCTCACTGGCGCTGATCGTAGGCATCGTCACGGGGACCTATTCGTCGATTTATGTGGCCACGGCGGCGGCAGTGATGCTGGGGGTCACCCGGGCCGATCTGGCACCGGTGAAGAAGGAAGGAGAGGGGCTCGGATCCCTGCCCTAGGGGGAGATCATCTTCCCCGGAGTCGGATTCGGGGCAAGAGATGGCCGGGCGTAGCGGGAAGCGGGTGGAAGCGGGCTAGAGGGGCGGGCGCCGAGACATGCGAGGTGCTCCCGTACGATCTCAGGCCCTCAGGGTGTCGGTCAGGAACGGACGGAGCCGGGCGACCATCGCCCGGTGGACTTTGAGGTTGCCGGTGATGACGTTGCCCGTCTCCAGGTGACGGTCGCCGCCGGCGAGATCGCTCACTGTGCCCCCGGCCTCGCTGACCAGGAGGGCCCCGGCCGCGAAGTCCCACTGGGCCAGCCCCAGCTCCCAGAATCCGTCCAGCCTTCCTGCCGCTACATAGGCGAAGTCCAGGGCTGCGGAGCCGGGACGGCGAATGCCTGCCGTGTCCCGGATCATCGCCTCGAGCATGCCCAGATAGGTGGTGAGATGGCTGTGGTCGCGATACGGGAAACCGGTTCCCAGGAGGGCGCCTTCGAGGGAGGCACGCCCTGCAACGCGCAGACGCCGGTCGTTGAGGTGAGCCCCCTGCCCACGGCTGGCGGTGAACATCTCTTCCCGCAAGGGATCGTAGACCACCGCCTGCTCCAGACGGTTACGGTACTTCAGCGCGATGGAGACGGAGAATTGGGGAAAGCCGTGCAAATAGTTGGTAGTGCCGTCCAGGGGGTCGATCACCCACTGGAAGTCGCTGCCGCCGTGCTCGCCGCTTTCTTCGGCCAGGATGGCGTGGTCCGGATACCTGGCACGGAGCTCTTGGATGATTGCCTCCTCGGCGGCACGGTCCACCTCGCTGACGAAGTCGTTGCGGCGCTTGCTGGAGACGGCAATGCTGTCCGTGCGCTCGAAGTAGCGCAGCAGGATGCGACCTGCGCTGCGGGCGGCGCGGACGGCGATGTTGAGCATCGGGTGCATGGCGGGCACCATACCCGAACCGGCCGGTAGAGAAAAGCTGGACCATGCGCCCGAGCACCGACTTGTTCGCCAAGATCCGATTCGTCATGGTGCAGACCACCCACCCGGGGAACATCGGGGCAGTGGCCCGCGCCATGAAGACCATGGGCCTGAGTCGGCTGCACCTGGTCGAGCCCAAGTCGTTGCCGGATGCCGAGGCGGTCGCCCGGGCCTCCGGTGCCGACGATCTGCTGGCTACCGCCCAGGTGCATGGAGATTTTCCGTCGGCCCTGCATGGCTGCAGGCTGGTGGTCGGCGCCAGCGCTCGCTTACGTGCCCTGGAGTGGCCGCTGCTGGAGCCCGCAGCCTGTGCGCGCCGTCTACTGGCAGAGGCCAGGGAAGGCGATGTGGCGCTGGTGTTGGGGCGGGAGAGCTCGGGGCTCACGAACGACGAGCTCGCTCGTTGCCACTTCCTTGTCCACATCCCCGGCAATCCGCAATTCAGCTCGTTGAACGTCGCCGCCGCGGCCCAAATCTTCGCTTACGAGCTGAACCGTGTCTGGCGGAAGGCAGAGGGGTTGCGCATCGAGGAGGCGGCAAGGGATCTCGCGCCTGCGGAGGCGATGGAGAGATTCTACGTCCACCTCGCCCAGACCCTGGTGGACACGGGATTCAGCGACCCCGAGCAGTCGGGGAAGCTGTTGCGGCGGCTGCGGCGCTTGTTCAACCGGGCACGTCCCGACTCGACCGAGATCAACATACTCCACGGGATCCTGAGCGCCGCCCAGGGTAAGAAGACTGCGGATCGATTTCGCAATCCCGACCTCGACGGGCCGGATCCATCCCCGGATCCGTCCAAGAAGCCCGGCGCCGGGACATCCGGGTAGACATCAGCATCAGTGAGCTTCTGTGGGGAGCAGCCCAATGTTCGAACGATTGCGGGAGGACATCGATTGTGTATTCGAGCGGGATCCCGCCGCACGCAATGCGTTCGAGGTCTTCACCACCTATCCGGGTCTGCATGCGATCCTCATGCACAGGGCCGCCCATGCCCTGTGGAGCCGCGGCTACAAATGGCTCGCCCGCTTTCTCTCGAACGTGGCGCGCCTCTTCACCGGGATCGAGATCCATCCCGGTGCACAGATCGGCCGACGTTTCTTCATCGATCACGGCATGGGGGTCGTGATCGGGGAGACGGCCGTGGTCGGGGACGACTGTACCCTTTATCACGGCGTGACGTTGGGTGGAACCAGTTGGGCCCGAGGCAAGCGACATCCAACTCTGGGGCGTGACGTCGTGGTTGGCGCCGGTGCGAAGGTCTTGGGTCCCATCGAGGTTGGAGACGGCGTGCGCATCGGCTCGAACTCCGTGGTCGTCAAGTCGGTCTCGCCCGGAACGACGGTGGTCGGGGTGCCGGGTCATGTGGTAGAGCCGCCTGTGACGGGAGATGCCCATCAGCGACGTGCGGCCACCGCCGAGCGCATCGGCTTCGACGCCTACGGCGTCACCAAGGATCTCCCGGATCCTCTGGCCAATGCGATCAACCTGATGTTGGATCATATCCACGTCCTGGACCGACGCATCGATACCTTGTCGCAGGTCTTGGAGCAAAGGGGGATCAGCGGTCATTTCGACCAGTTACCGGATCTCGAGGTATCCGAGATCGACTCGGTGACGGACGAGGCGAGGAAAGGGGCGGCCTCGGCGGAAGCGGCTCGCGTGGATGCCGATGGATCGTCCGGGGTGGCCTGAGAGTGCCGATTGCCCGTCCGGAAAGCTCAGGTATTGCGGAATATTCGAATCTTCCGCAAAATTCAATTCTCGTCGAATCCCATGCTCTGGACTGGAGCATGAGCCTAGGCGTACCGCGGGGCGCGCCGAACAGATCCTCGGGTTTGCTGCAGAGCCGAGCACGACAGGGGTTCTCATAAGTCGATGATCGGCAGCAACCGAATACTTGACTGAATGGGTTGGTTATTGTAGCATTTCGTTACTTCGTCGAGGCGGGAGTGATTCACTCGTGAGATTGACTACCAAAGGGCGCTATGCCGTAACCGCGATGCTCGATCTGGCTATCCACCACGGGAAAGGGCCGATCGCTCTGGCTGACATTGCACAACGCCAGGGGATCTCCTTGTCGTACCTGGAGCAGCTTTTCTCCAGACTGCGCAAGCAGTCCCTCGTTGCGAGCGTGCGCGGTCCCGGAGGCGGCTACAACCTGGCGCGCAGGGCCTCGGAGATCCACATCGCCGAAGTCATCTCCGCAGTGGACGAGAATGTGGACACGACCCGTTGCGCAGGCGCCCACAACTGTCAAGACTCGGGTCCCTGCCTGACCCACGATCTCTGGCAGGACTTGAGCGTCCGCATCTACGAGTATCTCGACCGAATCAGTCTGCAGGATCTGGTCGATCGCAAGGGGGTGCAGGACGTGGCCAAACGCCAGGACCGCCAGGGACCCGAGGTCAGGTTGGATGGCCTCGGTACCGGGGGGCTGAGCGTCGGTGCCTGAGCCCTTTTCCATTTGTCAGGTGCTTTCAAGCGTTTCAGAGCCTTTGACATGAAACTTCCTATTTACATGGATTACTCGGCAACCACACCTGTCGATCCCAGGGTCGCCGAGAAGATGTGCAGCTACCTGACTCCCGAAGGCAAATTCGGGAATGCGGCCTCCCGTTCCCATGCTTTCGGTTGGGAGGCAGAGGATGCGGTCGACCAAGCCCGTCGCCAGGTCGCGGATCTGATCAACGCGGACCCCAAGGAGATCGTCTGGACCTCGGGTGCCACCGAGTCGGACAATCTGGCGATCAAGGGTGCCGCACATTTCTATCACAAGCGCGGCAGGCATATCGTCACCTCCAAGACCGAGCACAAGGCGGTGCTGGATACTTGCCGTCAGCTGGAGCGCGATGGGTTCGAGGTAACCTATCTGGACCCGCAGCCCGACGGCCTCATCGATCTGGGCAAGCTGGAATCCGCCCTGCGGGACGACACCATCCTGGTCTCGATAATGCATGTGAACAACGAGATCGGGGTCATCCAGGATATCGCGGCCATCGGCGAGATGACGCGCGCGCGCAAGATCCTCTTTCATGTCGACGCGGCTCAGAGTGCGGGGAAGGTCCCGATCGATCTGGAGCGGATGAAGGTCGACCTCATGTCCCTGTCGGCCCACAAGATCTATGGTCCGAAGGGTATGGGAGCCCTTTATGTCAGGCGCAAGCCGCGGGTGCGTCTGGAGGCACAGATGCACGGTGGAGGCCATGAGCGGGGCATGCGCTCGGGCACCCTGGCGACGCACCAGATCGTGGGGATGGGCGAGGCCTTTCACATCGCCCGCGAAGAAATGGCAGCGGAGAACGAGCGCGTCCTCTCCCTGCGCCGGCGTCTGTGGGACGGTCTCAAAGGCATGGAGCAGGTGGTGCTGAATGGCGACGAGGAGAATCGCGTCGCCGGAAATCTGAACCTGAGCTTTGCGTTCGTCGAGGGCGAATCCCTGATCATGGCCCTCAAGGACTTGGCCGTCTCGTCCGGCTCGGCCTGCACCTCCGCCAGTCTCGAGCCGAGCTACGTTCTGCGTGCCTTGGGGCGGGAGGATGAGCTGGCGCACAGCTCCATCCGCTTCACCCTCGGTCGTTTCACCACGGCGGAAGAGGTGGACTACGCGATTGCGAGGATCCGAGAGCAGGTCGACCGTCTACGCGAGCTATCGCCCTTGTGGGACATGTACAAGGAGGGAATCGACCTGAGCACCGTGCAGTGGGCGGCACATTGATCGAGAAACAGCCCGGGATCGGTATCCGGGTTGGATTTTCCCGGATTCATCTGCATCTTGGCCGCTAGGAGCGCGGCAAGCCCTTCGACGAGGTAACAGAGCATGGCTTACAGCGAAAAGGTCTTGGACCATTACGAGAACCCGCGAAACGTCGGGAAGTTCGACAGCGACGACGCGACCGTCGGCACCGGAATGGTCGGCGCGCCGGCTTGCGGGGACGTCATGCGCCTGCAGATCAAGGTCAGTGATCAGGGCATCATCGAGGACGCCCGCTTCAAGACCTATGGTTGCGGCTCCGCGATCGCATCCAGCAGCCTCTTGACCGAGTGGGTCAAGGGCAAGACTCTGCAGGAGGCACAACAGATCAAGAACCAGGACATCGCCGATGAGCTGGCCCTGCCCCCGGTAAAGGTGCACTGCTCGGTGCTGGCAGAGGACGCAATCAAGGCGGCGGTCCAGGACTATGAGAAAAAGCGAGGCGCCTGAGCTAGCCAACATCCGGTAGGCGTCAGCCATCGGGTATCGATCGGGCGAGAATCCACGGAGCCGAATTCATGAGCATTACGATGACACCGGCGGCGGCCGAACGCGTTCGCACCTTTCTCAGCAACCGCGGCAAGGGGTTGGGTCTGCGCCTGGGTGTGCGCACATCCGGTTGCTCGGGCATGGCTTACGTGCTCGAGTTCGCGGACGAGCTCGAGTCCGACGATCGAGTCTTCGAGGACCAGGGGGTCAAGGTGATCGTGGATCCCAAGAGCCTCCTCTATCTCGACGGGACCGTGCTCGACTACACCAAGGAAGGACTCAACGAAGGCTTCAAGTTTGACAATCCCAACGTCAAGGACTCCTGCGGCTGCGGCGAGAGCTTCAACGTCTGAGGATGCAGGATCTCCCGGGCGAGCCTCCGCGTGCTGGACTTTTCACAGAACTACTTCGCGCTATTCGGGCTGCCCATGCGCTATCGGGTGAACGGCTCTCTGCTCGCCGACCGTTATAGAGCCCTCCAGGGCACACTGCACCCGGACCGTTTCGCGGCTGCGGGCGACCGGGAGAAACGCCTCTCCCTGCAGGCGTCTGCACACGTCAACCATGCCTACCAGACCCTGAGGGATCCCCTGGAGCGGGCGCTCTACCTGGTGTCACTCCATTTGGACGGCTCCGCCGACGAAAAGCAGGCGACCCGGGACATGGGCTTCTTGATGGAGCAGATGGAGCTGCGCGAGGCCTTGTCGGGGGTCAAGGACCAACCTGATCCCCATGTCGCCGTGGGGGAGGTCTTGGACCGTCTGTCCGGCCAAGCCGATGCCCTCGTCCAAGGGCTGGAAGACCTGCTGGACGAGCCCTCGGCGCAGGACCTGGAAGCGGCGCGGGAGCTGGTGCGCAAGCTGCAGTTCGTAAGCAAGTGCCGGGTGGAGGCCGAGAATCTGGAGGCGGAGCTGGATGATCTGTCCTAACCTTCGGTCCCTTGTCCAGCCTCCGGCAATTCGGTATGCGCTCGCTTCCGAGCGCCAATCCCCTTAATCATGGCATTTCTGCAGATTTCGGAGCCCGGGCAGGCCGCTGCACCACACCAACAGCGGCTGGCCGCGGGGATCGATCTGGGGACGACCAACTCCCTGGTCGCAGTCGTGCGCAACGGCACCGCCGATACCCTCCCGGACGAGCAAGGGCGCCATTTGCTGCCCTCGGTCGTGCGCTACACAGAAGAAGCGGTCATCGTCGGCGAGGAGGCGAAGAGCGCCGCTGTCGATGATCCCCTGAGCACGGTCGCCTCTGTCAAGCGACTCATCGGTCGCGGCCTGAACGATATCGCGCGCTTGGGGGCAAGGCTTCCCTACGAGTTCGCCCAGGAGGATACCGCGGTTCCGCGCATCCGTACCCGCCGCGGGGACGTGAGCCCGGTGGAGGTCTCGGCTGAGATCCTCGGGGTACTGGCCACTCGGGCGGAGTCGGTGCTCGGCGGCGACCTGTCCGGCGTCGTCATTACGGTCCCCGCCTATTTCGACGAGGCGCAGCGCCAGGCTACGAAGGATGCCGCTCGCCTGGCGGGGCTCGAGGTGCTGCGGCTGCTCAACGAGCCGACGGCCGCCGCGCTGGCCTACGGCCTGGACAAGGACGTCGACGGCATCCACGCCGTTTACGATCTGGGTGGCGGCACCTTCGACATCTCCATCCTGCACCTGCGCCGAGGGGTGTTCGAGGTTCTGGCCACGGGCGGCGATTCCGCCCTCGGCGGCGATGACCTGGATCGGGTCGTCGCCCGCTGGATCATGGAGCAGGCCGGGATCGAGGATGACGCCTCCCATGCGGTCCAACGTCGGCTGCTGGGCGCGGCCTGCGCCGCAAAGGAGGCGCTCAGCACGGCGGACAGGGTACCCCTGCACCTGCTGGATCTGCCGAACGGAGCTCAGTGGGAGGGTGCACTCGATCGAGCTACCTTCGATCGCTTGATCGACCCCCTGATCTCCAAGACGGTCGCGGCCTGCCGCCGCTGTCTGCGCGATGCCGCGCTGAAGCCCGCCGAGGTGAAGGACGTGGTCATGGTCGGGGGCTCCACACGGGTGCCCAGGGTGCGCGAGCGGGTGGGCGAGCTCTTCGGCACCGTGCCGCTGGTGGATATCGATCCCGACCGGGTGGTGGCCATCGGTGCCGCGCTCCAGGCGGACGTCCTCGTCGGCAACAAAGGCGCCGATGAGATGCTGCTGCTGGATGTGATCCCCTTGTCCCTCGGTCTGGAGACCATGGGCGGCCTGGTGGAGAAGATCGTACCCCGCAACACCACCATCCCGGTGGCCAGGGCCCAGGAGTTCACCACCTTCAAGGACGGGCAGACCGCCATGGCCCTCCATGTTTTGCAGGGGGAGCGCGAGCTGGTGTCCGATTGCCGCTCGCTGGCCCGCTTCGAGCTGCGCGGCATCCCTCCGATGGTGGCCGGTGCGGCACGCATTCTGGTCAGCTTCGAGGTGGATGCGGACGGGCTCCTCAGCGTCACGGCCCTGGAGAAGTCGAGCGGTGTCAAGGCCCAGGTCGAGGTGAAGCCGTCCTATGGGCTCACGGATGCCGAGATCGAGCGCATGCTGCGGGATTCCATGGCCAATGCCGGGGAGGACATCGAGGCTCGGCGCCTGCGTGAGCAACAGGTCGAGGCACGCCGAACCGGCGAGGCACTGCGCGCTGCGCTGGCGGCCGATGGAGACGCCCTGCTGGATGCGAGTGAGAGGCGGCGCGTCGAGGATGCCCTCGCCCATTTGGAGCTGACCGCCGGCGGCGAGGATCCGGACGCGATCAAGCTCGCCACCCAAGAGCTGGAGAAGACCTGCGGCTTCTACGTGGAACGGCGGATGAACAGGGGCATTCGGGCTGCCATGGCGGGGCAGAAGGTCGAGGAATTCGAATAACCCATGCCGAACATCATCTTTCTACCCCACGAAGAGATTTGCCCGGAGGGTGCCATGGTCGAAGCCGAGCCGGGGGTGAGTATTTGCGATGCCGCCCTGGCGAACGGCATCGAGATCGAGCATGCCTGCGAGAAGTCCTGCGCCTGTACGACCTGTCACGTCATCGTCCGCGAAGGCTATGATTCCCTCCAGGAGGCGGACGAGGCGGAGGAGGACCTGCTCGACAAGGCGTGGGGGCTGGAGCCGGAATCCCGGCTGAGCTGTCAGGCCCTGGTGGGTGAGGAGGATCTGGTGATCGAGATCCCCAAGTACACCATCAACATGGTCTCCGAGAATCATTGAGCTTCGATGAAGCGCTCTGTGGATCAGCTACTGTTTTCGGGAGAGCCTGCATGGGCCTGAAGTGGACCGATACAATCGACATTGTCATTGCGCTGGACGAGGCGCATCCCGAGGTCGACCCCCGTTATCTGAACTTCGTGGACCTGCGCGAGTGGGTGCTTGCCCTCGAAGAATTCGATGACGACCCGGCCCGCTCGGGTGAGAAGATACTGGAGGCCATACAAGCCGCCTGGCTCGAGGAGCGGGAATAGAGCTCGCTTCGTTTCGCATCCCTCTCAGCATTGTTCCCAGGGCAGCCCGCGAAAGCGCCAGCCACCCCTGGCGCCTCGGTGGTGGTGCTCGTCGAGATCCCCCTCGAAGCCCTCGTCGATGTGGAAGACGTTTCGCACACCGTCCTGCGTCAGGGCCTTTCCGGCCTCCAGGGAGCGTTTCCCGCTGCGACAGATGAGGATGACCGGTGCACAGGGGGCGTCCTCGGTGCAAAGGGCACCGCCCAGCAAGAGCTTGCGAATCTCGGTTTGGAAATGGGGGTTGACCACCCAGTCCGGCTCGTCGATCCAGGCGACGTGAACCGCCCCTGTGGGATGGCCGACGAACAGGTATTCCATGGTGGAGCGTATGTCCACCAGAAGCGCTCGGGGGTCGTCCTGGAGCATTTGCCATGCCTGCTGGGCCGTGAGGCTCTTGATGCCTTGGTCGCTCATGGTCGGGAGTCCTCTGACAGGGGAATTGGGGAAGCGAATCGGGCATGAGATACTACTCCGTGCTCGATTTGGCCGAAAGTCGGGATGCCAACCGCTTCGCGTGAGACTTCCGGCTGCGAAACGATAGGCTCGATGGATGGTGGTCGGGAAAGAGGGCTCGGCGGTACGGGACGGGAACGGGCGGCGTACCCTGCGGGAGGGCCTTGCCGTTGCGCTCCTCCACGCCCTGTCCCGTCTGCCTCTCTCGGCCACCCACCACCTAGGGGCCTGGGTCGGCTGGCTGATGCTGAAGATCCCCAACAAACAGCGTCGCAATGCCTTGATCAACCTGCGTCTCTGCTATCCGTCCCTGGACGAGACACAGGTACGCACCTTTCTGCGACGCGCCTTCTTCGAATACGGCAAGACCTACAGCGAGGTCGCCTATCTGTGGCTGCGCCCAGCCGAGAAGGTACTGTCGCTGATCCGGGACGTCTCGGGTCGCGAGCTGTTGCACCGAGGGGACGGGCGGGGTGTGATCGTGCTCTCGCCGCATCTGGGCGCCTGGGAGCTCGCCGGGCTCTACCTCTCGCGCCAGGGTCCGACGACCACGCTGTACAAGCCCCAGCCAGAGCTGAATTGGCTGATCCGCGAGGTGCGGGGGCGCGGCGGTGCCGATCTGGCCCCGACGGATCCCCGGGGAATCCGCAAGCTGATGCAGGCACTGAGGCGCGGCGAGTACGTCGGAATCCTCCCCGACCAGGAGCCCAAGGCGGACCGCGGTGCCACCTTCGCTCCCTTTTTCGGCGTCCCGGCCTTTACCATGTTGCTGATCAATCGGCTGGCGCGCAAGACGGGAGCGCGGGTCATCTTCCTGATCGCGGAGCGTCTGCCTCATGCAAGGGGCTTTCGTATTCATTGCCTGCCCGCACCGCCACAGATCGATTCCGAAGACGAGCTGGCCGGCGCAACGGCACTCAATCTCGGGATCCAGGCCGCAGTGAGCATCTGTCCGGAGCAATACCTCTGGGCTTACAAACGATTCCGGAAGCGCCCGCCCGGGATACCCAAGCTTTATCGAGGGCCACTGTGAGCATGATGAGGCAATCCGATATCCGACCCACTGCCGTCCATCGCTTCGGGTAAGGGGTCTACTTGATCTGCGTGGTCAGGGTATCGCTTTCGCCGGTGTTGTCGGTCCAGGTCAGGGTGAGCGTATCTCCCTTTGCGGGGCCCATGATCTTGATGACCAGGTAAGGGTCTTGGGAAACGCGTCCGCTCCACAGGGCGCTCATCACCTTCTTGCCCTTCCAGGTGCAGATCACTTCCTGGATGTAGCGGGCTGGGACGGCTTTTCCGGTCTTCTCGTCTCTGCGCAGTCCTGTCTCCATCGGATGGATGATCAGGGCCTTGATCTCGGTAACACCACCCTTCAGTCGAGCGATGAACCAGGGTTTGCTCTTTTCTCCGGTTGCCATGCCGTACCGCTGCTCACTCGGGGTGCCCGGGGTGCCCTTGACTGCGTCGAAAGACGGGTCAGTCGCCGGGGTTGCCGTCGGTTACCTTGACTTCCTTGGCCGCGCTCAGGAGTCTGTCTCCGGTCTTGACCACCGCGATGACCTGCGCGGTTTTGGCCATCCGGATGCGGGTCGTTACATATCCCAAAGCACCTTCGCCCAGGTCGAAAGAGGCGACGAGGGGCTGCTGATTTCCAGTGGCGAAGATCGTGATGGAGCTGATGTCGTGCAGATCGCACTTCACGGTGACCGGAAACGGGGCGTGAACGAATTCTGAGACATTGATCTCGACGTCCCTGCTCGTTTCCAGTGTGCTTGTGCCGAACAGCTCCTTCAGCGCACCGTCCACACTTTCGGCCGTAAAGGCGGCCTCCGGCCATGCCGCCAGCACGACGCGGGGGCTGAGCAGGCCGGCTCCTAGAGCGACACCAATTGCGCCCGCGGCCAGGGACCCTTTCAGCAGGACTCTGCGCTTTGTGTTGATCATCGGTGATCTCCATGCGGGGGGGCAGCTCGGGTCTCGGGCTCCGGCCAAGGGTCCTGCATTCGCTGATATCGGGGCGCGGTCCCGAATATCGGCTCAGGGAGATATTCGTTTACAGGACCGCTTCGGGTTGGTAGAACGGCAATTCAAGCTAGATTAACCTAGTCTCCGCCCGGTGAAAACCTGGCGCGTGCGGGATCAGGAAGAACGAGCTTCAGTGCTCCTTCTTGGCGTCCTTTTTCTCCTGCCGGAAGGTATCGAGCCTGGCTTGTATCCCGGCCGCGTCCTGGTAGCTCAGTCCCGGTTGTCGCAGAGCGATCTCGAGCTGGAGGATCGCCGGATCCAGGTCTCCCTCGGCGTGGAGCCGCTCGGCGCGGTAGCGATGGGTCGCTGCCTTTTGACCCGATTTGAGCGCGGCGTCCGACATCTTTCGATAAATCAAAGCGTCGGCGGGTCTCCGGCGCGAGACGTCCTCCAGCGTCTTCAGTGCTCGGTCGGCATGTCCCGTGGCCATGAGCAGGTCGGCGTAGGCGAGGCGTAAGGGCGTGTTGGTCGGGCGCAGGCCGACGGCGGTCTGGAGGGTCTTGAGCGCCTGGTCCTCGGCGCCGCTCTTCGCCTCGAGCCGGGCCGCCAAGATGATGAGCTCGGCTTGGTTGGGCTCCTTTGCGAGGAGATCCTCGGCAATCGCCCGTGCGTCCTTGATCCGCCCGCCGTAAGCCAGAGCCAGTGCGTAACCGTAGCGCGTGGCGGTCTCGTTACCGTACCGCTTGCTCTCGAGCTGAGAGCGAAAATGGGCAATCGCCTTCTCCGGGTTGTGAAACGAGCGTTCGCGCAGGCGGGCGCGCGCCAGGTGGAAGCGCAGATCGTCCGGTTTCTGCTTGTGTCCATAATCGGCTGCGCGTCCGAGGGCATCGGCGATGCGGTTGGTCGTGACTGGGTGGGTTCGCAGAAATTCGGGAGCACTGCTCTCATAGATGCGACTGGTCTTTGCCAGGCGCTCGAAGAAGCCGGGCATGGCGTAGGGTTCGAAGCCGGCCGCTGCCAGGCTGGCGATGCCGATGCGATCGGCTTCTTTCTCGTTCTCGCGAGTGAAGTTGATCTGTCGTTGCGCCGCTGCGGCCGTGACACCAGCCATGGCGGCCATTCCGAGGTCCGCGTTCACCTGCGCGCCGAGGATCGCGGCGGCGATGAGCGCGGCGGTCGCGGGGATGCTCGAGCGCTTCTGATCCTCGATCATCCGCCTCAGGTGATGCTGGGTCTCGTGGGCGATCTCGTGGGCCATGACCGCCGCGAGCTCGCTCTCGGTCCCGCTGGCGAGCACCAGTCCCGAAAAGACGCCGATGTGTCCGTCGGGGCCGGCGAAGGCATTAACCGACGGGTCGTCCACCAGGAAGAAGGTGTAATTTCCAGAACCTGTACCGCTCGCCGCTACCAGCTGATTGCCGAGGCTCTCGAGATAATCGGTCAGCAGGGGATCATCGACGACCGGGAGTGACTCGCGCACGCTCTTCATGAACTCCCTGCCCAGACGGTGCTCTTGGGCCGAGGAAAGGGTCAGATCAGCGGAGCTCCCGAAATCGGGCAGGCCGAGTTGTTGTGCCATGCCGCTCCTTGCGGCGAGGAGCAAGGAGAGGGCGGTGGCGAAAATGAAGGGCAGACCGCGCACTGGCCGCGAGGGAAGCAATCTTTTCATGCCTTGCAACAGCAAATCCAGGTTGCGGGGGTCTGTCGGTCTCGTGGCTCCGATCCGCACTCAATGGTAGCGTTTCATTGCCGATCCCGCGAGGGCGGCGAGATCCGATGGTTGGGAGAGATAGACGAACCGGGAGAGCGTAAAGTTCCGAGGGGCCCGCGCCCGAGCGGGATCACCCGAGCTGGATTAGTTGAGCTGAACCCGTTGTCCCCAGGGAACCTTCAAGCGTCCCTTGACCAGCCAGATGACCGGATAGGGCGGCTCCACGGCCGGGAAGGTACCCTGTGCGTCCGTGAAGTAGATCAAGAGATCGGGGACCGTTCCGGTACGCTCGACCCAGTCGAACACGGGCAGAAAGCTGGTGCCGCCACCGCCCTGGATCGACTCCAGTCGGGCCAGCTCCTCCCAGGGCTCGAACACCCAGGGGGCGCCCTCGCACAGCTTCGAATCGCAAGGCAGCAGGCTGATGCGGGCCCGAACCTGCCCCTTCAGGGCGTCGACTTCGGCAATGAACTCCTCGATCTCTCGATCCTTGATCGATCCGGACGTGTCCACCGCTACCACCAGCTCGAGCTGTTGGCTGCGCAGGGTGGGAAGGATGAAGTCTCCCTCGCGCCGGGATGGTCGCATGTAGCTGTAGTCGTCGCGCGCCACGGCCGTCATATAGCGCGCGAGCAGCATGCGCCAGGGAAGCTGAGGCTGGAGCAGATGATCGATCAGGCGCGCCAGCTCTCCCCCCAGCTTGCCGGCCTGCATCGCCTGTTGGGCGGCACCGGCCAGGCGTTGTTGCCACTGGACGGCCAGTGTCTCCTGCTCGTCCGGCCTCAGGGGCTCAGGCTCCGAGGCGCCCCCACCCGCGGATTCCGGCTCGGCTCGGGCCTGGGCGCCGTTGCCCTTTTCGCCCTCTGGCGTCTCCTCCGATGGCGATCGCTCCTGCAGGTCTCCTTCCCGCATGCCGCTGTCGCTGCCCTGGCTCTTTTCGTCCCGGTCGTAGGCGTGCTTGTCCAGGGTTTGGGAATCGTCGCTGTCCTCGATCAGCGGATAGATCTCTTCCGCGGTCATCCCCTTGTAGGCGGGCATGTGCAGGGCGTTGGGCGGGGGGCTGAGACCGTCGTCGATCAGCAGGGGATTGATGGCGTAGTCGCAGGCCAGGTCCCACCTGTGCCGGACCCGATGGCGGCGCCGTGCAAAGTGGGAGAGGGCGCAGTGCAGCGCCTCGTGGGCTAGCATGAACTGCGTCTCTTCCATGCTCAGCTGCCCGATGTACTCCGGGTTGTAGTAGAAGGCCCGGGCGTCGGTGGCCGTGGTCGGACACCATTGGGGCTCGGCCTCTTTCATGGGCAGGCGCAGCACCAGGGCCCCGAGAAAGGGCTTGTCCAGGATCAGTCGCGTGCGCGCAGCCGCCAGCTTCGTCTCGATGGATCGGGGCTCGATGGCGCGGGTATCGGCTACCATGGCATCTTCAGAGCGAGGGGCAAATGGAAGCTCGGGGAGGACAGGTGCTCACTCGTCGATCATGATGTCGGCGACCGCCTGGGCCCAGTCGGCGAAGGCCGGGACCTCGAAAAGGCCGTTGCCGATCGCCCGGTGTAGGTCGGAAACGAGCATCACCCCCATCTCCCGCTGCGGAAAACGCCCGGCGTAGACCAGGATGTTGCCGATGATCCCGGCGGCATTTCCTTCGCCGTGGGCACGGATGGCCCTGCCTACCAGGGCTGCCGCCACCGCATACTGCAGGTCGATCTCGGTGGGTACCGGAACCTCCCCACCTGCGAGGATGGCGTCCAGGTCCGGCATCTGGTCCAGGCTGTTGACGAAGGCGTGCAGCTCGATGCCCGCGGCAGGCCCGACGCATGCCTGGAGGGTACCTTGAAGCAGGCCCGGATGGTCCTCGAACTTGCGCAGCCCGCGGTGGGCGAACTCCCAGGAGCGCGGGGATGGAAAGGCCACCGGATTGTGGGCAGGATCGAAGTCGAACAGCAGCTCGGGGCGGAAGCGCAGAAAACCGATTATCCGCTCGTCGATGTCGTTCACGTAGGCCCAGGCCACCCAGTCGTCCATGTGGGTGTCGACCTCGAAGTGGGAGAAGCGGTTGGCCAGAGGTGCGGGCATGCTGTAGGTCACCCCGCGGTCGCCCTGGCGGTTGCCGGCGGCGAAGATCGCCCATTGATCCGGAACCTGATACTCCCCTAGGCGGCGGTCCAGGATCAACTGGTAGGCGGCGGCGGACACCGCGGGCGGGGCCGATGTGATCTCGTCCAGGAAGAGGATGCCCCGTACCCCGTGGCGCTCCGAATTGGGCAGGATGGCGGGTACGGCCCACTCGACCCGATCCTCGACGCGAAAGGGTATTCCGCGTAGATCGCTGGGCTCCATTTGGGAGAGCCGGATGTCGATGACCGGGGCTCGGTGCGCGGTGGCGATCTGGGCGACCATCTGGGACTTGCCGACACCGGGCGGGCCCCAGAGCATCACGGGCGTATGGTGGCCCTCGGAGGTGCTGAGGAATTCCCTGTCCAGGACACGAAGCAACTGAGCGGGACGCATTCTGAGTCGACTGTCTTCTCGAAGGCTCTGGGTGGGAGCGGGCAGGAAGTCGAGCGTATCTCGACCCCTCGCTCATGATGATCGTTAACTGGGTCCATGCAAGGAGATTCACAAGATCGGCCTTCGGACCCGGAGCACCATTCTAACGCACTACTAGCGGGCATTAGAAAAACGAAGTATTCTTATGCCCTTTCCGCGATGGGGGATCTCGTCTGTTCCCTGATTCGCGGGACGAACCCTCGCTTTGATGAAAGATACGAGGACGCGCGGACCAAGCGTTACCGCATCATCGGCATCTTGGTCGCGTGTGTGCGAGAACTGCAAACGACGAACAGGCCTCAGACCTGAAAATTTGGTAATGCTCGGAGACCGGATATGAATCAGTTTTACTACGACGCCGTAACCAAGATGGAGCAGATGGGTGTCGACGACGAGTACATTCAAGGCTGGCAGTGCGGGTTCCTGCAGAATCCCAAGCGCGAAGAGCAGAGACTGACCGAGGCCTACGAAGCCGGCTACTCCGACGGCGAAGAGAAGAGCACGGACAACTTCGGGGAGTGGGTCAAGCGCTGATTCAGCCCGTTCGGGAACAATGAAGGGCGGCGGTGTCCGCCCTTTTTTTGAAGCGCGGCTCTTCCAGTCAGGAACCGCCGGACATTCCCCGCCAAGCCCTCGGCATGGGTGCCTCTACCGAGTCATTGTGCAGCCTCCTGCAGGGCCCCGATCTGTTGCTCATGCCCTGCTGCTTCGATGCGCTCTCGGCGCGCCTGATCGAGCAGGCCGGATTCCCCCTCACCTTCATGAGCGGTTTTGCCGTCGCTGCGGCGCGTCTGGCTCTGCCGGACACCGGCCTCATCTCCTATGCCGAGATGCTCGATCAGGGCCGCAGCATCCTGGATGCCGTCTCTATTCCCGTGATCGGCGACGGAGACACCGGCTACGGCAATGTCGCAAATGTTCGGAGAACGGTGCAGGGCTATGCCCGCGCCGGGTTCGCCGGGATCATGATCGAGGACCAGCTCGCCCCCAAACGATGCGGCCACACCAGTGGTAAGGAGATTGTAGGTCGACCCGAGGCCCTTGCCCGGATCAAGGCCGCCGTGGATGCCAGGGAAGAGGGTGCGGACATCCTGGTGATGGCGCGTACGGATGCACGGGCGACGGACGGGCTCGACGAGGCCCTGTGGCGTATGCAGGCATTCGCCGACCTCGGCGCGGACATTCTCTTTCTCGAAGCACCCCGCAGCGAGGCCGAGATGGTCCGCTTTTGCGAGCGCATCCCTGGCCCCAAGATGGCGAACATGCTGGAAGGTGGCGTGACTCCCGTGCTGCCGCCGCAGCGATTAGAGGAGATCGGCTACCGCATCGCCGCCTATCCGCTGGCACTCCTCGACAGCTCCGTCTACGCCATGCGCGAGACCCTGGGTGAGCTCGCTGCCGGGCGCATTTCCAAAAGGTCCGTGGATTTTGCGACCATCCGCGACATCGTCGGCTTCGATGAGCACGACCGACTCTTGCAGAGGTATGCCGATCCGGATTGAGGCGATTTCCGTCAAAAAATAGGATCTTTGCCAGGATGGCCGATAGTCAGTTTGCACCCTGGACAGCGTCGAGCGCCGTATCCTCGACGAACCGTGCCGCGTCGGCGGCGAGGGTCGCGAGCATTTCGGCAGGGGCCTCGTCTTCGGCATGCGCGAGCGCAAGGGCACGCATGATCAGTGCCCCATCGTCCTGTTGCAGTCGACCGGAGGGCAGGGCGTCCGAGTAGAGCCAGACGCCGGCCTTTCGGGGCTC
>Ga0315556_1000147_pt1 | contig 39703 bp, 51 predicted proteins | sample SalMarSW160310MG_FD_202112 | JGI IMG/M metagenome (GOLD analysis project Ga0315556, IMG submission 202112) | Salt marsh sediment microbial communities from the Plum Island Ecosystem LTER, Massachusetts, United States - Salt Marsh Sediment SW1603-10 ...
CCGTCGCCGATCGATATTCCCGATGTGACGGGCGAGACGGAAGAGGGCGAGCCCGCAAGCCGCAAGGCGGATGATGGCGAGAGCTTCTCTGCGCTGGCGTTCAAGCTGATGACCGACCCGTTTGTGGGCCAGCTGACTTTCGTGCGCGTGTATTCCGGCGTACTGAAGAAGGGTGACACGGTATACAACCCGGTCAGGGGCAAGAAAGAGCGTATTGGGCGTATCGTGCAGATGCACGCCAACAACCGCGAAGAAATCGACGAGATTCTGGCGGGCGATATCGCTGCCTGCATCGGCCTGAAGGAAGTGACTACCGGCGAATCGTTGTGCGATGTGAACAAGCCTATCATCCTTGAGCGCATGGTGTTCCCGGACCCGGTGATTCACGTTGCCGTCGAGCCGAAAACCAAGGCTGACCAGGAAAAGATGGGTATTGCACTGGGCCGTCTGGCGCAGGAAGATCCTTCGTTTCGTGTGCGCACCGACGAGGAATCCGGTCAGACCATCATTTCCGGTATGGGCGAGTTGCACCTGGAAATTCTGGTGGACCGCATGAAGCGCGAATTCGGCGTCGAAGCCAACGTGGGGGCGCCGCAGGTAGCGTACCGCGAAGCGATCAAGAAGGCTGTCGACATCGAGGGCAAGTTCGTCAAGCAGTCCGGTGGCCGCGGCCAGTATGGTCACGTATGGCTCAAGATGGAGCCGAACGAGCAGGGCAAGGGCTACGAATTCGTTGACGCGATCAAGGGCGGCGTGGTGCCGCGCGAATACATCCCGGCGGTGGACAAGGGGCTGCAGGAAACGCTGCCCAATGGTGTGCTGGCCGGTTTCCCGGTGGTGGACGTGAAAGTTACCCTGTTCGACGGCTCCTACCATGACGTCGACTCCAACGAAAACGCGTTCAGGATGGCGGCTTCGATGGCGTTCAAGGACGGTATGCGCAAGGCCAATCCGGTGCTGCTGGAGCCGATGATGGCAGTCGAGGTGGAAACGCCGGAAGATTATACCGGCACGGTGATGGGCGACCTGTCGTCGCGTCGCGGCATGGTGCAGGGTATGGATGACATTCCTGGCGGCGGCAAGATCGTCAAGGCGGAAGTACCGCTGGCCGAAATGTTCGGCTACTCGACCGCGCTGCGTTCTGCCACCCAGGGGCGCGCAACCTACAGCATGGAATTCAAACATTATGCCGAGGCGCCGAAGAATGTCGCCGAGGCGGTGATGAACAGCAGGAAATAATTGATCCGGGAGATTTGAGTCATGGCAAAGAGCAAATTTGAGCGTACGAAGCCGCACGTGAACGTAGGGACGATTGGTCACGTAGACCATGGCAAGACGACGCTGACAGCGGCGATCACCACCGTGCTGACGAAGAAATTCGGTGGTGAGGCGAAGAACTACGCAGACATCGATGCGGCGCCGGAAGAAAAGGCACGCGGTATCACCATCAACACCGCACACGTCGAGTACGAGACCGAAAGCCGTCATTACGCACACGTTGACTGCCCGGGCCACGCCGACTACGTGAAGAACATGATTACCGGTGCTGCGCAGATGGACGGCGCGATCCTGGTGTGTTCCGCTGCCGACGGCCCGATGCCGCAAACCCGCGAGCACATCCTGCTGGCGCGCCAGGTTGGCGTGCCCTACATCGTCGTATACCTGAACAAGTGCGACATGGTGGACGACGAAGAACTGCTGGAACTGGTCGAAATGGAAGTGCGCGAACTGCTGTCCAAGTACGACTTCCCGGGCGACGACATCCCCATCATCAAGGGCTCCGCGCTGAAAGCGCTGGAAGGCGACCAGAGCGACATCGGCGAGCCGTCCATCCTGAGGCTGGCCGAAGCGCTGGACAGCTACATTCCGACACCTGAGCGCGCCATCGACGGCGCCTTCCTGATGCCGGTGGAAGACGTATTCTCGATTTCCGGTCGCGGCACCGTGGTGACCGGCCGTATCGAGCGCGGCGTGATCAAGGTCGGCGAAGAAATCGAAATCGTCGGCATCAAGCCGACCCTGAAGACCACCTGCACGGGCGTGGAAATGTTCCGCAAGCTGCTGGACCAGGGCCAGGCGGGTGATAACGTCGGCGTACTGCTGCGCGGCACCAAGCGTGAAGAAGTCGAGCGCGGCCAGGTGCTGTGCAAGCCGGGCTCGATTACCCCGCACACCAAGTTCACAGCTGAAATCTATGTGCTGAGCAAGGATGAAGGCGGTCGTCATACGCCGTTCTTCCAGGGCTATCGTCCGCAGTTCTACTTCCGTACCACGGACGTGACCGGATCGGTGGAACTGCCGGCGGGTACCGAAATGGTGATGCCGGGCGACAACGTCAGCATCACGGTAAGCCTGATCGCACCGATCGCGATGGAAGAAGGCCTGCGTTTCGCGATTCGCGAAGGTGGCCGCACCGTCGGCGCCGGCGTGGTTGCAAAGGTTATCGAGTAAGGATACAATGCGCCCCCTCGCATGGCTGCGGCCATGCGATTTCGTTCTTTAAACCAGCGGCGGTGCCGCTTAGAAGCAAGAGAAGATTATGCAAAGTCAGAAAATCCGCATTCGCCTGAAAGCGTTCGATTATCGGTTGATTGACCAGTCTGCGCTGCAGATCGTGGAGACCGCAAAACGTACGGGCGCGGTGGTGAAGGGGCCAGTGCCGCTGCCGACCAAGATCGAGCGTTTCGATGTGCTGCGTTCCCCGCACGTTAACAAGGCTTCGCGCGATCAATTGGAAATTCGTACCCATCTGCGTCTGATGGACATCGTGGATCCGACGGACAAGACCGTGGATGCACTGATGAAGCTGGACCTGCCTGCTGGCGTGGATGTGGAAATCAAGTTGCAGTAATTTGTTGTTGGCAGTACCGAATTGGCTGGCCAATTGAAGTCAGCCCCTTAATAAAAGGAAAAGATAATGAGCCTAGGACTTGTCGGTCGCAAGATTGGCATGACCCGCATTTTTACCGACGACGGAGCTTCGTTGCCGGTGACTGTGCTGGACGTGTCCAACAATCGTGTTACCCAAATCAAATCCGCTGATAGCGACGGTTATACTGCCGTGCAGGTGGCTTTTGGCACGCGCCGTCCCGGCCGTGTCAACAAGGCCGCTGCGGGTCACTACGCCAAGGCAGGTGTGGAAGCGGGCAGCGTTCTCAAGGAATTCAGCATCAGCGCCGACGAGGCTGCAAACCTGCAAGCGGGCGCGGTCATCGGCGTTGATCAGTTTCAGGTTGGTCAGAAGGTGGATGTCACCGGCGTGACCATCGGCAAGGGCTATGCCGGCACCATTAAACGCTATCACTTCAAATCCGGCCGTGCCACGCACGGCAACTCCAAATCGCACAACGTACCGGGTTCGATTGGCATGGCGCAGGATCCGGGCCGTGTATTCCCGGGTAAGCGCATGACCGGCCATCTGGGTGATGTGAAGCGCACGGTGCAGAATCTGGAAATTGCCCGCATTGATGCAGAGCGTCAGTTGTTGCTGCTCATCGGTGCTGTGCCCGGCGCCAAGGGCGGCGACGTGGTGGTGTGTCCGGCAGTGAAGGCAGGTGCATAATGGAACTGAAAGTCATCGATGATAAAGGCCAGGCGGCAGCGAGCATCAACGCTTCCGATGAACTGTTTGGTCGCGAGTACAACGAGGCGCTGATTCACCAGGTAGTAACAGCGTATCAGGCGAACGCCCGTTCGGCCAGCAGCAAACAGAAGGGCCGCAGTGAAATTGCCAAGAGCACCCACAAGCCGTGGGCGCAAAAAGGCACCGGCCGCGCGCGCGCGGGTCGTGCTTCCAGCCCGCTGTGGCGTGGGGGTGGCAAGACTTTCCCGAACAGCCCGGACGAAAACTACACTCACAAGGTCAATCGCAAGATGTACCGCGCGGGTCTGGCATCGATTCTGTCGCAGCTGGTGCGCGAAGATCGCCTGAAAGTGGTTGACAGCCTGACAGTGGATGCACCCAAGACCAAGTTGCTGGCGCAGAAGATCAAAGGCCTGGGCCTGGGTCGTGTACTGATCATCACCGACAATCTGGACGAGAACCTGTATCTGTCGTCACGCAACCTGCCGGATGTGCTGATACTCGAAGCGCATCAAGCGGATCCGGTCAGCCTGGTACGCTTTCCCAGCGTGCTGGTGACGCGCAACGCAATGGCGAAAATCGAGGAGATGCTGGGATGAACGCACAGAAATTCAACGAAGAGCGTTTGATGAACGTATTGCTTGCGCCGCAAATCTCCGAAAAGGCCACCTACGTGGCCGAGAAGAACGAGCAGGTGATTTTCCGCGTGGCCCCCAATGCCACCAAGCCGGAAATCAAGGCGGCTGTCGAGCTGCTGTTCAAGGTGAGCGTCGAGAGCGTGCAGGTTTCATGCGTCAAGGGCAAGCAAAAGCGTTTCGGTCGCAACATGGGACAGCGCAGGAGCTGGAAGAAGGCCTATGTCTGCCTTGCGCCCGGCCAGGAAATCAATTTTGCGGCAAGCGAGCAAGGATAAATCATGGCACTGATCAAACTCAAACCGACATCTCCAGGGCGCCGTGCCGTAGTGCGCGTGGTCACTCCCGACCTGCATAAGGGCAAGCCACATGCTGCGCTGGTGGAGAAGAAAAACCGCACCGCCGGCCGTAACAACAATGGCCATATTACGACGCGTCATATGGGCGGCGGCCACAAGAAGAACTACCGTATCGTTGACTTCAAGCGCAACAAGGATGGCGTGCCGGCCACCGTCGAGCGCCTGGAATACGATCCGAATCGTAGCGCTCACCTGGCTTTGCTGTGCTATGCCGATGGCGAGCGCCGTTACATCATTGCGCCCAAGGGTGTGACCGCAGGAACGCAACTGGTGAATGGTTCAGAGGCGCCGATCAAGCCGGGGAATGCTTTGCCGCTGCGCAATATTCCGGTGGGCTCGACCATCCATTGCATCGAGATGCTGCCAGGCAAGGGTGCGCAGCTGGCGCGTTCCGCTGGTGCCTCGGTGCAATTGCTGGCGCGCGAAGGCAGTTACGTTCAGCTGCGCCTGCGTTCCGGCGAAATCCGCAAGGTACACATCGACTGCCGCGCTACGCTGGGTGAGGTCGGCAACGGTGAGCATGCGCTGCGTTCAATCGGCAAGGCCGGTGCCAAACGCTGGCGCGGCGTTCGCCCGACCGTGCGCGGTGTGGCAATGAATCCGATCGACCACCCGCATGGCGGCGGCGAAGGCAAGACTGCCGCGGGCCGCGATCCTGTCAGCCCATGGGGCACGCCGGCCAAGGGTTTCCGTACACGCCGCAACAAGCGCACCAGCAACATGATCGTGCGCCGTCGCTTTCAGAGTAAGGGGTAACACACATGGCACGTTCCATTAAAAAAGGCCCGTTCGTTGACGCCCACCTGATGCAAAAGGTCGAGGCGGTGCGCGCGACCAATGACAAGCGCCCGGTGAAAACCTGGTCGCGCCGTTCCACCGTGGTGCCGGAATTCGTCGGCCTGACCATCGCTGTGCACAATGGCAGGCAGCATGTCCCGGTATACATTTCCGAGAACATGGTTGGCCACAAGCTGGGCGAGTTTTCGTTGACTCGTACCTTCAAGGGTCATGCCGCCGACCGGAAAGCCAAGAAATAAGGAGACATGATGAGCACAACTGCAACAGTGAAAGGTGTTCGCCTGTCGGCCCAGAAGGGCCGCTTGGTAGCGGATCAGGTTCGCGGTCTGCCGGTGGACAAGGCGCTGAACCTGCTGACGTTCAGCCCGAAGAAGGGTGCGGCGATTATCAAGAAGGCGCTGGAGTCGGCGATTGCCAATGCCGAGCATAACGACGGTGCCGACATCGACGAGTTGAAGGTGAGTACTATTTGCGTGGACAAGGCAACTTCGCTGAAGCGCATGAGGGCCCGCGCCAAGGGTCGCGGCAACGGCATCGAGAAACAGACCTGCCACATCACGATAACCGTCGGGAACTGAGGAAAGTTATGGGACAGAAAATACATCCAATCGGTTTCCGGTTGAGCGTAAATAAGAACTGGTCGTCCAAGTGGTATGCCAACAGCAAGGATTTTGCCGGGCAATTGCACAAGGACATCGAGGTGCGCGATTACCTGAAGAAGAAGCTGGCCAATGCCGGTATTTCCAAGGTAATTATCGAGCGTCCTGCCAAGAATGCCAAAATTACCATCTACACGGCGCGTCCAGGTGTGGTGATCGGAAAAAAGGGCGAGGACATCGAGGCATTGCGTACCGAACTGAAGAAGCGCATGGGATTGCCCGACGTGGCGCTGAACATCGAGGAAGTGCGCAAGCCGGAAGTGGATGCGCAGCTGATCGCCGACAACATCACCTCGCAGCTGGAAAAACGCATCATGTTCCGCCGTGCGATGAAGCGTGCGATGCAGAACGCCATGCGTCTGGGTGCGCAGGGCATCAAGATCATGAGCGCCGGCCGCCTGAACGGCATCGAAATTGCACGTACCGAATGGTATCGCGAAGGCCGTGTGCCATTGCATACCCTGCGCGCGAATATTGACTATGGCTTCTCCGAGGCGAAAACCACCTACGGCATCATTGGTGTCAAGGTGTGGGTGTTCAAGGGGGAGTATGCCGGACAGGAAGAGGCGGCAGCACCTGCCGTGGCGGCCGAACCGGAAAAGAAAGTGAGAAAGTCGGGAGCTAAGCATGCTACAGCCAGCTAGAAGAAAATATCGCAAGGAGCAGAAGGGCCGCAATACCGGCATTGCGACGCGCGGCAACAAGGTCAGTTTCGGCGAATTTGGCCTTAAGGCAGTTGGCCGTGGCCGTATTACGGCACGCCAGATCGAGGCGGCGCGCCGTGCTATGACCCGTCATATCAAGCGTGGCGGGCGCATCTGGATCCGCATTTTCCCGGACAAGCCGATTTCTAAAAAGCCGGCCGAGGTGCGTATGGGTAACGGCAAGGGCAATCCCGAGTACTACGTTGCCGAGATTCAGCCCGGCAAGATGCTGTACGAAATGGACGGGGTGAATGAGGATCTGGCGCGCGAGGCATTTCGTCTGGCTTCGGCCAAGTTGCCGATTCCCACCACGTTTGTAGTCAGACAGGTAGGGGTGTGATCATGAAGGCAAGTGAACTGAAAACCAAATCCGTGGAAGAGTTGCAACAGGAACTGCTGTCCCTGAGCAAGGCGCAATTCGGCCTGCGTATGCAGCTTGCTACCCAGCAATTGGCGGACAATAGCCAGCTTGGCAAGATGCGTCGTGACATCGCCCGGGTGAAAACTGTATTGAGAGAGAAGGGTGTGCAGTCATGAGTGCAACTAGCCTGAAACGTACGCTGACCGGCACGGTGGTGAGCGACAAGATGAACAAGACCGTTACCGTACTGGTCGAGCGCAAGGTCAAACACCCGGTGCTGGGCAAGGTAATCCGCGTGTCGAAGAAATACCATGCGCACGATGAAGCCAACGAATTCCATTCGGGTGATGTGGTGACCATCGAAGAATGCCGGCCCCTCGCCAAGACCAAATCCTGGCGCGCCATCAAGCTGGTGGAAAAGGCGCACGCAATTTAATTTGGAAATCAGCTTGTGCTTTTTGCCAGGTTTGAGTAGAATTCGCGGCTTCGTTTCACCGCCGCTTGCGGCGGTCTAACCCGAACGGGTTCCAAAACTGGCCGCCGCAGGCGGAATAAGTTGGAGATTGAACAATGATACAAATGCAGTCTGTGTTGAATGTGGCCGACAATACCGGCGCTCGTTCCGTCATGTGCATCAAGGTGCTGGGCGGTTCCAGGCGCCGTTACGCCGCCATCGGCGACGTGATCAAGGTCAGCGTCAAGGACGCCGCCCCGCGTGGTCGTGTGAAGAAGGGTGAAGTATACAACGCCGTGGTGGTGCGTACCGCCAAGGGCGTGCGTCGTTCCGACGGTTCGCTGCTGAAATTCGACGGCAATGCGGCTGTATTGCTGAACAATAAGCTGGAGCCGATCGGTACGCGTATTTTTGGACCGGTAACGCGTGAGCTGCGCACCGAAAAGTTCATGAAGATCGTGTCGCTTGCTCCAGAGGTTCTGTAAGCAGTTGGCATAACGCAGTCAAGGAAAAATCATGCGCAAGATCAAAAAAGATGATGATGTCATCGTCATTACCGGCAAGGACAAGGGCAATCGCGGCAGCGTGCTGCGTGTGCTCGGCGACTACGTGGTGGTGAGTGGCATCAACAAGGTCAAGAAACACCAGAAGCCGAATCCGATGAAGGGAACTGAGGGCGGCATCGTGGAAATGGAAAAGCCGGTTCACGTATCCAACGTGGCGATTTTCAATGCCGCATCGAAAAAGGCTGACCGTGTCGGTATCAAAACGCTGGAGGATGGGCGCAAGGTGCGCATGTTCAAGTCCAACGGCGAAATGATTGACGCTTAAGGGGTACACAGGGTATGGCTCGTTTATATGATTTTTACAAAGATTCGGTTGCGCCGCAGCTGATGAAGCAATTCGGCTACAAGTCCGTGATGGAAGTGCCGCGCATCGAAAAAATCACCCTGAACATGGGTGTCGGCGAGGCGGTGGCCGACAAGAAGGTGATGGAGCACGCGGTGGGCGACATGCAAAAAATTGCAGGCCAGAAACCGGTGGTGACCAAATCCAGGAAATCCATCGCCGGCTTCAAGATTCGCGAGGGTTATCCGGTAGGCTGCAAGGTGACCCTGCGCAAGGATCGCATGTATGAATTCCTGGATCGTCTGGTATCGGTTGCGATCCCGCGTATCCGCGATTTCCGCGGCATTTCCGGCAAGTCCTTCGATGGTCGTGGCAACTACAACATGGGCGTCAGGGAGCAGATCATTTTCCCGGAAATCGAGTACGACAAGATTGACGCACTGCGTGGGATGAACATCACCATCACCACTACTGCGAAAAACGACGAAGAGGCGAGGGCGCTTCTGTCGGCATTCAAATTCCCGTTGAAGAATTGAGGGCGAAATGGCTAAGACTGCTTTGATTAACCGTGAACAAAAGCGCCGCGACACCGTAAAGAAATTTGCCGCCAAGCGTACTGAACTGCTGGCGATTATCGCCGACGTCAAGCTGAGCGACGAAGAACGTTTTGCTGCTCGCCAGAAGTTGCAGGCGCTACCGCGCAATGCCAGCCCGGTGCGCTTGCGCAACCGTTGTGCGTTGACCGGCCGTCCGCGTGGCACGTTCCGCAAATTCGGTCTGGGTCGTACCAAGCTGCGCGAGTATGCGATGCGCGGCGAGATTCCCGGTGTAATCAAGGCAAGCTGGTAAGGGTGAATTTATGAGCATGAGTGATCCGATCTCCGACATGTTGACGCGTATCCGTAACGCGCAGCTTGCGGAAAAAACAACCGTTACAATGCCTTCTTCCAAGCTCAAGGTGGCGATAGCCCAGGTGCTACAGGACGAAGGTTATGTAGAGGGCTTCAAGGTGGCTGAGGGTGACGGCAAGCCCACTCTGGAAATAGGGCTGAAATACTATGCCGACCGTCCGACAATCGAGAAAATCCAGCGTGTCAGCCGTCCCGGCCTGCGTATTTACAAGGGCAGCAAGGAGATTCCCAAGGTGATGAACGGTCTGGGGATTGCCATTGTATCGACCTCCAAGGGTTTGATGACCGACCGCAAGGCGCGCGCCAACGGTATCGGTGGCGAAGTGTTGTGCATCGTCGCGTAACAGGGAAAGCATTATGTCCAGAATTGCCAAAAATCCAGTAGCGGTGCCGTCCGGGGTCGAAGTGACCATGGCGGCCAGCGAAATTTCCGTGAAGGGGCCATTGGGTACCCTGAAGCAGGCTTTGACTGCTGATGTTTCGGTGGAGCGCGAGGGCGATGCCTTGCTGTGCAAAGCGACCAGCGGTTCCAAGCATGCGCATGCCATGTCTGGCACCATACGTGCCTTGCTGGCCAATATGGTGCATGGCGTGACCAAGGGTTACGAGCGCAAGCTGACGCTGGTCGGTGTTGGCTATCGTGCCCAGGCTGCCGGCGATACATTGAATCTGTCGCTGGGCTTCTCGCATCCGGTTGCGCACAAGATGCCGGCTGGCGTGAAGGTGGAGACGCCCTCGCAAACCGAGATTGTGATCAAGGGTACAGACAAGCAGCAAATCGGTCAGGTGGCCGCTGAAATCCGCGCTTATCGTGAACCTGAGCCCTACAAGGGCAAGGGTGTGCGTTATGCGGATGAAGTGGTCATCCTGAAAGAAACCAAGAAGAAATAATTGAGGCGGATATGTTGAACAAGAATGCAACGCGTCAGCGCAGGTCACGCAAAACCCGTGCCCGTATCGCTGAACAAAAGGCCGTGCGCTTGGCTGTTCATCGCACCAACCTGCATATATACGCGCAAGTGATTTCCGCTTGCGGCGGCAAGGTGCTGGCAAGCGCTTCCACTATGGAGGCGGAAGTGCGCAAGGAGCTGGCCAATGGCGGCAATGCCAAGGCGGCGGCAGTGGTGGGCAAGCGCATTGCCGAAAAGGCAAAGAGCGCTGGCGTTACCAAAGTTTCGTTCGACCGTTCCGGCTACAAATACCATGGTCGAGTCAAGGCGCTGGCGGAAGCCGCGCGTGAACATGGTCTGCAGTTTTAACCTGAGGTGTAAAGATGGCTAAGGGACAAGGAAAATTTCAGCAAGCGGAAGATCGTGGCGACGGCATGATCGAAAAAATGATTTCGGTCAACCGTGTGACCAAGGTGGTCAAGGGTGGCCGGATCATGGGTTTTGCCGCATTGACCATTGTCGGTGATGGCGATGGCCGCGTAGGCATGGGCAAGGGCAAGTCGAAAGAAGTGCCGGTAGCCGTGCAGAAGGCAATGGATGAATCGCGTCGCAAGATGGTCAAGGTGAATCTGAAAAACGGCACGCTGCATCATGCAGTGATCGGTCGCCATGGCGCTGCCAAGGTGTTCATGCAGCCGGCGTCTGAAGGTACCGGAATTATTGCCGGCGGCGCGATGCGCGCAGTATTCGAGGCGGTCGGGGTGCGCGATATCCTGGCCAAGTGCATCGGCTCAAGCAATCCCTACAACGTGGTGCGTGCGACCCTGAATGGTTTGCAGGCGCTGAACTCTCCGGCTGAAGTTGCTGCCAAGCGCGGCAAGAGCATAGAAGAAATTCTGGGGTAATCATGGCACAGAAACTCAAAGTAACGCTGGTCAAGAGCCCGATCGGCACCAAGCAATCGCACCGCGCTTGCGTGCGCGGCCTGGGGCTGCGTCGCATGCATCACACGGTCGAAGTGGAAGACACTCCGGCGGTGCGCGGCATGATCAACAAAGTGTATTACCTGGTTAAGTGCGAGGCGTAAATGGAACTCAATCAAATTAAACCTGCTGCAGGTTCCAAGAAGGCAGCGCGCCGCGTCGGTCGCGGTATCGGTTCCGGTCTGGGCAAGACAGCGGGGCGTGGTCACAAGGGGCAGAAGTCGCGCGCCGGCGGTTTCCACAAGGTGGGATTCGAGGGCGGCCAGATGCCGCTGCAGCGTCGTTTGCCGAAGCGTGGTTTCGTTTCGATGACGCGCAACGATTGTGCGCAGGTGCGCCTGTCCGATCTGCAGAAAATGCCGGTCGATGATATCGACCTGCTGGCGCTGAAACAGGCCGGCGTGGTGCCGGCGACTGCATTGTCTGCCAAAGTGATCCTGTGCGGCGAGTTGAAGCGCGCGGTCAAGCTGCAGGGATTGCTGCTGACCAAGGGCGCGCGCGCCGCAGTGGAAGCAGCCGGCGGCAGCGTGGCGGAGTAGGGTAGCCGGTGAGCGCAATGGGCAAGGCGGGTGGCGCCAAATACGGAGATCTCAGCAAGCGTCTGTGGTTTCTGCTGGGCGCGCTGGTGGTGTATCGCATTGGTGCGCACATTCCGGTGCCCGGTATTGATCCGGTGGTGCTGGCCGACCTGTTCAAGTCGCAGAAGAACGGCATCCTCGGCATGTTCAACATGTTTTCCGGTGGTGCGCTGTCACGCTTCACGATTTTTGCGCTGGGAATCATGCCGTACATTTCGGCTTCCATTATTTTCCAGTTGGGGGCCATTGCGGTGCCGCATCTGGAGCAGTTGAAGAAGGAAGGCGAAGCAGGGCGCAGGAAAATTACCCAGTACACGCGCTATGCCACACTGGTGCTGGCAATGTTCCAGGCTTTCGGCATTGCCGTGGCGCTGGAATCGCAAAAAGGGCTGGTTCCCGATCCGGGCATGATGTTCCGGATGACCACCGTGGTGACGCTGACCACCGGCACCATATTTTTGATGTGGCTGGGCGAGCAGATCACCGAGCGTGGTCTGGGTAACGGCATTTCGCTGATCATTTTTGCGGGTATTGCCGCCGGTCTGCCACGTGCGATCGGCAGTACGCTGGAAATGGCGCGTACCGGTGCATTTTCGATCCCGCTGGTACTGTTCCTGCTGATCGGGGCCGTGGCCATCACTGCGCTGGTGGTATTCGTGGAGCGCGGGCAGCGCAAGGTGCTGGTGAATTATGCCAAGCGCCAGGTTGGCAACAAGATATATGGCGGGCAGAGTTCGCACCTGCCGCTGAAACTGAACATGGCGGGTGTGATTCCGCCGATCTTCGCCTCCAGCATCATCCTGTTCCCGGCGACGGTGGCGGGTTGGTTCGGCAGCGGTCCGGGCATGCTGTGGCTGAAGGATGTCAGCGACAAGCTGGCCCCGGGGCAGCCGATTTACGTATTGCTTTATACCGCGGCAATTGTGTTTTTCTGCTTTTTCTATACGGCGTTGGTATTCAACCCGAAGGACACGGCAGACAACCTGAAAAAGAGCGGCGCATTCCTGCCCGGCATCCGTCCCGGCGAGCAGACTGCGCGTTATATTGAAAAAATCATGCTGCGCCTGACCCTGGTCGGCGCGGTATATGTGTCGCTGGTATGTTTGTTGCCGGAATTTCTGGTAATCAAATGGAATGTGCCGTTTTATTTCGGTGGAACGTCGCTGCTGATTCTGGTGGTGGTGACGATGGACTTCATGGCTCAGGTGCAATCCTATCTGATGTCGCACCAGTATGAGAGCCTGTTGAAGAAGGCCAACTTTAAGGGTGGACTTGTGCGCTGATGACCAAGGAGGATGTGATTCAGTTGCAGGGCGAGATTATCGAGTCCCTGCCGAATGCGACCTTTCACGTCAAATTGGAAAACGGCCATGTGGTGCTGGGCCATATATCGGGCAAGATGCGCATGCATTACATTCGCATTCTGCCGGGCGACAAGGTAACGGTGGAATTGACGCCGTATGATTTAAGCAGGGCGCGCATCGTATTTCGCGCCAAGTAGCAACGATTGATGTTGAGGAGAGTGAAATGAAAGTGCAAGCATCCGTAAAAAAGGTTTGCCGGAACTGCAAAATCATCCGGCGCAACGGGGTGGTACGCGTGATTTGCAGCAGCGATCCGCGCCACAAGCAACGCCAGGGCTGATTGAGTAAATCATTGCTGGTTAATGGTATAATTATTTTTTTGAATGATAGGGTAGCTGCATGGCTCGTATTGCAGGAGTAAACATTCCAAATCATCAACATGCCGTGATCGCACTGACTGCGATTTACGGCGTTGGTCGCACTCGTGCGCGTCAGATTTGTGCCGCGGTTGGCGTTGTACCGTCCACCAAGATGAAGGATATCAACGACAGCGAGATGGACAAGCTGCGTGACGAGGTCGCTAAATACACGGTCGAAGGCGATCTGCGTCGCGAAGTGACGATGAACATCAAGCGCCTGATGGATCTGGGCTGCTATCGCGGCCTGCGCCATCGGCGCGGCTTGCCGAGCCGCGGCCAGCGCACCCGTACCAATGCGCGCACCCGCAAGGGGCCGCGCAAAGCCATCGCCGGCGCCAAGAAGTAATTGTAGAGAGGATTTGAGACATGGTTAAAGCCAGCACGCGAGTGCGCAAGAAAGTCAAAAAGAACGTGGCCGAGGGCATTGCCCACGTCCATGCTTCTTTTAACAACACCATCGTGACGATCACCGACCGTCAGGGCAATGCCCTGTCCTGGTCGACCAGCGGCGGAAACGGCTTCAAGGGCTCGCGCAAGAGCACGCCGTTTGCTGCGCAGATTGCTGCAGAGCAGGCTGGCAAGGCGGCGCAGGAATGCGGCGTGAAAAACCTCGAGGTGCGTATCAAGGGGCCGGGTCCCGGCCGTGAGTCGGCGGTGCGTGCGCTGAATGCGGTGGGTTTCAAGATCACCAGCATTTCCGATATTACACCGGTGCCGCACAACGGCTGCCGTCCGCCGAAAAAGCGCCGTATTTAATTTTTGGGAGACAGACCTTGGCTAGAAATCTTGATGCAAAGTGCCGTCAGTGCCGCCGTGAAGGCGAGAAGTTGTTCCTGAAGGGTGAGAAGTGCTTTACCGACAAGTGTGCGGTCGAGCGCCGCGCCTATCCGCCTGGGCAGCATGGACAGAAGAAGAACCAGCGCGTATCCGAATACGGCGGTCAGCTGCGTGAAAAACAGAAGCTGCGCCGTGTTTACGGGGTGCTGGAGCATCAGTTCCGTCTGACCTATTTCGCTGCCGACCGCAAGCGCGGTATTACCGGCGAAAACCTGCTGCAATCCCTGGAGTCGCGCCTGGACAATGTGTCCTATCGTATGGGCTTCGGTGCCTCGCGTTCTGAAGCGCGCCAGGTGGTGCGTCACAACGCCATTCTGGTGAACGGCAAGCGCGTGAATATTCCGTCCTATCAGGTGCGTCCCGGTGACGTGGTGGAAGTGGCGGAAAAGTCCAAGGCCCAACTGCGTATCAAGGCAGCGCTGGAAGCCGCAGAGCAACGCGGATTTCCGGAGTGGCTGGAAATGGACGCCAAGGCCATGAAAGGCACTTACAAGGCCAGACCGCAACGCGCCGAACTGCCTGCTACCATCAACGAACACCTGGTGGTCGAGTTGTATTCCAAGTAATCCACGCGGAGTCGCATAATGCATAACAACGAGTTTTTGAAGCCCCGTATCATCGACGTGCAAAGGCATTCCTCGACCCAGGCACGGGTCGTAATGGAGCCCTTTGAGCGCGGTTACGGACATACGCTGGGCAATGCCCTGCGCCGTATCCTGTTGTCTTCGATGCCGGGCTATGCTCCGACCGAAGTCAAGATCGCCGGCGTATTGCACGAGTATTCCTCCATTGAGGGCGTACAGGAAGATGTCGTGGACATCCTGCTGAACCTGAAAGGACTGGTGCTCAAGCTGCACAACGCTCCGGAAGTCGTGCTGACCTTGCAGAAGGAAGGCGCGGGCGTGGTGACTGCCAGCGATATCGCCGGCAGCGCCGACGTTGAAGTGATCAACCCCGATCACGTCATCGCCCACCTGACTGCGGACGGCAAACTGGATATGGAAATCAAGATCGAGCAGGGGCGCGGCTATGTTTCCGCGATTGCGCGTCAGGCGCCCGGCGAAAGCCGTTCTGTCGGCCATATCACACTGGATGCTTCGTTCAGCCCGGTCAGCCGCGTCAGCTATGCGGTGGAGAGCGCGCGCGTGGAACAGCGCACCGACCTCGACAAGCTGGTGATGGACATCGAGACCAACGGTGCGATCGATCCGGAAGAAGCCATTCGTTATGCTGCACGTATCCTGGTCGAGCAGTTTTCGGTGTTTGCTGCACTGGAAGGCACGCCGGCTCCGGTAGAAAAGCCGCAGGCACCGCAGGTCGACCCGATGCTGCTGCGTCCGGTTGACGATCTGGAGCTGACGCCACGTTCATCGAACTGCCTCAAGGCGCAAAGCATCCATTACATCGGCGATTTGATCCAGTACACCGAAAACGACCTGTTGCGCACCCCCAACCTGGGCCGCAAGTCGCTGAACGAGATCAAGCAGGTACTCGCTGAGCATGGCCTGTCGCTGGGCATGAAGCTGGAAAACTGGCCGGCTGCCGTTGAGCATTAAACCGGCGGCTGTTAAGAAGTAAGAGAGGAATAATCATGCGTCACCGTTTAGGACTGAGAAAACTCAATCGCACCAGCAGCCACCGTCTGGCGATGCTGCGCAACATGACCGTTTCGTTGCTGCGCCACGAAGTGATCAAGACCACCCTGCCCAAGGCCAAGGAATTGCGTCGCGTGGCGGAGCCGATCCTGACTCTGGGCAAAAATCCCAGCGTAGCTAACCGCCGTCTGGCTTTTGCCCGCCTGCGTGACCGCGAAATAGTCAGCAAGCTGTTCGATGAGTTGGGCCCGCGCTATGCCACCCGCAACGGCGGCTACTCGCGCATCCTCAAGTTCGGTTTCCGCAATGGTGACAATGCGCCGATGGCGCTGGTCGAGTTGCTGGACCGTCCGGAAGAGGCACAGCCGGTGGAAGTTGCTGCCGAATAAGCGAAGTGCAATAGTTAAAAAAGCCGGGCTCCGCCCGGCTTTTTTGTTGCGTATCATTCGGTACTAGGAAAACCAGCGCAGGAAAGCAGCTGCCGTCAGTGCGATGATAGCCAGCGCCGATGAAGCCAGCCACGCGTTTTGTCTTGCCCCCTCGCTCCAGTTGCCGTTTCGCGGCAGATAGGCCGACAGCAGGATAATGCCGATAGCTACGCAGGCCATCTTTATGAACAGTGCAATGACGGCAATTCCTGCGATATCCGGCAACTGGCGGTAGAAGTAATAACTCACCGCGCCAAATGCCGCGCCGCTTGCGCCCTGTGTCACCCATCCGCCCAAAGCCAGTCTGGCCAGCTTTACCCTGGTTTCCGGGCTGCGGAACCTTATTGCTGCCAGCGAACCGCCCACTGTCGCCATTGCGCCAAAATTATGCGCAACCTGTACCACTGCGTAGGTCAGGTTTTGCGCGTTGCTCATTTGACGGTAACGTCAATGCATCCCTCTGCGCCGGTCGGGACATGCGAACTGGTATTAATGGCGAGGCAGATGTGGTGCTTTCCGGGAGCCAGTGGATCGACTTCTTCCGTACCTTTCAGCCGATGGATAACATCCATCCGCTTGCCGTCAACATTGAGGTGCAGGTGGTCGCCGTCCGGGCCGGGAACGGCATCGTATTTCAAAACGATCCTGTCGCCGGAGCCGAATGTTGAACCGTCTGCCGGCGAAGAAATCATAACTTTTCCTGCCGCGGCAAAAGCGCTGCCCGATACGAACAGGAGTGCTAGTAAGGCTGGAGCTGGAATTCTGGTATTCATGATGACCCTCCTTGCTCTTTAAGTGACTGATGCGGATGAATCAGCCTACTCTTACCAGAGTAAAACTGTCAATTAATATGCTGCATGAGGGGGGCAAAGGACAGCCTGTGTTGCGGTGATGGTTAAAAAATTATGGCTCTCAGGAACTTTTAAATATTAGCAATGCCTGATGCGTTGTATAGCGCAAGCTATTCCCCGTTTACCCTCCCTGAACGGGAGTCCCTAACGCAACGTGGGGACACTGTTTGCCCCTGGATTACCCTCCAGGGGCACTTTTTTGGAATGTACGGATTCATGCCGAGGCCCAGGCCAGCGCTTCCTCATAATCCTCGAACGCACGAATATCGGCATCCACGAACAGGCGCGACAGCCATGCCTGCCAGGTTTGCCACTGATTGCTGGTAACCACCGCGATCTTGCTGAAATCATGGTTGTGTTCGCGCCGGAAGAATTTGAGTTCTTCCCATGCCACGTCCAGCGTGTAACCGATCATGTCGCGCAGGTCGAACAGCAGGTTGAGCTCGCCCGGTGTCTCGAGCTTGTACAGCGCCTGTTCCTCGAACTGTTTGAAATCGGCCAGGGTGAATTCGCCCAGTACGGCGATGTTGACCAGGTTGGCGGTTTGCTGAATGGTGATCATGATGCATTCTTCCTAGTTTATTTGATGTTGGCCGGCTCTGTATGCTTTGGGACCAGTTTCAAGCTTAACACACCGCTGGTGACGATGAGCAGTATCCCCAGCCATCCGGACAGCGGCAGCATCTCATGCCATAGCAGCATACCGAACAGGCTGGCGAAGGCGATGGTACTGTAGGATAAAGTGCTGACCGACAGGGTCTGGCCCAGACGGTAGGCGCGGGTCATGGCGAGTTGCGCCAGCGTGGCGCAGGCGCCGATGGCGATCAGCAGCGGCAGGTTGCCCGGGGTCGGCGCATGCAGCGGTGTGTGCAGCATCCACAAGCCGCTGACCACGGTGGCAATCAGGTTGAAATAGAACACGATACGCGATGCGGGCTCGCCCTGCCTGCCGAGCTGGCGCACGTTGAGCAGCGCCACGCCGGCGAACAGCCCGGAACACAGGCCGAGCAGGCCGGGCAGCAGCTGGTTGTGGTCCAGTGTGGGGCGCAGCAACAGCACCACACCGCTGAAACCGACCGCGAGTGCGACGGTGAGCGGCAGGTGAAAACGGTCCTTGAGCAGCAGGATGGTCAGCAGGGTAAGGAACAGTGACGAGGTGTAATTCAGCGTGATCGCCGTGGCCAGCGGCAGCACGCTGATGCAGTAGAAGAACAGGATCATCGCTGCGCTGCCGGACAGTCCGCGCCAGACGTGCCCCATGGCATGCGGGGTAGCGAATGAAAGGCTCCTCTTGCGCAACATGACGTAAACCAGCAGCAGGCCGAATAGCGAGCGGTAGAATACCAGTTCGCTGCTGGAGAAGTGCGCCGCACCGAGCTTGACGAATACGCCCATGCAGCCGAACAGAAAACCGGCTGCGAGCATCCACAGCGCACCCATGCGAACGTTACTTAAGGTGCGGATCCAGCGTGCGATGCAGGAATTCGTGGAAATGCAGCATGCCGTCCTCAGTCGGTGATTGGTAGGGGCCGACTTCCTCGAGGCCCTGCTGGTACAGGGCGCGGCGGCCCTGGTGCATGCGCAGGCAGATGATGTCGTCCTCCACCGCGGTTTCGCGGTAGGCCTGCTTTTCCGCCTCGACGTAATCGCGCTCGAACAGCGCGATGTCCTCGGGATAGTAGAATTCAACGATGTTGGTGCAAGCGTCCACGCCACGCGGCACGATGGTGCTGACCACCAGCGTATTGGGGTACCACTCGATCATGATGTTGGGATAGTAAGTCAGCCAGATCGCGCCATATTTCGGCAGTTCACCATTGTTGTAGCGCAGCACCTGTTCCGCCCATTTCTCGTACACCGGGCTGCCCGGCTTGCGTAATGCATTATTGATGCCGACGGTCTGCACGCTGTACCACTCGCCGAATTTCCACTGCAGGTCATCACAGTCGACGAACTGGCCAAGACCGGGATGAAATGGCACCACGTGGTAGTCTTCCTGGTATACCTCGATGAAGGTCTTCCAGTTGAAGTTGTATTCGTCCACCTCTACGCGATCCAGTAGGTAGCCGGAAAAATCGATTTCCTCGAATGCCGGGATCGCGGCCAGGTCCCTGGCGATATCTCGCTGGCCGGCAAACAGCAGGCCGTTCCAGTTCTGCAGCGGCTTCTTGTTCAGGTGCAGGCAGGGATTCTGCGGGAAATGCGGTGCGCCCAGCAGCTTGCCATCCATCTGGTAGGTCCAGCGGTGCAGCGGGCACACGATGTTCCTGGCGCTGCCGCGGCCTTGCAGCATGATGGCCTGGCGGTGGCGGCAGATATTGGACAGCAACTCGACACCATTGTCGTTGCGCACCAGCATCTTTGCGCTGTCCATGCTTTCCAGCGTGTGATAATCGCCGAGATTGGGCACCATAAGTTCATGTCCGACATAGCCGGGCCCCTGATCGAACAGCACGCGCTGTTCCACCTCCAGCACCTTGGGGTCGAAGAACCAACGCAGCGGCGGTTGCGCGGAAACCTGGCTGATTTGTTCGGGCGTTGCAATGTCGGTCATACCCACATCCTCCTCGCGAAAAATGGTGAATACGGTTGGGAAAAAGGGAGGGGATTTTCCCTCAAAATCGAGGGGGGAGCAACAAAAAATTGTCCCGGCTTAAGGGGTTTAGTAGAATGTCCCCCTTTCGCAATCGGATGGGCATATGGCCGGAAAGTCGCACAAAACGTTGAGCTTCGAGGCCGCGCTGGCTGAGTTGGAACAGGTGGTGGCCGACATGGAAGCGGGCAAGCTGTCGCTGGAAGAGTCGCTCGCGGCTTACCAGCGCGGTGCCGAATTGCTGCAGCTCTGCCGCGGTCGCCTGGATGAGGCGCAACAGCAGGTGCGTGTACTGGAAGAGGGCACGCTGAAAAATTTCTCCATTCCGGGTGATGCCGCCAAGCGCGAAGATGTCTGATTTCCAGAGCTGGGTCGCCAGTCACCAGCATGATTTCGAGGACGTGTTGCGCCGTCTGTTGCCGCAGGGCGATACCGAGCCACAGCGCCTGCATGCCGCGATGCGCTACAGCGTGCTGGAAGGCGGCAAGCGCGTGCGGCCGCTACTGGCGTTTGCCGCCGGAGAACTGGTCAATGCGGATATCGAGCGCGTCAGCATTGCCGCCTCCGCGGTCGAACTGATCCATGCCTATTCCCTGGTGCACGACGACATGCCATGCATGGACAACGACGTGCTGCGCCGCGGCAAACCGACCTGCCATGTCGAATACGACGAAGCCACCGCACTGCTGGTCGGCGACAGCCTGCAAAGCCTGGCCTTCCAGTTGTTGGCCGGGCACTGTCTGAGCGATGATCCGGCGCGACAGATGGAGATGGTCAGGCTGCTGGCCACGGCCTCCGGCTCACGCGGCATGGCCGGCGGCCAGGCCATCGACCTGGCCAGCGTGGGCAGGCAGCTCAGCCTGCCCGAGCTGGAGCAGATGCATATCCACAAGACCGGTGCGCTGATCCGTGCTGCCGTCCTGCTCGGCGCCTATTGCGGGCAGCCGCTGGATAGCGCGCAACTGGAGGCGCTGGATCGCTACGGCAAATGCGTCGGTCTTGCTTTCCAGGTGGTGGACGACGTACTCGACAGCGAGGCCGACACCGCCACGCTGGGCAAGACTGCGGGCAAGGATGCCGATAACAACAAACCGACCTATGTCACGCTGCTCGGTGCGGCGGCGGCGCAACAGATGGCCGCCGGCCTGCACGATGAAGCGCTGGCTGCGCTGGCCCCGTTCGGCGAGGATGCGCACCGTCTGCGCGAACTGGCCGACTTTATCGTATTGCGAAAGTTCTGATGTACGCATTGCTCAACACCATCAATAATCCGGATGACCTGCGCCAGCTGGAGCGCAAGCAGTTGCCGCAACTGGCGGACGAACTGCGCCAGTTCCTGATTGAGTCAGTAAGCAAGACCGGCGGCCACCTGTCGTCCAATCTCGGCACGGTGGAGCTGACCATTGCGCTGCATTACATGTTCAATACGCCGCACGACAAACTGGTGTGGGATGTCGGTCATCAGACCTACGTGCACAAGATACTCACCGGGCGGCGGGGTGAGATGCCGGGGCTGCGCATGCTGAACGGCATTTCAGGCTTCCCCAAGCGCAGCGAGAGCGAATATGACGCGTTCGGCACCGGGCATTCCAGTACCTCGATCTCGGCCGCGCTGGGTATGGCGGTGGCGGCCAAGCTGGCCGGTTCCGACAGCCGTGCCATTGCGGTGATCGGCGATGGTGCGATGACCGGAGGCATGGCGTTCGAAGCGCTGAACAACGCCGGCACGCTGGACGCCAATCTGCTGGTAATCCTGAATGATAACGACATGTCGATCTCGCCGCCGGTGGGTGCGCTCAACAACTACCTGGCCAAGCTGATATCCGGAAGTTTCTATGCGGCGATGCGGCGCGGCAGCGAGAAAGTATTGAAAGGCATGCCGCCGGTGCTGGAATTTGCCAGGCGTGCCGAGGAACATTTCAAGGGCATGGTGATTCCGGGCACGCTGTTCGAGGAATTCGGTTTCAACTACATCGGCCCGATCGACGGCCACGACCTCGAAGTGCTGACCGATACCCTGCGCAATATCCGCAAGCTGGAAGGCCCGCAGTTCCTGCATGTGGTGACGCAGAAAGGCAAAGGTTACGCCCATGCCGAGGAAGACAGCGTGCTGTACCATGGGGTGGGAAAATTCGACCCGAGCAACGGCATCACGCCCAAGGAGAGCGGTAAACCGACGTATACCCAAGTGTTCGGCGACTGGCTGTGCGACATGGCGGAGCATGATCCGCGCCTGGTCGGCATTACGCCGGCGATGTGCGAAGGCTCGGGCATGGTCGAGTTCTCGCAAAGATTTTCCGAGCGCTATTTCGACGTCGGCATCGCCGAGCAGCATGCGCTGACCTTTGCCGCCGGCCTGGCCTGCGATGGCTACAAGCCGGTGGTGGCGATCTATTCCACCTTCCTGCAGCGTGCCTATGACCAGTTGATCCACGACGTTGCGATCCAGAATTTGCCGGTGGTACTGGCCATCGACCGCGGCGGGCTGGTCGGCGCGGACGGCGCGACGCATGCCGGCAGTTTCGACTTGAGTTTTCTGCGCTGTGTGCCCAACATGACGGTAATGGCGCCAGCCGACGAGGAAGAGTGCCGGCAGATGCTGACCACTGCATTCCACCTCGATACGCCGAGCGCGGTGCGCTATCCGCGCGGGATGGGGCCGGGCGTGAAAGTCGATAAGACGCTGCAGCCGCTGCCGTTGGGCAAGGGTGAGTTGCGCCGTCGGGGCGAGAAGGTGGCGATCCTCGCTTTCGGCTCAATGCTGGCGCCATCGTTGCAGGTGGCCGACGAGCTTAATGCCACGGTTGCCAACATGCGTTTCGTCAAACCGCTGGATGAGGAGTTGGTGCGTTCGCTCGCCACCGGCCACGACCTGCTGGTGACAGTGGAGGAAAACGTGGTGCAGGGCGGCGCCGGCAGCGCAGTGGCGGAATGCCTGGCGAACTGCGGTGTGACGGTGCCATTGCTGCAGCTGGGGCTGCCGGATCGCTTTGTGGAACAGGGTGACCCGGCAAAATTGCTGCAACTATGCGGACTTGATGCGGCGGGGATTGCAGCATCGATACGGCGCATCATACCTGAGTAAATCTATCTACTATTAAGGTATAATAGTCCGGTTACAACATTTCCGGAGTTTTAAATGAGGGCAGCCATGAAAGCCAAGCATACCGCCATACCCGACGTGCAGAATCTGGCCGACACGCGTCACCTGGCGATCGACAAGGTTGGTATCAAGGGCATCCGCCATCCGGTGGTGGTCAAGGATCAGAGTGTGGGTGTGCAGCACACCGTCGCCATGTTCAACATGTATGTGCACCTGCCGCACAATTTCAAGGGCACGCACATGTCGCGCTTCGTCGAGATACTCAACCATCATGGTCGCGAGATTTCGGTGGAGTCGTTCGAGAGCATCCTGCGCGAAATGGTGGACAAGCTTGAGGCGCAGTCCGGCCACATCGAGATGTCCTTTCCGTATTTCGTCAACAAGACCGCGCCAATATCCGGCGTGCAGAGTCTGCTCGATTACGACGTGACCTTCATCGGCGAAATCGACAACGGCGATTACCGTTTCACCATGAAAGTGCTGGTGCCGGTCACCAGCCTGTGCCCGTGCTCGAAGAAGATTTCCGAGCGCGGCGCGCACAACCAGCGCTCGCACATTACCATGACCGTGCGCACCGGCAGTTCAGTGTGGATCGAAGAGTTGATCCGCTATGCCGAGGAGCAGGCATCGTGCGAACTGTATGGCCTGCTCAAACGCCCGGACGAGAAATACGTGACCGAGCGCGCCTACGACAATCCAAAATTCGTCGAGGATCTGGTGCGCGATGTGGCGGCGGTGCTGAACGAGGATGAGCGTATCGAAGCCTATGTGATTGAGTCCGAGAACTTCGAATCGATCCACAACCACTCGGCCTATGCGCTTATCGAACATGACAAGACGGTGAAGGGAAAAAGGTAAGGCTGTGTTTTCCTTGCTTGCGCTCGTACAGACATGAAGCCGGTTGCCATCTTTCGCTACTCCTCCATTGAGGGGCCGGGCTATATCGCCGAATTTCTTGACCGGCATGCCGTTCCCTGGAAACTTGTCCGCGTTGATCAGGGCGATGCCGTGCCGGGCGACGCTGCCCAGTTTTCGGGGCTGGTGTTCATGGGCGGGCCGATGAGCGTGAACGACGACCTGCCGTGGATTGCGCCGGTGCTGGAGTTGATCCGCCAGGCCGTGGGCCGCGACATCCCGGTCATGGGCCACTGCCTCGGCGGGCAACTGATGGCCAGGGCGTTGGGCGGCGTGGTGGCAAAAAACCCGGTCAAGGAAATCGGCTGGGGCGAAGTCACCGTCTCGCCCGACGAGGTGGCATATGCATGGCTGGGCGACCTGCGCAGCTTCGATGGATTCCACTGGCACGGCGAAACTTTCAGCCTGCCGTCGGGCGCAGTGCATCTATTGTCCAGCCGCCACTGTGCCAATCAGGGCTTTGCGCTGGGCAAACACCTCGGCCTGCAATGCCATGTCGAAATGACCGGGCAGATGATCTGCGCCTGGTGCGAAAATGGTGCGGATGAACTGGCCGCCAGTGCCGACAGCCCCGGCGTGCAATCCGCTGCTGTGATGCAGGCGGAGATGGGCAGCAAACTGCCGCAACTGCATGCCGCCGCCGATCGCCTGTATGCGTACTGGCTGGAGGGCGTTGCACGAGATTGACGGACAACGCGGCGCGATTTGTTAAAATGCCTCAATACCGAATTTAACACGGAGCATGACATGACCTACGTTGTTGCCGAAGCCTGCATTAAATGCAAATACACCGATTGCGTCGACGTGTGTCCGGTGGATTGTTTTCGCGAAGGCCCCAACTTCCTGGTGATCGATCCGGACGAATGTATCGACTGCACGCTGTGCGTGGCCGAATGCCCGGTCGAGGCGATTTTTGCCGAGGACGACCTGCCGGCGGACCAGATCCATTTCACCGCGCTCAATGCCGAACTGGCCAAGCTGTGGCAGCCCATTGTCGAGAAGAAGGATGCTCCGGCCGACGCCGACGAGTGGGGCAACGTCAAGGACAAGCTGCACTTGCTCGAGCGCTAAGTCACGCGTTATGGAATATCCGGAAAACAGCGGTACGCAAACGGCGGCCGCTGTTTTTTTTGATACTGTCGCCCGCCGCATCCTGGCGCAGCACGCGCCGCCCGACCTGCGCGACATCGTCGTGCTGCTGCCTAACTACCATGCGGCACAACCGCTGGCGCAGGCGCTGGCCCGTGTCTCGCAACTGCCTGCTTTGCTGCTGCCGGAAATGGTGACGCTGAATGAGTGGGCGCAGCGCATTCCGCTGGAGCAGCCCGTCGTGCCTGAAAGCCGTCGCACCACCGTGCTGTATCAGGCATTGCAAGCGAAGCGCTGGTTCGGCCAGGCCGACCTGTGGGGCATGGCGCAGGAATTGCTGAAACTGTTCGACGAGCTGACCCATGCGCTGGAAGAACTGCCGGCCGATGCGGAAGCTTTTACGGCCGCCGTGCAGCAGGCCTACCAGGCAAAACAGAACAGTACGCTGCAACTCGAGGCGCGGCTGGTGTTCGAGTTGTGGCATGCCATGCAGGACGATGCAGAACTGGATGCGGCGCGCGCCTACCAGCAGCGGTTGGCATTGCTGGCGCAGCAGGCTGACAGGCCGCTGTTCGTATTGCGTGCCTCCGACTGGGAAGTCCTGGAACAGCGCTTTCTCGACGAATATGCCGCACAAGCACCAGTCGAGGTGTTCGATCTGCGCGAGATGGAAGCACCGAGCCGGGCGCCGCTGTTTTTTGCCGCCACTTCGCTGGAACAAGAGGCGCGTGCCGCCGCAATGCAGGTCAGGCTGTGGCTGGCCGAAGGCAGGCGCAACATCGCAGTGGTTGCCCAGGATCGCGTGGTGGCACGGCGTATGCGCGCCTTACTGGAACGCGCCGAAGTGCTGGTGGCCGACGAGACCGGCTGGACTTTCGCCACGCTGTCGGTAAGCACGGTGCTCGACCGCTGGCTCACCGCCCTGCACAGCGATTTCTACCACCACGACCTGCTTGACCTGCTCAAGTCGCCGTTCATCTTCGCCGACATAGCCGCTGCCGACCGGAAGTCGGCGGTGTATCAACTGGAACAACTGTTGCGCAAGCACGGCGTAGTGTCCGGGCTGGAAGCATTTGTCTCACTAGCCGGACACGAGTCAGTGCTGGCCCAGCCACTGCAAAGACTGCGCCAGGCTGCGGCACGGGTGGATCGGGACCGGCGCAAGTCGCTGACGGAGTGGTTGACCGCATTGCGCGCGAGCCTGGAGGTGCTGGGCATAGCTGCCGGCCTGCTCAGGGACGATGCGGGCGTGCAGCTATTGCAGGCACTCGATACCTGGCAGCAGGAACTGGCGGGAGACGAGGGACGTTACCGCTACACCGAGTGGCGGCGCTGGCTGGCGCAGCAACTCGATATCCAGACCTACCGCGACAGCGGTATCGACAGCCCGGTGCGTTTCACCCACCTTGCGGCGACACGCTGGCGCGCCTTCGATGCGGTACTGCTGCTCGGCTGCGATGCCGACCACCTGCCGGGTGCTGTGGATGGCGGACGCTGGTTTAATGACGCGGTACGCGGCAGCCTGAATTTGCCGACGCGCGCAACCCGTGCCACGCGCCTGCACGACGACCTGCGCGCACTGCTCGCACTGAACGACTGCGTACTGGCGACCTGGCAGAAAGACCGAAACGGCGAGCAGGGCCTGCTCAGCCCCTACCTGCAGATATTGCGCGACGAGCAGGAACGGGAAAGCGGCGGCGACCTGAGCGAAAAACAACTGCATGCGTATCTGGCGGCGGAAGAAGCGCATGGCGTGGACCTTGCGCAGGCGGCACGACCCGCGCCTGCCATGTCACCGGAAGTGGTGCCGGCTACGGTTTCGGTCAGCGGCTATAACTCGCTGGTTGCCTGCCCCTACCAGTTCTATGCGCGCCACATCCTGCGCCTGAACGAACTCGACGAAGTGCAGGAAACCATCGAAAAGCGCGATTACGGCGAGCGCGTGCACGAAATATTGCAGCGATTCCATGAACGTTATCCGCAGGTGAGCGGACATGCCACGGAAGAAATGGAAATCGCCTTGCACCAGATCAGCGAAGAAGTGTTTGCCGACCTGCTGGCGCAGGATTTTGCCGCGGGCGCATGGCTGGCGCGCTGGTTCAGGTCGTTGCCCGCCTATCTCGAATGGCAGGCAGGAAACGAAGTGCAAGGCTGGCGCTATGCCGAGGCCGAGAGCATGTTCGACTGGCAACTGGACGGTGTGCGACTGCGCGGCCGCATCGACAGACTGGATGTCAGGCAAGAAGAGAAGCGGGTGCTGCGGGAGGGTCGCTGCGAAGCAGCGGGGAACCCACCGGCGTACTCCTTGCGGGTGCTTGATTACAAGACGCAGGACGATCAACTGCTGCGCAACAAATTGCGCGAGCCGGGCGAAGACGTGCAGCTGGCATGCTACGCCTACGCGCACGAGGCGGCGGATGCCGCATTCGTCAGCATCGAAAACGGCAAGGTCAAACTGGTGGAGCCCGTGGACGATGTGCCGCAGCTGGCGCAACTCAATGTCGAGCGGCTGGTGCAGGTGATGGCTCAGATACGAGCCGGTGCCGGTATGCCCGCGAACGGTGTCGATGCGATATGTGGCTGGTGCGAGATGCGCGGCGTGTGCCGCAAGGGAGAGTGGCTCGATGGATAAGCTGCACGCCCTTGATCCCGGACACAGCGTCGTGGTGGAAGCCTGTGCCGGCAGCGGCAAGACCTGGCTGCTGGTGTCGCGCATCGTGCGCCTGCTGCTCGTCGGTGCGCAGCCATCGCAGATACTGGCCATCACCTTCACGCGCAAGGCGGCGCAGGAAATGCAGGCGCGCCTGCAGGAATGGCTGCGCGACCTGGCGCTGCAGGACGATGACACGATACGCGAGTTCTTTGCCGAGCGCGGATTGGAGCAGATGAGCGAGGCACAGCTGCAGCGCGCGCGCAGCCTGTACCGCAATGTGCTGCAGGCACAGCCCGGCATCACCATCAGCACCTTCCACGGCTGGTTCATGCAGATAGTGCAGCGCGCGCCGCTCAACTCTGGCGTGATGCTCGGCATGTCGCTGCTGGAACGTCCCGGCAGCGTGCAGGAGGAGGCGTGGGAAGAATTGCTGGAACAGATGCGCAAGCAGCCAGACAGTGCAGGGGCGCAGCATATGCAGTGGCTGTTCGGCGAGTGCGGCCTGTTCAACACGCGCAAGCTGCTGTTCAACTTCCTGTTCCGGCGCGCCGAGTGGTGGGCTTATGTGCAGGGGCAGGAAGACGCGCTGGGCTATGCGCTGGGCAAGCTGCGCGCTGAACTCGATGTGGACATGGACTTTGATGTGGCTGCGGCATGGGGTGCCAGTGACGATAGCGAACAGGTGCTGTTTGCTTTTGCGCAACAGTTGGCGGCCAATGGCACGCCGACGCAGCAGGGCAAGGCGGGCGAACTGGAACAGGCCTGGACGGATGCGGAACCGGAGCAGCGCTTCGGGAAAATGCTGCCGTTGTTGTTCACCCAGGCCGGTGAGCCGCGCAGTTTCAAGCCGACCAAAAAGCAGGATGCGGAAGCGTACCTGTTGGCGCTGGACGCTTTGTTCAGCAGTGTGCAACAGGTGAGGGATGCGCTGGCCGAACAGCAGGCGTATCGTCTGAACGAGGCGGTGCTGCATTGCGGCGCTGCGCTGTTGGATCATTACCAAGCGCTGAAGCAACAGAAACAGCAGATGGATTTCTCCGACCTGGAATGGCAGTTGTGCGACCTGCTGCAGAACAGCGAGCACGCCGAGACCATGCAGTACAAGCTGGACAGCCGCTACCGCCATGTGCTGCTCGACGAATTCCAGGACACCAACCCGCTGCAATGGCAGATCCTGCGCGCCTGGTTCGATGCGGCGGTGGCGGTGGAATCTCAGCCCACGGTGTTCGTCGTCGGCGATCCCAAGCAGTCGATCTACCGCTTCCGCCGCGCCGATGCGCGGCTGTTCGGCGTGGCGCGCGACTACCTCAGGGATAATTTCGCGGCGCAGGAACTGCACAACAACCGCACCCGCCGCAATGCACCACCCATCGTCGAAGCCGTGAACATGGTGTTCCGCGAGCAGCCGGAAGGCTTCGAGTTTGCCGAACACGAGACGCATCAGCATGAATTGCCGGGCCAGGTGCAGGTGTTGCCGCTGGCGATCACCGAACGGGAAGAATCAGGCGAAGAGGAAAATGCGGAACTCGTGCTACGTAACCCGCTGACCACGCCGCGCGCCGAAACGGGAGAGGATGCGCGCCAACTGGAAGCGCAGCAGCTGGCCGAAATGCTGCAAACCATCGTCGGCGAATGGAATGTGCGCGAGAAGGACAGCGAGCGCCGCGCCGGTTACGGCGACATCATGGTGCTGGTGCGCAGCCGCACCCACCTGCAGGTATATGAAGAAGCGCTGCGCGCACGCCACATCCCGTTCATCAGTTCACGGCGCGGCGGCCTGCTCGATACGCTGGAAGCGGAGGATGTGCAGGCACTGCTGCTGTTCCTGATCACGCCGTTCGCCGATCTGGCGCTGGCACAGGTGTTGCGCGCGCCGCTGTTTGGCTGCAGCGACCGGGATCTGATGGCGTTGGCGCAGGGCGGGGAGGGCAGCTGGTGGACGCGTTTGCAGCAGCTGGCAGAGCCATCGCCGGCATTGCGACGCGCGGCCAACCTGCTGCAGGACTGGCTGAAACTGGCCGACAAACTGCCGGTACACGACCTGCTGGATCGCATCTATTTCGAGGGCGACGTGCTGGCACGCTACAGCGGCGTGCTACCACCGGAGATGCGCGCCCGGAGCACGGCCAACCTGCACGCCTTCATGGAGATCGCGCTGTCTGTGGATGCCGGGCGCTATCCCAGTCTGCCGCGCTTCCTGCAGGAGTTGCGCGAACTGCGCGCCAGCAGCGACGATGCGCCGGACGAGGGCAAGTTGGGCCAAGTGGGCAATGCCGTGCGCATCTACACCGTGCACGAGGCCAAGGGACTGGAAGCGCCCATCGTCTGGCTGCTGAACGCGAATGCCGAACTGCGCAACAGGGAGGATAACGACGTACTGCTCGACTGGCCGACGCACGAGCATCAACCTTTGCATTTTTCGCTGTATGCCGACCAGGCTTCGCGCGGCAAAAAACGTGCTCCACTGTTCGAACAGGAGGCCGCACTGCAGCAGCGCGAGGAGATGAACCTGCTGTATGTGGCGATGACCCGCGCGCAGCAGGCGCTTGTCGTCAGCGGTAACGGCAATGGCAAGGAAAACAAGTCGCCAACCTGGTATGACCGTATCGCGGCGGTGGCCACCGAACGGACGAATCCGCTGCAGGCACCCTTGTTGCAGGCGGATCTGGAACAGCATGAAGCGGAACCGGTGGCAGCCGTTGCGCTGCCGCCTGTTATTGTCACCGGCCAGCGTGCGGCGCGCATCAGCGAACAACAACAGCGCGGCATCTGGCTGCATGGATTGCTGCAGCATCTGGCCAACGGCGGCATGCATATGGATGAGGCGGAACTCAGGTCGCGCCTGGGTATTCCCACCGAAGAAATGGTATCGTTGTGGCAACAGGCGCAGCAACTGATCGCCCGGCCGGAACTGCAGCGCTATTACGATCCGCGGCAGTTCCGCCGGGCCTGCAATGAGATGCCCTACGTCAACGCCCGCGGCGAACTGAAACGCATCGACCGCATGGTGGAATTCGACGCTGAGGTGTGGGTGCTGGATTACAAGACAGGCGAGGCGACCAATCCGGAAAAATACCGCGCGCAGATGGCCGAATACCGCAGCGCGATGCAGACGGTATATGCCGGGAAGCCGGTACGTTGCGCGCTGCTGTTCGGCGATGGCGTATTATGCGAAATCGAAGAATGAAAGGGTGTTGAAAATGTTCTCCTGGCTGGAAAGTAAACCCGACCACCCGATGTTCGACGCCGAGGAAGCACGGCGACTGCTCAAGGAACTGCCGAAAGACCAGCCGTTGAAAGCGCTGGACGAGGTCACGGCCTGGCTGAATTCGTTCCGGGGGACGCCCGGATTCCGGCTGGAGCCGCGCATCGCGATTACCATGCTGCTCGACGAAACCGGGCAGCCGCTGTGCGCGGAGTTGCTGCGCCAGTACCTGGCTGAACCTCACCTTCGGGATTTTCGTGGCATGCGCCTGTGGCATGCCATCCATGCCTTCGCAAAGGAGGTGGCCGCGACTTATGCGCAGTGCATGGCCGAATACCGCGACGAGAAGGCGCCGCCGGAGGAAATCACGGAGCGCGTGCCCATTGTTTGCGTGCGCCTGCTGCGCGCACTGGCCGAGCAAATGAAGCTGGAGTTGATGCGCTACCTCGACCTGGAACATGACATCTGGGATGGACTGTACCAGCATTACCGCTTTGCCGAAGAAAGCGGCTTTGCCGATACCATGGTTACGGCTTACCCGGGGCATGCCATCCACACCAGCCCCAGGCGTGAACTGCTGCGCGCGCTGGCCCTGTACCAATCCTCTCCGGAAACACTGGCGCCGGAGCAGGTCGAAGTGAGCTACCGCATCGCCGCGCGCATGGTCAGTTTTTTCGGATTTACCGACACTCCCGACGACAATTGCCCGTATTTCATCGACCTCGACCACCCGATGGCGCCGGCGCATGCCGGGAAAGAACCGCAGCTGACGCCGGGGATGCGTTTTTTCGGCATGTCCAGGGCCATCCCCCGGCTGGAGGAAATCGCCCATCAGAACGAGCGCGGTATACTCAACGAGGAGCGGCGCTTCGGCAACGAATTCACCCCTGACGGCAAACTCACCGTGCTCAAACATCTGCAGCAATACTGGGGCGATATATATCTGCACCGTCTGCAGGAGCGGCGCAATATCAGTGCCGATATCGAGGTGGTGCACGGTTTCAAGGCCATCAGCAAACTGGTGGTGCATATCGAACTGGACCAGGTTGTCGGCCTGTCAGACGAAGAAACGAGCATGCTGAAAAAGCGCAGCGGCGTCGGCCTGACCGAGGTCGAGGAAAAATACGTTGCGGAAAACTGGATGCTGCAGGATCTCAGCACCACCGGCCTCGGCGCGCTGATGCCGCAGGCCGCAAGCAGCTGGGCCAAGATCGGTGCGTTGTGCGGACTCAAGGGCAGGAATGCCAGTCAGTGGTGGGTCGGCATGATCAGACGGCTGAAAACAGACAGCCAGAACAAGGTGCATGCCGGCATCGAAATCCTCACCAAGAAGCCGTTGTCGGTATGGGTGCGCGTACTGGGCAAGGGTGCGGAAAAAGTCTCCAATTGGGAAACCAGTTCCGGCTCGTTCGATTACGACTACCTGCCGGTGATCCTGCTGCCGGACGCGCATAATTCCTACGTCAACGCGACCATGCTGATGGAATCCGGCAGCTTCGTGCCGGATGCGATATTCGAAGCGATGATGGGCGAGAAGAGCCGCAACATCAAACTCACCGGGCTGCTGGCCGAGGGTGATGATTACGAACAGGTCAAGTTCGAGTGGCTGGAAGCGGAGTGATGACTAACAGGCACCTGCCTTCTTGCGGAGGCAGGCACTTTCACTGAAAATCAACGGCTAATTAATTAAACAGCCACCCAGAATACGATGCCGGCTATACTGACTATGGTTACGAGTCCCAGAAAGAACAGGATGCTGTCCTTCAGGCTCGAGGCATCTTCTGTAGCATGTAGTTCCTCAATATATTTGCTCATAGCAGCTATCTCCTGTGCATGATTGACGCGACAAGTGAAGCTTTTCGTAATTACTGTTGCCGCCTCTGTGGCGGATCATTAACTACGTTTTCATCCTAGTATTTCCGATAAATATAGTCAAGAAATAAATTCTTGCCTCTTTTGGCTTTAAACTTGTCGCTCCAGACAGCTTTGAGTATTAACAAGTGAAGCATGAAGTAGCAAAAGGCCGTGGTGCAACGCTGCAGATCGAAGGGCGGTTCGAGAATGTGGCGCGCGAGTATTTCGACGACGGCTGGGGCACGGCAGACGAGGAATTACCACCGTTCCGCACTATGGTCACGGTCGAGAAAGCGAAAAGTGTCCTGCAACGACAAACCTCGCCCGACCTGCCGTTTACTCAGTCACTGAATGCCTATCGCGGCTGCGAGCACGGCTGCATCTATTGCTATGCGCGGCCTTCGCACGGCTACTTCAACCTGTCGCCGGGACTGGACTTCGAAACCAGGCTGTTTGCCAAGCCTGATGCGGCGCAGTTGCTGCGCGCGGAACTGGCTAAACCATCCTACCGTTGTGCGCCGATCGCGCTAGGCTCCAACACCGATCCCTACCAGCCGATCGAACGCGAATGGCGGATCACGCGGCAAATCCTCGAAGTGCTGGCCGAGTGCAAACACCCGCTGTCCATTGTCACCAAGTCCGCGCTGATCGAGCGCGACCTCGACCTGCTGGCACAACTGGCGCGGGACAATCTGGTGCGGGTATTCGTTTCGGTCACCACGCTGGATACGGAGATTGCGCGCACCATGGAACCACGTGCCGCTTCTTCACGGCGCAGGCTGCAGACGATACAGCGGCTGAATGAGGTGGGTGTGCCGTGCGGCACGATGGTTGCGCCGGTCATTCCGTTCCTGACCGATGCCGAGCTGGAAAATATCCTGCAGGCCGCGTTTGAACACGGCGCGCGCACTGCGGGTTATGCCCTGCTGCGCCTGCCATACGAGTTGAAGGACTTATTCAAGGACTGGCTTGCTGTTCATTACCCGCTGAAGGCGGAACACGTGATGAGCCGCTTGCGCGAGATGCGCGGCGGGCGCGAGAACGATCCCGAATTCGGTTCGCGCTTCCGTGGCCAGGGCCAGTTCGCGGATTTGCTGGCGCAGCGTTTTCGCAGGGCCTGTGAGCGGCTGGGTTTCAATCTGGAGAACGTCGACTTTGATATGAGCCGTTTCAGGCCGCCGGCGCGGCATGGCCAGATGGATTTGTTCTAGAGAAACCGGACATTCGAGCGTCTCCAGAACTGGTGTATGGAGACATTCAATCGCCCAGCAATTTTCTGGTGAGGACATAAAGCGGTTTTTTGGAATTGCCGACTCCAATGATCTTGAACAGGAAGCCCAGCAGGGAAATAAAGATAAGCCCAAAGCCTGTGATGGTGCCGGCCAGTAGCCATGCACCATTGTAATGAATGACGGCCGGGATGTTCACCGAGGGTTTTGAGCGGTCGTAACGGATGTGGATTGCATTGCCCGCGCGAAACGATGCCAGTTCCTGGCACTGGCATTGATGTTGGCCCTGCAGTGTTTCACCGGAAGCCTCAAAACGATAACCAACCTCGTAATAAGGGGCGCTGGCAGGACTGTTGTCTGCTGTTGCAGGCTTGGTGAATTTGCGCTGGTATTCGATGACACCATTAGCGGTTGCGGCACCATCGCTGCTGAGTGCATGCTCGAGTCGGTAGGCAGGCCAGAAATTGTAAAAAATTCCTGTGCCGGCAATCAGAATCAGGAATAGCGTGTATTTTTTCATTATTGGTTTTGTTAATACTGTGTACGTGAATATCCCGGTGCCAGTACAAACGGACACTATCAGCGGCAGTCAGTGCTCGCAATATGTCAAAATATATAGATAATTATCTAGGACAATATCTAGGTAATACGGCTGGCACTGGCTTGCCAGGCAGCCAGTTTTTCCCGCATCCGCTTGTAGTGCGAGCCGCGCCAGTACACCCGGCCGCACAGCGGGCAGTGGCGTAGCGGTTCGCCGGGTCGTTGCGCATCCTGCGGCACGCGCGCCGTCGCTGCATCGTCCGCCGTTACCAGCGGGGTGTTATCCACCAGGCAGCGGCTGAAGGCGCGGGCCGTCCAGTCGAGCCGGTAATGTGTGCCGACCAGCGCGGCGAGTTTGTCGAGGGAGGTGTGCGGCAGGATCAGCGCGACACCGTCGGCCGCCTTGTGTTCGCGGATCAGTGTGTCCTGGGTCAGGAAATGCCGCCCCTCGGCATGGCACTGGCGCAGCAGTTCGGCATCGCTGGCGCCATTGTTCGCCAGCAGCGTGTCGTAGCCGGCCGCGCGCAGGTAGCGGCACAGGTGGCCGAGCATTTCGTCGCACAGGAAGCGTGGCGTATCAGTCATGGCCTGTTGATGTTAATCAAGGCGTAATAAATAGGCGATAATTTCACTCAACCATTGTTTGCGTCGGGTTAATTGGCTACAATCTACAACCCCCTGCAATTTACCCCTAAGGAGAACCATATGGAACATACTTTGCCGCCTTTACCGTACCCCAAGGATGCACTTGCGCCACACATGTCCGCCGAGACGTTTGATTATCACTATGCCAAGCACCACCAGGCTTATGTGACCAATCTGAACAACCTGATCAAGGGTACCGAATTCGAAAATGCCGCGCTGGAAGACATCATCAAAAAGGCTTCCGGCGGCATTTACAACAACGCTGCGCAGGTATCCAACCACACCTTCTTCTGGAGCTGCATGAAGCCGAACGGCGGCGGTGCTCCCTCCGGTGCGCTGGCTGATGCGATCAACGCCAAGTGGGGTTCGCTGGATGAGTTCAAGAAGGCGTTCCAGGCTTCCGCCGTGGGCAACTTCGGTTCCGGCTGGACCTGGCTGGTGAAAAAAGCCGATGGCTCGCTGGACATCGTCAATATGGGCGCGGCCGGCACGCCGCTGACCACCGGTGACAAGCCGTTGCTGTGCGTGGACGTGTGGGAGCATGCCTACTACATCGACTACCGCAACGCGCGCCCCAAGTTCGTCGAGACTTTCCTCGCCAACCTGGTGAACTGGGATTTCGTGGCGCAGAATTTCGCCTGATCTGCGAAAAACAGAGCCATGACAAAGTAAAGGGGGGGAGCCGCTGGCTCCCCCCCTTTATTATTGATGGATGTGTAATGCTGAATCAGTAAATTCTATCTTTTCCTCATGATGCCTCGTTGGCAATAACTGTACTGACTGATTCAACATAGTCATGATCGGAATTCATGACGTGGTTGGACAGGTACGATTCCAGAAAGGTTTGCAGTTCCGAGGCAATATTCTCTTTTTTGTTAATGGCGCGCATCCGCAGGTCTGCCAATCTTTTCATGAGGGTCTCATGCATCATTGCGTGCGCCTTCAGGAAGGGATAACCGGCCTTCTCCATCAATTCTTCCTCAAGCTCAAAATGCGTGATGGTGAATTCCAGCAGGCCTTCCAGCACTTCTTCCAGCTTTTCCTCATTCCCGGACTTGGCGGCATCATTCACCTTATTGATATAACCAATAATGAGTTTGTGCTGTTCATCAATTTCGTGAATTCCCGTTTCCAGGTCTTGAGTCCACTGTTTGAATGCCATAATCATCTCCTCTTTATTATGTAGCAATTACTTATGGTTGCTGCGTCGTGGCTTGTCGAAACAACCCCTGGCATTCGAACTACGGCTCTCTGGCCATTTGTGCCCAAGTACCCTTAAGTCTCAATATTTTCAACGACGGCGAGGAGAAGTTGGAGAAACATGGGAAAGCAACCCATGTTGCAGTCCCGCTACCATAGTTCTGCCCTTAGGTCGGAGACTTTGCGCCCATGCTTTTCAGCATGTTTGCCAAGTGGCTGAAAACTACTCCCGTCTGAATGCGGAGTCAAGGAAACACCCCTGCATGATTATGGTCTTGTTTTTGCGCACTGACGGCCTTGTTCCGGGCTTTTGTCTGAGTTTCAGCGGGGTAGTGCGTTGCGTTCCTGCAGCAAGTGCGTCAGCGCTGCCTCCGGCATCGGCCTGCCAAGCAGATACCCCTGGAATTCGTGGCAGCCCTGGCGGCAGAGAAAATCGAATTGCGCCTGATTCTCGACGCCTTCCGCAACCACAGTCTTGCCCAGGCTGGTGCCGAGCGAAATTACCGCGCACGCGATCTTGGCGGTTTCTTTTTCATGTTCGATGTCGGTGACCAGCGAGCGGTCGATCTTGATGATGTCCAGCGGGAAGCGGCTCAGGTAGCTCAGCGACGAATAGCCGGTGCCGAAATCATCCATGGCGAGGGCAACACCGAGTTTCTTGAATTCATGCAGGATATGCAGGGCGCGGTCACTGTCGCCGAGGAATACGCTCTCGGTGATTTCCAGTTCGACTTGTGCAGGAGCCAGTCCGGCGCGCTGTATTTGTTCGGCGGTGCGCCGCACGATTTCGTTGTTGAGGAACAGTTTGGGTGACAGGTTCACCGCGATCTGCAGCGGCTGCTCCAGTCCGGCATTCCAGCGCGCGGCGGCGGTAAATGCCTTGCGCACGATGTGATCGGTCAGCGGCACGATCAGGCCGGTATCCTCGGCGATGGGGATGAAGCGGTCCGGAGAGATGTTGCCCCATTCCAGGCTGTGCCAGCGCGCCAGCGCCTCCAGGCCGACGATGCGCTGCATAGCGTCGAACTTGGGCTGGAAGTACACCTCGAAGTCGTCCTGTTCCAGCGCCACGCGCATTGCGTTCTCCAGGTTCAGGCGCTCGTCTGCCACCTCGTTGAGTTCGCTGGTGTAGAACTGGAAGTTGTTGCGTCCCTTGCTCTTGGCCGCGTACATGGCTGCGTCTGCATGCTTGAGCAGGGTCAAGGGGTCATTGCCGTCCTGCGGATAGACTGCTGCGCCCAGGCTGGCACCGACCTGGAGTTCGCGTCCGGCCAGCAGAACCGGATGGCCGACTTCGGTCAGTATGCGCCGCAGCAGCGAAATGATGACATTGATGCGGTAATGGTCGTTCAGCAGCAGTACGAATTCATCGCCGCCCTGGCGTATCACGGTATCGCTGGCGCGCAGGCAGCCGCGCAGCCGGGCCGCTACCTCCACAAGCAGGGTGTCGCCGGCTGCATGCCCGAGGCTGTCGTTGATGAACTTGAAGTTATCGAGATCGACGAACACCACGGCAAGCAGATAGCCCATGCGTTCGGCGCGGGCAATGCCCTGTTCCAGCAGCCGGTGCAGCAGGTTGCGGTTGAGCAGGCCGGTGAGCACGTCATAGTTCGCCTGGTGTTCGAGCAGGGTCTGGTGCAGTTTGCGCTCGGTGATGTCATGCACCGTGCCTTCGTAGCAGACGAACCTGCCATTGACGTCGCGCACGAGGTGCGCGTTTTCGGAAATCCAGATTTTGCTGCCGTCGCGGCGGTAGACCTCGGACTCGAAATTGACCACCTCGCCATGCATCTGCATCTGTAGCCTGAATTCGTCGCGGCGGCCGGCTTCCACGTAAAGCTGGCGACTGATGTCGGATAACGCATGGATCAGATCCTTGGGCGTGGCATAGCCGTAGATTTTGGCCAGCGCAGGATTGGCGGCAAGGTAATGGCCGTCCATCGAGGTCTGGAAAATGCCGACCGATGCGTTTTCCACCAGGTTGCGGTAATAGTGTTCCGCATTCTGCAACGCCTCCAGCATTTCACGGTTGCCGGTCTCGTCCTCGATGAAACCTTCGATCACCGGCTCGCCGGTTTCGTCCAGCACGCCGATGCCACGCTCGTGCACCCATTTGACCTGGCCGTCGCGGGTAACGATACGGTAATGCACCGAAAAGCGCTGGCCGGCGGAGGTGGTGCGTTCGATTTCCTCACGCACCCGCTGCCGGTCGTCCGGGTGGGTGATTTCCTCGTAGGAAACGTACGTGTTCCCGATCAGGTCTTCCGGCGCATAGCCGGTCAGGTCGAGGCAGCCATGGCTGACGAACAGCATGGTCCACTCTGCATCACGTTTGCAGCGGTAGACTATGCCGTTGAGGTTGTACACCAGCGTGTCCAGTATCCGCGACGAATCGACCAGGGCGCTGGCACTCAGGCTGATGCGATGGCTGTTCATAAGTCGTTTGAAAACCTTGGATTAGCTTATAGCCAGATTAGCAATTACTGTGCCAAGCGGACGTCTGGCACCTCTACGGGTGGCGGGTGTCTGCGCGGGTATGGACATGACCGAAAAGTGCCAGCATGGTGCATGGTATGCACCATTCGGAAGCCGTTTCCGAATACCACACCGGCGGTTTGTCGCCTGTGCCGGGTCAGCATCGTTTGCTATCATGTCGTCGTTCCCTGTATGGCATTACATTCCAGGTAAAAAATAATGCGCAAAAAAATCCTGCTAGCCCTCGTTGCCATCGCCTTGCTGGCGGCAGCCAGTTCCGCAGCCTGGCATTTGTTCGGTAGCCGCAACGGTGCCAACGGCAACGACCTCGTGCTGTACGGCAACGTCGACATTCGCCAGGTACAACTCGCATTCAACGGTGCCGAGCGCATCGACCGGATGCTGGCCAGCGAAGGGCAGCAGGTCAAAAAAGGCCAGTTGCTGGCGACGCTGGACACGGCCACGCTGCAGCAAAAAGTCCACAAGGCCGAGGCCGACGTGGAGGCTGCGCGCCTTGCCGCCGCTAATGCCGCACACACTTACCGTCGCACCAGGGCGCTGGTCGCGAAACACTTTGTCGCACAGCAGCAGGCCGACGATGCGCGCACCGCATCCGATGCGGCGGAGGCCGCGTTGCAGGCCGCACAGGCCGCGCTGGAACTGACGCGCAAGGCGCTGGACGATGCCCAACTGATTGCGCCGGCCGACGGCGTGATCCAGGATCGCATCCTCGAACCGGGCGACATGGCCTCGCCGCAGCGCCCGGTGTACACACTGGCGCTGACCGACCCGCTGTGGGTGCGTACTTACGTGCAGGAAACCGACCTCGGCAAACTGAAGCCGGGCATGACAGCCGAGATATCCACCGACAGCTATCCCGGCAAGCGCTACCGGGCCTGGGTCGGCTACATCTCTCCCTCCGCCGAGTTCACCCCGAAGTCGGTGGAAACCACCGAAGTGCGCAGCAACCTGGTCTACCAGGTGCGGGTGTTCGTGTGCAACCC